>WOYI010146030.1_pt1 | contig 11664 bp, 7 predicted proteins | sample 6423411 | NCBI WGS metagenome assembly WOYI01 (sample SAMN13441803, study PRJNA592873) | oil field metagenome | biome: oil field; feature: oil-well bore; material: oil-contaminated soil; isolation source: oil-contaminated soil from oil-well borehole | place: Germany: Wietze | collected 2016-10-18 ... | reverse complement strand
GCCTCCCCAAATCGGAGAGGCTTGCACTTCAAACAATTAAAAACTAAGCGTGTTTGGCTTCAAAATCCTTCAAGAATGCCACCAGAGCTTCAACGCCTTCTTTGGGCATGGCGTTGTAAATCGAAGCGCGCAGACCTCCAACTGATTTGTGCCCCTTGAGGTTATCAAACCCGGCAGCCTTGCTGGCAGCCACAACCTCGGCATCCAATTCAGCGCTTTCAGTTACAAAGGGAACATTCATCAGTGAGCGATCTTCTTTAACAACCGTTCCCCTGAACATTTTGCTGTTATCGAGGAAGTCATAGAGAGGCTTGGCTTTCTCAATGTTGAGTTGGTGCATAACTTCCAGCCCACCGAGTTTCTTGAGGTACTTGAAAACCTTGCCGCAGACGTAGATCCCCCAACAATTCGGGGTGTTGTACATCGAGTCGTTTTCGGCATGGATATCATAGCGCAGGTACGTTGGGATCTTCTCGTCCAGATCGCTGCGGATCAGGTCTTCGCGGATGATGACGATCGCGACGCCAGCAGGGCCTACGTTCTTCTGTGCGCCGGCATAAATCAGCCCATAATCGCTGACATTCACAGGCTTAGACAGGAACATCGAAGATTGATCTGAAACCAGGTTTTTGCCCTTGGTGTTGGGGAGCTTGCGGTAAGTGGTGCCGTGAATGGTCTCATTCTCGCAAATGTAAACATAATCAGCGTCTTCCGAGATTGGCAGATCCGATACATCCGGGATGTAGCTGTAGTTCTTGTCCTTACTGGAGGCCACCAGGTTGATCTTGCCGTATTTTTTAGCTTCAGAGTAGGCTTTGTTGGACCAGTTACCAGTGACAATATAGTCAGCGACGCCGTTTTTCATCAGGTTGAGCGGAATCATGGCAAATTGCAGCGTGGCGCCGCCTTGAATGAACAAAACTTTGTAATTAGAGGGGATGTTCATCAGCTCGCGCAGGTCAGCTTCAGCTTCCTCATAAATGTTTATGAAGACTTTACTGCGATGGCTCATTTCCATCACATTCATTCCTGAACCTTGGTAGTTCATGAACTCATCCCGGATCTCTTCCAGGACGGGTTCGGGCAACATGCTTGGTCCAGCTGAGAAATTGTAGATACGGTCGTACTTCATATTAAAAGCTCTCTCCTTTTTTCTAAGTCGTAATCCGTTGGCTACCTGCTTCCACTAGGTCTTCGTCAGCCCTTGTAGAAGAACTTATTTGCTCAAATCTTAACCTCCAAACGAGTAAAGGTCAAGCATTTTTGGAGAGCCGCGCAGGGAAAAGCAAATATTCTTCCGAGGTTATATAATGGGCACATGGCAAAGAAAGTTACTGGACGAAATAGAGACTGGCAGCTGCTCGAAACGGTCGGCAAAGGGGATGCTGGTGAAGTTGTGCGCGTGCAGGCTGAACTCGGAGGAGCACAGGGTGTTATGAAGCGCCCAGTGCAAAACGTCTCGGGAGGCACGATCGTTCGCCAGGCAAGGCAGATCGAGAACGAAGGCAAGGTCCTCGCGCTGTTGGACGGACTCGATATTGAGCGTCATGGTCGAAAAATTCACACCCCCCTGTTGATGGACCAAAGCATTGAGGGCACCTCTTCTTCCGCCAACCTGTTCATCGTCAGTGAGGAAGTCCCAGGGGTGTCGGTCTCTGATCTTTTGCGCCGCAAGATGCAGGGAGGTTCCCCCATATCCCAGGCGCTTGTCCTCAAAGTGCTGGCTGCGGCTTTCCAACTGCTGCAGAAGGTCCATGAAAAAGGTGTGATCTGGAATGACGTCAAGATGGATCACATTTTCTGGAATACTGAAACCAATATCCTTTCTTTCATTGACTGGGGCAACAGCCTTGACCTTAACAATGAGACCTCCGACGACAAAGCAAACCCCATGCTGGATTACCAACAGTTGCTCGAGGAAGGTCGAACACTGATCGAGCAGACCTCTCCGGAACTGATCGCAGACATTGGCTGGCCTTTGAGCTCAAGCCAACTAAATGACCAGGAGATTAATCACCTGCAGATGCGAGTGGAGTACATGGAAACCTACCTTTCCATGCGTATTATCGAGTACAAATTACTCTTCAGCCGCTACCTGAAAAGCCTCAACTCCCTGGAGGGATTGAAACAAACCCTGGAGCTGATGCGCGCTTTACAGCATCTTGGGGTCGAAGTCGACATGAGCGACTTGCTATCAGCCAGTCAGAGATACCTGCTCGACTTACTGGATCGGGGTGAAGATAAACAGGCACAGGGTGTCTCCCATGTATTGGAAACCGAACTGAACCATAACCTTTCTCCCAACTGGCAATTGGCAGGATATCTTCTCGAGCATTTCGGCAATGGTGATCCCGCCACACTGGCAAAGTTGCTCCATGCGGTATTTGAAGGTGACTGGAACGAGGCTGCCTGGATTTACCGGGAAAGCTTCCTGGCCAAACAAACGCCACCAACCAGCGACCAGGTAATTAATTCTATGCGCACTTTGAAGTTAAATTTAAAGCCCTATACGCTTATTTCCACCGACCTGGCAGCTTTATCTCAACAAAGTGAACGCTGGCTGGAAACCGCAATTCAGAAAAATCTCGATCCTGAATCAATCACCACCCTGCAAAATTTAACCAGTCGTGTCAAACAGATCCAGGAGAATTGGGAGTTCCTGCAGCCTGGTGAAAAACTGGGCGATAAGTTTCTGTTATTACGCCGCGTCCTGGAACATTTCACCGCGCTTCAATTGCGCCCCGCTACGGATTTGCAGACTTCACTGCTGGCGGCGATGTCCAGGATCAGGGAGATTTACCGTGCCTGGGCAGAATGCGATTTAGACACTGCGCAGAAGCAGACCAAGGACCTCTTTCTGCTTGAACCAAGCCTCAATTATCTGCCCGATCTGGAAGCTGACTTTTACGTGATGATCCATTGGCTGGAAACTCTCAACCAAGGTCCAGCCGAACATCAGGCAGTTAATACATTCGCTGCGGAGTTGCTCGAGTCGTTGCCTCCCCTGGCTGAAAGGCTTGGCGAGGTGCCATGGCTGACCTCCCTCCTTCACGCCCTGCAAACCATGAAAGAGGCACAGGCAATTGAAAACTTGCGGGAAGAAGCGCGTTTGGGTCAATGGCCTATGCCGTGGCTGGAACTTCAATCGCTCCACCTGGAGGTGCCTGAGTCTTATCGCGACCAAGTTCGGTTGGATGCCCAACAAAAAGCCTGCCTGGAAGAGTATTATCAAGCTCTGAAAGCCTCCCGGCAGCCTGCCTTAGCTCTAAAAAAGATTCGCCAGCTTCTACCGGCTTTCCACCAGGCATACACCGACCTGGCAACCGCCTTTGCCACCCTATTTTCACAACTCCACGGTGAAGCTCCCTTGCCGGCAGTCGAACTTTTCCCTCAGGAAGACCAGGCGCAAGTTGAGCAAGTCAGAGAAATGTTGGAGACTGTCCGAAGATGGAAGCAGCATATCCGCTCAGGCAGCCCGGCGAAATTCAACTTCCCTGCAGCATTATCCCGCCAGTGGGACATCCTGGCTGAAACCCAAGGTCAGGATGAAATCTGGCGAGACCAGATTCTGCCCCGGCTAACCGAAATTAGACAGAAACGCTGGGAGGAATTCCCTGTCGACTTAGCCGTTGGTAGCGCAGGCGACCCGTTCGCAGTTGCCCGCACGGCTCTGGCTAAGCTGCAATCAGACTGGAAACGCATCCCTGAACAAGGTTTATACCGCGAGCTGATCGAGGAAATGATCTATCAGTTCGACACGGCTCAGTCGCACTTTTTCAAGTTCTGGCAGTCCTTACAGCGCAGCGGCAATGTAGTAACGAGCTGGTTGTGCGGAAATTACCAGGCGATCTTCAGCGAGATCAACCAAAACCTGCTCCAGATCTGCCGAAAATTACGCAACGTGGAACTGGCATACAACGTCGTAAACCTGCCTGAGATGGCCCGCACGCGGGTAGCGCAAAACAGCGCTGGGGATCTGATGTTCACCCTGGTGCAACTCGACGAGCAGATCATGCCGCCATCGCGTAAGCTTTCGATCTTCCGAAGTTGGCAGCAGCAATTCCTTGAATTGCTCAAAAAGGGCGACCGCAAGCAGATCGTCGAAAGCATCCAAACGATTGAGGCCATCCATCCTTTGCTGCCCTGGTTTGATGAGCTTGTACGAAGGGATGCTGATTACTTCGATTTGCCGAAAAGCCATCAATGGTAGAATAGCGGATTATGCACGAAACAATTCTTGATTCTCAGAGCGGCTTGTATCTGGCTGAGCCGCTTGATACCTGGCTGACAGCTGCCCAACAGGATTTTGCTATTCCTGAAGCTGGCGGTTCGAGTGCGCGCGTCTTTTTATTGAAGAACGCGTTGGGGAAAACCGGCTTTGGACCTGACCCTGCCTTCAAAGTGATGCGGCATGACAAAATTGCCTATGCAAAGCCGTTATTCCTTGAAGAATTCAATATTCTCGCCGGGCTGCACGGCTTGGACGGGCTGACACCCATGCTGCAGGCGGGATACCTGAAACCTGCCCCGGGCACAGTTTGGCCGCCAGAAGTTGCGCCACTCTCCAAGATTTTGGAGAAACAAGGCAATGCTTCCTCAATCCACGGCACGCTGGCGCTCTTTGACCTGGACGAAATCCAGGATGTGATTGACCAATTTGAGGAACGTCTTCAGGATGGATGGCTGGCATTTTTGATCCTCGAGCGCCGCTGGGAAGACAACCTTTATCTGCTTTGTGACGCAGGCTACACGCGCGGAAATTTCGTGCGCAACCTGAGCATGAAACAAGTGCTGGATATCTCCATCCAAATCTGCAGCATGCTGGAGCAAGCACACGCGAAAGGCGCAATCTACTTAGACCACAAATTACTTCACTATTATTGGAACGAATATCGCCAAAAAGTGATCATGCTGGACTGGAACATCGGGCACTGGCTTCCTGAAACCTTCTCGCCTGAGATGCAGCACTCAGACCTGGTGCAGTTCAGCTCCCGTGCCCTGCATCATATCTTCACGGGCAGGCAGGCTCCGGGCTCTGTGGCAGTGGGTCCCAACCGACCCGAAGATATCGCCAATGCGCCAAGCCGCTACAAAGCTTCTTATTCGTTCGATGTCCAGAATCGGTTAAACGCCGATGAGATGAGCTTTCTCGAGAGCGCCCTGGACGGACGCTTTCAGACCCCCACAGAAATGAAAGAGAAGCTCCAGTTTTTATATAACAAAAGGCAATAGCCCCTGGCTATGCTTTGACCTGAAAGGACCTCAATGATTAACGATCTCATTGAAAAGGCACGCAGTGTTTTATCAAACCCATCTCCCAGTGATGATGCGCTTTCGCAGGTGGAAAACGAACTCTCAACCTTTTTGGAAGCACATGCTACCAACCGCTTGGGTGACGAAATCAGCGTGGACGAGTTGGAAGAAGCCAACAGGCTGCTGCGTGAAGTCCGGCGCGAGAGATCCCGCCGGCAAGCCGGACAGCCGACCCCAGCCACTGAAGAGCCCCCATCCACCCCTTCCACTCCAGCAAGCGATGCTGAATCGATTTTCCAAACCACAACTCCTCCGCAGGCGGCAAAAAATGCGGACATTCCGCCTCTGACCCGAACCAATCTGGGGGAGGAACTCAATTCCGGCATCGATAACGATCCCCTAAGGCGCTTCTTCCAATCCGCGCATGACCCTGAAGCGGAGCGCATGATGGATGAGGCAGAAGAGGCGTTCTACAAAGGCAATTACCAGGCTGCCATCCCCCTGTATGAAAAAGTCATACAAATGGAACCAGGCTGGACGCGTGCCCAGGAACATCACAGCGAAGCCGAGGAGTACCTGCGCTCAGGTAACATCCCCTCCGTGGCGCTGCCCCCAGAAGCTGGTAAAGCTTACGGTAAAGCCCAAAGCGCCGCACGCGTTTTTCGCTACAAAGTGGCACTCGATTACCTCGATGAAGCGTTTGAGCACCTGCAGGAAGCCGGCATTAAGCGCTGGCGTGAAGGTGAAGAACTGCGGCACGACCTTGAAAACCAGATGCAAGCCTATGATGTCTACAAAGAAGGCTTGAACCTGCTTTCCCAGGGGGACCTCGTGGGCGCCCTTGGCAAAATACAAACGGCAGCCAGCGCTGTAGCCATCCCCGAATACATCGATAAAGCCAACGAAGTCCGCCAGGACATTGGCATGCTTAACGACGTCAGCGACACAGTCAGCCTGAGTGGCAAGATCCCACCCGCAAAATTAGCGGATGCCCGCACCAAACTGGAACGAATCCGCATGAAATACGGAGAGATAGACCAGCTCAGCCGCCTGCGCAACCGGCTCGACCTTTTGATCCCAGCCACCATTCAAAATCTGCTTGAAAACACGCAGCGGCTTAAGCAGGAAGCATCCGAAGCCCCGACCGCAGCGCTCGCACGCCAAAAGGTGGATGCTGCCCGTGAAAATCTGGATTTGCTGCGCCAGCTGGATGCCTATGACTCGCAGAGCCTCTCGCTCGAGAATGAAATCAGTACGCTCGAGACGGAGATCCAGGCGAACGAAGATGCCATGACGCGTGCGGAAGAAGCGCTAAAGACTGGCAATAAGTTCTTCGCGCTTGACGCCCTCAAAATCAGCGCCAAACCACGCAAGCGTTTCCCCCAGGATCCAAAGATAATCGAGTTAAAGCGCGGCTTCCTGCCGACTTACATCATCGGTGGCTTGTCAGCTATCATTGCCCTGATTGTGATCGGATTGCTGATCTCTGTAGCATTCAGAGGCATTTCCAGTGCGGTCTACGAACGAAACCTGGCGCGAACTCCAACCGTCACGTCTACTCCAACCATCACGTTGACGCCAACCATTACGCCAACTCCCACCGTCACCCCCACCCCAACGCCGGATTATTCCCCCACGCCTACCTACACGGTTACACCAACACCGGTTGTGGTGGTTCAAACCCTGAGGGAAGTGTGGGCGCGCAGTGACTGCTATGACAATTTCCGCGCCACTGGAAGCATCCCAGCCGGGACGACTTTGACTCTGCTTCCCATGGCTGAACGACGCTTCGACAACTTCAACCGGGAATGCGTCCTGGTTGAGTACCGAAGTGGTGACTATGCCATTCTTGGGTATGTTCTCATGGCGGACGTAACAACTGTTGAACCTTGAGCCTGGCAACACTGAGATAACGTTCCCTGTCAAAGTGACAGGGAACGTTTATAATCATTGGTTACGTTGGAGAGTCAATGGATACGCTTGAGGAAAAGTATCAACAGAGTTTAGACTGGATTTATAGCTGGGTCGACTTCAGCATGAAGCGCCATGTGGATGACACGCACCGCTTTTTTAAGCTGGACCGGATGAACAAACTGATGGACCTGCTCGGAAATCCACATCAAAGCTTTCCATCTGTGCATGTTGCCGGCACGAAAGGCAAGGGCTCGACCTCCGCTTTTATCGCCTCAGCTGTGCAAGCCGCAGGTTACAAGGTTGGGCTGTACACCTCGCCGCACCTGGTCGAATTCCAGGAACGCATCACCATCAATGGTCAATGGATCAGCAAAGAAGATCTGGTCGCTTTCACTGATGAACTGCGCCCTCTGACGGAGGTTGTAAAGGACGCCACCACCTTCGAATTAACCACTGCCCTGGCATTCTTATACTTTAAGCAGCAAAAAGTTGATCTGGCAGTGCTGGAGGTTGGGTTGGGCGGCAGGTTGGACGCAACAAATGTGGTTGACCCGATTGTCTCGGTCATCACACCTATTTCCTACGATCACATGGCAGTCCTGGGCAACACCTTGACCGAAATCGCCTATGAAAAAGGCGGGATCATTAAGCCCGGCAGACCGGTCGTGATTGCACCCCAGCATGAAGAGGCCATGGCAGAGCTTGTTAAACTGGCAACTGAGAGAAAAGCCCCTTACACCCAGGTGGAAAATGCCTTTTCCTATCATGAGGTCTCGCATTCTCTTGCCAATCAAAAAATTCAAGTGCTTCGAACGGATAACCCCAGTGCGAGAGACCCTGAAAGTCTGGCTCACGAGGAGCTGAATCTGAGCCTGCCCTTGTTAGGTCGGCATCAGATGGATAATGCTGTGACTGCATTAGCAGCCCTGGATGAAATAAAACGGGCAGGCTTTAAGCTTAATCGCCGCGCAGTGCAGCGTGGGTTCAGGCAGGTAGTCTGGCCGGCGCGTTTTGAGCTGCTGCGCCGTAAACCACCGCTCGTGATTGATTCTGCGCATAACGGTGATTCTATGCAGCGGCTGGTCGAAACGCTCGACGAATATTTCCCCGGTAAGGAGTTCATCCTGATATTTGGAGCCTCCGCCGACAAAGAAATTGACGCGATGCTCAAATTCATTGTTCCGCGCGTTGAAATGGTGATTGCAAGCCAATCCATACACCCGCGGGCAGCCGACGCAGAAGAATTAAAAAATCTAATTGAGCCTTACGGTAAACCCGTGATGGCTCTTCACCGCATGGAAGAAGCCCTGCCCGAAGCTTTAAAGCTGGCGGGCAAGCAAAAAGGTATCATCGTAACCGGCAGTATCTTTATTGCTGCTGCCGCGAGAGTTGTCTGGTCAGAAATTAACGCCCAACAACTACAACTACATCAAGAAACACAGGACTGAATATGCCCAGAGATAATTTTTCGCAAGACCCTGATTTTTCCAGGTCATTCAACCCACCTGACCTGAGTGGATTAGACGCACTCAATTTCGTCAGAAACCGTAAGCCGGATAAGCAAGGCAAGTTTGAAGCGGAAGTCATTTTCCGCAACGAAGGCATAGTCTTGCCTGAATCGATGACCGCCGTAAACGTCAGGAAGGACTCACCCATCCTGGAAGTCATTCGCCAGGCTTCTGAAAATTATGAGACGATCATCATGGCTTTTACTGAGGATGAAAATCTTTATTCACCCGAGGATTATTACCCGATTGCCTTGGAGTGTGCGGTGGGAAATCCGGTCTTTGCGGATGCAAATAACGTCATTTTCCTCTTCCAGGCACACAGGCGCGTCAAAATTTTGAACCTCTGGTTCGACCCGGATGATGTTTTACATGGGACCGTGGAGGTAGTGAAAGAAAAGACCAGCCAGGCCAAGACCACCCTCGCTTTGCATCGTAGTGTGCAGAAGGCAGTGGAGTCGTGGCAATACCTGAGCGGCACCTCCACCCCCGACCTGGTCAGTTTGGTGAGTGATATCAGGCAATCTGGTGTGCTTGCGGACGCAATTGCTACAGGTGTTGATTTCAACGACGCACAGCGCCTGGAAATCCTGCAAGAAACAGACGGTGTGGAACGGTTGCGTAGAGTGTATTCCATGCTGATCCAGGAGAATGAATTGATCGAACTCGAGAACTCGATCCAGGACCAGGTGCAAAGCGAAATGGATCGGTCCCAAAGGGAAGCCTTCCTGCGGGAGAAGATTTCAAAGTTCCAGAAGGAACTGGATGACGGACGCTCAGCCGACCCGGAGATCAGAGCTCTGGAAGAGAAACTTGCCACACTGGACCTTCCGCCAGAAGTGCGCGAAGTTGCTGACCGTGAACTCAGCCGGCTGGAGTCCATGCCTTTGTTCTCTCCCGAAACAGGAATGCTCGCCGCCTATTTGCGCTGGCTGACAGACCTGCCCTGGACAGAGAGTACCGTCGATAACCTGGACCTTAAGCGTGCGCGCGAAGTGCTGGACCGTAACCATTATGGTTTAAAACGTGCCAAAGACCGCGTGCTTGAATTCCTGGCTGTGAGAAGCCTGAACCCCAAGAAAGACCGCCAGCCAATTCTTTGTTTTGTTGGTCCCCCAGGAACCGGGAAAACCTCCATGGGTAAATCCATTGCTGAGGTTATGGACCGTAGATTCATTCGCCTTTCGCTGGGCGGTGTGCATGACGAAGCCGAAATTCGCGGGCACCGCAGAACCTACCTCGGCGCATTACCGGGGCGCATCCTGCAGACCATGGCAAAAGCGAAAGTTGTAAACCCTCTTTTCATGCTGGATGAGATCGACAAGCTCAATGCTGATTTTCAAGGTGACCCTGCTGCAGCTCTCCTGGAAGTGCTCGATCCGGAGCAAAACTTTAATTTTTTGGACCACTATCTCGAAGTACCTTATGACCTCTCGAAAGTGTTCTTCATCACTACCGCCAACACCGTTGCATCCATTCCGCCGGCTTTACTGGATCGCATGGAAGTAATCGAATTCCCGGGCTATATCGAGGAAGAAAAATTGACCATCGCCCGTCAGTTCCTGATTCCTGAGCAACTGCTGGAAAATGGACTGGATGAAGAGCAGATCACCATCTCGGATGATGCTTTACGGCTGATCATCACTGGTTATACCTATGAAGCTGGAGTCAGGAACTTCGAGCGCCAGATTGGAAGCGTGCTGCGCAAACTGGCAACACGCAAGGCTGAAGGAGAACCCTTTGAACACAACGTGGATCCGGATCTCGTTCAGAAGCTGCTTGGTCCGGTTGAATTTTTCCCGATGACCGCTGAAGCAAAAGATGAAATCGGAATGGCAACTGCGATTGCCTGGACGGAGAACGGCGGCGAGATTATGCCTATTGAGGTGCTGGTTGTCAGTGGAAAAGGTAACCTGCAGATTACCGGTCAGATTGGCGACATTATGCAGGAGTCTGCCCAGGCAGCTCTAAGTTACCTGAAGTCTAAAGAAGCCGCTTTCAAAATCCCGGAGGACTTTTTTGAGGATGTGGACATCCACATCCACGTTCCGGAAGGATCCATTCCCAAGGATGGACCCAGCGCGGGTATCACCCTGGCAACCGCCCTCACTTCTGCCGTGTTGTGTATGCCCGTCAAACACGAAGTGGCGATGACAGGCGAGATCACTTTACGTGGTCGGGTTTTGCCAATTGGCGGCGTGCGGGAAAAGGTCCTTGCTGCCAACCGCGCCGGCATCAAAACCGTCCTTCTGCCTGCTCGCAATGAAAAAGATCTAATCGACGTTCCCCAGCAAGCGCTGGATCAAATGAACATCGTTTTTGTTGAGCACATGGATGACGTCCTGGCGCAAGCCTTTGATGGGGAACTAACCTTCAGACGCGCTCCGAAGCCGCGGAGTTCAGGGAAAAAGAAAGGCACTTCCAAAAAAGAGGATGTGCCGTCTGATAACTTGGAAATCTAAGGTTTACTTGCGGTCTTCAGATTCAGGTTGAAGGCTCTTGATTCCGTTTTCAACCTGCTGAAGGATCTTCTTTAGCTCTCTTTCGAGCCCACTGAGAGTTTCCACAACGTACCTGTCAGCTTCTTGTTGGGTTTGGATTGAGTCCTTGCGAGCCTGCTCAATAAGCTGCTCAACTTTGACTTGGGCAGCTTGATAGACTTCGGATTTTTCAACCATCTTTTCGCTTTTTTCGCGCGCCAAAGCGACGGTGCGATTAGCTTCTTCCTGCGCCTGCGCCAGGATACGATCCTTTTGGGCAATCACCTGCTGGGCTTTCTTAATTTCGTCGGGAATGGAAATGCGCATCTGGTCGATGATGTCCATAAAAGAATTTTCATCCACCACAACATTGCGTGAAAGCGGAATCGGTTTACTGTTGTTGAAAAGTTCTTCGAGGCGATCGACAAGATGTAAAATATCCATGTTTTGTCTCCATAATACTTGTTGATACTCTTTAAGTTTATCACTAATCAGACAAATCTAAATCGCTG
>WOYI010921338.1_pt1 | contig 11670 bp, 11 predicted proteins | sample 6423411 | NCBI WGS metagenome assembly WOYI01 (sample SAMN13441803, study PRJNA592873) | oil field metagenome | biome: oil field; feature: oil-well bore; material: oil-contaminated soil; isolation source: oil-contaminated soil from oil-well borehole | place: Germany: Wietze | collected 2016-10-18 ... | reverse complement strand
ATACTAAACTATAATGATTTTAATCGTTAGGAGTTGATATGATGGCTTCATTTATCTCATTAAAGGATGTAACTAAAGAATTCAATGGGCAAGTGGTACTACGCGGTATCGATCTTGAAATAGCGTCGAATGAGTTTGTGACTTTATTAGGTCCTTCTGGCTGTGGTAAAACAACGACACTTCGCATCATTGGCGGTTTTGTTGATCCCAGTTCCGGAGATGTTCTTTTTGATGGCGAAAGCATTCTTGATATACCTGCCCACAAAAGACCAACCAATACGGTTTTTCAACGATACGCATTATTTCCCCATTTAAATGTTTTTGAAAACGTTGCTTTTGGTTTACGTGTCAAGCACGAATCTTTTTCCATACAAGAAGAAGTTAACGATATTGAACGGCACTATGACATGCTGATCAAACAAGCAAAATCCAAATCAGAAGCAAAAAGATATCGATTGGAAATGTTGGAAAAAATCAATACATTAAAAGATCCAAACTATACGATAAAAAAAACAATTAGCGTGCTCAAAAAAACACTTAAAACGGATGACAATACACTTGAAATTAAGCGTCAGATCAAAGCGTTAAAAGAAAATCTCATCACCGCTCAATCCAAAGAGCGTGATCTACGTGAAAAAGTCATAAAGTATCTGAAACTGGTCGGTTTAGAAGGTTATGAAACAAGGGAGGTTCATAAGTTATCTGGGGGGCAACAACAACGTGTTGCTATTGCTAGAGCTTTGATTAATGAACCTAAGGTTTTGTTGCTCGATGAACCGCTTGCAGCACTCGACTTAAAATTACGACAAGAGATGCAATATGAACTCAAGGAAATTCAACGTTCAGCAGGAATTACTTTTATCTACGTCACACATGATCAAGAAGAAGCACTTACGATGAGTGATAAGATTGTGGTGATGAATCTTGGTGAAATATATCAAATCGGTACACCTGAAGATATTTACAATGAACCGGCGAACCGATTCGTCGCTAATTTTATTGGTGAATCTAATATTATCGAAGGTATCATGAAGGATGATTATTTAGTGTCATTTGACCAACATGATTATGAATGTGTCGATAAAGGATTTGGTAAAAATGAAAAAGTGGATGTCGTGATTAGACCTGAAGACATCGATATCGTACCTGAAGGTCAAGGTTTCTTAACAGGTGTCGTTGATTCAATTGCTTTTAAGGGTGTTCATTATGAGATAGATGTAAAAACAAACGAAAGAATATTTACGATTCACACGACAGATTATCATGAACTAGACAGTAGAGTGGGTTTATCGTTTGGACCAGAAGATTTGCATGTCATGGAGCAATGGTAATGCAGCATCATGGCAAATCCCGTGTCAAAACAAATAAAAGTTTTGAGTTTTATTTGGGAATCCCTTACTATGTTGTCATATCGATATTAGTCGTTATCCCTATATTTCTACTGATATTATCATCTTTTCAATCTGAAACGACGAACGGTTTATTTCCTTTCACATTCTCGTTTACCCACTATTTTGAATTTTTTAACACACCTAGTTTTGTCAGAAGTATGTCGACTTCTCTATGGATTGCTTTTGGGACAACTATCGTTTCCCTGATGATTGGTTATCCAATTGCATACATACTGACAAAACTAAAATCGCGAACACAAATTGCTTTAATACTGCTTTTTAACGCACCCATGTGGATCAATAGTCTACTGAGAATTCGCGCACTTAGACAAATATTAGAATTGTTTGCGCCATTCTTGATTGGTACGCCAGCAGCCATCATCATCGGACTAACGTATATTTATCTACCCTTTATGGTTTTACCGATTTATGCTGTGCTAGCGAAAATAGATAAAAGTTTATTAGAATCATCGGCAGATCTTGGGGCAAGCAAATTTCAAACGCTGATCAAAGTGATTATTCCACTTTCTTTATCCGGTGTTATATCCGGCATCATGATGGTATTTTTACCAGCAGCAACGAGTATTATCGTTCCTAGATATTTAGATCCTGGTTCAAACTTATATATGATTGGTACACTGATTGAAAGATCGATTATTGAGCAAGAGAGAATCCCTTATTCTTCCGCGATTGCTATTGTTTTATCTGTGATCATCCTAGCATTTGTCTATTACATCAAGAAGTTAGATCGTTATAAGGGGGTGAATGCAAATGAAGCGGAAAGCAGTTAGTACGACGGAAATAATTTTCTTAGTTGTGGCATTACTTTTCATCTATGCACCAATTATCTCTATGGCTGTATTCTCATTTAATGCTGGAAATTCATATACTAGTTGGAGCGGTTTTACGTTATCGAGATATGCGGAATTGTTCAATGATCGTGAACTGTTTAATTGGACAAACCCTAGAGAATCAGTTGTCTTAATGACGTTTTGGATTGCGGGTGTGTCAACACTTGTATCGACGGTGTTGGGTACACTAGCTGCTATTGCACTGACGAAAACTAGAAAAGTGATTCGCGACGTTACCATGCAAGTTAACAACATCCCTATCGTCAGTCCCGATATCATCACAGCTGTATCGCTTGTTGTTTTATTTGGAGCAATGACATTAGAACCTTCATATCAAACAATGTTGCTTGCCCATATTGCTTTTTCTACACCCTATGTCTTAATTACAGTGTATCCAAAAGTAAAGAGTTTAGATCCGAATATTGTAGATGCTGCTTATGATTTAGGTGCGTCGCCAATGAAAGCACTATGGCATGTTATTATTCCCCAAATCAAGATAGCAATCATCGCTGGTGCGGCTATCGCATTTACTATGAGTTTCGATGATTTTATCATTTCCTATTTCGTTGCAGGTTCATCTGGTGATATGAATATATCAATTTATTTATTCAACAATAGAAGGTATCCAAAATTGATATTCAATGCATTATCAGCCATAATACTCGTTATTATTGGTTCTAAAATATTATATGATTATTTAAAATCAGGCAAAAAAATGGAGGAATTAGAATGAAAAAAATAATCGCGTTATTTTTAGTTTTATTTGTTTCAATAACATTGATTGGATGTTCTGAAGGTGAGACACTGAGACTATACAATTGGGGAGAATACATCGATGAATCTCTCTTATTGCAGTTTGAGGAAGAAACAGGTATTCGTGTCAAACAGATTTTGTTTGACTCAAATGAAGTTGCTATCACACAAATCAAGGCAGGAAATCAATATGATTTAGTTATACCATCTGATTATGCGATTGAACAGCTTGCAGAAGAAGATTTAATTGATCCAATCGTATGGGCAGATATAACGACATTTGATCCGGATACCGATCTTGCAGATGGTCTACAATCTATGCTTTCGGTGATGTATGACGATGGGAATGGTTTTGATTTATTGCATTATGCTGTGCCATATTTTTGGGGTAATTTAGGTATTTTATATGACACAACAACGGTTGATGTCAATGATTTAACGGGTTGGGATGTCTTGGCAATGAATGATGTCTATGATATCGCCTTTTACAATAGTTCGAGAGACGCTTATTTAATTGGGCTCAAGGCAACTGGAGCAACTGATGTTAATGTCAAGAATGAAACGGAATTTGCAGCTGCAACCGCTTGGTTGAATGATGCCTTAACGAGTGAAGTGGCTGTACAAACTGATGAAATATTTGATACGATGTTAGATCCTGCAGCTTATGATTTAGCGGTTGCATATTCTGGTGATGCCAATTATTTGATTAGTGAAAATCCAAATCTTTCATTTTTCGTGCCAAATGAGGGGACGAATGTTTTCGTGGATGCATTTGTTACACCAAAGGGTGCTAATCATCATCTGGCTTATACATTCATTAATTTTATGTTAACTTATGACAGTGCGCTTCAAAATACTGAAGAAGTCATGTATTCCACACCTCGAAAAGATGTCTTTGAAGATGTCATCGCCGCAGGTGGTTCGTTCGCAGACCTCGTCGCAAGTTATGATATTCAAATCAATGAAGGAGATGCCATTTATCGATATAATGCAGCTCTAAAAGCGGATATGGATAACAGTTGGCAACAAATCCTCGCAAGCAAAGGTTATGAAGGCGATGGGTTAGGTGCTGGAACAATCGCAATTATCGTTATTGCCGGCGTGCTCGTTTTGGGATCAGCGGGAATATCATTATTCAAGAAATCAAAGAAAGTATAAATGATTTGGCTATGTGGTTGACATAGCCTTTTTTTATTACCCGTGTTTCACGTTACCAAAATACGAGCATTTATGCTAAAATATTAGTGAGGTATAGATATGAAAATTGAGCTTAGACAAAGACGTGTAGAAATCATGAATACACTCTATCAATATGACTTATATCGGGATGGCAAAATCCCGTTTATACCATCATTTGAAGATCAGGAAGTCGCTGAACTTTTTACTGATATCATCAGTCATTTCAACGAGATTGATGGCTTGATTAAAGAACATTTATATCATTATACGATTGACCGATTGTCTTATGTAGACCGAGCGATTATTCGCTTAGCCACCTATGAACTTTTAATCCATGACACACCAAAAGAAATCGTGATTAACGAAGCATTAGAACTAACAAAAGAATTCACGAATCTCGATGATGAGAAACAAAGAAAATTTAACAATAAATTATTAGATAATATCGCAAATGCTCTAAAGGAATGACGACATTGGAAAATTACTTAAGCGTTACCGCTTTAACCAAATACATTAAAGTCAAACTTGAAGGTGACGCACACCTTCGCGTTATTTTAATCAAGGGAGAAATTTCTAATTTTAAGCACCATAGTAGAGGACACTTCTACTTCACGCTAAAAGACGAATACGCCCAGGTTAGTTGTATCATGTTTGCTCGTGACACTACTGGTGTACCATTTACCCCAAAAGATGGTGACCATGTGTTGATTGTTGGAAGTATTTCAGTTTATCAACCATCGGGCACATACTCGATACAAGTTAAACAGATGAAACTAGATGGTATTGGCGAACTCTATTTAAAATATGAAGCGCTTAAAAAAGAACTTGAAGCAAAAGGTTGGTTTGCTCAAGAACATAAAAAAGCGATACCGCAATTCCCTAAAAGAATTGGTGTTGTCACCTCATCAACTGGTGCAGTCATTGAAGACATAAAAAATACAGTATCTAGAAGATATTTATTGACCGAAATCTATTTATACCCAGCACTCGTACAAGGACCTGATTCCGCCATGTCAATTGCTAAACAAATCGTCAATGCGAATATGAGAAATGAAGTTGATGTGTTGATTGTCGGCCGTGGTGGGGGTTCTATTGAAGATTTATGGGGATTTAATGAAATGCCTACTATTCAAGCCATCTACGAATCGAAGATACCTGTGATAACAGCCATAGGGCACGAAACTGATTTTACCTTATCAGATTTTGTAAGTGATTTAAGAGCACCAACGCCGACAGCTGCTGCGGAACTCGCTACGCCAAACAAGGATGATTTAATCGTTAGAATCCGCTCATTAAGCGATCAAATTGTGAAGTCGATTAACCGTAATTTGGACGACAAAAAAACGTTGATGACTTATTTGGATGAACGGTTGGAACAAAGATCACCACAAATGAAATTAGAGATGCTCAAAGAATCATTGGCTAGATATGATTTGATGCTTTATAAGTCGCAGATCAACGTGATTGATGATAAGAAAAACCAGATTAATTTACTGAAGACTAGATTGAAAAATCCATCTGATCGCATTCTTCATTTCAAAGAAGTGAAATCGCGACTAGATGATAATTTAACAAGAAATATGACGCGTTTGATCACGGAGCGATTCAATCATTTTAACATCCTGCGAACAGGATTGGAAGGCAATAATCCGCTACGTTTAATGGATCGTGGTTATGCGATTGTCAGACATCATATGAAAGTTGTGACATCTTTGAATGACTTCGCGGTTGGCGATACATTAACGGTTGGGTTCAAAGATGGAAGCGCTGAAGCAAAAGTGACAGGAAAGAAGGAACGTTAAATGGCAGAAAATAAAACATTTGAGCAATTATTGAAAGATTTGGAAGGTGTTGTCAAGGATTTGGAAAACAAAGACATCCCTTTGGATGAAGCGGTCAAAAAGTATCAACAAGGGCTGGAATTGTCCAAGGCGTGTTATCATATGCTTGAAGATGCAGAAAAACTTGTGACGAAAGAGATTAAAGATTGAATATGCGATTAGAGGATATCAAAGATCCTTCATTCTTAAAAAAACTTTCATTCAAAGAGCTAAATGAATTAGCCGTAGAAATACGGTCTTTTTTGCTGTCAAGTATTCCCGAAACGGGTGGACATTTGTCATCTAATCTTGGAACTGTAGAATTGATTATCGCACTTCACTATGTGTTCAATAGTCCCGAAGATGCATTAATCTTTGATGTTGGACATCAAGCATATACGCATAAGATATTGACAGGACGTATGAAATATTTCGACAAACTGCGTCAAACGGATGGACTATCAGGTTATATCGATTATACTGAATCCGTTCATGATCAATGGGAAAGTGGACATGCCGGCACAGCCTTATCGGCTTTGATGGGTTTATTATATGCTAAAGATATCAAAGGTGAATCAGGCGAAGGTATCGCCATCGTCGGTGATGCATCCATCGTTAATGGTATGTCTTTTGAAGCGCTTAATTTGCTTGGTTCAGATACAAAACATCGTGGCATTATCATACTGAATGATAATGAAATGAGTATCTCACGTCCTGTTGGCGCGATTTCAAATACATTGACGAGAATTCGCAGTGCAAAAACTTTCAGGACGATAAAAAAATTATGGGTACGGATACTACCTAGATTCATATTGGGCATCATGGGACGCCTTAAACGGTCTCTCAGAAGTTTATTACAACGACAAAACGTGTTTGAAGATTTAGGTTATATGTATATTGGACCAATGGATGGACATGATATTAAATCGCTTGTCAAAACGTTAAGACGTGTCAAACATGTTAAAAAATCGGTGGTTTTACACGTCATCACTGATAAAGGGAAAGGTCACCCTGAAGCAGAAATTGATACGGTCGGTAAGTTTCATGGTATATCCAATCATAACGGTCACAAACCAAAGGGGATTTCTTGGAGTGAACTGATTGCACATATTATGGATAAACTTCAAGATAAAGTGAAGACATTTGTTGTAATGCCAGCGATGACGGTTGGTACTAAAATGGAAAAATTTCAAAAAAAATACCCGGATAGATATATCGATATCGGTATTGCAGAGGAACATGGTGCAACCATGTGTGCCATGTTGGCACATCGGGGTGTACCGGTCTACTATCCCATTTATGCGACATTTTCTCAACGTGCCTTTGATCAAATTTTAAATGATATTGCTCGTTCCGATCATCATGTCGTTTTTGGCGTTGATCGTGCAGGAATTATTGGTGAAGACGGATCAACCCATCAAGGATTGTTTGATGTTTCTATGTTTGGATTGATGCCCAATATGGTGATTTCAATGCCATATGATGCTAAAGAAGCAGCAAACCTTATACACTATGCATTTTTAGGTCAATCTCATCCCATGGTCGTACGCTATCCAAAAGGTCAAATTGATTTTAATGTTGAACAAGAGCAGATTATATTTGAGCACATCACACAAAAATGGACGGTCTTAAAAGACGGCAAAGGGCCAGTACTGATCAGTTATGGGCCAGCGCTTGATTTATTAATTAAAGCGAGTGAAATAGCGGGTGTGGACACAAAAATCATCAATGCGCGTTTTATCAAACCTATTGATCAAGAAATGATGGATGAGATATGTAAAGATCAGCAACCGATATGCGTGTATGAAGAAGCCAGTAACTATGGCGGATTATATCCACAAATACTGAATTATATGGCACAAAAAGGCTATAAAAACGATATATCAAGTATGAGCATCACCGATCAAATTGTTACATTTGGCCAATATGAGGATATGTTGAAATACTTGCATATGGATATAGATACAATCGCTAAGCGAATCAAGGAAATGCATGTATGAGATTGGATCAATATCTGGTTGAAAAAGGCTTTGTCTCATCACGTAGTAAAGCAACGGACCTGATTAAAAGAAAGTTAGTATTAATCGATCATGAGATTGCAAAAAAAGCGGGTCAACAAATCACGACAGAAGCCATTGAACTTTTGACAAATGTGCAATATGTTGGTCGTGGTGGCGAAAAACTAGCGGGAGCAATCGCTTATTTCAATCTCGATTTCAACGGTAAAATTGTGATAGATGTTGGCGCATCCACCGGCGGCTTTACGGATGTGTCTTTACGTGCAGGGGCAACACATGTATTTGCTTATGATGTGGGCAAAAAGCAGATGGATGAAAGGTTGCGGCATGATTCGCGTGTTACTGTCTTTGAAGAGACAAATTTTTTAAATGTGAAGTTGCCATCTGCTGATATTATCGTCATCGATGTCTCTTTTTTGTCTATTACTGCAATATTCGAACATATCAAAGCATTTAAAGGGATTGTCTTAGGGCTTATTAAACCACAATTTGAGGTTGGACCAATTCATATGAAACATGGTGTATTGAAGGATAAAAAACAGCATAACATGATATTAAATCACGTCATTGAATATGCGAATAACATCGGATTACATGTTCAAGATATAATGGCTTCCACTTTAAAAGGGAAAAAAGGCAATCAAGAATATATGATATATATAGATAGCAAAGAATCCAAAGGAATCAATTTAGCTACAAGAATTGAGGAATTAACATGTTAAAAGAACTCCAAATATCCAGCTTCGCACTCATCGATGATCTTAAAATGTCATTTGACAGTGGTCTATCGGTGATGACTGGGGAAACCGGTGCGGGAAAGTCTATTATTTTAGAATCCATACAAATGTTATTCGGAAAACGCAGTGATGTCACCATGATTAGACATGGCGAAGATAAAGCGATTGTGCTAGGCAAATTTTTGTTGCCACAAAAGGTTGCTGATGCACATGGTTTGCCGAGTGAGATTGAAATCACACGTGAAGTGGATCGTCATGGTAGACATCAAGTACGCATCAACCATGAATTAGTTACATTGTCTAAACTTAAAGAAATAACGACAATGATGGGATCAATTCATTCACAGGATGAAACGATGGCATTATATGACCGCACCTCGTATTTGACGTTTATCGATCAAGTCGATCAAAAAAAAGCGGATGAACTACTCAACTGCTATCTGATTTTAAGAAGTCGATATTTGGATGAAAAAAAGTCTTTTCAAAATTTGTTTCATAAAAAAAGCGAAAGTGTTGAGAAGAGCGAATTTTTAGCATATCAGGTCAAAGAAATCGAATCCTATCATCTAATGAAAGGTGAGATGGCAACATTAACTGAACAGATTAACAAACAAAAGCATCACGATAAAATTATGACACAGTTAAGATTGTCTTACCAAGCCTTGGAACAAGAATCATTTTCTATTGATAATATTTATGATGCAAGTCAGGCTTTACTAAAGATTGCTGATTTTGATGCTGCTTATGCTGATATGCAAAAACAATTGGAAAATGCTTATTATGAACTTGATGATGTGAAATCGAAGTTATATGATACGATTGAGTCTTTGGATTTCGATGAGGAAGCATTTAATCGCATGCAAGAACGTTCTTATGAACTTGCAAAGGTTGAAAAGAAATACGCAAAATCTATCGATGAAATTATGACTTATTACGACGAAATCAAATCAGAACTTTTAATGATTACAGATTATGATATGTATCTAAAAGAAGCGAAAGCAAAGGTTGATAAAGCTTTTGACGCTGCTTATGAATCCGGATTAAAGTTAACAGCACTTCGTGAGAAGTTAGCACAAAAACTGATTAAGGACATCTTGGATGAACTTAAAGATTTAGATTTGGATAAAGCTACTTTCAATATATTATTTGACGCGAAGACAAAAGATGAGAGCCAACTATTTGAAACAGGACTAGATCAAGTGGAATTTATGATTTCGCTTAATGAAGGTGAACCAGAAAAACCACTTGCAAAAGTAGCTTCAGGCGGCGAGCGAGCAAGATTTATGTTTGCGTTAAAGAGCATTTATGCTAAAGCAAATGAACTTTCAATCATGGTTTTAGATGAAATCGATATTGGAATATCGGGGAAAACAGCAGCAAAGGTCGCTGAAAAGATGTCCGTGTTATCTAAGGACATGCAATTGATAGTTATCACACACTTACCGCAGGTTGCAGCAAGAGCTGATCATCATCTCGGCATCACAAAAACGAAAGAAAACGGACGTATGGTCACGCATATCAATAAGTTAAATGAAAATCAGCGCATTGAGGCAATTGCGTTGATGCTGTCAGATGAGAAACTATCTCATTTTGCGGTTGAACAAGCGAAAATGTTATTAAAAAAGGCATAAAAAAAGGCGCCTCGCGCCAATTCTTATGCGTTACCACTAATCAGTGCAAAGATGAATGCGAAGATAATTCCGCCTACCATACCAATCAGCATAATCCAAACGACCGCTTTACCCCACCATGTTTGGAGTGGATTATGTAAAGTACGATCTTTGCCATCATGTTCGTGTAGGTCACGATTCGCAACGTGATTCGCTTTGTTTTTTGTAGTATTTTTAGCCATAAAGTCACCTCGTTGTTCTAATCGTAACTATTATACAATAAAAATAGAATGAAAGAAAGTGATTTCATGAAAAACCACATAAAAATTATCTTTCATATTGATTTAAATGCCTTCTTTTGTAGTTGTGCGATTATCAAAGAACCATACTTAAAAGGAAAGCCTTTTGTCGTTGGTGGATCCGGTGTCACAAGAAGAGGAGTTGTTTCAACGGCAAGTTATCCAGCACGAAAATATCATATTGGTTCGGGTATGAGTCTCAATGACGCTTTTAACCAATATCCCAAATTACTCGTTGTTCCTACCGATTTTAAGTTATATCGTCGATATTCGAATCTCTTTTTTGAATTTCTCAATCAATATTCTGATCTCGTCTTAGCTGGTTCTATTGATGAGGCTTATATTGATGTGACAAAACGAGCAGAAACGACACACCCGCTAGAGATAGCTAAAGAAATTCAAGAAGGCTTATTAACAAAATACCAATTACCATGTTCGATTGGCATCGGACCCACATTGTTTCTTGCAAAAATGGCATCTGATATGAAAAAGCCACTTGGGATCACAGTCATTAGAAAAAAAGATATTGTTACAAAATTATTTCCTATTCCCATCAAAGATATGTTTGGCATTGGTAAGAAGACATACCCTCAACTCATGGCTATCGGTATCCAAACCATCGGTGATTTTACGAAAAAAGAAAACCGCCAAAAAATACTTAATCTCATGTCGAATGAAACTTACATGAGTTATTTAGATCACATCATGGGACGCTCCAACGATATCGTTGATCCTGATAAATATGCGATTAATCAATCCATCTCAAATGAAACAACATTAAATTATAATATGGATGAGATAGATGCTATGAGACCCATTATTGATGCTTTATTTGAAACAACTTACCAGCGTCTGATAAAGGGTGAGTATGTGTGTAAAGGTGTATCGATCAAAGTGAAATTTTCTGATTTTAAATTGATGACAAGAAGTATTACATTCAAAGATTACACAGATGACAAAGAACTTTTACGATCTAATATCATGGAACTTTATGAAAAAAATCTTAATGATC
>WOYI010542657.1_pt1 | contig 11671 bp, 10 predicted proteins | sample 6423411 | NCBI WGS metagenome assembly WOYI01 (sample SAMN13441803, study PRJNA592873) | oil field metagenome | biome: oil field; feature: oil-well bore; material: oil-contaminated soil; isolation source: oil-contaminated soil from oil-well borehole | place: Germany: Wietze | collected 2016-10-18 ... | reverse complement strand
ATCACATCATCACATCATCCAATCGATTTTTATGCTCGTCTCATTTATCATTTATAACAAAAAAATCACCGTCCGGTTTTTCTGTAAGATGAAAAAAAGAAAAAAAAGTTGCATGAAAGTAAAAAAAATTTCCAGCAACGGGAAAAGTCAGTCGTTATCTTCAACCGCAACCGAGAAAACATGGATAGTATCATCCGTAACCCTGAACCGGTCGTCGGGACGTTCTCCCACAATCCAGACGATCTCATCTCCCGAAAGAAGGATCCATGCATTTTCTTTATCCTGCAGGCTGAACTTGCGGTCGGTGAAATAATCACTCAGTTTCTTTCTGCCTTTCATGCCGAAAGGAATAAACCAATCACCCTGCTGCCACCTGCGCAGTTGCAACGGAAACTTTAAGCGGTCATAATCGACAAAAAGCAAACGACGCGCTTTTTGCAGGGCGACCGGCATACGGAGGGTACGGAAGGTGAGATGCAACGGTTCCATCATCTCTTCGGTTTGCGGCGTTATCAAAAAGGATTGTTCCGCGATTCCGGCATCCGGTATCCGGTCGATCAGGAAACAGTCGCGGTCTTTCATAAGCCTGTATTGCCCGGCAAAGAAGCGCTTACCGGGTTCCGCATCCATGTTTTGATGGATATCGCGGATGGTGGAAGGGCTAAAACCGAATGGTGTGAGCAACTCGAACAGGACAGATTGTGGAGAGGCTGTTTTGCGGAGTGCCTGAATATCGATTCTGTCATGCTGAAAAACCGCCTCAATCGATTCCTGTACCGAGGCACTGTATACTTTTTCCGCTTCCGCAACATTTTGTGCTGTGCGGTAAATTGCTTCCTTGACGGCGGGATTCAACTCCTCGAGTTTGGGGATAATATGTAGTCTGATTGCATTTCTCAAAAAGAGATCGTCGTTGTTGCTCCTGTCAAACACATAGGGGATGCCGCGTGCTGCCATGTAGCGGCTAATCTCTTTGCGCGACAAACATAACAGCGGGCGTACAACCTTGTTGTTTTTCGGCGAGATACCGGTCAGTCCTTTGATGCCGGTGCCACGAATAAGATTCAGCAGTACCGTCTCCACCGAGTCATCTTTTTGATGAGCCACAGCGATGGCCTCTGCCTTGTATTGTTCCCGCATCATCTCAAACCAGGTATAACGCAGCTCACGGGCTGCCATCTCAATAGATATTTTTTTATCGGAAGCATACTGCCGGGTGTCGAAATCGATTGAAATGAAAGGGATATCTTTACTTTTGCACCATTTTTCTACGAAATCGGCATCCCTGTCTGATTCTTCTCCCCTGAGGTGAAAGTTACAATGGGCAGCCACACACCGATACCCCAATAATATGAGTATGTCGAGCAATGCCATGGAGTCCATCCCCCCGCTCAGGCCAACGATAACAGAAGCATTGGCAGAGAGCAATTTTTCCTTCTCTATGAATGAACGAATTGTGTCAAGCATCTTTTACAGCAAACAACTTAATAATAGCAAATGTACGAATTTTATCATTGGTGGCCTGGTTCTTATTACAAATCTTTCCCGGAAAACTACCCCGAATAGCAATAAAAAGTGTATTTTTGTGCTGCTAATTAATGGATAAGTGTATAGCATGATGATAGAAAAGATTGAAGCGCTCCTTTCCGAAATAGAGCAGTTGACTGTTTCCACGCCCGATGAGCTGGAGGCGGCACGCATCAAATACCTGAGTAAAAAAGGAATTATTTCCGCATTGATGGACGATTTCCGTACTGTCCCCTCAGACCGGAAAAGGGAAATAGGCATGAAATTAAACACACTGAAACAGAAGGCGACGGAGAAAATTCAAACACTCAAAGAACAGTTCGAGCATAGCGGTTCAGTGAATGCGGACATTGATCTTTCCCGCACGGCATATCCCGTTTCACTGGGTACACGGCATCCGATATCAATTGTCAAAGAAGAGATCAGCCATATTTTCAAACGACTCGGCTTTTCCATCGCTGAGGGTCCTGAGATAGAGGACGACTGGCATGTTTTCTCGTCGCTGAACTTTGCAGAGGATCATCCCGCACGCGATATGCAGGATACCTTCTTCATTCAGCATGACCCTCAGATTGTATTGCGCACACACACGTCCTCCGTACAGACACGGGTGATGGAAAAGACGGAACCGCCCATTCGCATCATCTGTCCCGGGCGTGTCTACAGGAACGAGGCGATCTCTTACCGGGCACACTGTTTTTTTCATCAAGTGGAAGCTTTGTACATCCATAAGGATGTATCGTTTGCCGATTTAAAGCAGGTACTCCTGTTTTTTGCCAAAGAGATGTTCGGCGAGCATACCAGAATCAGGTTGCGCCCCTCTTATTTTCCGTTTACCGAACCGAGCGCCGAGATGGATATTTCCTGTAACATCTGCGGCGGAAAAGGGTGCCCTTTCTGTAAACATACGGGATGGGTTGAGATTCTGGGATGCGGCATGGTAGACCCCAATGTGCTGGAAAACTGTGGTATCGACAGCAAGGTATATTCCGGCTATGCGCTGGGAATGGGTATTGAGCGCATTGCCAACCTCAAATACCAGGTAAAGGATCTGAGGATGTTTTCCGAAAACGATGTGCGCTTTCTGGCACAATTTCAATCGGCATATTGAGCCGTTACAACCAAATAACTATTGACCAATGATGAGCCTAAAATATTTTATCCTTTCGGTTTTCGTTTTGGCTTTCACCGACGTACAGGCACAGAAGACAACGCGTGTGAACGCTATCAAAGCCAACGATTACGGCGTGATCTATTCACTCCCGAAAACATCGTTTGAGATCACATTGCTGGTAAAGAAGAGCACCTATCAACGGGGTGATTTCTACCCTTATGCCCAATCTTATCTGGGAGTGGACAATCCGGTCACTGAAAACAAGATTGTCTTTACATTGGAAGATATTTCGGTGAAAAATAAAGGCATAGCCGATAAAAGCAATTCGTTCATGGTTGAGTTCCAGCCCAAGACCTTCGAGCCTTATGTTTATCTGCGCGAAGATGGGGTGATTGTCACCGTAAATGCCGATCCGGTGCCTGAAGTACCTGAAGAAACGGCCCTTCCCCAGGGGGAGAAGCAGGCCGTGAACCCGCGTAGATTCCTTTCTCAGGAAACACTTATGGCCGGATCTGTCGCCAAACAGGCCGAGCTGGTCGCCAGACAGATATTCGATCTTCGCCGCAGTCGCACCGACATTCTCACCGGCGAAGCGGAAAGCATGCCTCCCGACGGAAATGCCTACAAGGTGGTGATGGATCAGATCGATCTGCAGGAAAAGGCGCTGACTGAGCTCTTTGCCGGAAGCGTACAGACCGAATACTTTGAACGTACCTATACCGTAGTTCCCGATACAGGGGACATCGACAAAATGGTGGTTGCCCGTTTCTCTGAAAAACTGGGACCTGTGGATGCGGATAATCTCGCTGGGGAACCCATCCTGCTTTCGTTGAAGAACAAAACACCTAAGGTTGAACTAACGTTGTCGGAGCGCGATCTGAAACAGTTGGAGACGAAACTCACCGAAGGACTTGTCTATAACATTCCGGGGAAAGCAGTGCTGGCCATTGAGTTCAGAAACGAATCCGTCAGGAGCATGGAGGTCGATGTGGTACAATACGGTTCACAGGACGTACTCACTAAAAAGATGTTCGACAACATGAAACAACCCATCAAGATTTTCTTCTACCCGGAGCTGGGCGCAATCAGGCAAATCATTCAGTAGATTGCAGGCTATAACGAGCATGAAAATCGATTGAATCCTATGAAACCAAACCATTTTAATTTTTTCGCAGTGATTCTCCTTCTGGGAGCCAGTTTGTGGGGATCATGCACCGGACGTGGCGGATCGGGCAGATCTTCGGATATCCGGTTCGACAGCATTGTTGTGCAACAACAGATCCCGTTGCTGCAAACATCGGATACTACCCTCCCCTATGCCGATGTGAAAGTAGCTTTCACCTATCCCTCAAAATTCAGGGACGCAGAGAGCCTTAAGCGGTTACAGCAAATTTTTCAGGGTACATTTTTCGGTGACATCCAATATGACAGTATGACACCGAAAGAGGCAATGGATCATTATATGGAAGAATATACCAGGCGATATCGATCACTCTCCGGTTCCTATGAAGAAGACAAACGCCGTCTGGAAGGAGAAACGCCCGCATGGTACTGGTATGCAATGAGCAACAGCAATAAACTACTGTTTCAAAATGATTCCTTACTGAGTTACGCAGTGGAATACAGTGATTATGAAGGAGGTGCACACGGCTCCTACCGGATAACATATACCAACATAGACTTGAACCGGCTGGTGACTTTGTCAGAAGAAGACCTTTTTGTGCCGGATTACTACAAACCTCTTACGGAGAAAATTGTGCATGGTCTCATGAAGTCATTCCATGTAAATGAGCCCGATTCATTGCTGAACAAAGGGTTTTTTACCATCGAGGATATTGTGCCCAACAACAACTTCTGGCTCAACGATGAAGGCATTCATTTCGCCTATAACCAGTATGAAATTGCACCCTACTCCATGGGGGTCATCAATGTGACCTTGCCTTATTCCGAATTGAGGGATATCTTATTACCCGATGGCATTATTTCGCGGTATTTTCTCCCCAAAAAATAGAGAGCATCCTTGATTTGTAGTTTGCCGTGTAACTTAGAGTTCTTGTCATCTACTTTTCCATGTAAAAGCATTATCTTTGTGCAACAAAAGCAGCGGAACGATTGTTATTAGGGCACAAGGCTACATTTTTCCGCCTCCATACAGAACAGGTCGAACAGACCTCTCATCATTACCACTATGCAAGAATTGGATCAAGATCAAATATTGAACGATTTAACCACGCAGGATTATAAATTCGGATTTTTCACCGATGTGGAAACCGATGTAATTGAAAAAGGGTTAAACGAAGATGTCATCCGGCTGATTTCATCGAAAAAGGAAGAGCCGGAATGGCTGCTTGATTTTCGGCTGAAGGCTTATCGCCAATGGCTGACGATGAAGCTGCCCGATTGGGCACATTTGAAAATTCCGGCAATCAACTACCAGGATATTATCTATTATGCCGATCCCACGAAAAAAAAATTACCCCAGAGCCTCGACGAGGTAGATCCGGAGTTACTCAAGACCTTCGAGAGACTGGGTATCCCGCTTGAGGAACAGAAACAGCTCACCGGTGTAGCCGTAGATGCCGTGATGGACAGCGTTTCCATTAAAACCACATTCAAAGAGGTGCTGGCTGAAAAGGGCATCATATTCAGTTCCTTCAGTGATGCAGTGAAACATCATCCCGACCTGGTAAGAAAATATCTGGGAACAGTGGTGCCGTACAAAGACAATTACTACGCCGCACTGAATTCTGCGGTATTCAGCGACGGATCGTTTGTCTATATTCCGAAGGGAGTACGCTGCCCGATGGAGTTATCTACCTACTTCCGTATGAATACGGCCAATACCGGTCAGTTCGAACGAACACTTATCGTGGCCGACGATGACGCATACGTGAGCTACCTCGAGGGATGTACCGCTCCCATGCGCGATGAAAACCAACTGCATGCCGCCATTGTGGAGATCATCGCGCTCGACAATGCCGAAGTGAAGTATTCAACCGTACAAAACTGGTATCCGGGCGACAAACATGGAAAAGGCGGCGTGTATAACTTCGTCACCAAAAGAGGCATCTGCAAAGGGGTCAATTCCAAGATCTCCTGGACACAGGTAGAGACCGGATCGGCCATCACCTGGAAGTATCCTTCCTGTATATTGGCCGGGGACAATTCCGTGGGTGAATTTTATTCGGTTGCCGTGACCAACAACTTCCAACAGGCAGACACCGGTACCAAGATGATTCATCTGGGTAAGAACACGCGCAGCCGCATTGTCTCCAAAGGGATCGCCGCTGGCAGCAGCCAGAATAGCTACCGCGGACTGGTAAAGGTGACCCGGAAAGCGGAAAACGCACGTAATCACTCACAGTGCGACAGCTTACTGCTTACCGACCACTGCGGTGCCCACACCTTTCCCTATACGGATATACAGAATCCTACGGCGATACTTGAGCATGAAGCTACGACATCCAAAATCAGTGAAGATCAGATTTTCTACTGTAACCAGCGAGGTCTGGGTGAAGAAGAGGCCATTGGTCTGATTGTGAATGGCTATGTAAAAGAGGTTGTGAACAAACTGCCGATGGAATTTGCCGTAGAAGCCCAAAAACTGTTACAGATCAGCCTGGAAGGAAGTGTCGGCTAAACAGAAATTATTCCCTGTCAGGGAGTATAGAAAAGTATCTACCCATTGCGGGAAAATGAAACTGCAATGCAAAATACGTTACCAATCTATAGGCTTCATTCCGTGCATAAGCAGATAGTCATTTGCTTTGCTAAAGTGCTTATTACCAAAGAATCCCTGATGAGCCGACAATGGCGAAGGATGTGATGATTTCAGGACAAGATGTCTATTCGCATCTATAGCCTCCCCTTTATGCTGAGCATAAGCGCCCCACAGCATAAAGACCAGGTGTTCGCGTTCCCGGGCAAGATGCCGGATAGCTGCATCCGTAAATATTTCCCAACCCTTTCCCTGATGTGAACCTGCCCGATGTGCCTGCACAGTGAGTATGGCATTCAGCAGCAGGACTCCCTGCTTTGCCCACCTTTCCAGGTTTCCGGAAGCGGGAACAGGTTTCCCCAGATCACTGTTTATCTCCTTGTAAATATTCTGGAGGGATGGTGGAATTGGTACCTTATCGGTCACCGAAAAGCATAATCCGTGTGCCTGGCCCGGTTCGTGATAAGGATCCTGTCCCACTATCACCACTTTTACCTCATTGAAGGGACAATGGTCGAAGGCATTGAATATCAGCTTTGCCGGTGGATAGACTTTTTTTTCCGCATATTCCCTTCGTACGAAATCAGTCAGTTTTTCGAAATAAGGTTTACGAAACTCTTCTTCCAGATGAGCCTTCCAGCTCGCTTCCATTTTCACGTCCATGCTTGCAATATTTTTGAGGATGCTAAAATACAAAAACTTCCTCTTCTGTAAAAGAAAAAATCCCTCTTTTGTGAAGAAGGATTCCGGTAGTACCCAAAAGTCAGGCACTAGATCAGAAAAACACCTTGTTCTTTTGCCGATTTCCGCATTTCCTGCGGCCACAGACTGGCCTGAATTTCTCCGATATGTGCTTTGCGCAGATAATACATGCACAAACGCGATTGGCCGATACCTCCCCCAATAGAAAGAGGTAATTCATTTTGCATCAATCGTTTGTGAAAATATAACGACAAACGGTCTTCTTTGCCATGGGCTTTCAGCTGGCGCTGCAGTGAAACGGCATCAACGCGGATGCCCATCGACGAGAGCTCCATTGCTTTTTCCAACACCGGATTCCATACCAGGAGATCGCCGTTCAGCCCCGGATAGCCGTCGCTATTTAACGTGCTCCAGTCGTCATAGTCCGGTGCACGTCCGTCATGCGGCAAGCCGTTGGACAAGGGTGCACCGATACCGATGATAAAAACCGCCCCATATTCTTTGGAGATCGCATCTTCCCGTTGTTTATCATTCATGCCGGGATATTTTTGGAGCAGTTCTTCAGCGTGGATGAAAGTGATTTCGCAGGGCAGCAGAGGTGTGATGGCGGGGAACAACTCAAAGACCAGATACTCGGTACGCAGCATGGCTGCGTAGATCCTTCGGACAATCTGCTTCAGGAAATCAACAGTCCGGTTTTTTTCACTGATGACCAATTCCCAGTCCCACTGGTCGACATATAATGAATGGAGGTTGTCCAGCTTTTCATCGGCACGAATGGCATTCATATCGGTATAAATACCGTACCCCTCCTCAATCCCGTAATCGGCAAGGATCAACCGCTTCCATTTCGCCAGCGAATGCACAATCTCTGCCTGTTGATCTCCCATATCCTTGATGGGAAAGCGTACCGGCCTTTCCACTCCATTCAGATCGTCATTAATACCGGTACCGCTCTCTACGAAAAGGGGCGCCGTCACACGACGTAAACGAAGTTCTGATGAGAGATTTACCTGGAAAAAATCTTTGATATTTTTGATTCCTAATTCCGTCTGCTTTAAATTCAGTAACGGTACGTACCCGGCAGGAATTTGCAATTGTGACATATTATCTTCAATGTAATGAATGAATCTGCAAAGGTATCATCTTTATTCATTTTGTCAAAATGAAATGAAATAAAAATTACATTATGACAGAATTTAGACTAAAACAAAAGCATTTATTGCAAATAATATGCAGTTGGTTAGCATTTTCGCATTTACAAATAATTCATTTGTCCCACCAGTTCCTGCACTGAGGCAATCTGATGCCGGTCGAGGTACTCATTGATGCCATCCACAATCTTCACCGATGCTGTAGGGTCGATAAAATTATAGGTACCTATCTGGATTGCCGTTGATCCAGCCAAAATGAACTCAATTGCATCCTGCCAGTTACAGATTCCCCCCATCCCGATAATAGGGATCCGCACGGCATGAAATACCTGCCAAACCATGCGCACAGCTATGGGTTTGATACAAGGGCCGGACAATCCGCCGGTGATGGTGGAGAGTTTTGGTTTTCTACTCTCCACATCAATCGCCATCCCGAGGAAAGTATTTACGAGCGATACTGCATCGGCACCTTCCGCTTCTACGGCGCAGGCTATCTCGGCAATATCGGTCACGTTGGGTGACAGCTTCACGATCAATGTTTTCGGGTAGACATCACGCACCGCTCTGGTCACCTGCGCTGCTGATGTGCAAGAGGTACCGAACATCATCCCGCCTTCCTTCACATTGGGACAGGAAATATTCAACTCAATCGCCGGTATCCTGTCAAGGTCTGCCAGCTTCTCCACACATGCCACATAATCTTCAATGGCAGATCCCGACACATTTACAATCATGTGGGTATCGTAATCCTTTATTTGCGGATAAAGGTGCTCCACAAAATAATCCACCCCTTTATTTTGGAGCCCCACCGTATTAAGCATCCCGGAAGGAGTTTCAGCCATTCTCGGGTAATCATTACCCTGTCGGGGCTCCAGGGTTGTTCCTTTCACAAAAACACCTCCCAGGCGCCCCAGATCCATAAAATCGGCATACTCCATACCGTAGCCGAATGTGCCGGAAGCGGTCATTACCGGGTTTTTCAATTGCAAATCTCCGATATGTACATTTAATCTGGCCATGTGCGTTTAATTATAGTTCACTATTTCTCCGGCAGGACTTAGCCTAAACAAGCGTTTAATCGTTACTCATTGAACGGAAAGAAAGAGGTCATTGATGTTAAATACAGGTCCTTCGGTGCAGGTGCACACATTTCCTCTGACAGTCTTCTCGATACAGCAGAGGCAGGCGCCAAAGCCGCATGCCATCAGATTTTCGAGCGATACCTCACAGCCAATCCCGTTCTCCTGTGCATAGCGTGCCACCGCAGCCATCATCGGTCTCGGTCCGCAGGTGAAAATAAAATCATACTTCTTTTTTTGCAAAATGGAATGATGGGTGACAAACCCCTTCTCTCCCAACGACCCGTCTTCCGTTGTGCAGTAAACTGTTCCGAACTGCACAAAGTCCGATTGCTGAAGTATATCTTTTGCAGAACGTCCCCCGAGTAAAAATTCGGGTTCCAGGCCGTTATCCTTCAATTTCTTACCCAGATAAAGCAGCGGTGCTGAGCCCACACCCCCTCCAATCAGCAGGAAGTTTCCTTTTTCACCGGGAAGCGTGAACGAATTACCCAGAGGGAAGATAAGGTTCAGGGTGCCACCTGCAGAGACATTGCCTATTTTTTCTGTTCCCTCCCCAACCCGCTGGATCAAAAGCCATATTTCCTGCTTTTCATCGTCCACAAAGTTGATGGAAATAGGTCTTCGAAGGAATACATGGGGTGAATTATCGACCAGAATCTGAACGAACTGTCCGGGATACATTTCCGGCAACGGTTCATTGTCGACAGGGGCAACCTTTATCAGATGATTCTGATCGTTCAGTTTATCATTGGAACGAATCGTAAAATCGCGTATTTGCATCAGCAACCTCTCTTTATGAAGTACAAAAATACATCATAATTTTTAATTAAGCGCCAGGGATACAAATTTTACGTCAAACAACAGCCTTTACCCCTCCACAATATAAAATTGTAGCCCGTGCGGGTCATTTTCTTTTAAATTTACCGGCAGCAACAGAAAAAACCCAGCCTGCCAGCAACAGAGCTACACCCAGCAAAGCACCATTTCCGGTCACCGTGAGGCTTGCGTACAGCATATACAGGCTGGAGCCTGTAAACAGGATCGGTGTTAGAGGGTATAAGGGAACTTTAAACGGGCGCGGTACATCCTGTTTTTTGAAGCGCAGTACCATCACACTAAGTCCGGTGCACAAAAAGAAAAACCAAAATACCGGAGCAGTGAAATTGACCATGGCTTCAAACCCGTTACGCCTGGTCGCACCAAAGCATATAAGCAGGATGGCTATAGCCCCTTGTAACAGGAGAGCGTTGACCGGTGCCGATTTTTTCGCATTCCACTTTCCCAGAAATGCCCATGGTGCGAAATCTTTCCCCAATGCATAATTTGACCTTGATCCGGTAAAGATGGTGGTATTCAGGGAAGTCAGTGCCGACAAAGTTATCAGTATACCAATCAGTACAGCACCTTTTTCTCCGAGGGTGTGCTGCATCATATCCACCCCCACTGCATCGGAAGCCCCGATGCCCTGCAAACCCAGTACATTCAAAAAAGAAAGGTTGATGAGCAAATAGATCAGGGTGATTAGCAAGATGCTGACGATCATCACCATGGCCATTTTTCCGGAGCCGGTTTTTAATTCCGAAGAAACATAGGCCGCCTCATTCCAGCCGCCAAAAGTCAACAGGACAAAAATAAGTGCCTGGCTCAGTGAAGTTGTCGTAGCTGAAGCATCTGTTACAGGCATTTCCGCCAGTGCCGGGTGAATGTCCGGTTCAATAAAAAGACCGGCTCCAATGATGATCAATATTCCCGTCAGCTGTAAAACTGTCAGTAACTTTTGGGTACCGGTACCAAACCGGATTCCCAACACGTTGATGAAGGTAAACAGCAGCACAACGACAGCGGCATAGAGGGCGGAAGAAAAAGTGCAGAGGTGAAAGAGGCGGGAAAGATAATCACCGGCAATATAAGCCAATAAGGCAATAGAACCTGTTTGGATTACTGTGATGCGTGCCCAGGCATAAAGAAAAGAGAACCTTTTTCCGAAAGCCATCTTCAGAAAATGGTAGTCTCCGCCGGTACTGGGAAAGGCGGCACTGAGCTCGGCATAGCAGAGAGCGCCAATCAGCGACAGGAGACCTCCTACGATCCAAATACCCAGAAACCAATATTCATTCGGCGAGTTGACGGCTACCACCTGCGGCGTTCTGAAAATACCGGCACCTATGACGATTCCCAGAATGAGCACGATGGCGTCAAAAAGCCGCAACGAACTTTTTGGAGCAACTTCGGTTCTCTTTTCAAATTCATTTTCTTTCATCAGGTAATTCTATTTTGTCGTTCGAAAGAAAACAATCCGACAAATATAGAAACTTTTTTGAAAGACAGCGTTTACTTCTCTTTGTTTAACACAAATGTGGCATAAGCCTATTGT
>WOYI010992858.1_pt2 | contig 11674 bp, 12 predicted proteins | sample 6423411 | NCBI WGS metagenome assembly WOYI01 (sample SAMN13441803, study PRJNA592873) | oil field metagenome | biome: oil field; feature: oil-well bore; material: oil-contaminated soil; isolation source: oil-contaminated soil from oil-well borehole | place: Germany: Wietze | collected 2016-10-18 ... | reverse complement strand
GAATGAGAGGTCAATCGCTTTCTCAAGCGACCGCCACGCGCGTACGGCGGCTGAGCCATAACGGCGAGCGTTAAGGCATCCGCCCCTTTAGCCATCGCTTGATCGCGCCGGGCCCGACGCCGTGAATCCTTTTGAAGGCCTTCCGGAAGGCGGCTTCAGTCTCGTAACCCATCTGCTCGGCGACGGTCGCCACAGACACCCGCGGATTCCGCAGGGCGAGCTCCGCCTGCGTCATTCGCCACCGTGTCAGATAGTCGATTGGCGTCGCGCCCACCACGGCAGCAAAGTGCTGGGAGAAGTTGCTGCGCGACATGCCGGCCTCCTGCGCCAGCGATTCAAGCGTCCAATCCGCACCCGGTTTGCGATGCATGGCCGCCAATGCACGCCGCAGTCGTTCGTCCGCCAGTGCCGCCAGCACGCCGCGCTTTTCACTGAGGCCGTTGACGTAGAAGCGCACGACCATGACGAACAGGGTATCAGCAAGCCTGTCGAGTACGGTCCGCGTGCCCACCGATGAGCCGTCGGCTTCCGCCATCATGAGTTCGCCCAGTGCCGCCAACGCCCTGCCGCCTTCGCGATGGGTGATAACCAGAACTTCGGGCAGTGCATCCAGAATGGGATTCTTGTCGCCCAACTCGAACTCGAAGAAGCCGCACACCACAACGGTGTACGGTCCTTCACCCTCCTGGATCGGAATCGAGTCTTCTCCCTGCAATACCGGTCCCGCGGAGAGCATGTGCCAGGCATCGTGGGGAAGCACGACCAAATCACCGGGTTCGAGCCGGATAGGCTCGGCCTGCTGCCGCGTATGGAGCCAGGCCCCACCGGTGCCGATGAGATGAAAAGCACCGCGGTGCATGCCGGCCGTGCCGTGTTGCCAGGCACCGCAGAACCGCGGGCTGCCATAGACGCCCGCGCGCAGGTGATACGCCGACAGCACCGACGAGAGCAGGTCGTCTTCTGGACTCATGGACATATATTCGAGACTCCAACATGTTCAGGTTCGCAGCCTTGGCGACGTAGCATGCACTATATCTTCATCTGGCTGAGCCCATACCCATGTCTGTTCGAACGATCCTGGCCCTCTGCATCGCCATCCATATGGCCTCATCGGCGGCGGCGGACAAGCTGGTTCTGACCGGCTCCAGCACGCTCGCACCGCTGGCCGCTGAGCTGGGCAAGCGGTTCGAACTGCAGCACCCGGGTACGCGCATCAATGTGCAGAGCGGCGGCTCTTCGCGTGGCGTGCAGGACGCTCGCAGCGGGATTGCGGACGTCGGCATGGTGTCGCGCGCGCTGAAGGCCGACGAGGCGGATCTGCAAGGTTTTGTGCTGGCCCGAGACGGGATTGCCGTGATCGTGCATGCCCGCAATCCGATTCAGTCGCTCACCAACGCGCAGATCGTGGCGATCTACACCGGACAACTGCGGGACTGGCACGACGTCGGTGGGCAGCGTGCGCCGATCACGGTGATCAACAAGGCTCAGGGGCGCGCGACACTGGAACTCTTTCTCGCCCACTTCAAGCTGGACGCCCCACAGATCCGCGCCTCGGTCGTCATCGGCGATAACGAGCAAGGCATCAAGACGCTCGTCGGCAACCCAAACGCCATTGGATACGTCTCCGTAGGCAGTGCCGAGTACGCCGCGGCCCATGGGCAGCCCATCAAGCTGCTGCCGCTCAACGGCATTGCGGCGACAACCGAGAACATTACGAATGGCCGGTTCCCACTGGCGCGGCCACTGCTGCTCGTTACTCGGGGCGAAGCCACGGGCATGGCCAGGACCTTCATCGACTTCGCACGACGTCCGGCCAATCACGATCTGATTCGGGAGTTTTCGTTTGTCCCGGCACCATAAGCCAATGCGCCGAGACGCCTTTGTTCAAGGCGCGCTCGGCATCAGCGCCGCCGCAGCTGCCTTGGTGCTGTTGTTGGTCGTATGGTTTGTGATGCGTGAGGCGATGCCGGCGGTGACGCAACTGGGGCCGCGCCTGTTAGGGGATGCTGGATGGTATCCAGCAGCCGAGCCCCAAATGGGGCAGTTCAATCTCGCGCCGATGATGGCCGGCAGCCTCATCGTGGCGACGGGCGCCATACTCGTCGCGGTGCCCGCCGGAATCCTCTTTGCCCTGTACGGGCACGGCGCTGCACCGGCGTGGCTGCGCACGCCGCTCCGCAGCATGCTGGAACTGCTGGCGGGAATCCCGTCCGTGGTCTATGGGCTCTGGGGCTTGGTGGTGCTGGTACCGATAATCCAGGGCTGGCAGCCGCCGGGCGCCAGCGTACTGGCCGGCATCCTGGTGCTGGCGCTGATGATCGTGCCGACGGTCGCGCTGTTCGCTGACGCCGCACTGCGCCAAGTGCCCATGCATCTGATCTCGGCGGCCGCTGCGCTCGGCATGCGGCGCTGGACGATCACAACGAAAGTCATGTTGCCGGCTGCGCGTCACGGTATCGGTGCCGGCGTCATGCTCGCCTTCGGCCGCGCACTGGGCGAAACCCTGGCGATGGTCATGGTCTGCGGCAATATCGTGCAGGTGCCGGCGTCGCTGTTCGATCCGGTGCGGACGCTCACCGCGAACATTGCGCTGGAAATGGCGTATGCGCAGGGCGCGCAGCGCAGTGCGTTGTTCGCCAGCGGCCTTGCCCTGCTGGCGCTCGTCATCCTGACCAGCGGCCTTGCGCGTCGAGCCGGAGGCGTTCGACATGCTTGATCGCCTCGCATCATCCAAGGGCCGATGGCTCGCGCTGGGCGCCACCGCGCTCGTGGCTGGCAGCTTTCTCGCGGTGTTCAGCGACGTGCTGGCGCAGGGCGTGGCCCGCCTGTCCTGGGACTTCCTGACTACCCATCCGACACAGGGCGGCCGTGGCGGCGGGATCGCACCGTTGCTGGTGTCGACCGGCTTGCTTCTGACAGTCTGTCTTGCGGTCTGCCTGCCACTCGCACTGGGCACCGCGCTGTTCCTCACGGAATCGGCCTTCGCGCGCGGTCGCGTCGGCCGCGGCCTGAGCTACTGCCTCGACGTGCTGGCTGGCGTTCCCTCGATCGTTTTCGGCTTGTTCGGTAATGCCTTCTTCTGTGTCACGCTCGGGCTTGGTTTTTCGATCCTCTCCGGCGGCTTGACGCTGGCCTGCATGGCGCTGCCGCTGCTGGCGCGGGCAACTGAAGAAAGCCTGCGCGCGGTGCCAGCCGAGACGCGTCTCGCCGCCGCGGCGCTCGGTCTGTCGCAGACGCGCACGATCGGTCAATTGCTGCTGACTGCGGCAGCCCCCGGTATCGCCGCCGGACTGGTGCTGGCCATCGGCCGCGCGCTGGCGGAAACCGCCGCGCTGATCTTCACCAGTGGCTATGTCGATCGCATGCCGGAATCGCTGCTGGATTCCGGCCGGGCACTCTCGGTGCACATTTATGACCTCGCGCTCAACATCAGCGGCGGCGAGCCCAGCGCGTATGCCACGGCACTGGTGCTGATCGCATTGCTCGTCACGCTGAACCTGCTGAGCCATCGCCTGCTGATGCGCTTTGGCAGCCGTTCCTCAAAAGGCGCCTGGGCATGAGCGCCCGTCAGGCCGTATTGCAGACCCGCAAGTTGAGCCTGGCTTACGGGGCGCACTACGCATTGCGCGAAGTCTCGATCGGTTTCGCGGCGCGCAGCGTGACCGCCATCATCGGCCCCTCCGGCTGCGGCAAGAGCAGCTTGCTGATGAGCCTGAACCGCCTTACCGATCTGGTCAGCGATTGCCGAATCGAAGGCTGCGTCTGCTTTCACGGCATCAGTGTGCACGATGCCGCCACCGACCTGATCGCATTGCGCCGGCGCGTCGGCATGATCTTTCAGAAGCCGCACCCATTTCCGCTGTCGATCCGACGCAATCTGGAACTGCCCTTGTTGGAGCGCGGCGTTCGGCATCGCGCCGAGCAGGACGCGATCATCGAGCAGGTCCTCACAGAAGTAGGACTCTGGCAGGAAGTTCGCGATCGTCTGCACGGCTCGGCCCTGGCGCTTTCAGGTGGTCAGCAGCAAAGACTCTGCATCGCTCGCGCGCTGACGCTGGAGCCCGAAGTCCTGCTGATGGACGAGCCCTGCTCAGCGCTCGACCCGATCTCCGGTGCAGTGATCGAAGAACTGATCCTGCGCTTGAAGACGCGCTACACCCTCGCCGTCGTCACGCACAACCTCGCACAGGCGCGGCGCATCTCGGATTACTGCGCGGCATTCTGGACGCATGAAGGCAGTGGCCAGCTGATCGAGTTCAATCGCACAGACGCGCTGTTCGGCGCCCCCAACGAGCCCTTGGTCGCGGCCTACATCGATGGCCGCCGCGGCTGACCTTCTGACCGAACCCCCTAACGAACGAACGAGATTTCAATATGGACAGTGACTTCAAGACCCATGAGAGCGTGCAGGACTACTACGGGCGGATTCTGCAATCGTCCACTGATCTCAAGACCAGCGCCTGCTGCCTGACGGAAGCCCTGCCCGCGCGCGTCCTCGATGCCTTGAAGAACGTGCACGAGGACGTCAAGAACCGCTTCTACGGCTGCGGCTCGCCGATCCCGCCGGCGCTGGCGGGTTTGAAGGCGCTCGACCTCGGTTGCGGCTCCGGCCGCGACTGCTATGTGCTCGCGCAGCTGGTCGGTGCCGAAGGCCAGGTGACAGGCCTGGACATGACCGAAGCGCAGCTGGAGGTGGCGCGCGGTACACAGGCCTGGCACGCCGAACGCTTCGGCTACGCCAACACACGCTTTGTGCAGGGTTACATCGAGCAACTCGATGGCATCGACGACGCCAGTCTCGACCTGGTCGTGAGCAACTGCGTCATCAATCTCTCGCCGGACAAAGAGCGCGTCTTCCGCGAAATCTTCCGCGTCCTCAAGCCCGGCGGCGAACTCTATTTCGCCGATGTCTTCAGCGACCGGCGGATTCCGGCGGCGCTGGCAGCGGACCCGGTCATGCTCGGCGAGTGTCTCGGCGGCGCCCTGTATGAAGAGGACTTCCGGCGCCTGATGCTGCGTGTCGGCTGCGCGGACGTTCGTATCGTCACCAGCCGTCCGCTGCTGATCAACAACCCGGAACTGGAGCATCACGCCGGCAACATCCGCTTCTACTCGCGCACGGTACGCGCCTTCAAGCTCGATCTCGAAGACCGCTGCGAGGACTATGGCCAGGTCGCCATCTATCTCGGCACGCTGCCCGAAGCGCCGCACGCCTTCGACCTCGACAATCACCATCACTTCGTGAGCGGCAAGCCGATGCTGGTCTGCGGCAACACGGCCGATATGCTCGGCGGATCGCGCTATGCGGCGCATTTCCGCGTGCTCGGCGAGAAGGCGCAGCACTTCGGCTTGTTCGATTGCGCACCCCCCGGCGCTGTCGTCGCCGCCAGCCCCGGAGCCTGCTGCTGATGAATATCGCCGTCCGACTCGCCGATCTTCCAGGTTCCGATCACGGTCCGGCGTTCGACCGCCTGCTGGCAGCGCATGCGCTGGCCTTGTCGCCGATCGACGTCCAGACCCTGCAGGTCAACCTGACCAAGCTGTGCAACCAGGCCTGCCGACATTGCCATGTCGATGCCTCGCCGGCACGAACCGAGCAGTTGTCATCCGCGTATGTCGATCGTGTGTTGACGATCCTGGCCGAGCACCCGCAGGTCAGCCAGCTCGATCTCACCGGCGGGGCGCCGGAGCTGCATCCGGATTTCGAACGCCTTGTCATCGGCGCCACAGCGCTCGGCAAACACGTCATTGTGCGACACAACCTGACTGTGCAACTCGACGGTCATCCGAAAACGGGACAGTCGATGGTTCATCTCCCCGCCTTCTTCGCCGAGCACCGCGTCGAGGTCATTTCCTCGCTGCCGTGCTACGGCGAGAAGAACACCGACACCCAGCGCGGCAAAGGCGTCTTCGAAAAGTCCATCACCGCGCTGCACCGGCTCAATGCCCTCGGCTATGGCCAGCCCGATTCCGGGCTCACGCTGACGCTGGTCTACAACCCGCTCGGGCCGTCGCTGCCGCCGCCGCAAGCCGGTCTGGAAGCGGACTACCGCCGCGAGCTGGCCGAGCACCACGGCATCGTCTTCAGCCGTCTGTTCACCATCACCAACATGCCAATCCATCGCTTTGCGCTGCACTTGCACAAGGACGGCCAGTACGAACGCTACATGGACACCTTGCTGGCGGCCTTCAACCCGCAGGCGGCCGAGGGCGTGATGTGCCGGCGTCTGATCAGCGTGGACCATGCGGGGCGCCTGTTCGACTGCGACTTCAACCAGCAGCTCGGCATCGCGGCGCGTGATGCCGACGGCCAGGCGATGACTCTCGATCACTTCGACCATGCGCGTCTGCTGAACCGCGCGATCCGTTTCGATCGCCACTGTCTGGGGTGCACCGCCGGCGCGGGCTCCTCCTGCGGTGGCGCGCTTTCCACCTGAGGAATTCATCATGCATCGCATCAAGGCACTCTTTGTTTCGTTCTACATGATGGCGCTGATGGCCGGGCTGATCGTCGCTGCCACGCGCTTATGGACCACACCGCAGGCTTGGGCCTGGTGGGGCGTCGTGTTGGCATCCGGCGTGCCAATAGCGTTCTTCATGCACCTGTTCATGGGTTCAACCGCACGGACCAGCGCCAACCTCAACGGGATTCCGATTGCCGGTGGCGTGGGCACCGCCGTTGCGCTCGCCGATGCCGGACCCGGCCTGGCGGCCGGCATCGCCTTGTTCAACGGCGTGCTGCTGTCACTGCTCTACATTCACTGGTACTCGCGCTTCAGTGCACGTCCCCGCGATCTGCTCGGGGTTGGAAAACTGCTGCCCGATCTGGGACTGGTCGACATCGATGGCCGCGAGTTGCGCACCCGCGAGCTGACCCAAAAGCCCGCGCTGTGGCTGTTCTATCGCGGCAACTGGTGCCCGCTGTGCATGGCACAGATCAAGGAAGTCGCGGCCGAGTACCGGCGACTCGCCGATCGCGGCGTCGAGGTCTTCCTCATCAGCCCGCAGCCGCAGGACCACACGCGCAGTCTCGCACAGCGCTTCGAGGCCCCCATGCGCTTCCTGACCGATCGCGACAATCGGGTCGCCGCGCAACTCGGTATCCTCGCCGAAGGTGGCTTGCCGATGGGCATGCAGGCCTTGGGTTACGACTCCGATGTGCCGATGCCGACGGTGTTCATCACCGCTGCGGGCGGTCGCATCGTCTACAGCGATCTCACGGACAACTACCGTATCCGGCCCGAGCCCGCCGATTTCATTGCTGCACTGAATCGCGCAGGACTCTGACATGAGCACTCCCCTGCTGCGACGCCTCGTGATTGGCCTGCTCATCGCGACGACGATCGTGGCGTTCTTCGTGCTGGATCTCGGACGTTACTTGTCGCTCGATTTCCTACACGCGCAGCATGGTGTGCTGCAGGCTTGGCGCAATGAACAGCCCCTGATCGCGGCCGCCAGCTTTTTTACCATCTACGTGCTGGCGACAGCGCTCTCGGTACCAGGCGCTGTCGTGCTGACCTTGGCGGCGGGCGCGATCTTCGGGCTGTGGTGGGGGCTTATCATCGTCTCGTTTGCCTCGACGCTGGGCGCGACGGGCGCCTTCCTCGCTGCCCGTTATCTGCTGCGCGATGCGATTGAGGCCCGCTACGGCGATCGGCTCAAGGCGATCAATGCCGGCATTGAACGCGACGGTGCGTTCTATCTGTTCACGCTGCGACTGGTGCCCTTGTTTCCGTTCTTCCTCATCAACCTGCTGATGGGTCTCACCGCGATGCCGGCGCGGCGCTTCTTCTGGGTGAGCCAGCTCGGCATGCTGGCGGGCACCCTGGTCTATGTGAATGCCGGCACCCAGCTTGCGCAGCTGCATTCGCTGGCCGGCATCCTGTCGCCGGGGCTGATCGGCGCCTTCGTCCTGCTCGGCCTCTTTCCCTATCTGGCCCGAGGCCTCGTCAATGCCGTACGGTCGCGCGAAATCTATCGCGGCTTTCGCCGGCCGACGCGGTTTGATCGCAACCTGATCGTGATCGGTGCCGGCAGCGGCGGGCTGGTCAGCGCATATATCGCGGCCGCGGTTCGCGCCAAGGTGACACTGATCGAGAAGCACCAAATGGGCGGCGATTGCCTGAATACCGGCTGCGTACCGTCCAAGGCGCTGATCCGCTCCGCGAAGTACGCGAGTCAGCTGCGGCGTGGCGGCGAGTTCGGCTTCGACAAGGTTGCAGGCGAAGTCGACTTCGCCAAGGCGATGGATCGTGTCGCGCAGATCGTCAAGGCGATTGCGCCACATGACTCGGTCGAGCGCTTCACCGGGCTCGGCGTGGAATGTGTCCTGGGCGAAGCAAAGCTGGTCGATCCATGGACCGTCGAAGTCAATGGCAGGCGCCTGAGCGCCCGGAACATCATCCTGGCCACCGGCGCGGAGCCCTTCGTGCCGCCGATCCCGGGACTCGCAGAGGCCGGTTATCTGACGTCCGACACCATCTGGCAACTGCGCGAGCAGCCGAAGCGATTGATCGTACTTGGCGGCGGGCCGATTGGCTCCGAGCTCACGCAGGCCTTCGCGCGACTGGGCTCCCAGGTGACGCAGATCGAAATGCTGCCGCGGCTGCTGGTGCGCGAGGACCCGGAGGTCTCGCAACTCGTCATCGACCGCTTCCGCGCCGAGGGCGTCGATGTGTGCGTCAACACCCAGGCCAAGGCCGTGGTCATCGAAAACGGTGAGAAGGTTCTGGTCTGCGAGTCCGAAGGACGCGAGGAGCGTGTGGCCTTCGACGCCATCCTGGTCGCGGTTGGCCGTGTGGCGCGGCTCAAGGGCTTTGGACTCGAAGAACTGGGCGTCAAGACCGGGCGCACGATTGCGATCAACGAGTTCCTGCAGACGAGTTTTCCCAATATCTACGCCGTCGGCGACGTGGCCGGGCCGTTTCAGTTCACCCACACCGCGGCACACATGGCGTGGTTTGCCACCGTCAACAGCCTGTTCAGTCCCCTCCTCGCGCTGCGGGGCGGGCCGTTCAAGGTCGATTATTCGGTCATTCCCTGGGCGACGTTCACGGAGCCGGAAGTCGCGCGGGTTGGCCTCAATGAGACGGAGGCACGCGAAAAAGGCATTGCCTATGAAGTCGTCCGCTATTCGCTGGAAGAGCTTGACCGGGCCATTGCCGATGGTGAGGCGCATGGCTTCGTCAAGGTGCTGACGGTACCAGGCAAGGACCGGATTCTCGGCGTCACCATCGTCGGCGAGCACGCCGGCGAGCTGCTGGCCGAGTATGTGCTGGCGATGAAGCATCGCATCGGCCTGAACAAGATCCTCGGCACCATTCATATCTATCCCACGCTGGCCGAGGCCAACAAGTACGCGGCAGGCCTGTGGAAGCAGGCGCACCAGCCGAAGCGCCTGCTGCGCTATGTCGAGCGATTCCACACCTGGAGAAGAGCGTGAAGCACATGCTGAACTTTTTGAGGATGATGCTGATGATGACCGCCACGATGTTGAGCACCGCTGCCATGGGCTTTGATCACGACTACGCGGCCTACGCCGCGGTCCTGCATAAGCATGTGCGATGGACGGCCGATGGGCATAGCAGTGTCGTTGACTACACCACGCTCAAGCATGAGCAGGAAGCCTTGGATGGCGTGTTGTCGACATTCTCTGCAGTCGACAAAGCGGATTTCGAGCGCTGGGAAGCCGCCGCTCAGATGGCCTTTCTGATCAACGCTTACAACGCATTCACATTGAAACTGATCCTGACTCGATATCCCGATATCCGCTCGATTCGCGAGTTCGGCACTGTCTGGAGTTCTCCCTGGAAGCAGGACTTTTTCACGCTTTTTGGCGAGCGTCGAACCCTGGACTGGATCGAGCATCGGCAACTGCGTCCGCGTCATCACGACGCCCGCATCCATTTCGCCGTCAACTGCGCGTCGATCGGCTGCCCGGCGCTGCGGCCTGAGCCTTACCGGGCGGCGCGTCTCGACACGCAGCTGACCGATCAGCAGAGACGCTTTCTAACCGACCGTTCGCGCAATCTCTTCAACGCGAGCCGTGGTGTGCTGAGCGTTTCGCCAATCTTCAAGTGGTATAGCGAGGACTTTATGGCAGACAACAAAGGACTCGAGGCCTGGCTGGCGAGTCAGGCGAGCCTTCTGGCGGATACGCCGATCGATCAGGCGCGAATCGCCAAAGGACAGTTCAAGCTCGACTACCTGTCGTATGACTGGAAGCTCAACGCGCCGAGCAGTCACCGCTGATCGATCCCGATCAGATCCATCATTCAACTTTCAGGAGCGTCCCTATGTTCAATCTGTTTCCTTACCTCAGAAACCTTAAGCTGCCCTTGATCAGCTTGCTCCTTGCCGGATTCATGATGGCGTGCCAGGCAGCCGAGGCGCCACAGGCAGAGCCGTTCTCGGAAGCGCGACTGAAGGCGCTTCAGGCCGAGAACGCCTTGGTGCTGGTGGATATCGCTGCAGACTGGTGCCCAACTTGCCGCAAGCAGAAAGCCATCCTGGCGAAGTTTCAGAAGACGCATCCTGACGCCAAGCTCAATGTACTGACGGTGGACTTCGACAAGCAGAAGGATTGGGTCATTCACTTCAAGGCGCCCCGCCAGTCCACATTCGTGCTGTTCAAGGGCACGACGCAGCGCTGGTTCGCGGTCGCCGAGACGCGCGAGGACGTGATCTTCGACGAACTGCTCAAGGCCGCCGCGCCGTGAGCTTGGGCGCGGCCCAGATCATGCTTTCGGCAGGCGCCGGGGCCCTGGGCGTGCTGTCACCCTGCGTCTGGCCACTCGTCCCGATCGTCATGTCGAGCGCAGCAACGAGCGGACGCAGCGGGCCGTGGTTTCTGACAGCGGGATTGAGCCTGTCCTTCGCGCTTGCCGGCACCTTGCTGACGTTCGTGCTGGTCAGCGCGGGGCTGGATCCGGAATTTTTCCGGTTATTGTCTGGCGGTATGCTGTTGGTCGTTGCCGTCGTGCTATTGATTCCCTCAGCGGGGGCTTGGCTCAATCTGCGCCTGTCGCGAGTGACCGGGCGCCTCAATCCGACCGCCTCGGCTTCCGTATCTGGCACCGGTCAGTTCGGTATCGGACTCCTGCTGGGCTTGGTCTGGCTTCCGTGCGTTGGCCCCACCTTGGGGGCCGCGATCGCGCTGGCGTCGATGGGGCAGGATTTTCTACCGGCGTTCCTGGCGATGCTGGCCTACGGTCTCGGCACCGGCCTCGTCCTGCTGATGGCCGGCCTCGCATCGCGACAGGTACTGCTGCGGCTGCGGCCCTCGCTGCTTGCCGGTGCGACGCGCGGCAAACAGTGGCTGGGATGGACGATCGCCCTACTTGGGCTGCTCGTACTGACCGGCATCGACAAGCGTCTGGAAGCCGTGGCGGTGCAGTGGCTACCGACATGGCTATTCAGCCTGTGAGATCGCCTGTTCTGCTCCTGCTGACGCTGAGCGTGGCGACGGGAACGAGCCACGCCCAATGGGGATGGTATCCCTTCGGGCCGCAGACACTCGCGGAAGTCGAAGTGCGGGTCGCGCGCCAATTCCCCAATGTTCCGCAATGGGATCCTGCAGCGCTCGCGACCAGCGAACATCCACCCGTGGTGCTCGACGTCAGGGAGCCCGAGGAGCACGAAGTGAATCACCTTTTCGGCGCCATTCGTATCGGGC
>WOYI011381120.1_pt3 | contig 11676 bp, 8 predicted proteins | sample 6423411 | NCBI WGS metagenome assembly WOYI01 (sample SAMN13441803, study PRJNA592873) | oil field metagenome | biome: oil field; feature: oil-well bore; material: oil-contaminated soil; isolation source: oil-contaminated soil from oil-well borehole | place: Germany: Wietze | collected 2016-10-18 ... | reverse complement strand
AAAATCCGCAAAGAAATGCGATTGAGAAAATGGTCGTTAAAAGTTTTTTCATAGTAACGGGTTTATTAAAAGTTTATTGGATTACATCTTTTACACAGCGGAAGCCAACCGTGGCATTTCGCTCAAAACCCTGTGATACCCGCAGCAGTTTTTGCCGGTAAGTCAAAGGTTGCGGGCCACCCTGGACATACCACCAGCTGTCTTTGGCCTTAAAATAACTTCCACCCTTGAGCATAATAAAAGTATAGCTGCCATCATCGTAAACATCGTTGGTTAGCTGCCACACCGAACCAACCAGGTCTTCCAATCCCCATGGATTAACTCCCTTTGGATACTTTCCAACTTCTTCATATTTCCCGTTTCCGGGATTACAAAAAGCGCTGTCTACTCCCTGTAGATTTTCTACAGTTAAAGTATTCGTCACAAAAACAGCTTCTTTCTGAATCGTTGTATCTTTTCCCCATGGCCATTCCCGGTCCGGATCTCCGGCCTGGGCTGCATATTGCCATTCGAGTTCGGTTGGAAGCCGCTTCCCGGCCCAGTCTGCATAAGCCTTTGCATCTTCATCGCTCACATAAATAACGGGTTTATGCTCATCACCCTTTACAATTTTACCATTTTTCCAATGCTTTAAAAAATTCTCTTTATCAGTTGGCTGGAATGAAGTTGCATCCAGAAATCTTTTGAACTGTGCATTGGTTACCGGATGAATATCCATGTAAAAAGCACTGACATCACAGGAATCCCTGCAAAGAGTTTCGGGATATGGAATAAAAGAATCACCCAGTTTCTCTTTCATAATAAATTTTCCGGAAGGGATTTTTACCATTCCTTCAGGTGTTGTTTTCGATGATGTTGTTGGTTTTTCTATGCTGATTAACCGGGCTGAAGCAGGTTGGAAGCTGATGATATTTTCATCGATAATCTGGTCGTCCTGATCAAATAATTGTACCACAAATTTTCCTTCTGAACGGCCAAATTCATCCAGTAAACGAATGGTTTGTTTTTCAGTTGAGAAATCCTTGTGCGTCCCCTGGTAACCCGGCATTCCGGCCCAAATTCTGATGAATTTACCGTTGTCGGAATAAAATGTAAGTTCATCGGCGGGCAGGATAAAACTTGTATGAAGCTGCTTCTTAAATCGTGCAATTACTCCAACGGAGCCTTCATTGTTGGTTCCAAGCCATTTTTTTGAGAAAGCTTCCAGATCAGCAACGATATACTCTTTCCCATTTTGTTTTTCAAAGGATGTTTCTTCATGGTTCCAGAGATCAACAAAGTGAAAATCAGTGTCTGTCGTAACTTCAAAAAGCGGATCATAAACACCTTGGGGGCGTAAGTTTAAAATGGTATAAATTGTTTTGTCCTTGTGAGGCCACTCGTTCACAAAAACACTATCCAGCCTTGTGTTGATGAGGGGAGTAAAACCAAAATCAGTAAAATTTAAGGCGTTCTCACGCTGGGTCATCAAAATGCGGGCAAGGTAGTTCCATTGTTCGTCGAGCCAGTAAGGGCGCCCGGGAGAATACAGGTTATTTTCAGTTCCGTAACCATTGAACAACGAGAGATTATATTCGCGTTTAATGCGTTCTTTACCCACTTCAACTACACGAAAAATTGCAAAATCAGGTTTGATGAGTTTGTTCAGGTTTAGCATCGGGCAGTAGTACAAGGCATTATGCACGCGTCCGCTAACAATCCCCTGCATGTCTTTTGGTACCGCCATTCCTTCGCTGTACATGATTACTCCTTTCTTCCCTTTATCAGCCGCGTTTCTTAACTCTTCGCTTGAAGCACCCGAGCAATCCAATACCACTCCGTCAGCATCGATCTCTTTTACCATTTTGCTCATTCCTTCATAAGGATCCTCCACTCGCGTTGAAGTATCCCAGGGATTAAAAGCAATAAAGAAATGCGAGTGATTAGAGTGCGTTAATCCCGCCAGCTCGTTCAGCTTTTTTATTCCACCGGGCATAGTACGAAACAAGTCCCACTGGTTGCGCTGATCGAGGCCCAGTGTGGGCCAGGTTGGCCACAAACCATAAATTTCGGCTCCGCCCAGAACTTCATTGTTCATTTTGATAAATTCAGGGAGTGTATATTTTTCCTTTTGTGAATCATAAAAATTATGGTCCCAGGCCATCATCGCCTGGTTCAGGTACGAATGCTGCATCCATTTCAGGTCTTCGCGTTCGAAAAGCACGTTATTAAAAGTACCCGGTTCAACGTCATACAACATCCGGTTTTGGAACATCAGTTTTAATCCTTTCTGCCAGTTGCCCGTAAACAGATCGGCATAATAAGTATATTCCACACTGCCTCCCGGGTACAAAACTGTTTCAAAGCGCCGTCTTGTCCCGTTTTTAATGCTTTCACGGTCCCGGCGGGTGAGCGCGCAGATTTTTATCTCGCTTTCGAGCTTTCTTTCGGCATATCCCAGTTCCCAGGCATTATCCGGGACAATCACATTCACAGGGCTAAACCCCGGTCTGAAAAGATAAGTACGAGATAGTCCGTGATCGCCAATTCCGGTTATATACACATATTTTTCATCAGGGATAAATGGAAGAACATTGGTGAGCCACAACGTATCGGATGAATGATTTTCAAAGGTCAGTGTCGCTTTAACTCCAATTGTATAATTTTGGAAGTTTGCCTGTATTTGAATAGGATCACTTTCCTGGATATCGACGGAGTTAAATATTTTTTTCTGGTCGAGTTGACCGGGCTTACAAACTTCGAATGAAAACAAGGGCGTGTTTTCGGTCAGTGAAAATGTTTTTCCACCCCGGGTATTTATGCGATCTATTTCATGTCCTTCGTTTTCTGAAAAGTGAATTTCTCTTAGCTGTTGTGCGGAAAGCTGATTTATAAAGTTTATAAGGAAGAACAGGATTGTAATCAACGTTCGGATCATGAGAAGTTAGTTTTAGTCAGATACTCATCATTAATTGCAGGCAACGCTGCTTATCATACAGAAAACCACAGATAATTCTTTATAAAGCTAATTTACCTGTCTTACATTTAAAAATATATTAATAAAAATATTGAAATTCAGGATAAAAGAAGCCTTCCGAAACATATTGTGAAACAGATAGAAAATATATTTTGATGAAACACAAACTTCCGTTATTTTTAGAGATCATATTCAAATCAACTACAACTCGATGGTTCGAAAACATTTCGATTTCGAATGTATATGCCGAAGGGATACGTTTTGAAAATGTAAGCCTGATCTGCGAAAAAGAGGACTACCGGACCGCTGTTGTTCTGGACGATGTGAAAAATGCACGATTAAAAGCTTTGAAAATAGAGGAACCCGCGAAAGATAAGGAGTCGATTTATGCACACCACTCACAAAATATTCTTATGGAAGATTAATAATACACGGAGCCAATTTTAAATATGTTAAAAGTTAAAATGAATTATTAGACAAACCATGATTAAAAATGTAATGTTAGTTAGCGTATTCTTTGTTGTTATTCTATCGTGCGGAATAACCCGAACAATAACCTTTGAGAATCCATCAGATTATGAGCGGGATGATGAAGTTATTGTACTTACAAAAGAATTACTTGAATCGAAATTTAACGCCGGATCACAATTGTGGCCTGTTTTTAAAGTTAACGGTCAGTTTCTGGCTTCTCAGGTTGATGATTTAGATGGTGATGGTGAGTGGGACGAAGCGGTAGTATTGGCAGATTTTAACGCTAATGAGAAAAAGCTTGTTACGGTCGAATTCGTTGAAAAGGATAAATATCCGGAGTTTGAAAAACGTACAAATCTTAGGCTTGGAATCGATCAGCAAGATGGTAGTTACAAAGAGGTAGATTACTATAAAGCCCTGCCTTGCACAAATGATTTTAAAATTATTGCGCAGGGCGAAAGTGTGAGTTGGGAAAATGATAAAATTGCCTTCAGGGTTTACTTCGACTGTAGAAATGTTAAAGACCTTTTTGGCAAGCTAAAACCTGGAATGATTATCGATAAAATCCACACACCTGCAATTCAGGATTATCATGTTTTAAACGACTGGGGAATGGATATACTGCATTGCGGAAGTTCCCTCGGATCAGGTGGAATCGCTTTGTTAAAAAACGATTCGTTGTACCGTCTTGGATCTACCGATGTTTACGAGTATCACAAAATCACCGAAGGTCCGGTTCGCTCGGTTTTCGAGCTTGTTTACAAAGGCTGGCACGTTGACGGAGATAACCTGGAAGCTACTGAGCGTATTTCGGTTTATCCCGGCAAATACTGGTTTCAATCCGATGTAAGCGTGAATGGTTTACCTAAAGGCGCCCAGATTGTTACCGGCATTGTAACCAGCATGCTGAAACGGGACCCCTTCGCATTTGAAGCCGATGGTTTTCAGGTGATTGGAACGCATGATATTCAGTCGCTGAATAATGATGAACTCGGAATGGCTGTTCTGGTTCCACAAAACGAAGCCGGAAAGATCGGTTGTACGAGTAATACCAATTATTTTAACCTGGGCCATCGGACTGTTGTCGAAAAAGGGTTCAGCAATATTATTTCTGAAACATATTACATAGGTCAGAAAGCAGCCGGTAACAAACCTGCACGTCATTATTTTGCAGCGGTTTGGGGTTTGGAAAAAATTCAGTGGAAAACGGAGGAGGGATTTAAAAAATACCTTGAAGAAGAAGCCGTGAGGTTCAGTTTGCCGATTAAAATTAATTAAGCCGGTTTCGTTGGTACTGACTTTTTAGTTTGTCGCTTCATTCCAAACGCCAATTAATAAATATATTTGAACTAAAATCAGCTAATCCAACACAATGAGCTAACCATGAGAAAAAAATTTATTTATCCAACAATTATCGTTTTGTTTTTTTGTTTAGGCACCCAGTCGTGTTCTGTTCAAAAAACAGAAAATTCAAAATCAGAGGTTGATTATGTCAATCCCTACATGGGAAACATCAGCCATTTACTGGTGCCAACTTTTCCAACGGTATATTTGCCAAACAGTTTGTTACGGGTGTGTCCCGGGCGCCGCGATTATACCGAAATAGAGCTGAACGGTTTGCCGTTGATTCTGACCAGCCACCGCGGAAGTTCGGCATTCAATTTAAGCCCGTTTCAGGGAGAGGAAAGCGAGTTGAAACCTGTAATCCGGTTTCGTTACGATCAGGAAAAGCTGACTCCGTATTCTTATTCGGTTTATTTGGATGAACAAAATATCCAGGTTGATTTTGGTTTGTCGCATCAATCGGCAGCGTACGAAATTCAGTTTGAAAAAGATGCTCCCGCATATTTAATCCTTAATTCCGGAGATGGAGGAATGAATTGGGATGGAAAGTCAATAAGCGGCTACCAGATCATTGAAAACAATACAAGAGTTTATTTGTATTTGGTTCCGGAAGACTTGCCACAGCAGGTTTCACGCTTGCAAGATTCGGGGCTTTTAGAGGCCGCCGATGCAGAAGGGAAGAATGCATGTCTTGTACTGAAATATCCGAATGGAACAAAAAAACTCGATGTACACTACGGGATCTCGTTTATTGACGAAGAACAGGCCAAAGCCAATATGCAACGCGAAGTGGCGGGCAAATCAGTGGCAGAACTTCAATCTGCCGGACGTGATGCCTGGAATGTTGCATTGGGCAAAATAAAAGTTAGGGGCGGAACCGAAAATGAGCAAACGGTGTTTTATACTTCGCTGTACCGTTGCTACGAACGTCCGGTTTGTATCTCGGAAGATGGCCGTTATTACAGTCCGTTCGATAAGACAATTCATGAAGACAACGACCGCCCGTTTTATACCGACGACTGGATTTGGGACTCATTCCGGGCACATCATCCTTTGCGTATTCTGATCGACTCAAAAAAAGAAGAGGATATTCTGAATTCATACGTTCTTTCAGCGCAACAAATGGACCATCTCTGGTTTCCAACTTTTCCTATGATAACAGGCGACAGCCGCGGAATGAATTCCAATCATGGTGTTGCATCGGTAATTGATGCCTATCGGAAAGGCTTGCGTAATTTCGATTTGGAAATAGCTTACGAAGCTTGTAAAGGGGCGATTATGGAGAAAACACTGGCGCCGTGGTCCGGAAAGCCAGCCGGGGAATTGGATCAGTTTTATAAAGATCATGGTTATATTCCGGCATTGTACGAAGGGGAAGAAGAAACCATTCCGGAAGTACATCCATTCGAACGTCGTCAGCCGGTTGCCGTTACGCTGGGTACTTCGTATGATGAATGGTGCTTGTCGCTGATTGCAGATGAACTTGGGAAAAAAGAGGAAGCTGAATACTTTAAAAAGGCTTCTTTTAATTACCGGAACCTGTTCAATAAAGAAACAAATTTCTTTCATCCAAAAGATAAGGATGGTAGGTTCATTGAACCATTCGATTATACATTTTCAGGCGGCATGGGTGCCCGCGGATTTTACGACGAAAACAATGCCTGGACGTATCGCTGGGATGTGCAACACAACATTCCGGATCTGATCAGTTTGATGGGAGGGAAGGAAGAATTTGTAAAGAACCTGGATGCTACTTTTACCGAAGCACTTGGGCGCAGTAAATATGCGTTTTATGCACAGCTGCCCGATCAAACCGGTAATGTAGGACAATTTACCATGGCGAACGAACCTTCGTTACATATTCCTTACTTATACAATTTTGCAGGCCAGCCCTGGAAAACGCAAAAACGCCTGCGCAAATTATTGCACGAATGGTTCCGTAACGATTTGATGGGCGTTCCCGGTGATGAAGATGGTGGAGGGATGTCGTCATTCGTGGTTTTTTCAGCGATGGGTTTTTACCCGGTTACGCCCGGTAGTCCAAATTATACCATCGGCAGCCCGATGTTTGAACACGTTTCGGTTTCATTGGAAAACGGGAAAGCATTTGAAATAGTGGCCCCAAATGCTTCCGATGTAAATAAATACATTCAATCGGCTACTTTGAACGGTGAAGCACTAAATACGCCGTGGATTTCGCATGAAGACATAATGAAAGGCGGAAAACTGGTTTTTAAAATGGGGCCAAAGGCGAACAAATCGTGGGGAGTTGAATAAAAAAATACTCCGTTAGAAATGTTGATAACTATTTGAAAATGAGCAAAATAAGCGTTCAAATTATTTGTTTAAACCCCTGATAATCAGTATCTTAATGGATTTTACCACAAATCTGTTACAGAATGACTACCAAGGGATATAATAATTATAATTCATTAATTATCAGAACGTTAGATAAAATATCGATTTTCAACAAATGCAGGAAAGCCTTTCTGTGCGAAGCCTTCGTGCTTTTGCTTTCCATTAAAGGGCGTATTAACTTTTTGCAGTTGGGCCGTTTTGGAAAGTTCAAGGAACAAAGATACCGGCAACAATTTGAAAAACCTTTCCCTTTTCTTGATTTCAACAAAGAACTTGCACTTTCTCATGGTGGCAAGCGTTTCGCAATAGCGTTCGACCCGAGCTACATCAGCAAATCGGGAAAGAAAACTCCGGGGCTCGGCTGGTATTGGCCGGGGTGTGCGGGGCAGGCGAAATGGGGTCTTGAGATTGGCGGCCTTGCAGCCATCGATTTGGACAATCACACTGCATTCCATCTTGAAGCTGTTCAAACCCTGATTGAAGACAAGCAGGCAACCGTGTATTTAGCTGTTGTCTATTCGAAAGCGCTGAAACGGAATATCCGGTTGGTACATGTCAACTATGCCAGCGACAAAGGGAAACTAACCCGTAAACTTTACTTTAGTACCGATACCCAAATGGATGCACTTGAAATCCTGGATTGTTACCACAGCAGGTTCCAGATTGAGTTTCTTTACCGCGACGCAAAACAACACACCGGGTTGAACGATTCACAGGCACGCAGCGAAAATAAGTTGAACTTTCATTTCAATGCTGCCCTTACTGCAATCAATATTGCTAAAGTGGAACATTGGCTGGGCCAACCAAAAGAGACACGTAAACCATTTTCAATGGCCGATATTAAAACCATGAACCACAACAGGTTACTGTTACAACGATGTATTGACGTGTTCGGTGTTAATGCATACTCTGCTAAAAATCGAAACCATTCAAAAATTATACGAAATGATTAAAGTATTTTAATTATTGCCGATTAAAAGGTTTCATTTTTCAAGGTGTTATTAAACAGTGAATTAATGGAATTTCATGTTTAACAAATTTGACGGATAATTCGTAACTTGAATAGAAACATTACTAAATTCAAAATTATGAATCGTTCGTTTTATTTGATCACCGTAATTTTCATCACCGTTTTTCTGTTTGGAGGATGCACTTTGAAGAAGGATAAAAATGTGAAAGTTGGATTTCTGATGCATGCACTGGATAGAGAAAGATGGGAAAATGACCGCGATTTTCTGGTTCAGAAAGTCGAAGAACTTGGAGGAACAGTTGACGTAAAAATTGCCGATAACGATGCTAATAAACAATTGGCTCAGGCAAAAGAAATGCTCGCCAACGGTGTAAATGTTTTGGTTGTAGTACCTGTCGATCAGTTTGCTGCTGCTGAAATTGTTAATCAAGCACATGCTCATGATGTAAAAGTGATTTCGTATGATCGTTTAATTAAAAACTGTAAACTCGATTACTACGTATCCACCGACAATGTCGAGATCGGGGCTTTGCAGGCATCGTATTTGACGACAATACGGCCCAATGGCAATTATGCTTTAATAGGCGGTGCGGGTGGCGACAACAACAGCCAATTGTTGTACCTCGGGCAACGCAACGAGTTGCAACCACTGGTCGAAAAGGGTGACATTCACATTGTATATAACGAGTTTACTGATCATTGGGGAGAGGAAGAAGGATACGAACATGCCCTGAAAATATTTGCATTACCCGAAAAAGTGGATGCCATCATAGCCGCGAACGATGCAATTGCAATGGGCGTAATCAGGGCCATGGAGGAGAAAGGAATCACTAATGTTTTGCTCGCAGGAATGGATGCCGATCTTCGAAACCTACAGGAAATAGTCGCCGGACATCAAACCTGCACGGTTTATAAACCATACGATAAACTGGCAACTACAACTGCCGAACTGGCTGTGAAGCTGGCCGAATGCGAAGAATGTGAGAATACATTCCAAACCGTGAGCAACGGAACGATGTTGGTGCCAACTGTATTTCATAACGGAATGATCGTTAATAAGGAAAATCTAAAACTCACCGTAATTTCTGAAGGATACCAAAGAGAGGAAGAGGTTTATAATTAATTTTTACTATTCGGTGGGAAGAAGGGACTTTGATGAGAAGTCCCTTTTGTTTGCCAGCTTTAGTATTTTTAAAGCAACACGTAGATGGCCATAAGGTTAATGGATCCGGTTTTCCCAATTTTGTTGATAGGCAATCGCTTAACTTCTTTAATATTTTATATTTTTGTCCAATTAATTTAGATTCAATCTTAATAATTGGAAAAGCATAAAGTTATAGAGTTAAGACATCTTACCGATTCGAGTTTTGTGGTAAGGATGGAACGGAACGGACTCGAATTTCAGACCGGGCAATTTATTTCGGTGAGTTTGAACGGGAAAGTAGATCGGCGGGAATACTCGGTTTACAGTGGTGAGAAGGACGATTACCTGGAGGTTTTGGTACGCGAAGTTGAACGGGGTAAAGTTTCGGGAAGACTGAAGAACCTGAAAGCGGAAGATGATATTTATGTGGATGGGCCCTTTGGCTTTTTTAAGTTCTCGCCACAAACTTTTTCTTCAAAGAAATTCTTATTTATTGCCACAGGTACCGGGATTAGCCCGTTTCATAGTTTTGTTCGCACGCATCGCGGCCTCGATTACCAGCTTATTCACGGGGTTCGTTATGCCTGCGAGGCTTACGGCCACTCCGACTTTGAGACAGGAAAAACCATACTTTGCACCAGCGGCGATGACGGTGGTAATTTCAGTGGCAGGGTGACCGATTATTTGTACAGCCAGCGAATTGATCACGATACAAATTGTTTTTTGTGTGGCAACAGCGAAATGATCTACGAAGTTTTTGATATGCTCACTGCCAAAGGCATACCGGTTTCGAATATTTATTCGGAAGTATATTTTTAAGCCCCTCTTAATCTCCCCGGAGGCGAGAAACTGAAGAAAGAGACCGGATGGGTGATGTTTAAATAAAAAATAGAAATTAAGAAAAGAAGTGTTGAACGGAAGTCTTCCAACTTCCGACTTCGGGCTTCCAGCGTTTTAGATATGAAATACCACGTAATAACCTTAGGGTGTCAGATGAATTTATCGGATGGCGAACGCGTTATCTCGGTGCTGAACGAAGCCGGATACGAGTGGACCGATAACGAGGAGGAGGCAGGTTTAATAGGTATACTCGCATGTTCGGTGCGCCAAAAGGCCATCGATAAGGTGTATTCGCGTATTTACAAATGGAACAAGTGGAAGAACCACAAAAACCTGGTCACCTTTATTTCGGGATGTCTTTTGCCCGACGATCATGAAAAGTTTCTGAAGCTCTTTGATGTTACTTTCCAGATGAAAGATCTTCCCAAGCTGCCTGAAATGATCAGCCGTTACGGGGTAACAACCCCGGTACATCTTAACGTCGGCATCGATCCGCACAACGAGAACATCGAAGAGTTTTGGAATGTAAAACCCAACTACCAGTCGGGCTTCGAAGCGTTTATTCCTATCCAGAACGGTTGCGATAAGTTTTGCTCATTTTGCGCGGTTCCGTATACACGTGGCCGCGAAGTTTCGCGTCCTTCAAAAGACATCATTTCCGAAACCGCTTTGTTGATTGCACAGGGTTACAAATCGATCACTTTATTAGGCCAGAATGTTAATTCTTATGGTCTGGATAAAAAAGGAGAAGAGATCAGTTTCCCGCAGCTTCTGCGCGAAATTGGAGAACTTGGCAAGCGGATGAAAAGAGAATTTTGGGTGTATTTTACATCGCCGCACCCGCGCGACATGAGCGATGAAGTAATTGAGGCGATTGCCGAATACCCGGCGCTGGCGAAACAGGTCCACCTGCCTATGCAAAGTGGCGACGACAAAGTGCTGATGCGCATGAACCGCAAACACAACATGGAGAAATACCGCAACATTGTGGAAAGCATCCGCAGGATTATTCCACAGGCTACGCTGTTTACAGATATCATTGTGGGATTTACCGGCGAAACCGAAGAACAGTTCGAAAATACGCGCAAGGCCATGGAGGAATTCAGGTTTAATATGTCGTACACCGCAATTTACTCTCCCCGGCCGGGAGCTACCAGCCACCGCTGGGCCGATGATGTCCCGCTCGAAGAGAAAAAGAAACGCCTGCATATTTTAACCGAAGAACTCCGAAAACACAACCGTCCGTACAACAAAAACCTGGTTGGCAAAACCGTTCGGGTGCTGGTACGCGGCTCCGACCGTAAAGAGGGGTACTTATCGGGGCACACCGAAGGAAAACTGATCGTCCGCTTTGCTACAGATGACGAAAAAATAACCGGACAATTTGTGGACGTGAAAATTACTTCGGCATCCGATTTCTCGTTGGAAGGCGAACTGATGGAACAGGTCGAGGCAGGGAGTGTCGGATTTAAGGCTGCAACCCACGGGTAGAGGGCATTCGGGATCCCGGATACATCCTGCGTTTTTTCACTGCTTCATTGTTTTTGGCGATAATGGTAAACGGGTCCGTCAACCGCTTTCAAATAGCCCGTC
>WOYI010051577.1_pt1 | contig 11678 bp, 7 predicted proteins | sample 6423411 | NCBI WGS metagenome assembly WOYI01 (sample SAMN13441803, study PRJNA592873) | oil field metagenome | biome: oil field; feature: oil-well bore; material: oil-contaminated soil; isolation source: oil-contaminated soil from oil-well borehole | place: Germany: Wietze | collected 2016-10-18 ... | reverse complement strand
GTGTGCAGCAACGGAGGCATTGAGCAGACCGTCGTGTCCGACGAACCGATCACCTTGGGAAGTCACGTGTTTGAGGTCGCCTTCCGCCGAACCGGGGCGGTCGACGGCACTCTCGACATGATCGGCGACGTCACGATGACGGTCGACGACCGGGTGGTGGGTACGGCAAACACGGTCCGGATGACCGGGCTGGACATCATGCAACGGACCTCCGCAGGCCGTAGCGTCACCCACTCGGTCTCGGCCACCTATTCCTCACCGTTCCCCTTCACCGGCGGCGCGTTCGACGAGGTTGTCATCGATTTCGCCGGGACCGGGGCGCCGAACCCCGAGGCCGTGGTGAACACGGTGTTCGCCCGCGACTGAGAGGTTTGGCAGCGCGACGAGGTTTGGCAGCGCGACGAGGTTGGTCAGCGCGACCTACGGCGCGTACCCGAGGGCGGCCTTCACCTCCAGGTATTCGTGGAACCCGAAATCGCCCCACTCCCGTCCGTTACCGCTGGACTTGTAGCCGCCGAATGGTGCGTTGATATCGAACGCGTGGTTGATCGCGACCGATCCGGCGCGAATCCGGCGGGCGACCGCGCGGGCCTTGTCGATATCGCCGGCCCAGACGTAGCCGGCCAGACCGTACTCCGTGTCATTGGCGATCTCGACCGCTTCATCGAGATCGTCGTAGCCGAGGATGCACAGCACCGGACCGAAGATCTCCTCGCGGGCGATCACCATGTCGTTGGAGACGTTGGCGAACACGGTCGGCCGGACGTAGTAGCCGGTGTCCAGGCCGTCGGGGCGGCCGGTGCCACCGACGACAAGGTCGGCCCCCGCGTCGACACCCTGCTGGATCAGCCGCTGGATCTTGTCGTACTGCACCTTCGATGCGACCGGCCCGATGGCCGTCTTGTCCTCGAGGTCACCCACCGTCACTGCAGCGCCGACCTCCCTGGCGATCGAGATGGCCTCGTCCATACGTGAATTGGGCACCAGCATGCGCGAGGGGGCGTTGCAGCTCTGACCGCTGTTGAGCATCATCGCCGAGACACCTGCCGCCACACCCTTGGCGAAGGCGTCGTCGTCGAGCACGATGTTGGGGCTCTTGCCACCGAGTTCCTGGCTCACCCGTTTGACGGTGGGCGCGGCGTTGCGGGCGACCTCGACACCGGCGCGGGTGGAGCCGGTGAACGACACCATGTCGATGCCGGGATGGCGGGAGATCGCCGCACCGACGCCGGGGCCGTCACCGAAGATCATGTTGTATACACCAGCGGGAACGCCTGCGGCTTCGATGATCTCGGAGAAGATCTGGGCGGAGTACGGGGCCACTTCGGATGGCTTGAGCACCATCGTGCAGCCCGAGGCCAGCGCCGGGTAGACCTTGGCCGCGATCTGGTTCAGCGGCCAGTTCCACGGAGTGATCAGCCCGCAGACACCGATCGCCTCCTTAATCACCCGGGTGGAGCCACGTTCCTGCTCGAACTCGAAATGGGTGAGCGCCTCGATCGCCGCGGCGAGGTGACCGAGACCCAGGTTCACCTGTGGGCCGCCGGCCAGCCTGGGCGGGGCACCCATCTCTTCGCCGACCGCTTCGGCCAGATCACCCATCCGCTTCTGATACTCGGCGAGGATCGCGCCGAGCACGGCGAGGCGCTCCTCCCTGCTGGTTGCCGACCAGCCCGGAAACGCCGCGCGGGCGGCCTGCACGGCGATGTCCACGTCGGCGGCCGAGCCGACGGAGATCCGGCCGGACACCTGCTCGGTTCGCGGGTTGTCGACGTCGAGGGTGGCGGGCTGTACCGGATCGACCCATTTACCGTCGATGAAGAACTGGAGGTATTCGCGCATGGTGACAATCTTCCTCGATCAACGCGGCTCGCGGACGAATTCGGCGAGAATGACGCCGGTTGCGGCACGTCCGGCGACGCGCCGGCGCCCGAGACACCTCGGCTCTCGATATGCTGCATGGACCGCAGATCGCCGGACAGGCGAAGAACTTTCCGCAGGGAGACGAATGGGATGACCGTAGGCCGCCGCAGCACCTCACGCAACGCTGCTCAGCGCCTCGGGTTCGCCGGGTCGCTGGCGGTCGCGTTGGGTATCGGGGCGGCCATCGCCGTGGGCTGCGGGGTTGCCCACGCAGAAGGTCCCGCAGACCGCGGCGCGAACGCACCCTCGGACGGTTCGCCATCCGGAAAGATGCCGGCCAGGCTGTCCGGTGCGCCCCACTCCGACCGGAAAACGGTCGCCGATTCGCCTGAGTCCGCGCCCGGATTGCCCGGGCGCCGCTCGGAGATTCTTTCGACCAGCCCGGGCCGGGACCGCAAGCCCGCGACACGCGGGCTGGTCGAGTCGCGCAAAGCCACCCGCCTCCTCGATGCTCCGCTCCGGGCAGCCCGCGCCGGCGTAGAGACGAAACGGGCCGTGGCCGAGCCGGTCGTGACCAAGTCGGCCCAAGCCGACGTGCCCGGGTCGGGCGTGGACAAGTCGGTCGCGGCCATCGAGCCTTCTCCGGAGGACGAGACGCCCACCGCCTACGGCGATATCGGCAAGTGGATGCTGAAGGACGACAACCAGATCGCGAACTGGGGCGGGAGACCCTACGACGGTAAGACGCTTCTGGAGCCGGTTAACGTCATCATCGTCGACCCGACGTCGACATCGGCCTCGCAGGCCGCCCGCCGGCTCAACCGCGCGATGTTCTTGTCCGGGTTTCCCGCTCGACCCCTCCACACCTCCGGATTCAACGGCAGCATCGACGACGTCACGTACGGACAGAAGCCCCAGCCTGTGCTGCTGGGCTATTCCAACAACTTCTTCCTGTTCCGCAACGATCACGGCCGGATATTCGGGCCCGATCCGGTGCAGAACGCCACGGGCTACGTCTGGAGCGGCGCGTTCAGCACCGAAGAAGTCGCGTTCTCGGGAGGGGCGCCCGGGCATGTCTACGTCTCGTCCGACGATGCCCGCGACGCGCTCGCATCCCAGCTTGTCGCGAGCGGCCAGGCGACGTATGCCGGCACGGTCCCGCTGGAGAACGCCTACAACACCGACACCGTGACCACCGGCGACCATGACGGCTACGCGGTCGTCCTAGTCCTGACGGGCAACGCGGTTCTGCCGCGACGGGAGTTCGTGACCCGGGCTCAGGCAGCCCAGTAGGACCGCCACAGCTTGACCAGCACACCCTCGATGCCGCGTTGCGGCTTGAGATCGATCATTCGCGCACCCGCGTGAAGCGGTGCAGTAGCCAGGCCGGCGGAACAGTCGCGACCAGCGTCCCGATGAACAGCGCCATCATCGAACCGGTATAGACCGGCGTCCGCAGGATTTCGACTGTCACCAATTCCATGACGATCAGGTGGATCAGGAAGATCTCGTAGGAGATCTCGCCCAGGAACACCATCGGCCGACTGCCCAGCACCCGCGAGTACCAGCTGCTCCTTCTCCCGTCGCTGCGCTCGCCCCGGACGTCCTCCACCCGCCCGGTCAGCGCCAGCGGCGCGACGATCAGTGTCGCGATGGCCGCATAGAACACCGCCTTGACCAGAGCCTCGCTCAACAACGCGGGCGACGTCGTCGGCTCACCCGCAACCGGGGTCGACGCGATGAAATAACTGACCACCGCCAACGGAACACACACCAGCGCGTACGCCCGCGCCCCGGTCGTCTCCAGCACCGCCAGCAGCATCCCACCGACGAACCAGGCCAGATACGTAGGCAGCCACAGCCGGGCGCCGTCGGGCAGGAAATCGGTCTTGTGCACCAGCACCAGCCACGCCGGGGTGATCGCGAACAACCCGGTCAATCCGATGTACAGCAGCGCCGGTCGCCACTTTCCCCGGCACAGCAGAACCAGCAGCAGCCAGGCCAGGCCGGGCAGCACCACATAGAACGCCGCCTCGACCGCCAGGCTCCACATCTGGGTGAGGCCTTGGTGCAGAAAGGAATAGACGTAGTTGTCGGCGTAGATCTGGGTCAGCGACAGATTGCGCAGCAGGCCCGTCCAGGTGTGGCCGGGATTGGGGCCCGCCTCCCGAAAGTGGTAGAGCGCATAGGCCGCCAGCACCGTCACCACGTACGCGGGCATGATCCGCCGCACCCGATGCCAGGCGTACCGGCGCACCGACGGCGACGGCGACCCTGAGGCGGCAGCCTTCACCCACGGCCGGAACAGCAGGAAACCGGACAGCACGAAGAAAATCGGCACACCGATCTCGGCACGCGACAGCGCCAGACCGTAGTAACCCTGCGGGTACCTGCCGGTGGTGTACGCGGCGTGGGTGAGCACCACCAGCAGCGCGGCGACGGCGCGGACGCCGGTGAGCGCAGCCACCCGGTCGGTGGTGGAGACGGACTCCAGACCACCCACGGCGTGTTGTTTCTGCTGCGTCACGAGTCCTTGCGGCCGGGCTTGCTGCTCCGTTCCGGCTGCAGGTTGATGAGCACACCCTGGATGCGGGTGTTCTCCAAGGCCTTGTAGACCTTGCCGGGCAGCTTGGCGGGCAGCTCCACCAGCGAGTGATCGACCCGGATGGCGATATGGCCGAAATCGCTGCGGTGCAGGCCACCCTCATTGGCGATGGCGCCGACGATCGCACCGGGCGCCACCTTGTGGCGCTTGCCGACCGCGATGCGGTAGGTGGCCAGATCGGTACGCGTGCTGTGCTTCTTACGCCCTGGCCCGTCCTCGCGCGGTCCCCGCTCTTCGCGCTCGCGGCGCTTCTCCGGCGGCGCCTCGGTCATCAGGAAGGCCTCGCCGTCGCGTGATTCCAGCGCCAACGCGGCGGCGATATCGGCGATCGGCACGTCGTGGTCGCGCTCGTAATCCTCGATGAGCCTGCGGAACAACTCGATACCCGGCGCATTGAGCGCATCGGTGATCGAGTCGTTGAACTTCGCCACCCGCTGGGCGTTGACGTCATCGACGCTGGGGAGTTCGATCTCGATCAGCTTCTGCCTGCTGATCCGTTCGATCGACCTGAGCAGATGGCGCTCACGCGGGGAGACGAACAGCAGAGCCGTGCCCGAACGGCCCGCCCGACCGGTGCGACCGATGCGGTGCACGTAGGACTCGGGGTCGTGCGGGATGTCGTAGTTGAGCACATAGGTGATGCGGTCCACGTCCAGGCCACGTGCGGCGACATCGGTGGCCACCAGGATGTCGATTCCCTTGGCGCCGCCTGCTTTGAGGTTGGCGATGGTCCGCTCACGCTGGGCCTGGGCGATATCGCCGTTGATCGCTGCGGCGGAGAACCCGCGGGCACGCAGCTTCTCGGCGACTTCCTCGGTGGCCTGCTTGGTGCGGACGAAGATGATCATCGCGTCGAACTGCTCGACCTCGAGAACCCGGGTCAGGGCGTCCATCTTGCGGCGGCCGTCGACCTGGATGAACCGCTGCGTGATGTTCTCCGCCGTTGCCGTTTTGGCCTTGACCGCGACCTCGACGGCGTCCTGCAGGTACTTGCCGGTGATCTTGCGGATGGCCGGCGGCATGGTGGCAGAGAACAGCGCCACCTGCTTGTATTCGGGGGTGTCGGACAGGATGCGCTCGACATCCTCGGCGAACCCCATCTGCAGCATCTCGTCGGCCTCGTCGAGCACCAGATAATCCAGGTGCGAAAGGTCCAGACGACCCTTCTCCAGGTGGTCGATGACGCGGCCCGGAGTTCCGACCACCACCTGCGCGCCGCGCTTGAGTCCGGCCAGCTGCGGACCATAGGACGAACCGCCGTAGATCGGCAGCACGTTGATACCGGGCAGGTGCTGCCCGTAGCGCCCGAATGCCTCGGCCACCTGCAGTGCCAGCTCCCGGGTGGGCGCCAGCACCAGCGCCTGGGTGTGCCTGCTGGACGGGTCGATCTTGGACAGGATCGGGATCGCGAATGCCGCGGTTTTCCCCGTTCCGGTTTGGGCCAGACCGACGACATCGGAGCCGGCCAGCATGGCGGGGATGGTGGCGGCCTGGATCGCCGACGGCGACTCGTAGCCGACGTCAATGACGGCCTGCAGCACCGAAGGGTGAATTTGCAGGTCAGCGAAGGTCAGCTCGGCAGCGGGGGCGGGTTCATCAGGCAACGTCATTTCATGAGCAGTCTAAAGGGTGCGCGCCGCAATACCCGGCCGGATGACGCTCACGGGTACGGTTCGATCTTGTGAGGTGCGTTGCTCTGAAGGCTCCAGTCCTGGCAGCCGCCCCGATTCTGGCACTGCTGCTGACCGCCTGCGGGTCCGGTGACTCGACCGTGTCCAAGACGCCGGACGCCCGCACCACCGAGGCCCCACCGGCCAGTCCGACAGTCGCCGCGCCCGCCCCGTCCACCCCGACCGCGGTCACCCCGGCACCCGATCCGTGCGCGGTGAACCTGGCCGCCCCCGAGATCTCCAGGGCGGTTTCCAGCCTCCCCCACGACCCGCGCAGCAACCAGCCGTGGAACCCGGAACCGTTGGCGGGCAACTACAACGAATGCGCCCCGCTGTCGGTGGTGATCATCAAGGCCAACACCAACGCCGAGAACCCCAACACCCGCGCGGTGATGTTCCATCTCGGTAAGTTCATCCCGACGGGGGTGCCCGACACGTACGGCTTCAACGACATCGACCGGACGCTCAGCACCGGCGACACCATCGCACTGAAGGCCAGCAGCGGTCTGCCCGGCCTGGACAGCGTGGTCCGCTTCCGCTGGAACGGCAACGCTGTGGAGCTGATCGGCAACACCGGCTGAGCGGTGACGGGGTGTCGGCCCACTCCCCTAGCCTGGGGTGGTGTTCGTGACCGATGGGCCCGACCGGCAGGTGATCTACAGCGCGTCGGACCTTGCGGCCGCTGCGCGGTGCGAGTACGCCCTGCTGCGCTCGTTCGATGCGCGGCTGGGCTGGGGGCCGAAAATCTCCTCCGATGACGACCTGCTGGCCCGGACCGCTGACCTGGGGCACGAACACGAGCAGCGCCACCTCGCCGAGATCCGTGCCGACACCGATGTCACCGTGATCGGCAGGCCGGCCTACACCGTGGCCGGCTTGCGTGCGGCCGCCGAGCAGACGATGGATGCCGTCCGCCGGCGCGAGCCCGCGATCTATCAAGCGGCCATGTTCGACGGGCGGTTCGCCGGGTTCGCCGACTTTCTGACCTTGGAACCTTCCCCTGCGGGGCAGCGGTACCGACTGCGCGACACCAAGCTGGCGCGGTCGGTGAAGGTCGAGGCCCTGCTCCAACTGGCCGCCTACGCCGACGCGCTGGAGACCGCGGGCGTCCCGGTCGCCGACGAGGTCGACCTGCTGCTTGGCAACGGTGCGGTGTCCAGCTACCGGGTCGACGAACTGCTGCCGGTGTACCTGCCCCGGCGGGAGGCGCTGCAACGACTGCTCGACGAGCACCTCGCCGGTGGCAACCCGGTGTCCTGGGCCGACGAGCGGGTGCGGGCCTGCTTCCGCTGCCCGGAATGCAGCGTCCAGGTGAAACAGACCGACGATCTGCTGCTGGTCGCCGGTATGCGGACCAGCCAGCGCGCCCGTCTGCTGGATGCCGGCATCACCACCGTGCACGAACTGGCCGCCCATGACGGGCCCGTGCCCGAACTGTCCAAGCGCACCGTCGCCGCTCTGACCGGACAGGCCCGGCTGCAGGTCGCGGACAGAGTCATCGAGAACGGCAACGTGAAACCCCCTTTCGAGGTCGTCGACACACAGCCGTTGATGGTGCTGCCCGACGCGGACAGGGGCGACCTGTTCTTCGACTTCGAAGGCGACCCGCTGTGGACGCTCGACGGCCGTGAATGGGGCCTGGAGTATCTGTGGGGCGTGCTGACCGTCGACGACGAGTTCACCCCGTACTGGGCGCACGACCGGGCCAGCGAGCGCCAAGCCCTCATCGATTTCCTGGACATGGTGCGCAAACGGCGCAAGCGCTACCCGAAAATGCACATCTACCACTACGCGGCATATGAGAAGAGCACGCTACTGCGACTGGCCGGACGCTACGGCGTCGGCGAGAACGACGTTGACGATCTGCTGCGCAACGGGGTCCTTGTCGATCTTTATCCGTTGGTGCGCAAGAGCATTCGTGTCGGCACCGAGAGTTACAGCATCAAATACCTTGAACCCCTCTACATGGGCAACGAGCTACGGAGCGGCCAGGTCACCACCGCCACCGATTCCATCACCCAGTACGCTCGCTACAGCGCGCTGCAGGCGCAGGGGAACACCGCCGACGCGGAGGTGGTGCTCAAGGAGATCGAGGATTACAACCGTTATGACTGCCGTTCGACCCGGCGGCTGCGGGACTGGCTGGTGGCCAGGGCCATCGAATCGGAGGTACCGCCGCGGGGTCCGCTACCGGTGCGCGTCACGGATCCCGCCGGCGTCGTGGAGGTTTCCGACGATCTCGACCGCAAGCTGATGAAGTTCGCCGGCGACGGTGTCGAGGAACGCACGGACCAGCAGACTGCCGTCGCGATGTTCGCGGCCGCCCGGGGCTTCCACAAACGTGAGGACAAGCCGTTCTGGTGGTCGCATTTCGACCGCGTCAACAATCCGGTCGACGAATGGTCGGACAACTCCGGTGTTTTCATCGCCGAACGCGCCGAACTGGTGAACGACTGGCACCAGCCACCGAAGGCACGCAAGCCCCAGCGGCACGTCCGGCTGACCGGCGAGTTGGCCAACGGTGAACTCGCACATGACATGTACGCGCTCTACGACCCGCCTGCGCCCGCCGGCCTGGCCGATGATCCGGACCGCCGCGCATTCGGGTCTGCGGTGGTGCTCGAGTGCAATGACCCCGAGGTGCCCACCGAGGTGGTCATCTGCGAGCGACAACCCAAGAATGGTGACGTTTTCGGCGAGTTGCCGTTCGCGCTGGCGCCCGGCCCGCCGATCAATACCCGGCCGCTGCAGGAATCCATCCACGCCACCGCGGCTTTCGTGGCTTCGGGGCTGCCCGGCCTGCCCGCCGACGCGGTCACCGATGTGCTGCTGCGCCGACCACCGCGGACCGTCGGTGGCGCGCCGCTGCCCCGCCCGCAATCGCAGACCGACACCGCCGAGGCCATCACCGCCGCGCTACTCGATCTGGACTCCTCGTATCTCGCCGTCCACGGCCCGCCCGGCACGGGCAAGACCTTCACCTCCGCCAAGGTCATCGCCCGGCTGGTCGGCGAATACCACTGGCGCGTCGGCGTCGTCGCGCAATCGCATGCCGTGGTGGAGAACCTGCTCGACGGTGTGGTCGCCGCAGGCGCCGATCCGGAGCGGGTCGGCAAGAAGAAGGCCCGCGAGGGCGCCGCCTGGTCGCAGATCGCGGAGAAGGATTACCCGGCGTTCATCGCCGAGGACGGTGGTTGCGTGATCGGCGGCACCGCATGGGATTTCGCCAACGACGGACGGGTTCCCCGACAGAGCCTCGACCTGCTGGTGGTCGAGGAAGCCGGGCAGTTCAACCTGGCCAACACCATCGCGGTGGCATCGGCGGCGCGCAACCTGCTGTTGCTCGGAGATCCGCAGCAGCTGCCCCAGGTCAGCCAGGGCGTCCACCCCGAACCGGTCAACGAGTCGGCGCTGGGTTGGCTGGTGGAAGGACACCACACGCTGCCGCCGGAGCGCGGCTACTTCCTGGAGGTGTCCTACCGGATGCATCCCGATGTGTGCAGGCCGGTGTCCCGACTGTCCTATGATGGCCGGCTGCAGTCCAACGCCGTGGTCAGTGCGGCGCGGCGCCTGGACGGCGTGGCGCCCGGGGTGCGGGTGCTGGCCATCGAGCACACCGGCAACTCGACCGAGAGCCCCGAGGAGGCCGACGCGATCATCGCCGAGATCGGCGCGATGCTGGGCGCCCCGTGGACCGATGAGGACGGCACGGTGGTATTGGATCAGCAGCACATTCTGGTGGTGACGCCCTACAACGCGCAGGTGGTGCTGCTGCGCCGGCGCCTCGACGCGGCGGGCCTGCCCGATATCCGGGTCGGCACGGTCGACAAGTTCCAGGGCAGGCAGGCCCCGGTGGTCTTCGTGTCCATGACGGCGTCGTCGATCGATGACGTCCCCCGCGGGATCGGCTTCCTGCTCAACCGGAATCGCCTGAACGTGGCGATCAGCCGGGCCAAGTACGCGGCGGTGATGGTGCGCTCCGCGCGACTGACCGACTACCTGCCCGGCCAGCCGGACGGGCTGATGGACCTCGGTGCATTCCTCGCCCTCACCGCGTGTGGTACACCCACGGGGTGACCGAACCGCTGTCTGCCGCACTGATCGAGCAGCTCGCCGCGATCGTCGGCGCACGTCAGGTGAGCACCGATCCCGATGTGCTGTCGGGCCGCGCCGTCGACCACACCGGTCGCTACCGCGGCCGGGCCGGCGCCCTGGTCCGGCCCGGGTCTGCTGACGAAGTGGCCGCCGTGCTGCGGTTGTGCCGTGACGCGGGCGTGTACGTGACGGTGCAGGGTGGCCGCACCTCGCTGGTGGCCGGCACCGTGCCCGAACGTCATGATGTGCTGCTGTCGACCGAGCGACTCACCAGCATCGAGACCGTGGACACCGTGGAGCGCCGGGTGCGGGTGGGGGCCGGCGCCACTCTGGCCGCGGTGCAACGCGCCGCCGGTCAGGCCGGTCTGCTCTTCGGGGTCGACCTCGCCGCGCGGGACTCGGCGACGGTGGGCGGTATGGCCTCGACCAATGCCGGCGGGCTGCGCACCGTCCGCTACGGCAACATGGGCGAACAGGTCATCGGACTGGACGTCGCACTGCCCGACGGGACCGTGCTTCGACGGCACAGCGAGGTACGCCGCGACAACACCGGTTATGACCTGACCGCGTTGTTCGTCGGCGCCGAGGGCACTCTCGGCGTGATCACCGGTCTCGATCTGCGCCTGCATCCGGTTCCGGCCCATCGGGTCACCGCGGTCGCCGGGTTCGACGATCTGGAGGCGTTGATCGCCGTAGGGCGCAGATTCCGCGATGCCGATGGGATCGCCGCGCTGGAACTCATCGACGCGCGCGCCGCCGCGCTGACCGCCGAGCATCTGGGCGTACCCGCTCCGGTGGCGGGAGCCTGGATGCTGTTGATCGAATTGGCCGGCGACACCGACCACACCGAGAGTCTCGCCGAGGCGCTGGAGGATGCCGAGCTCAGCGGTGAACCCGCCGTCGGCATGGATACCATTGCCTCACAACGGTTGTGGCAGGTTCGTGAATCGGTCGGCGAGGTGCTGGGCGCCTACGGGCCGCCACTGAAGTTCGATGTGTCGTTGCCGCTGGCGTCGATCCCCGGCTTCACCACCGCCGCGGTCGACCTCGTCTGCGCGCACGCCCCGGAAGCCATCCCGGTGCTGTTCGGTCATATCGGCGAGGGCAACCTGCACCTGAATCTGGTGCGGTGCACCCTCGGTGGCGATGACGAACGGGAGCTGTACTCGGCGATGATGGCGTTGATCGCCGAGCACGGCGGCAACGTCAGTTCCGAGCACGGGGTCGGTACCCGCAAGCGCGAATACCTGTCGATGGCCCGCACCGACGCCGATATCGCCGCCATGCGCACGGTCAAGACCGCGCTGGATCCGACGGGATACCTGAACCCGGCAGTGCTTTTCGCCTGACAGGCACCGCCGAATTTCGGCGGCCCAGACTTGTCGGACCTGGCTGCAATGATTGGGGTATGTCCACCGCCGCAGCCGCTTTCGAGGATGAGAGGT
>WOYI011148747.1_pt1 | contig 11680 bp, 10 predicted proteins | sample 6423411 | NCBI WGS metagenome assembly WOYI01 (sample SAMN13441803, study PRJNA592873) | oil field metagenome | biome: oil field; feature: oil-well bore; material: oil-contaminated soil; isolation source: oil-contaminated soil from oil-well borehole | place: Germany: Wietze | collected 2016-10-18 ... | reverse complement strand
ACAGAAAACCTGAAAAAGTGAAAAAATGAGAACATCCAGTCAACAAACAGATTTAAATACCAAAACACCCCAAAATACAATGGGCTAGACTGGAGGGTTAGGGGTCCTCTGTAAGCGCATATCCCCTATACGGCGCAGTCGAAGTTCAAGAGGCGGCAGATTAACCGGATGTTGGCCCAGGAATTCAACGTCGAAGCTTCGTCCCGCAGGATCAGTGGTGGCAGGGTTCTGGCTGTAGGGCTGGAATTAACTGTCTTAACCGGGGGAACGGGTCAGGTCTGGAAAGAAGCAGCTCTACCTCGAACACCTGATGCTTGTGGAGCAACGGGGTGGAGTTGGGTTTCTGGATCACCAGTGTTTGGAAGGTCTGTCCACTCTTGAACACGCCCATTTAATATTTACAAAAAAAACTTTTTATCCGGAGGGACAAACTAACCTATAGGTATTATTCATGAACGGACTTTTTTACATCGAGATACTGGTCATATTTATTCTAATTATACTAAACGGTATCTTCGCACTTTCTGAGATCGCAGTTATAACTTCCCGGAGAAGAAGCCGACATCTACAATACCCTGGGGGGATTCATACTACACCGTTTAGGAAGGATACCGGAAACCGGAGAAACATTTAGATATGGCAAGCTCAACTTGGAAACAGTGGATATGGACGGACACCACATTGATAAGGTGCTGGTAACCTTCATTGAAGAAAATGAATCAACACCAGAGGAATGATGTCTTTAAATAGTATGTAGTACAAACCTTTTAGTTACCCATTCAACTGCCGGGGTGGCCCAGTCTGGTACGGCGTTGGCCTGCTAAGCCAATGATCCTTTGGATCTCGCGGGTTCAAATCCCGTCCCCGGCGTTTACCAAACTATTTTTCCATTAATTCCAGAATCAGTGGATAATTTTATCCATAAATTTGGACAAATTAATTTTTAACCAAATAATTCTATTAGGGAGGGTATTTCAAATGGCTTTGGATTATATAGTGTACATGTTTTTGATAATAGCCATAGTAGGTCCGATAGTGCAGCTACTTATAAGTAAAGCACCCCGGACGAAAAACAGAGTTGTTGAACTATTTTTAGTATGGTTTTTATTTTTGATGGTTGGAGTTAGCTCGATATGGGCGTTTATGGGTCATGTTTTTTTTGCAAACGAAGTTGCCGCCGTAATAGGTTGGCCACCAGGCAGCCCCTTCCAGTTTGAAGTAGGCATAGCCAACCTGGCCTTTGGAGTATTAGGGCTCATAGCCCTGAAACTCAGGGAAAACTTCTGGGTCGCCACCATAATCGGATTTTCAGTGTTCTACCTGGGAGCGGCCTATGGGCACATAATAAACTTCCTGGAGGTAACGCGGCACCAGGAAATATAGGATTTGCACTTTACATGGATATACTGGTACCTATCATCTTGATCTGTCTGCTTTTGGCCTATAAATCCACCATAAAATCAGTTGAAAACTAAAACCCCCCATTCATTTTTTTCTTTATTTTGTGTATCTGATCCTTTTTCTAATTCTGTAACTTTACCTCCCGAAACATACCAATGATTAAATAAAATCCAGCTAAACCTCTTCATTCCCCCCACCGAGTGGCTATTTTCCAGGCGGTATCTGCCGATATTTTTTCGTCGTTGCAGTAGAAATGGGATATGGATCTCCTCAAACCCCAGATCATCGGCAGGAAATGCCTGATGGCGGTGCATACCCCTTAAAACAGTTAGATGGGTAATCCACTCTCCCACTCCCCTCAACTGGTTAAGCTTCTCTATAATTTTACCTACGTCTTTAATATCCAGGCAACTCTCTAAATCAAGCTTACCCGAGGTTATCAGCTTAGCAATAACTATTATATACTCTGCTTTTCTGAGGCTCAGTCCAGATTCGCGTAGCTGTTCTTTAGTTAGCTTTGATAAAGTTTCCGGGGTGGGAAAAGCATAATATACCTGGCTATCAAAACGGAGTTCATCCCCGTGGTCCTTTATCATCTGTCTTTCTATGCTCTGGGAATCTATAAGAGATATCTGCTGTTGTTCTTATCTTCCTTTATATTACTTTTTACTCCCGTATCTCCTTACATGCTCCCAGGCCCTTCTATATTTATCGGGAGTTTTATCTTCATCATATATGGATACGTCCTCTCTACCCCAGACCTTCCTGTCCTCCCCTACCGGACAGACCTTTATACAGATACCGCATGGGGACCGGTACTCCTTCCTGAGTTCTTTACTCCTTAAAGCACAGCTGATCTTATCAACCGGTGGTGGGAACTCACCTTCCATCTTTACCGCATTCACCGGGCATTCTTTGAAGCAGGCCAGGCAGCGGGTGCACAGGTCCTCCCCTTTAATGGGGTCACCTTCTATCTCGGCGGCGGTGAAGATGGAAGTGAACCTCACCCGGGGACCATATTCCGGGGTTAAAAGCACGTTACTTAGTCCGAAGGAACCGAGACCCGCCAGATAGGCGGCGTGTTTATGGGAAAAGAAAGCTAAAGGCTTTTCAAGAATAACCTCTATATCACCATAGCCATCCCGGGGTAGATAAATGGAAGGGTAACCCTTGGAAGTTAAGAAATTGGAGATTTCATAGGCTTTAGCATCCAGGGCAGCATTTACCGTATGATAAAGTTCATGGTAGTATATGGACGGTGCGGTTTCCACTATGGGCAGCTGAACCGGGAGTCCGATAACGATAACCGTTTTGGCTTCTGGGTAGATGGACTGAGGCCAGAACTCTTCGGGAATCCACTCTTCAAATCGGTGGGGAAGTTCTTCAGGCGGATTTTTCCATCGTTCCACAGGTGCAAAACCGACCAGGGGGATTTGTAGTTCCCTGCACTTTGTTATAATTTCCTTTTTTAAATCAGGATATCGCATTATTAATTAATTGAATTTAATAATTCTTTAATTTACCCTTATATTTTAAGATTTCAAACCAAACCACACTTGAAAATCCAGCCACTATACAGATTAAAAGGTCTTCTGGATGTAAAACACTGAAACCGAACAGGTTACGTAGGGGGTCTGTGTATAAAACCAGACCTAAAAATAGGGTTGCACCACCTATCACCCACCAAAGCGCCTTATTGGGGGATCGAAGTGTTTCAAAAATCGTGCGTGACCAGGAACGGTTAGTTAGTATTAAGCTGATATTGGCCACAATTAAAGTGGTGAAACTCAGTGCACGTGCCTCTGTATCCCCACCCCCATAATATAAAGTGGAAACATAGATAATTAAAACCATTATAAGGACACTTATTCCCTGAAAAACACTTAAACTGATGATTTTTTTATCAAAAAGCGGCTCTTTAATGCTGCGAGGGGGGCGTTTCATAACGTTGGCCTCAGCAGGTTCGGCCTCGAATACAATGGAACAGGAGGGATCTATGATCAATTCTAAAAATACGATCTGCACTGGAAGAAGAACCAGTGGTAAATTGAAAAATACAGGAAACAAAGACATCCCAATGATAGGTATATGAACAGCGAAAATATAGGAAACAGCCTTTTTTAAGTTATCGAAAATCCTTCTTCCCATCTTAACAGCATCCACAATTGATGAGAAATCATCATTTAAAAGAACCAGTGAAGAGGCCTCCCTGGCCACATCCGTCCCCCGATCGCCCATACTTATCCCTATGTGGGCTGATTTTAAAGCTGGTGCATCATTAACACCATCACCAGTCATAACCACGATTTCTTCGTTGGCTTTAAGTGCATTCACCAGTCTTAATTTCTGTTCAGGCACCACCCTGGCGAAGATGTTAACATCCTTAATTTCCTTTTCCAGTTTTCCATCATCCATTTCATCCAGTACGGCTCCGGTGATGAATTTTTCTCTATGTGTAAGACCGATTTCCTGGGCTATCTTCTTGGCAGTTCCGGGATAATCACCGGTGATCATCACCACCCGAAGACCGGCATCATAACATTCCTGTACAGCATCTTTAACACCGGGCCTTACTGGATCAATAAATCCTATAAGTCCTAAAAATTCAAATTTGAAATCATGTTGTTTAACAGGTAACCCGATATGTTTAAATGCTGACTTAGCCACTCCAATTATCCTTAAACCCTCATCTGCCATGAGTTTAATGTTATCCAAGATATCCTGAGTTTCCCTTTCATTCAGATGGCAGAGATCAGCTATAGCTTCCGGAGCACCCTTCGCTGCTATGATGTAATCTTCACCATCGGGAGATTTCCAGACATGAGACATGGCCAGCAATTCCTGGGATAGGGGATATTCACGTACAATGGTCCAGTTGTAATGTAAATGTTCTGTATCCTGAAGGACATCTTCACCCAAATTTTTTAAAGCCTTCTCCATAGGATCAAATGGATCTCTTTGACTGGCCAGTATACTGAACTCCACCAGTTCGTGGAAATTTTCAGGGAGGGAATATATCCCATTGGTGACATCAAAAAACTTTCCACCAGCAAAGATCTGATTAACAGACATTTGATTTAGAGTTAAAGTCCCGGTTTTATCGACACATAACACACTGGCTGAACCAAGGGCCTGTATGGCATGAGAACGTCTGGTTAACACTTCTTTTTTAGAGATGCGCCAAGCACCTAAAGCCAGGAAGATGGTAAGTACCACCGGTATTTCTTCAGGTAAAATAGCCATGGCCAGTGTAATTCCTGCTAAAAATCCGTTGATCCAGTCTAGTCTGGTTAAACCATAAACCACGATTACAATACCACAAAGACATATCCCAACCACTGCGAAATTACGAACCAGAGTACGAGTCTCCCTTTGTAGGGAAGTATCTTCCTCTTCTAAAGATTCTAATCTTTTCCCTATTTTGCCCATTTCTGTGTCCAAACCTGTGCTATGTACCTGTGCTATTCCTTGGCCCTGCACGACTAATGTTCCTGAGTAAACAGAGGGTAATTCATCACCCCCTGGGGGGTACATCTCCATTACTCCTCCGCAGGGTACTTTACGAACTGGTACAGATTCACCGGTTAGTAGTGACTCGTTTATAAGCAGATGGCTACAGGATAAAATAATCGCATCGGCAGGTACCCGATCCCCCTCTTCTAAAATCAGAATGTCATCTTTAACCACTTCTCGGCCGGGTATTCTCTTTTTTCTTCCATCTCGGATGACCAATGCCCGTGGGCTGGATAGATCTCGTAGTGCTTCTAAAGTGCGTTCTGTCTTACGTTCCTGATAAAAGGTGATGCCGATTATTACAAATACAAAACCAAGGAGCATTAAAGCTTCATCAAGACTTCCCAGAAAGAGATAGATTATTCCACTGGCGATTAACAGTAAAAACATTGGTTCACGAACTACTTCAAGCAGAATAGTTAATATATTCCTTTTTTTGGTAGATGGTAGTTCGTTGTATCCCTTTTCATTTAAAAGATAGGTAGCTTTTGCTTGAGGTAGTCCTTTGATGTTTTTAAGGTCCAGTTCATCTGTCATTTTTCACCCCACCCCCTATCTAGGTAAATGATAATAAATTAGAAATGTAAAATATACGGATAATAGTATATAAAGCTTGTGAAAAGATTTCTATTAAATTTAGGTTAACTAAAATTAAGTTTTATTTGCAAAAAAGAAAATTTATCTTACTTAAATAGAATTAGGGGTAAATATGTTCTAATTTATCCATGGCAATTTCAATCTCTTCGTAAGAAGTAGCATAGGATAATCTTACATGCTCTTGTCCATAGATTCCACAGGAAATACCCGGGACCAGAATTACATCCATTTGCAGGGCTCTGGCCACAAAAGCCTCGGGAAACTTGACCCGGGGGAAGACGTAGAAAGCGCCTTTAGGCTCCACACAGCTTATACCCATACCCCTCAGACGGCTGACTATTAAGTCCCTTCTCCTCCTGAACTCCTTCACCATAGCATCTATACTGTCCTGAGGCCCTTCCAGGGCGGCCAGGGCGGCTTTCTGTGAGATGGAACTGGCGCAGGCCGTGTTATACTGGTGCACCTTCAACATCTCCTCGGTAATTTCATGATCCGCTGCCACGTAACCGATTCTAAACCCTGTCATGGCGTAGGCCTTGGAAAAACCGTTGATGGTGATGCTGTTTTCGGTGTAGGTTCCTGGACTGTAGTGTTTCTCATCATAGATGATCTTTTCATAGATTTCATCGGAGATAACCGCTATCCCATGGTCATCAGCAATCTGGGCCACGCCTTTTATATCCTCTTTGGTCATGACACTTCCGGTGGGATTGGATGGGGAGTTGATGATAACTGCCTTGGTTTTACTGGTGATGTTCTCCTGGACCTTATCCGGGGTCATCCGGAATTCGTCTTCATCGGTCAACTTCACTGAGATTGATTTACCACCGGCCAGTTTAACTGACGCGTCATAGGATACGAAGCCAGGATCAGGGATTAAGACTTCATCACCCACATCCACCAGTGCATTTAAGGCAATCTGCAGGCCCTCACTGGCACCAACCGTAACTATCACGTTATCAGGAGAAACCGCTATATCATTATCCTCTTTAAGTTTAGCAGAAATAGCTTCCCTGAGCTCTATTATACCTTTGTTAACGGTGTAATGGGTGAACCCCTCATCCAGGGCTTTCTTGGCTGCTTCTCTGATGTGGGGTGGAGTGTCGAAATCCGGCTCACCCAATCCGAGGTTGATGGAATCCTCACCTACCAGTTCGAACATCTTCCTTATCCCGGAAAGACTGATATCTTTAACTCTTTTTGATGGTCGCATGAATATTACCCATTTAATGCTTTGCAAACAGTTATCAATTTCTGATCTATATAGTATTTCTTCTCTAAGGATATATATAGAACACTATGGCTGTCCTGAAAAAGTCCCTGAGTTTTTTTGATGTGATGAACCTGGTCATCGGAGCCATAGTCGGTGCCGACATTTACATCGCCGCTGCATTCGGAGCAGGCTTCCTGGGGCCGGCATCCATACTGGCATGGGTTATAGCTGGTTTAATGGCCATCATCATAGCCCTCTGTTTTGCTGAATGCTCTTCTATAATCCCCAGGGTAGGTGGGCCCTACGCCTATGCTAAAGAGGCATTTGGAGATTTTATAGGTTTCTTAGTGGGCTGGGCATTGATCATCGCTGAATGGAGTGCTATAGCAGTATTTCCCCTGGCATTTGTGGCTTATCTATCCTATTTCTATCCCAATATGCCTTTATTTTTACAGGTAACCATCAAGGTACTCTTTGTCCTTTCTTTAACTGTGATTAATATAGTGGGGGTGAAACAGGCCGGGAAGGCCAATGATATATTAACCATCCTTAAGTTAGCCCCTTTACTCGTATTCACCGTTGCTGGAATCGTCTTCTTAGCCATGAATCCAGCGGTACTGGTTTCAAATTTCACTCCCTTCCTCCCACTGGGATTAGGAGGTCTGGGCAGTGCCCTGGTATTGATATTCTGGGCTTACATAGGGTTTGAACTGGTCACAGTCCCCAGTGATGAGATAATAGACCCCAAAAAGACCATACCATTAGCAATAAGTTTTGGGATGGTGATTATAATGGTTTTTTATCTCATCACCAACTTCTTAGTGGTGGGAACCATACCCTGGCAAATGCTTTCCCATTCCACCGCACCTTTAGCACTGGCCGGATTCGCCATAATGGGAGTGCTAGGTGCTCTGCTCTTATCTGTAGGCGCCCTCTTCTCCATATCCGGATCTGATGAAGCTGGAGTACTCACTGCTGCGCGGATACCATATGCCATGGCAGGAGACGCTCTCTTACCCCATGCCTTTGCCAAAATCCACCCCAAATATGGTACGCCCTATGTTTCTCTCATTGTGCAGAGTTCTATAACGCTGATTGCAGCCATATTCGGCACTATAGATCAGCTGATAATTTTATCAGTTTTTGCCATACTCTTCTGTTACCTGGTAACCTGCCTTGCCGTCTTCCCCCTTAAAAAAAGGATTGGAGGGGGAATAAAACTACCTCGCTTTGTACCGGTACTGGGAATCATAGTCTGTATCTACATGATAACACAAACCCAGATCAACCAGATAATCATTGGGGTTATACTTATACTGGTGGGAGTGCCAGTATATTTAAGATACTCACCAGACAAAGAGCTTACCCGTGTGAGAAAAGAAATAATTCACCAGGAGGGTTTATTCGCCCGGAGACTACGTTACCCTGAAGTGTTTTTAGCCCGGTTCCTTAGAAGGATCAGGCAGTTGATTAGGAGGATTTAAGGGTTAGTTAGAGGGATTTAATTTTCCTTTATCACAGGCACCACAATCGTAACACCCGAAAGTCTCGCACCAGGGAGTTAAATCACCCTTTAAAGCTTTTAAATATTCTTCTTTAAGATAATCTTTCCTAACGCCCACGTGGATGTTATCCCAGGGTAGTTCATCATTCACATCCCAGTTAGGAGTTAATTTTTCCCATTCCCTTATGGGGGCTTTAGTTTCCAGGGATTTTAGAATGGTACTTCCCAGATCAGCAGTACCCATGGATAAGACGTACTGTACGAGGGCCATCCGGGGGCTGTCTATTTTGAGGTTATATCTCTTTAAATTTGACTTTAAGAATTTAACATCCTTTTTCATCTCTTTGAAGTTGAAATCCTCCCACTGGAATGGTGTATGAGGTTTGGGGATGAAGGGATTTATACTTATACGGAGTGCTGATCTTCTCTCTGGAATTGCTTCTAAATTCTTGATTAATTTAAGTAGATCGTCCAGGTCTTCATGGGTTTCCGTTGGTAGCCCTAGCATGAAGTAGAGTTTAACGTTTAGATCATAATTAAAGGCCTTATTCATTATAGTTATGATGTCATCATCGGTGATGGGTTTGTTAGCCACTTTCCTGATTCTCCAGGTAGATTCTGGGGCTATGGTGATGGTTTTAAGCCCACTCTCTTTCAGGGTGGTTAAGAGTTCATCAGAGATAGATTCAATCCTCAATGAGGGAGTGGTTATTTGGAAACCCCTCTCATACAATCCCATACAGAGTTCTTCGATTTTTGAGTAATCCGATACTGCCGCACCGATTAGAGCCACCCGATCCAGGCCGGTGGCCTGCCTGCATTTCTCCGCGATCTCTAACAGATCTTTTAAGGGTGTTTCCCTCCGGGGCCGGTACATACACCCGGCCATACAGAACCGGCACCCCCTGGTGCATCCCCGGGACACTCCTAAGAGGAATGCCCGGCCAAAGGCAGGTATGAAATCCTTATCATCGGTTTCTGGAATAACCTGTTTGATGGGATGCCAGGCGTCCCGCATATCCTCCACTACTACCATTTCAACCGGATTATCAGGTATGTAAACCCCTTTGACATCCAGGAAGGCGTTTAACTCTTTCCGGGGATCGTCCAGTTCGAGGTATGTGTCTAAAAACTGGTCCAGCATGGCCTCTGCCTCACCCACCAGGAAGATATCTACAAAATCAGTCATGGGTGATGGGTTGGAACTTGCACATGGTCCGCCGGCAATTACCAGGGGATCCTCACTGGTTCTTTCACTCTTCCTGATGGGTACTCCCCCTTCCTGGAGCATCTCCAGGACATGGAAATAGTCCTGCTCGTACTGCAGTGAAAAACCGACGATATCAAAATCTTTTAGGGGAGAGCTTGATTCCAGGGTCTTAGAATATGGATATACGGCCCTTTCGCAGTACACGTCTTCCCGTGAATTTAGAAAATCGTAGATTATATGGAATCCCAGGCTGGACATGGCGCTGCGGTAGAGATTGGGGTAGCAGGATGCGAAGCGCAAATCCATCCGGCGAGGATCCTTGAGTACCACGTTATGTTCCAGGAGCATAACTTATATTTTAACTTCAAAACATAATCAAGGTAACGAATGGCAGGAAAAAATATGCACAAAAAAAAATATAGAAAGATAGCCGTAGGGGGGACCTTCGACAGATTCCACGAAGGACACCTGAAACTCCTGAGTAAAGCCTTCCAGCTGAGCGAACTGGTGCTTATAGGGGTGACATCGGATGAATTCGCCCAGGATAAGGGTCCTATAGAACCCTGTAGTGAGAGGATGTCCAATCTGGTCTGGGAACTTGAAAAATTCACAGGTAACTATATAGTATCACGCCTGGACGACTCCTGTGGACCGACCATACAGGAAGAAGACATAGAAGCCCTGGTGGTAAGTGAAGAGACAGAACCCACCGCCCAAATGATAAACGACATCAGGAAGAAGAAAGGCATGAAACCCCTGGACATCATAACCATCGATATGGTGCTGGCCGATGACGGCAAACCCATCTCCTCCACCCGGATACGGGAAGGAGAGATCGATGTTGCCGGGACAGTTTTAAGGGACTGATTGCAACTTTGATAATCTAATCGGGAGAGATTCATGATAATACAGGTAGGTTCCAAGAATCCAGTAAAGGTTCAGGCCACCAGGAATGTTTTAGAGAAGTTTTATAACGATGTCACTGTATCATCTGTTCCGGTTAACTCCGGAGTGCCGGACCAACCCATAGGCTTGGAACAAACCATAGAAGGAGCGGTAAACCGGGCAAAAAGAGCGTATTCGTCTGACTGTGACCTGGGAGTGGGCATAGAATCCGGCCTCTTAGAGGCACCCCACACCATCACCGGCTACGTCGACCTCCAATGGTGTGCCATCTACGACGGGGAAAAAACAACCTTAGGCGTGAGCGCGGGCTTCGAATATCCACCGTCAGTGGTTGAGGAAGTGTTAAACGGAAAAGAAGCGGGGGATGTGATGGACGAACTTACCGGTGTGGATAATTTAGGCGAAAAGATGGGTGCAGTGAGTTACCTATCCCGTGGGCAACTGGACCGTACCGGGAATACCGAGCAATGTGTTTTGATGGCTATGATTCCCCGGTTGAATGAGGGGATTTATTTTAAATAATGAATTAGATAAATTCTTTAGAAGTCAATTTTAGTAGTTACAGTTTTATCAAAATAAAAGGGATGTTTTAATGGAAATAGTAAACAAAATCAAGAGTAATCGCTGGTTTCTATTAATTTTCCTGGTTATTATTTTGATTATCATCACCTATTCAAAGATAAAAATACAACTCATAATAGGACCAACTTATGACGCATATGACTTTTTGGCAAATGCTGCTGAATTTGCAGGTAAAAGTATAGGTTATTCTGATCTCAGGCCACCATTCATTTCTTTCCTGATTTCGATTGTTTTCAGATTTGATGGTCTTTCAGAAGCACCAATATTTATCATAGACGGAATATTTTATATTTTAGGAACCATTGGGTTGTTTTTACTTCTGAAATTACGTTTCAATTCTTTATATTCCTTTTTAGGCAGCCTTTTATATGCAACATTCCCCATCTTATTAACTTATGTCGCAGTGGGTTTCCCTGAACTTTCCAGCATTTCCATTTCCATATGGACCTTGTATTTCACAGTTCTAGCAGTTAAAAAGGATTCAAAATTCTTTTTTATCTCTTTCCCCTTAGCAATGTTGGCTTTTTTGACGAAATTTAATCAAGCTTTAATTATTTTCCCATTAATCCTTTATATTCTAATAAATTGGAAAAATATAAAAAATCAAAGAAATATAGCCTTCGGAATCGCCATATCTTCCTTAATAATCATTCCTGTTTTAATATATTATTCATTTAAATATGGAAATCCCATATTTCCTTTTTTAGATTTCTATGGCACGAGTTCAAACCTTATAAGTGAGCATTTCGATTCT
>WOYI010748295.1_pt1 | contig 11683 bp, 11 predicted proteins | sample 6423411 | NCBI WGS metagenome assembly WOYI01 (sample SAMN13441803, study PRJNA592873) | oil field metagenome | biome: oil field; feature: oil-well bore; material: oil-contaminated soil; isolation source: oil-contaminated soil from oil-well borehole | place: Germany: Wietze | collected 2016-10-18 ... | reverse complement strand
GCAGTAGCCCGCCGCGTCGTCGCGTCTTGCCTGGCACCCCGATCACGGCACCGGCAGGCGCATCCAACTGCCGGTTCTAGGTTGAATTACCCATTTTCACTCCGCTACAATTCGCCGTTGACCCCTAATCTAGTGATGTTCATCGAGGATCCCCATGAGTGACACTCCAATCGACTCCAGCAAGCGAACGTGGGTCATCACGTCTGCCTGCGCTGGTGCGGTGGGCTGCGTGGCAGCTGCCGTACCTTTCGTGAGTTCTTTCCAGCCCTCCGAGCGAGCCAAGGCTGCAGGTGCTGCCGTCGAGGTGGATATCTCCGCTCTCAAGCCCGGAGAAAAGATCACCGTGGAGTGGCGCGGCAAGCCTGTGTGGATCCTGAAGCGCACCCCCGAACAGCTCGAATCCCTGGCGCTGACAGAGCCCCAGTTGGTCGATCCCGAATCGGATCGCAAGGCCTACCCCATCCCCGAATACGCCAAGAACCGGCACCGCTCCATTAAACCTGAAGTGTTTGTCGGTGTCGGCATCTGCACCCATCTGGGCTGCTCGCCCGGGGACAAGTTCCAGACCGGCCCTCAGCCGTCCCTGCCCGATGACTGGCACGGAGGCTTCCTGTGCGCCTGCCATGGCTCCACGTTTGACCTGGCCGGCCGGGTCTTCAAGAACAAGCCCGCGCCCGACAACCTCGAAGTGCCTCCGCACATGTATCTCTCCGATACACGGTTGATCATCGGCGAAGACAAGAAGGCCTGAAGGAGCATTACATGGCCCACGAATTCAAAGAAATCTCTCCCAACGCCTCGGCCGGTGCCAAGTTCACGAACTGGTTAGAAAACCGTTTTCCCACGGCGTTCGATGCCTACCGCGTGCACATGTCGGAGTATTACGCTCCGAAGAACTTCAATTTCTGGTACGTCTTTGGCTCGCTGGCACTGGTGGTGCTGGTCATCCAGATCGTGACCGGCATCTTCCTGGTGATGCATTACAAGCCGGATGCGGCGCTGGCGTTTGCGTCGGTCGAATACATCATGCGTGATGTGCCCTGGGGCTGGCTGATCCGCTACATGCACTCCACAGGGGCGTCTGCCTTCTTCGTGGTGGTGTATCTGCACATGTTCCGCGGCCTGATCTATGGCAGCTACCGCAAGCCGCGCGAGTTGGTCTGGATCTTCGGCTGTGCGATTTTCCTCGCGCTCATGGCTGAAGCCTTCATGGGCTACCTGCTGCCCTGGGGCCAGATGTCGTACTGGGGCGCACAGGTGATCGTGAACCTGTTTGCGGCCATTCCTTTCATCGGTCCTGATCTGGCGCTGCTGATTCGTGGCGACTTCGTGGTGGGCGATGCCACCTTGAACCGCTTCTTCAGCTTTCACGTGATTGCGGTGCCGCTGGTGCTGCTGGGTCTGGTGATAGCCCACTTGCTTGCGCTGCATGACGTGGGTTCCAACAACCCCGACGGTGTGGAAATCAAGGCCCCCACGGCGCCCAAGGATGCCAATGGCAAGCCGCTCGATGGTGTGCCGTTCCACCCTTACTACACGGTGCACGATATTTTTGCGCTGAGCATGTTCCTCATGGCGTTCACCGCGGTGGTGTTTTTTGCGCCGGAGTTCGGCGGCTATTTCCTGGAGTACAACAACTTCATCCCGGCCGACCCGCTGGTGACGCCGCTGCACATTGCGCCTGTCTGGTACTTCACGCCGTTTTACTCCATGCTGCGTGCCATCACCAGCGAGATGATGTATGCACTGATCGCCTGCGTGCTGTTGGGGGCTTTCCTCGGCGTGGTCAAGGCCCGCCTGCCCGGGTTCCTCAAGGGTGGCATTGTCATTGCTGCAGCGGTGGCGGTCCTGCTCATGCTGTCGATCGACGCCAAGTTCTGGGGCGTGGTGGCGATGGGTGGCGCGGTGATCATCCTGTTCTTCCTGCCATGGCTTGACAACTGTGCAGTGAAATCCATCCGGTATCGTCCAGGCTGGCACAAGTACCTGTATGGCATCTTCGTGATCAATTTCCTGATTCTGGGTTACCTGGGTGTGCAGCCGCCATCGCCTGTGGGCGAGCGCGTTTCGCAAGTCGGCACGCTGTTCTATTTCGGTTTCTTCCTGCTGATGCCATGGTGGAGCCGCATTGGTGCAACCAGGCCAGTGCCTGACCGTGTCAACTTCACTGCGCATTGAGCCCTGGAGATAGCAACAATGAAGAAACTCATCCTTACGTTGGTAGCCGCGCTGGGCCTGGCGGCTGGTGCCGTGCATGCCGCCGGTGCCAACACCATTGCCTGGGACAAGGCTCCCAACAAGACCAACGACCTGGCCTCGCTGCAAAATGGCGCCAAGGTGTTTGTGAACTATTGCCTGAGCTGCCACTCGGCCGCGTTTATGCGCTTCAACCGCCTGCGCGACATTGGCCTGACCGAGCAGCAGATCAAGGACAACCTTCTATTCACCACGGAAAAGGTCGGTGAAACCATGAAGGCGTCCATCGATCCCAGGCAGGCCAAGGCATGGTTCGGTGTCAACCCGCCCGACCTGACCGTGATCGCCCGCTCGCGTGCAGGTTCCGGCGGCACGGGTGCTGACTACCTTTACACGTTCCTGCGCACGTTCTACCGTGACGAAACCAAGGCCACCGGCTGGAACAATCTGCTCTTTCAGAACGTGGGCATGCCCCATGTGCTGTGGCAGCTGCAAGGTGATCGCCGTCCGGTTTTCGAAGCGCATGAAAGCCACGGTCAAACGACCCAGGTTTTCAAGGGCTGGGAGCAAGTCACCCCTGGTACCATGACGCCCCTGCAGTTTGATCAAACCATTGGCGATCTTGTGAACTACTTGCAGTGGATGGGCGAGCCGGCGCAGAAAACCCGCGTGCGGGTGGGCGTGTGGGTGCTGATCTTCCTGGGCTTCTTCACGGTCATCACCTGGAGGCTCAATGCTGCCTTCTGGAAAGACGTCAAGTAAGCCTTTGATCCGCTGACCGCGCGCCAGTCTGGCGCGGCGGGACTTTACAGAGTGGGCGCTTTTCAGCGTCCCACTCTTTTGATTTTTAGGAGCCTCTCACCATGATGGTGCTTTATTCGGGTACGACCTGTCCCTTCTCCCACCGCTGCCGTTTTGTCCTGTTTGAAAAGGGCATGGACTTTGAGATCCGCGATGTGGACCTGTACAACAAGCCCGAAGACATCAGCGTGATGAACCCCTACGGTCAAGTGCCGATCCTGGTGGAGCGCGACCTGATACTGTATGAGTCGAACATCATCAACGAGTACATCGACGAGCGCTTCCCCCATCCTCAGCTGATGCCCGGCGACCCGGTGGACCGTGCCCGCGTGCGCCTGTTCCTGCTCAACTTCGAGAAGGAGCTGTTCGTACATGTGAACATTCTGGAATCGCGCGCGACCAAGGGCAGCGAAAAGGCGCTGGAAAAGGCCCGGGCGCATATCCGTGACCGCCTGACGCAACTGGCCCCCGTGTTCCTCAAGAACAAATACATGCTGGGCGACAACTTTTCGATGCTGGACGTGGCCATTGCCCCGCTGCTGTGGCGCCTGGATTACTACGGCATTGATCTCAGCAAGAATGCAGCGCCATTGCTTAAATACGCAGAGCGGATTTTTTCGCGTCCTGCCTACATTGAAGCACTGACGCCATCAGAGAAAGTGATGCGCAAGTAAGCAATTGCTTGTACCGACCCTCACAGCACAGTAGCCACACCATGAATGCCCAGGACTCTATCTCCACGCGCCCTTACCTTATCAGGGCCCTTTACGAGTGGTGCACCGACAATGGGTTCACACCCTATGTGGCGGTGCGTGTGGATGGGTCCGTCCAGGTGCCGCGTGAGTATGTGAAGGATGGCGAAATTGTTCTGAACATCAGCCACGACGCCACCAGCTCTTTGCAGTTGGGCAATGACTTCATCGCGTTCAAGGCCCGCTTCGGTGGCAAGTCGCGCGAGATTCTGGTGCCCGTGGGTCGGGTGATCGCCATCTACGCCCGTGAGAACGGACAGGGCATGGCATTTCCTGCGCCGGTGGACATGGATGCTGCCACGCTCGATGGCGGGCCGGTTTCGGCCGCGCCGATCATGGACGACTCTGAAGGGGGCGCCAACGACCGCGTGGTGCAACTGGTGCCCAGCGACAGCACGGCTACCGAGGACGGTGGCGACGACCCGCGGCCTCCTCCGCGCGCCTCGGGCAGTGCGCGCCCCGCCCTCAAACGCATCAAATAGCGCAACACATGCCACAAAATACGCTGTATTTGCGGGATAAAATGCAGCCTTCGCCGATTTAGCTCAGTTGGTAGAGCAACCGCCTTGTAAGCGGTAGGTCGTCAGTTCGATTCCGACAATCGGCACCATTTTCCCCTCGAAGCGCCTCGCAACATGCCCCTTTTGGGGTGGTACCTCAGGTCTGTATTTTGAGGCGAATGGCGTTCACCTCCCACCCCCGACTTCGCAAATGCGCCTGCAACGCGGGCAGCAATTGGCGTATTTTTGCCGCCGCCGCATTGCTTTTGACCAGCAGGCACCAGCTGGTCCCATCGATCGGGCCCGCTCGCACCGTGGAGCGCAGGGTTGCAGGGATCAGCATTTCAATGGCCCGAAGCCGTTCGCTGGAGTCCCGCGTGAGCGCCGCCAGTTTTGCCAGCGTGGGAGAGTCTTCGCTGGCTTGCTGCAATGTGATCGCATAGTGGCGGCGGTTCATGGGTATTGTCTTGCGGGGCTTGCGGAAGTCAGAGTGCATGGGATTATCACGGACGCCCGGCTCGCCTGCTGTCTTTTGCCGTTTTGGCCTGTGGCGGGCAAAAACATCCATTCATCGCAGGGGTGTGGAAACGAATCACACAGGCCCGTCGGCCTTGCTTGCGGTGTGAAGCAGGGCGGTGTTTCAGGATCATCAGAAGGTTCCTGGCGTTGCCGGGATGACAAGCGGCGCCATGCTTGCACTGACCGGCGCAGATCCATCACCCGCTTTGCCTGGGCCTTGGCAGCAGGCAGGTAAAATCGCCGGTCCGGAGTCCGTTGCCTGGTGTTGCGGTGTTTGCAATCACGGGCGGCAGACCCACCTGAAATCAATTCATCTTAGGGGTTTCGGTCGCTTGACCTGTTCTTCGGAGCATGTGAAGCGGTCCTGTTCGCATGGCCACCAATTTCCTCACCAAACTATTCGGCAGCCGCAATGACCGGCTCCTCAAGCAATATCGCAAGACGGTTACACGCATCAATGCGATGGAGCCGGATTATGAGAAGCTGACCGATGATGCGCTGCGTGCCAAAACGCTGGAATTCAAGGAACGCGCTGCCAAGGGTGAATCGCTTGACGACCTGTTGCCAGAGGCATTTGCCGTAGTGCGCGAAGGCTCCAAGCGCATCATGAAGATGCGCCATTTTGATGTGCAGTTGCTCGGTGGCATGGCCCTGCATGACGGAAAAATCGCCGAAATGCGCACCGGAGAAGGCAAGACCCTCACCGCAACCCTGCCCGTCTATCTGAATGCACTTTCGGGCAAGGGCGTTCACGTGGTCACAGTCAACGATTACCTGGCCAACCGGGATGCCATGTGGATGGGGCGCCTGTACAACTTTTTGGGGCTGACGGTGGGCATCAACCTGCCCAACATGCCGCGCGAGGAAAAGCAGGCCGCCTATGCCGCAGACATCACCTACGGCACCAACAACGAATATGGCTTCGACTATCTGCGCGACAACATGGTCTATGAAGCGCGGGACCGCGTTCAGCATGGCCTCAATTTCGCCATCGTGGACGAGGTGGACTCGATCCTGATTGACGAGGCGCGCACGCCGCTCATCATCAGTGGCCAGGCCGAAGACCACACGGCGATGTACATCGCCATGAACAAGGTGGTGCCGCTGCTGGTACGCCAGGAGGGCGAGGCCGACCCCCGCACGGGCGAGGGCGTGACCAAGCCGGGCGACTTCACGCTGGACGAGAAAACCCGCCAGGTGTTCCTGACCGAGCAGGGCCACGAAAGCGCTGAGCGAATCCTGGCCAGCCAGGGCCTGATCGCCGAAGGTGCCTCGGTGTATGACCCGGCCAACATCACGCTCATGCACCACCTGTATGCGGCGCTGCGGGCCCATCACCTCTATCACCGCGACCAGCACTATGTGGTGCAGAACGGCGAGATCGTGATCGTGGACGAGTTCACCGGCCGCCTGATGCCGGGCCGCCGCTGGAGCGAAGGTCTGCACCAGGCGGTGGAAGCCAAGGAAGGCGTGGCCATCCAGGCCGAGAACCAGACGCTGGCCTCCATCACGTTCCAGAACTATTTCCGCCTGTACAACAAGCTGGCCGGCATGACCGGCACGGCCGATACCGAGGCCTACGAATTCCAGGAAATCTATGGCCTGGAAACCGTGGTCATTCCGCCCAACCGCCCCAGCAGGCGCGACGACCAGCTCGACCGCGTGTACAAGACCACGCGCGAAAAATACGAGGCGGCCATCAAGGACATCCGTGAATGCCACGAGCGCGGCCAGCCCGTGCTGGTAGGCACCACGTCGATCGAAAACTCCGAAATCATCGACGAGCTCCTGAACAAGGAAGGACTGCCGCACCAGGTGCTCAATGCCAAGCAGCATGCCCGCGAAGCGGACATCGTGGCCCAGGCCGGGCGCGTTGGCATGATCACCATCGCCACCAACATGGCCGGTCGCGGGACCGACATCGTGCTGGGCGGCAACATTGAAAAGCTGGTGGCGGCCGTGGAGACGGACGAGTCGCTGGACGAGGCCACCAAGCAGGCACGCATCGCCGAGTTGCGCGCCGAATGGGCGCGTGACCATGAAAAGGTTAAGGAACTGGGTGGTCTGCGCATCATTGCCACCGAGCGCCATGAGTCGCGCCGCATCGACAACCAGTTGCGCGGCCGCTCGGGCCGCCAGGGTGACCCGGGCTCCTCGCGCTTTTACCTGAGCCTTGATGATTCGCTGATGCGCATTTTTGCGGGCGACCGCGTCAAGGCCATCATGGACCGCCTGAAGATGCCCGATGGCGAGGCCATCGAGGCGGGCATCGTGACGCGCAGCATCGAATCCGCCCAACGCAAGGTGGAGGCTCGCAACTTCGACATCCGCAAGCAATTGCTGGAATACGACGATGTGGCCAACGACCAGCGCAAGGTCATCTACCAGCAGCGCAACGACATCCTCGATGCCCCCGAGTTGACAGACATGATTGCCGCCATGCGCGAGGACTGCATTACCGATCTGGTGCGCATGTATGTTCCGGCGGAATCGGTGGAGGAACAGTGGAATCTGCCGGCCCTCGAAAAGGTGCTGGCCGACGAATGGCAGGTTCCGATTGCGCTGCAGCAGGAAGTGGAGGGCGCACAATCCATCACCGACGATGAAATTCTGCACAAGGTGCTGCAGGCGGCAAATGCGGCGTTTGATTCCAAGGTCGAGCAGGTGGGCCGTGACAATTTCACCCAGTTCGAGCGCATGGTGCTGCTGCAGAGCTTCGATTCCAACTGGCGCGACCACCTGAGCGCGCTGGACTACCTGCGCCAGGGCATCCACCTGCGCGGCTATGCGCAAAAGCAGCCCAAGCAGGAATACAAGCGCGAAGCGTTCGAGCTGTTCCGCCAACTCATCGACCAGGTCAAGAACGAAGTCACCAAGACCCTCATGACTGTGCAGGTGCAGTCGCCAGCGCAGCTGGACCAGGCCGCGCAGGACATGGAAAACCGTGCCGAAAGCATTGCCAACGTGACCTACACGGCGCCCACCGAAACGGGCGAAGTGGAGACCACGGTGGACGCCCAGACGGTGGCACAGGCCCTGCCAGAAGGCGTGCGGGTGGGGCGCAACGACCCTTGCCCATGCGGAAGCGGCAAGAAGTACAAGCAATGCCACGGCAAGCTGGCTTGATGCAATAGAACCAATCGACACGGGCTGAGGCCCGTGTTGTCACTTGCGCGCCCCGGTTTTCCGGATAATCGGCCGCAGCTTTTTAGAAAGACCCCCATGCCCGTCAATCTGCTTGCCCCTGTTGCCGCCGACCTGCACCCGATTGCTGGCGTCCGCATCGGTGTTGCCGAAGCTGGTGTCCGCAAGGCCCACCGCAAGGACCTGACCGTGTTCCTGCTGGACGAGGGTGCCAGCGTGGCGGGCGTGTTCACCCAGAACCGTTTTTGTGCTGCACCGGTGCAGATCAGCCGCGAGCATCTGGCCCACCTTGGAGCGGGCCAGTCCATCCGCGCCATGGTGATCAACACGGGCAACGCCAATGCAGGCACCGGCGCCGATGGCCTGGTGCGCGCGCGGGCCACCTGCATTGCGCTGGCGCGCCTGCTCAACGTGGCGCCCGGGCAGATCCTGCCGTTCTCCACCGGCGTGATCATGGAGCCGCTGCCCCACGAGCGCATCGAGGCCGCCCTGCCTGCCGCCCTTGCCGATGCACAACCAGACCACTGGGCGCGTGCGGCCGAAGGCATCATGACCACCGACACCCTGCCCAAGGCCTTCTCGGCCCAGGTGCAGATCGGCGGCGCCACGGTGTCCATCACGGGCATCAGCAAGGGCGCGGGCATGATCCGCCCCAACATGGCCACCATGCTGGGCTTTCTGGCCACGGACGCCTGCGTGGCGCCGGCGGTGATGCAGCAGCTGGCGCACGAGCTGGCCGATGGCTCGTTCAACCGCGTCACGATCGACGGCGACACCTCCACCAACGACTCGTTCGTGGTGCTGGCCACGAACAAGGCCGCGCACGCGCCCATCACGTCACTCGCCAGTGCCGAAGGGCAGGCCCTGAAGGCCGCGATGCTCGCCGTGTCGCAGAAGCTGGCCCAGGCCATCGTGCGCGACGGCGAAGGCGCCACCAAGTTCATCACCGTGCGGGTGGAGGGTGGCAAGACCGGCGACGAATGCCGCCTGGTGGCCTACGCCATCGCCCATTCGCCCCTGGTCAAGACGGCCTTCTATGCCAGCGACCCGAACCTGGGCCGCATCCTGGCGGCCGTGGGCTATGCGGGCATCACTGACCTGGACCAGACCGGCATCGACCTGTACCTGGACGACCTGCACGTGGCCGTGAAAGGCGGGCGCAATCCCGCCTACCGCGAGGAAGACGGCCAGCGCGTGATGAAGCAAAGCGAGATCACGGTGCGCGTGCTGCTGGGCCGGGGTGACGCCGTGGACACCGTGTGGACCTGCGATTTCAGCCACGAATACGTGACCATCAATGCGGACTACCGCTCCTGAATTGCTCCTGATTCAATAGCTGCAAGCGCTTGCTGCATAAGCGCTAGAGGCCAAAATGAACGAAAAATTTGAACGCCTGATCGAGCGTGCCGAACAGCTCATCGCCCGCATCGAATCCGTGCTGCCGCAGCCCCTGGGCGCGCCGGACTGGTCAGCCGCCATCGCCTGGCGCTACCGCAAGCGCAGCAGCGGGCATGGCCTTCTTGCGCCCGTGCGCCATGTGGCGGATATGCAGTTGGCCGACTTGAAGGAGATCGACGGCCAGAAGGAAAAAATCCAGCGCAACACCCAGCAGTTCGTCGAAGGCAAGCCCGCCAACAATGTGCTGCTGACCGGCGCGCGCGGCACGGGCAAGTCATCGCTCATCAAGGCCTGCCTCAACGCCTACGCTTGCGAAGGTCTGCGCCTGATCGAGGTGGACAAGGCCGACCTCACGGACCTGCCCGACATCGTGGACGTGGTCTCCGGGCGGCCCGAGAAATTCATCGTCTTTTGCGACGACCTGAGCTTCGAGGACGGCGAGCCCGGCTACAAGGCGCTCAAGTCCATCCTCGACGGCTCGGTGGCCGCGGCCACGCCCAACGTGCTGATCTACGCCACCAGCAACCGGCGCCACCTGCTGCCCGAATACATGGCGGAAAACCGGACATACACGCACACGGATGACGGCGAGGTGCATCCGGGAGAAGCGGTCGAGGAAAAAATTTCCCTGTCGGAACGTTTTGGCCTGTGGGTGAGCTTTTATCCGTTCAGCCAGGATGAGTACCTGACCATCGTGGCCCAGTGGCTGTCGTCGCTTGGCGTGTCGGCATCCGCCATTTCAGCGGCCCGCGCAGAAGCCTTGGTGTGGGCGCTGGAGCGCGGCTCGCGCAGCGGCCGTGTGGCCTACCAGTTCGCGCGCGACTATGCGGGGCGGCACAGTGGCTGAGACGGCTTTTCCCACTGCGGCGGGCACCGTTGAACGCAAACACACCGAGGTAGCGGTGGGCATCTTGCTGCGCGCGGATGGCGCGATGCTGTTGGCCACCCGTCCGCCCGGCAAGCCTTACGCTGGGTACTGGGAGTTTCCGGGCGGCAAGCTCGAAGCCGGGGAGACGGTGGAGCAGGCGCTGCGCCGTGAGTTGATCGAGGAACTGGGCGTGACCATCGGCCCCGCCAGCGTCTGGAAGGTGACAGAGCATGACTACCCGCATGCCCTGGTGCGCCTGCACTGGTGCAAGGTCCTGGAATGGACGGGGGCGTTCGAGATGCGCGAAGGCCAGACCATGGCCTGGCAGCAGATGCCGCTGACGGTGGCACCCGTATTGCCCGGCGCCTATCCGGTGCTGCAGTGGCTGGCCGAGGAGCGGGGCCAGCAATGCTCGCCCGAATAGTCATTTGCTATAAAATAAATAGCTACTAGCGTATGCTGCATAAGCGCTAGCGCCCTATTTCATTGATATTTCTTGGCGTGTCTGCCGTCGATATTGATCAATGTTGCTGGCGCGGATCACCGTGCTGCGCATCGTCGGGTGGTGCCTCGGCCGGCATGCGAAAGTCTTCGCTGGCCCAGGCGCCCAGATCCATCTGCTTGCAGCGCTCGCTGCAAAATGGACGAAAAGGGTTTTGGGTGCTGTAGATGCTGTCGCCGCCGCATTGCGGGCAGGTGACATGGCGCACGACTTCGAGCGGTGGGGCTTTGCTTGCCATCTGCGGGCCTCCTTCAGGCACAGAGCGTGAGCTCAAACGCGGCATCGTCGGTGGACAACTGCAGGTGTCCACCGGCGTCTTGCCGCATCAGGCGCACTGACACGATCAGGCGGTTGCCGCTGATCTCTGGAATCAGGTCCAGCGCGGGATCGATGCGCAGGCGCAGCAACTGGAATGTGCGGCCCTGCGGCAGATTTTGCTGGAACTGGCCGCGCACGGCCGCCACCTTCTGTGGCAATCCCGTGTCGCGCAGCAACTTGAGCAGCACGTAAATCGATTCCGCCAGGGGAGCGAGGGTGGATGCCCATTGTTCCAGCGCTTGCTGGCGCGCCGCCACCTCCTTGTGTTGCCAGGCGTAGTAGGCCGGCAGATCAAAGCCGCAGGTGCCACCGGGGATGCCCACGCGGCTGCGGATGCTCATCAGCCAGTCGTTTTCGGTCAGGGCATGGCCCGACTTGCCCGTCTGGTGGTTGAGCGATGTGAAGCAGTGGTCCAGTTGCGCAACCACGGCATCCAGCGCCGCCTCGGAAATGGAGGGGTTGCCCCGGTAGCCGTCAAGCTGGTGCTTGTGTTTCTCGATATCCTTGAGAACGTCGGATTTCAGGTCGGCACGCGCCGCCACGTCCATGATCTCAAAAATGGTGACCAGCGCAAAGTGATGGTCCAGCGGATGCTGGCGGGGAATCAGCTCACCCAATCGGCGAAACAATTGCTCCAGCCGCAGATAGGTTCTGATGCGTTCGTTAAAGGGGTATTCGTAAAGGA
>WOYI010729580.1_pt4 | contig 11688 bp, 10 predicted proteins | sample 6423411 | NCBI WGS metagenome assembly WOYI01 (sample SAMN13441803, study PRJNA592873) | oil field metagenome | biome: oil field; feature: oil-well bore; material: oil-contaminated soil; isolation source: oil-contaminated soil from oil-well borehole | place: Germany: Wietze | collected 2016-10-18 ... | reverse complement strand
CCCCACGCGCACTACCGCGAAAGAGCGCGCAATCGGCGAAACAGCTGCACCGGCAACATGATCAATTGATGCAGCATCACGAACAGGTGACCGACGGCGCTGGGGGAAGCGGCAGCGGCGGGTTCACCGTCGGGCCGCTCCGCGGCGGTGTATCCGGCGTCTTGCACTGCCGCACAGAGCTCGTTGGCGGTGATGCTTCCGCTGACGTCGACTGTGGCGGTGCGGGTTGCCAAATTCACCGAGGTCGAAACGCCTTCGATCGCGTTGAGTTTCTTCTCCACACGCCTGACACAGGCACCGCACGTCATACCCCCGACTTCGAGATAGAAGCGCTGGGCGCTGATGTCGTCGATTTCGTTTTCTGTCACTGTCATTCCTCACTTGTGAAGTGCCGTCCGTGAAGCCGGCGACGGTCAAGGCTCTGTTCCGGGCAGAGCACGTCGGCGATCGGCCCCAGAGAGGTTGCTATTTCTGCCACCGATCTGACATCGAGGTCCAGAATCGGATACTGAGCAAGGTATTCTGCGTAGGTACGGTTTCCTATTCTCTGCCCCAGCGTGATCCACCCGTCAATCACCGACCAGCGCCGCGAATTACGCTGCGACCACCCGCTGGCGTCGAGTAGCTGCTTCCATTCGTCAACATTGAGTTCGGTTGTCGTGACACGGCTGAGAAGTTCGGTGTAGTCGACGGTCTCGCCACGGAGCACGTTGATGCCACGACCGAACCCGTGCGAAAGGAATTGCATAATGCTGCGCGCCGCGGCGTCTGCGGTGGTCACTTCCTCACTCACATCCCCGATGGGGCGGGCGTTCAGTGCGCGACACGCATCCACTACCGAGACGAGAACATCAGCAGAGGTTCCTAGCTGCTCATCGCCGGGCAAGACGCGCGGTAGTCGCACCATGGTGTAGTCCAGCGACGGAGCAGAGCGGGCAACGATCAACTCGGCCAATGCTTTTGAAGCTGCATATGGGTACGGAGCGTGGCGAGGGTCGAGAACCCGTGGTGCCATGACGTCATCGGCGATGCTGTAGGTGGACAGATGCACCAGTCTCGCTCCGATACCGACACACGTGTCGACAAGTGCCGATACCAGCTCGATGTTGGGGACATACAGGTCCTCGTAGGGCACCACCATATTCGCGTTGCCGATGCAGTTGATCACCGTGCCGGCATCCATTCTGCGGACAAATTCGGTGATGTCCTCAAGAGGCAGTCCATTCGGCAACACCTCCACGCGAACACCTGCTAGTTGACGAAGCGCTGCCCACGGACGGGCATCCGGCAAGACTGACCTGGTGACCAGGATGACTTCGGAGTCGAGCATGCCCGCCGTCGCCAGCTCGGCGACCACGTTCCCGAATCCGGTGCCGAGTACGCCGGAGGCTCCCAGTATGACGATAGGCCCTGCGCCGCTGGACTTTCGCGCTGCCGAAACAACCGGACTGCGTCCCATCAGCTCCGAAATGTCCTGCCCGACGCGCTCGATTGTCTGTCGGTCCATCCAGGCATGGTCGAACTGGCCTTCGAGTAGGCCCGCGGCCGAATCGGCGCTGATGAGGTCCAGGATGGTGACGTACCGTCCGAGGTGGCGGCGGGTCTCGGGGAGTATTCGGATGAGATCCACCGACCCGATACCCGCCTCAAGTAGCGACGTGGTGGATTGCACCGGACGGCCGAGCTGCGTGCTCCACAGTTGCGCCAGCGTGACGCCCAGTTCAGCCGTCTCGTCGTCTTCGCGCGCAGACAGCTGATACTGCGGCAGCGCCCGTAGCCCGCCACTGTCGACCTTGCCATTGGGCCGTCTGGAGATGGAGCTCACTCCGAGGACGACGAAGGAGGGCACCCGCGCGCCTGCGAGAATACGTCGAATCGTGATTGCCGTGGTCTCATCATCGCGGCCTGTTCGAGTCTGGCGGGTTTCGAACCACACGCTCAGCGGCCCATTGTCCGCCTCGACGGCAACGTCGCATATTTCGGGCACAGCTGAGATCAACGCGCTCAGCTGAGCGATGTCCACACGAACGCCGGCGATCTTGACGACGGCGTCTTTGCGTCCGGCAAAACAGGGCAATCCTTGTTCGTCGATGCTGATGCGGTCTGCCGTGGCGAAGGCACGTATGCCTTTTCCGTCGATGCCCTTGACCAAGCCGAACACCCCGTCGGACATCCCCAGGTATCCGGGTGAGACAAGATCGCCGAGTACGACGATCTCGCCGAACGCGACGAAGACCGAATGCGGCACCAACGGCCGGCCCAACCGCAGTTCGGCGCCCGGATCCGTGGCCCGGCCCTTGCTCACGACCGGCAAGACCGTCACCACGACCGTCGTCTCCGTAGGCCCATAGGTAGAGACGACGGAAACGGGAGTTTCGGCGCCTGACTCGAGCCACTTGCCCACGGCGACAGGCCTAATCGCCTCGCCACCGATAATGATCTGGCGCACACTCTGAGTGTCGGCGGAGCCGGCGACGTCGAGATCATCACACAGCAGATGCCAGATCGCGGTGGGCAGGTCGAGCACCGTGGGGGCATGAACTGCGATATCGCGAGAGAGTGCGTGCAGATCACCACTCTTGGTGGCCGTCGACCGAATCACCGTGGACCCGCAGTAGGCGGCGACGAAGACCTCTTCGATCGAGATATCCGACGTCAACGGTGCGCACTGGAGTATGACATCGCCGCGGCCCCAACGGTATGCCCCTCGCGCCGCATCGCAGAACAGCGCAAGCGCGCCGTGCGTCACCGGCACCAGTTTGGGCTCTCCAGTCGATCCGGACGTCGGCATCACGTACGCGGTGCTGCCGGCGAGGCCGATGTCCTGTGCCACAAGGTGCCTGCGCCGGTCGATGATCTCATCGGCGTCCGCGCCGAGAGCCAGCTGCCGCAGAAGCACGGCAACCTCGACGGTGTGCACGCCGCACACGGACGCCTGGCCGATGGCGCTCGCACGCGCCGCCAGTTGATCCACGCTGCTACAGACGCTATAAGCACAGCCCGCGAGATGGCATGCCACGAGCAGGTCGATGGTGGCGTCAGTATCGTCGTCGGTGAGCACCACCACATCGCCGGGTGGAATCTCATTGTCCACCAGCCAGGCGAGCCAAGGGCGCACATAGCGGCGACTGTTGACCCAGCGGTCCACGTCGGCGGTGGCGTCGACAAACCAGGCTGGTGCGCCAGGATTCACGGGGCCGGGAGGTCGATCGCGTGGCATCACAGAGCCGTCCTGCGATAGTTCCAGCCACTCACCTACGGTCGTCGCCAGCGGTTGATCCCACGTGGTGGGCATCGACGTCAGCACACCTGCGACGCGGCGCGCGACCCCCGTACTCGTGCCGGAGTCTGCGCGATTCCAGACCGCGATGGTGAGGCTACGCTGAAGGTCATCGACAACGGCAGCCACCGTGAGGCTTTCGATGGGACCGATATCGGTGGTCACTGGTGGTCCGGTGAGGAAGGGCCGAAGATCCGGTGCGCACGGCTCTGGCAGGAAGTTCAATGTCAGGGCCTCGATCTGCGAGGTGCGGTTGATCGCCAGGAACATTCGGCGATAGTGCTCTTCGCGCATCCATCGGCGCCTCAGAGCTTTGACGTAGCCCCGGTCGACCGTGCGCGCCACCTCGCTGACGGAGGCGAATGGGAGGAACGTGACGGCGTGTGCCACCGAATTAACCAGGCAGGTGGCGACATTGAGGTCGGGGTTGCCGAACCTGTTGTCCACAGCATGAACCAAAAGAGCGTCTGTATTCTGCCGTGTGCTGGCGTCCACCGCGACCGCTGCCGTCGCCACCAGCACGTTGAGTGGAATGTTCTCACGTTCGCCAAGAGCGAGAAGCTCGGTGTAGGTATCCCCGACCACCGAGAAAGATTCATGGAGAACGCCTTTGGACACTAAAATCGATGCTCGGTCCGAACCCAGGCCGTAGCCGAATCCTTCGCGAGCCTGGGTGGTCAACTCCGTCCGGACGGTGTCCTCCAACCGGTCCCGCGCCTGGTCTGTCTTGTTGTCCTCATAACGGTGAGCCCTCCGCAGCGCGTCGATTCCCAGGTCAACGGAGTCCGTCTCCCCCGCGGTGCCGGCTGCCAGATATCTGCCCAGGGTGGATTCGACGATTCCGGTCCCAGCTCCATCGATGAGCAGGTGATGACAGTGCACATCGAAGACGACGACTGCTCGGCATGCTTCATCGGTCCAGACGGTATAGCGAGCCAGCGGAATGTCAAAGATCCCGCCCATCCAGGTGTGCTGCAGGTTGTCTGGGAAAATCCGCTGAGCGCCCTGAGCCACCACAGAAATGAGATCGTCGGGCTCCAGGCGCGGAACGAGGACCGGGTAGTCATCGCCGGCTTGCAACACACACAGTTGGACCGGCGTCTGCCGGATGGTCGCACGTAGCGCTTCCAGGAAGTGTTGCAGCTCAACGTGATCACACCGATAGCGTCGGCCGATGAGGTACAGCTCGGGATCGGAGTTCTGCAGCACGCCGTTGTAGATGTTCTGCTGGGACTTGCTCAGCACCAGCGTTCCGCGGTGTTCAGGTGGGGCCACGCAACGCCTCCAGTTCCTGGGTCCATGCCTTGACCGAAAGATCGCGAGCGAAGCGTGCGGGTTCTTCGGACTCGCGGTTCACGCCGAGCCGCTTCATCAGAAGTACGAAACGCAACGAGTCCAGCCCCAGGTCTCGCAGGTCGGTGGCTTCGCCGTCGGTCAGATCCGATTCGTCGATGTACAACACGTCGGCCAGTGCCGCGAGAATCTCGTCCCGGATCACGTCAGGCATCAGCGGAGACGGCTGCCGCCAGCGAAGTGCGCATCACTTTGCCGGAGGCTGTGCGGGGGATGCGCGCGATCACGTCGATGCGCGACGGGCGCGCCGCCGATTCCGATTGGGTTCGGTATCGAGCGGCTATCGCCTGCTTGAGTTTGCGCGTTCCGGCGGTATCGAGCGTCGTGGTCGGCACCACCGCTAACCCGACCAGTGCGCCGAACTCGTCGTCGGGAATCTCGTAGCACGCAGCGTCGCGGACGCCGGCGATGTCGGCTGCGATCCGATCGACCTCATCTGGCGCCACATTGACTCCGCCGCAGATGATCATCTCCGATGAGCGGCCCCTAATGTAATAGAACCCGTCATCTCCGAGGTCCAACAGATCCCCCGTGTTCACCCAGCCGTCCACCAGCACCTCGGCTGTTCGCCCAGGGTTGTTCCAGTACCCCAGCATGTTCGCCGGTGACTTGATCCACATCGTGCCCGAGGTCGACATCGACGTCTGACCGGCACCGTGCGGCGGTCCACTGCCGTCACCGTCCAGGTGGACTTGCACTCCGGGGTAGGGCCGCCCTACAGCCCCTGCCTGGACTCTCGCGATCGACTGATCTTCGGTGGGCAGACACAAGGCGGTGCAGCCTGTTTCGCTGAGCCCGTATACCTGAGCGGTACGTATGCCGGTCGCTTCGACGAATTCGATATCGGCGGCGACGGCACGAGATCCCCCATACCCCACCAACCGCAGCGACGACGGCAGCGGCGCGCCGCTCGACCTGACCTCGGCGACCAGCCGCGACAGCAAAGTCGGCACCAGGCAGGTGGAGGCGACGGCATTGTCGTTGAGCAGCTCCAACATTGAGGCCGTGTTTTCGCCTCCGGTGACACACTGGCTGCCCTGCATGAGGCAGTTCAGAATCCACCACAGACCGCCGATGTGGGTGGCCGGTAGCGGTGAGTATGTGGTTTCGCCGACCACCCAGTCCACCCAGTCCAGGTCCGCCGCATTGAGCAGATCGGCGATCGCATAGAAAGTGCGGTGTGCAAGCAGGACGGCCTTCGGCTCACCTGTGGTTCCACTGGTGAAGACCATAGCCAGTGGATCATCGGCGCTGCCGCTCCGGTCGACCAACGACAGGTCTTCTCTGGCTTGCCGCGCGACAGTATCGATCTCAACGGTGATCACTGCGACGTCCGTCGGCGCACCGACGAGAATCCGCTCTGGCTGCCGGATTCTCGGTGTCAGGAGAACTGCCGCCGGATCGGTGATCTGGCTGAACCGTTCAATTGTGGCCGGAGGTGCCTCGCCGTCCACCATGACCGCGACGGCTCCGATTCTGGCGCAGGCCAGTACGGCCAGGTAGGTCTCTGGACCGTTGTCGGAGAAGACCATCACTCGTGACCCGGCCGAAACCTGCTCCGCCCGTAGATCTTCGGCAAGGCTGTCCACGGCGGGGAAAAGGTCTCCGTAACGTAGGATGCTGCTGCCGTCGCAGCGACGCAAAGCCACAGCCTGAGGTGTGCGACAGGCCTGCTCGTGAATACGTTGCAGCACGGCGGGTGATTGGACCATGATGGTGAAACTCCTGCTGACGAACTATGGAATGTTGAGTGCTGCCAGTTCGATCTGACCCGAGGCGGATCCGCCGTCCGCATCCCAGAACTCTATGGAGCATGGAATCTTGAGATACCGCACAGAACGATGCATGATCTCGAAATCCTGACAGATCAGGCGCGCATGAAAGCGCTGGCCGTTAATGGGCCGCCGGAATCGCGTTGCGGCGGTTTTGATCAGCATGCTGGGTAATTGGTAATCGAAGTAGTCTTCGATGGACCACCCCACGAGTACCGGTATCTGCTCGTTGACGATCGCCGGCGCGAAGGCACTGTAGGCCAACTGGTTGAAGCAGATCAGGAATTCGGCCGCGTTGAAGTGCCCAGTGCTGCGAATATACGAGGATTCGTCAATACTGAAGTTGCCGTAGGCCAGCACCGAATTCTCGGTGGCTCGGTACTGCGCGTCCAACAAATACCGGCTGTTTTTGTACTCATAAGGATCGAGGACTTTGAGAATCAGGTCCTCGTCAATCGAAACCATTTCGGATGCTTCGATTTCGGCCAGCTCGGCAGGGGTGATATCGGCGGTGCTCATGCTGCGTATCCCGGTGTCTTGAGGCCATCGAGCATGGTGAGGCGGTGGGTGGTCAGGGTTCCAGCGGCCGTACCGTGCTTGGCCCGGTGCATGAGAACACGGTTGTCCCACAGCACGATGTCGCCCACTTCGTAGTGCTGGATGTGGATGAACGATGACGAGAAGTCCGAGTCAAGCTGTCCGGTCGCGGTCATCAAGTCGTGCAGAATCGCCGGATCCAGGATCCGGCCGCTCTCATCCTCGATCTTGGTGGTGCCCGACGCACAAATGTAGAGAATCTCCTCCCCTGTCTTCGGGTGACGAATCACAGTTGGCCACTTGATCGGTGGTGTGGCTTTGGTGATTTCGGACCACAGCTCACCGATAGGCTTGTAGACGTCCTGTGGCCGAATCTTGATGTGGCGTCGCGGGTCATGCGTACTCAAGGTCCTGCGCACCGGGTCCCGCTTCTCGATAGGAAGAGCCGCCCATACCTTGGCCAGGTCGATGAAATAGGTTCCGCGGTCGGTTGCGGGTACCGCGAGGGGCACCACCATCGAGAATGCGAAGGGTTCGGGCATGAACATGTAGTCGATATGCCAGAAAGCGCCGGTCTTCGGGACGCCCTGCCCCTGTTCGGTGGAGGAAACAAAGATCTGTGGATGTTCCCGGTGGTGATAGATCGGCTCGTAGTACGTCACGATGTCACCAACGACGTTGCCCAACTGGATGAATTGCTTCGGGGTGGGGTGCACGTCTTTGAAGACGATGAGCTTGTTGGTGTACACGAGTTCACGGATCTCGTCTCGTCTAACGGAATCCAGGCGGCTGGGATCTAGTCCGGTGACCTGTGCCCCGAGTCCTTTTCCTTTGACGTTCAGGGTCATTCGAGGAGGTTCTCCTATCACGGTGTCGACTTGCTGTAAGAACAGTCGCGTCAACGGGCCGTCGAGTTCCCGCCTATCGTGCCGTGGTGCCCTCGGAATCGTCGGTCCATGTTTTGGGCAGCAACGGCGTATCGCTGGCTAAGTCGTCCGATACCCGTTCAACGAGTCCGCCCGCCGCACTGCCGCTCTTCACGGAGCCAGTCGACACGCCGAGTCTTCCTCCGCTCCGGGCGCTCGGTGTCACGACCGGCTCATGCTCGCTGCCCGCGGCTGATTCAGCGTTCATGGCTGTCGGCACGTCCAGATACTCGTAACGGTCACCAGGAGCGCGCCCCCGCTCTCTGCGCGCCCGCTTGCCCAGGCTGACAGCCGCCACCCCCGTCTGTCTGGCAGCGCCCACCGTCTGCCCTTGCCCCGCTTTTGCGGCAGTATCGTTGCGCGCCGTTGGACCGAAGCCCTCGGCCGGCGGTGGCAACCCGGGCACGGCGTACAGGGGCTGTGGGACCGGAGCGGCAGCCGACTGCGCAGATGGCGTCCCAGGGGCGGTGCCAGCGGGCTGTGTGACGGTGCCCGTCGATGCCGAGGGTCCCGGTATCGGCGCAGTGGGCACCTGAGTGTCGCCGCGATGGTCGGCCGATGATGGGCCGGTTTCGGGTTGCGGTGCCGATAACTCAGGCAGTGTGAAATCTTTGAACAACAAAGCGAGCGCGCTCAGGGCGCTCAGGCCACTGAGCAGCGGGGCGAAGAGCGGGGCCAGCAGCAACCCGTATGAGGCGTAGTACGGGTACCAGAGCATGTCGTAGAGCAACAATGCCACCCCGGACAGAAACACGGCGACCGGCGGGCTGAAGCCCAGCTGTTCGAAGAAGTTCTGAAAGAACTGCAACAGCTGTTCTATCTGTTGAGGCGAACCTAGTTCCGAGATGAACGTGATGACGTCCCGAATGAAACGCTCGATGGTGCTGGAGAAATCGAGCTGGTTCCTCGAAGGCTGATCGAGTGCGGTGGCTTCCCCGCCAGGCGCCAGGATCGGTGGAGCTGTTTGCAGATTCGGCACCGCGGCAACAGCCGTGGACGAGATGGCCTCGTACACCGCCATCGTTTCTGCCGCCTGCACCCACATCCGGGCGTAGTCGGCCTCGTTGAGCGCAATAGGAATGGTGTTGACGCCAAAGAAGTTGGTGGCCAATAGCACACCGTGCCGTGCGTGATTTGCGGCGAGCTCGCCCAGCGTCGGCATGGTGACCAGGGCGGCACTGTAGGCAGCTGCAACGGTCTCGTGCTGGGTGGCGGTGAAGACGCTGCTGACCGAAGCTCGTTCCAGCCACAATAGATAGGACCCGTGGGCGGCGACGTACCGCTCAGCGCTGGGCCCCTGCCAGCTACCGGACTGAACCGCGGTGAGGATGAGTGTCAGTTCGGCAGCTGCCTCCCCATACTGCACGGCCAGCGCATGCCACTGCGCGGCCGCCGCCAATAATGAAGCAGGTCCCGGACCGCTGCTCAACAACGCCGAATGCACCTCGGGAGGCATGGCCATCCACACCGGCACAGTCACAGCGTGGGACTCCTCATGGTCAGGGTGCGTCAATGCTCGTCGTTGAGCTCACCCTTACTGTCGGATGGCACCGGGACATGGTTCCCGACGGTTTCAATGCCGATGGCCAAGGGAATGCCCATCGCCGCAATGGCGAGGATCGGCATTGCGTCGCTGCACCAGCGAGTCGTAGTAGTGATGCGCATCGTCGCCGAGGACCGACTACCCTCCATCGCAATCCTGACAGACATAATCCTGACAGAACTGTGCGAGCTGAATTCGCCGAACACCTGACCGATGCGCGTCATGGCCACGACCGATGGCGCTTCATCGGGAATCATCGGTACGGCCCGCAGTTTGCCGACAGCCTCCAGCGTGGGCACTGTCGTGCTCACCACAGCCGCGAACAAGAACCACCCGAAGATGATGGGCACCGCAAGGCGGCGGATTGCCGCCGCAAATCGCATGCTGTTGGTCGGCGCATCGATTGGCACTGTGGCGGAACGCTTTTGCGTCATCCGGCCGGAGCAACTGGTTCCAGGAGCATCGATCTTTCTCTGGCCGAGCCGCTTTCGCGTACGGCGGTGCCCTCAACAATGCCTCTTGGCGGGCACGAGGTGGCGGCGGCCCGACCCGATAATCGCGCGTCGCTCGCACGCTGTCAGGCCTCCCCAGATTCCGTACTGTTCAACCCCGGTCAGCGCCTGATCCCGGCACGGCCGTAGCACCGGGCATTGGCCGCACAACCGCTTGGCCTCACGTATTCGTCGTGCACGATGAGGCGGATCCTCCCCGTCGAACCCAAAGAACATCTCCGGGTCCGCACTCCGGCACGATCCGTGCTGATGCCATTCTCGAAGGAGCGTCGCAGACGCGGGATTGGCCCTGACGAATGTCGACGATCCAGCAGTCTTAGATCTCTCATGCACAATTGCTTAGTCGGGACGACGGCCGCGGTAGTTCCGGCAGTAGTTTTCGCCGATGTCGCGCCGATCAGTCCAGGAAGCCGTGCAGCAACGCTGCCGAACCCGCGAGGTGCGCGCACATGGCGTCCGCCGCCGCGGCGGCGGCGTCGGCGAGAATCGCACCGACGATGGCCTCGTGCTGCTCGTCGGAGTTTGCGATGTTGCGGGGCAGCAACGGAATCTGGTCCAACAGGGCGTTGACCCGCATCCGGTTCTCGGCCACCAACGGCACCAGTGAGAACGAACCGGCAGCCTCGGCGATCGCGAGATGCAGCCGTGAGTCCAGCCGGCGGTAGTCCTCGGGGGCCGCACCGCGCACATCGTCAAGTCGGGAACACAGCTCATCGCGCTCGGCATCGCTGAGCGTGCGGCCGGCCGCCGACCGGGGGCCAGCACCCCGAGTCGGATGGTCTGCAGCAGCCGCGCCACGGTGTCCTCGAAGGCGTTACCCAGTCGCACCGGTCGCAGCAGGCTCTCCGACGTCGTCTGCGGATCCGGCGGGGAGGTCATGGCCTGCGGTTTCTCACAGCGGCGTGACGTAGGCGGAACTGATACCGCCGTCGACCAGGAAGGACGAACCGGTGATGAAGGACGCGTCATCACTGGCCAGGAACGCCACCGCGGCGGCGAGTTCCTCCGGTTCGGCGAACCGGCCCACCGGCACGTGCACCAGCCGGCGCGCCGCCCGTTCGGGATCCTTGGCGAAAAGTTCTTTGAGCAGTGGGGTGTTCACCGGGCCCGGGCATAGCGCGTTGACCCGGATACCCTGCCTGGCGTACTGCACGCCGAGCTCCCGTGACATCGCCAGCACCCCGCCCTTGGAGGCGGTGTAGGAGATCTGCGAGGTCGCCGAGCCGAGCACCGCCACGAATGACGCGGTGTTGATGATGGATCCCTTCTGGGCCGGCACCATGTGCCGCAGCGCGGCCTTCGAGCACAGGAACACCGATTTCAGATTGACGTCCTGCACCCGCTGCCACGCGTCGAGGCTGGTGTTCTCGATGAGATCGTCCTCGAGCGGGCTGATCCCGGCGTTGTTGAACGCGATGTCCACACCGCCGTGTACGTCGAAGGCGGTGTCGAACAGGTTGTCCACCGCGGCCGGGTCGGCGACATCGACCTGCACGAACTGGACGTTCAGATCGTTCGCGACGGTCTTGCCGGCGGCCGTGTCGACATCTCCGATGACGACGATCGCGCCTTCGGCCTGCATCCGCTTGGCGGCCGCCAGGCCGATGCCGCTGGCGCCGCCGGTGATGACGGCGACCTTGTCTTTGAGTCGCTGGGTCAGATCCATGTGGTGGCTCTCCTCTACTGCTCTGTTTGGACGGCTACTCTGGGTGGACGGCTACTCTGGGTGGACGGCTACTCTGGGTGGACGGCTACTCTGGGTGGA
>WOYI010651727.1_pt1 | contig 11693 bp, 9 predicted proteins | sample 6423411 | NCBI WGS metagenome assembly WOYI01 (sample SAMN13441803, study PRJNA592873) | oil field metagenome | biome: oil field; feature: oil-well bore; material: oil-contaminated soil; isolation source: oil-contaminated soil from oil-well borehole | place: Germany: Wietze | collected 2016-10-18 ... | reverse complement strand
CGGGATGACGACCGTCCGGCTCGCTCCTTCGACCGTGCTGCTCGACCCGCGCACGGCCACGACGAGCGGCGGGATGCCGCGCCCCGCGTGCAGCACGACGACGTCGTGCTCGAGCGCCTGACCGCGCAGGCCGTCACCGCCGGCGAGGTCGACGGCACCAGCTTCGCCGAGCTGGGCCTCGGTCAGAACATCGTCCGCGTGCTGGCGGAGCTCGGCGCTGCATCGCCGTTCCCGATCCAGGCCGCGACGATCCCCGATGTGCTCGCCGGCCGCGACGTGCTCGGCCGCGGCCGCACCGGCTCCGGCAAGACGATCGCCTTCGGGGCCCCCCTCGTCGAGCGGCTGCTGAAGCTCAATGCCGCACCCGCGAAAAGTGCCGACAAGGGAGCGCGTCGCGAGTTCGGCCGTGCCCCGCGCGCGCTGATCCTCGCGCCGACCCGCGAGCTGGCGCTGCAGATCGACCGCACGGTGCAGCCGATCGCCCAGAGCGTCGGCCTGTTCACCACGCAGATCTACGGCGGCGTGCCGTACGCCCGCCAACTCGGCGCCCTGCAGCGCGGGGTGGACATCGTGATCGGCACGCCCGGCCGCGTGGGCGACCTCGCCGCCCAGGGCAGACTCGACCTCTCGAAGACCGTCATCACGGTGCTCGACGAGGCCGACCACATGTGCGAGCTCGGCTTCGCCGAGCCGGTGCAGGAGATCCTCGACCGCACCGCGCAGGGCGGCCAGAAGCTGCTGTTCTCCGCGACCCTCGACAAGGGCGTTGCCGACATCGTCGAGAAGTACCTCGTCGACCCGGCCGTGTTCGAGGTCGCCGGCGAGGACCAGGCGAGCTCGACGATCGACCACCAGGTGCTGCTGCTCGACCAGCGGGACAAGCAGCAGGTGCTGATCGAGCTCGCCTCCGGCCCCGGCAGGAAGCTCGTGTTCGCGCGCACCCGCGCGTTCGCCGAGCAGCTGGCCGATCTGCTGGACGATGCGGGCATCCGCGCCGAGAGCATCCACGGCGACCTCAACCAGAGCCGCCGCACCCGGGCCCTCGAGAAACTCACGAGCGGTCGCGTCGACGTGCTGGTGGCGACGGATGTCGCGGCACGCGGCATCCACGTCGACGACATCGCCCTCGTGATCCAGGCCGACGCGCCCGACGAGTACAAGGCCTACCTGCACCGCTCGGGCCGGACCGGCCGTGCTGGCAAGGAGGGCACCGTCGTGACCTTGGTGCCTCGCAACCGCCGCCGCCGCACCGAGGAGTTGCTGGCGCGCGCCGAGATCGAGGCGAACTGGACCAGCGTGGTCCCGGGCGACGCGTTCATCGAGGAGCTCGCGAACCGCTAACAACTAGCGTTGACGGATGCAGATCAGAGCATTCGAAGAGGGCGACACCGAGGAGGTGGTCGCCCTCTGGCGTCTGTGCGGATTGACCCGCCCCTGGAATGACCCGCGCCGCGACATCGCGCGCAAGCTCCAGGTGCAGCGCGAGCTGTTCCTGGTGGGCGTCGAGGAGGGCAACGGCGAGGTCATCGCGAGCATCATGGCCGGGTACGAAGGGCATCGCGGTTGGGTGAACTATCTTGCGGTGCATCCGGATGCCCGCGGCGCGGGGCATGGTCGCGCCCTGATGAACGAGGCAGAGGCTCTGCTGCTCGCCCGCGGCTGCCCGAAGGTGAACCTGTTGGTGCGCGGAGAGAACGCGGAGGCGCGCGGCTTCTACGAGGCGATCGGGTACCAGATCGACGACGTGGTGGCGTTCGGCAAACGGCTGATCGCCGACTGAGTGACGACCGCCGCCCGAGACGGGCGTCGGCGCTGGGGGCGCGCGAAGGCCAGAAATGGCCTTCGCTCATAGCGCCACCGCGCGCACTCATCGACGGCTGAGAACGTCGATGAGCTCTCACAGCAGCGGAGGCTGTGAAGAAGGGCGCGTCGCCCGCTTCCCCCCGGATGCGGGCGACGCCACGGGACTCTCCCCCCGGAGATCCCCTGTTGCCGAGACCGACGCTATCGGCCTTCATCTCCCCCACAACAGCACGTCTTGGGGGGCCACCCGAGTGGGGGGCGTGAGACTCGTGGTCCGTCGGCGGCGCGCCGTACCCTTGACCGCATGATCGCCCCCGCCTCTGCCGCCCTCGAGATCCTGCACCGGGTCTTCGGCTACGAGTCGTTCCGCGGGCAGCAGGCGGCGATCATCGAAAGGGTGATCGAGGGCGGCGATGCGCTCGTGCTCATGCCGACCGGTGGCGGCAAGTCGCTCTGCTACCAGATCCCGGCGCTGGTGCGCGAGGGCACTGGAGTGGTCATCTCGCCGCTGATCGCCCTCATGCAGGATCAGGTGGATGCCCTGTCCGCTGTCGGTGTGCGCGCCGCCTTCCTCAACTCGACGCAAGACGCCGACGAGCGCCGCCGCGTCGAGGCCGCGCTGCTCGCCGGGGAGCTCGACCTCGTCTACCTCGCCCCGGAGCGGCTCAAGCTGGGCTCGACGCTCGAGCTGCTCGACCGGGCGGCGATCTCGTTGTTCGCCATCGACGAGGCGCACTGCGTCGCGCAGTGGGGGCACGACTTCCGGCCCGACTACCTTGCGCTCTCGGTCCTGCACGAGCGGTGGCCCGCCGTGCCGCGGATCGCGCTCACGGCGACCGCCACCGCTCAGACGCGCAACGAGATCGCCGCGCGGTTGCAGCTGGGCGAGGCCGAGCTGTTCGTGTCGAGCTTCGACCGGCCCAACATCCAGTACCGCATCGAGCCGAAGGCTCAGCCGCTCGCGCAGCTGCTGCAGCTCATCCGCACCGAGCATTCCGGCGATGCGGGCATCGTCTACTGCCTGTCGCGCGCCTCGGTCGAGAAGACCGCTGATGCCCTCGTCGCCGAGGGGATCGCCGCGCTCCCGTACCACGCGGGACTCGACGCAGCGACCCGAGCGCGCAATCAGTCGCGGTTCCTGCGCGAGGACGGCATCGTGATGGTCGCCACGATCGCCTTCGGCATGGGCATCGACAAGCCCGATGTGCGTTTCGTGGCCCACCTCGATCTGCCGAAGAGCGTCGAGGGCTACTACCAGGAGACCGGCCGCGCCGGCCGCGACGGGCTCCCGTCGACCGCCTGGCTCGCGTACGGCCTGCAGGACGTGGTGCAGCAGCGGCGCATGATCGACGAGAGCGAGGGCGATCTCGCCCATCGCCGCAAGCTGTCGGCGCACCTCGACGCGATGCTCGCGCTCTGCGAGACGATCGAGTGCCGGCGGGTGCAGCTGCTGGGCTACTTCGGCCAGCCGTCAGCGCCTTGCGGCAACTGCGACACCTGCCTCTCGCCGCCCGAGTCGTGGGACGGCACGGTCCCGGCTCAGAAGCTGCTCTCGACCGTGGTGCGGCTGTGGCGGGAGCGCCACCAGCGTTTCGGGGCCGGCCACCTCATCGACATCCTGCTCGGCCGCGAGACCGAGCGCGTCCGCAGCCAGTCGCACACCGAGCTGAAGACGTTCGGCATCGGCACCGAGCTCGGCGAGCAGGAGTGGCGCGGGGTCGTGCGCCAGCTGCTCGCGCAGGGTCTGCTCGGCGTGGCGGCCGACGGCTACGGCACCCTGGTGATGACGGATGCCTCGGCCTCCGTGCTCGACGGCTCGCGAACCGTGCTGCTGCGCCGTGAGACCGTGCGCCCCACCAGGGCTGCGAAGTCCAAGGCCGGCTCGGAGCTGCCCGATGAGGCGCGCCCGCTGTTCGAGCGCTTGCGGGAATGGCGCGCCGGCGTCGCCCGCGAGCAGGGGGTTCCTGCCTACATCGTCTTCGGCGACGCGACCCTGCGCGGCATCGCGCTCATCAGGCCGACCTCGCTCGAGCAGCTCGGCACGGTCTCCGGCGTCGGCGAGAAGAAGCTCGAGAGCTACGGCGCGGGCGTGCTCGGGGTGGTGGCTGAGGCGGCGCAGGCAGCGTGACCAGGGCGGAAGCCGGAGGCGCGAGTGCGGAGAAGGCGGAAATGCGGGGCGCGGCTTCGCGGCGTAGCGTGCCGCTGACGACGTCAGGAGTGCACCATGACCGACACCATCGAACGCGCGACCACCGCCGGCGCGGGCAGCTCGGCGAGCAGCGAGCAGCTGGTCGATTCCGCCGCTCTGGCCGAGGTGCTCTTCGCGCGCTGGGCGGACGCCCGCAAGCACTCGCGCGAGCTGCTCAAGCGCGAGGAGTTCCACCAGATCCCGGGGCTGGGCATGGCCGAGCACCGCGCGCGGGTCCTCGGACAGCTCAGGCGGCTCGTGGAGGAGGGTGCCGTGCACCGCGCCTTCCCCAAGGGTCTCGGCGGCGAGGAGGACCCCGGCGGCAATATCGCCGGCTTCGAGGAGCTGGTGATCGGCGACCCCTCGATGCAGATCAAGACGGGCGTGCAGTGGGGGCTGTTCGGCGCCGCCGTCCTGCATCTCGGGACCCAGCGCGCGCACGAGCAGTTCCTGCCGTCCATCATGAGCCTGGCCATCCCCGGCGTCTTCGCGATGACCGAGACCGGCCACGGATCGGATGTCGCCGGCATCGGCACCACCGCGACCTTCGATCCCGGGTCCGACGAGTTCGTGATCGACACCCCGTTCCGCGCCGCCTGGAAGGACTACCTCGGCAACGCTGCCGACGACGGGCAGGCCGCTGTCGTCTTCGCGCAGCTGATCGTCGACGGCGTGAACCACGGCGTGCACGCGTTCTACGTGCCGATCCGCGACGGCAAACACTTTCTTCCCGGCGTCGGCGGCGAGGACGACGGCCTCAAGGGCGGGCTCAACGGCATCGACAACGGGCGCCTGCACTTCACGGGAGTCCGCATCCCGCGCACCAACCTGCTCAACCGCTATGGCGACGTCGACGAGAACGGCGTGTACAGCTCGCCGATCGCGAGTCCCGGCCGCCGCTTCTTCACCATGGTCGGCACGCTCGTGCAGGGCCGGGTCTCGCTGGATGGCGCCTCGACGGTGGCGAGCAAGCTCGCCCTGACCATCGCGATCCGCTACGCGAGCGAGCGCCGCCAGTTCGCCGCCGCCGGCGGCGGTGGCGACGAGGTCGTGCTGCTAGATTACCAGCGTCACCAGCGCCGGCTGTTGCCGCGCCTGGCCACCACCTATGCGATGTCGTTCGCGCACGAGCAGCTGCTCGAGAAGTTCCACGCCGTGTTCTCGGGCGAGCACGACAGCGACGAGGACCGCCAGGATCTCGAGACCCTCGCCGCTTCGCTCAAGCCTTTCAGCACCTGGTCGGCGCTCGAGACGATCCAGGAGGCCCGCGAGGCCTGCGGCGGTGCCGGCTTCCTCACCGAGAACCGCTTCACCCAGCTGCATGCCGACCTCGACATCTACACGACCTTCGAGGGCGACAACAACATCCTGCTGCAGCTGGTCGCGAAGCGGCTGCTGACCGACTACGGCCGTCGCCTGGTCAAGCCGGATGCCGCGGCCATCGCCGCATACGCCAGTCAGCAGGCCGGCCAGGCCGTGAGCCGTTCTGGCCTGCGCGCCCTCGGCCAGCGCATCGCGGACTTCGGGTCGACAGCTCGATCCGTGGGCAACGTGCGCGGAGCTGACGCGCAGCGTCAACTGCTCACCGACCGGGTGGAGACCATGATCGCGGCGATCGCCGGCAATCTCAAGAACGCGGGCTCGCTGCCGGCCTCCGATGCGGCGGCGCTGTTCAACGCGAACCAGAACGAGCTCATCGAGGCGGCATACGCGCACGCCGAACTGCTGGAGTGGGAGGCGTTCAGCGACCGCCTCGCCACGATCGAGCATCCCGGGAACAAGCAGGTGCTCACCTGGCTGCGCGACCTGTTCGGGTTCACTCTGATCGAGAAGCACCTGGCCTGGTATCTGATCAACGGGCGCCTGTCGGCGACGCGCGCCTCGGCGATCACCGACTACATCGACGACCGGCTGCTGCCGCGGCTGCGCCCCCACGCGCTCGCGCTGACCGATGCCTTCCAGTTCGCGCCGGAGCATCTGCGCGCGCCGATCGCGACCGGCGCCGAGCGCGAGCGTCAGGACGAGGCGCGCGCGTACTACGCGGCGCAGCGGGCGAACGGCACCGCTGCGGTGGAGGAGAAGGCGCTGGCGAAGGGGGTGGCGCCCGCCTCCAGCTGAGCGGGCATGCCGCGCCCGCTACTTGCGGGTGGCCTTCGTGACCGAGTCGGTGTTGTTCGCCCGCTCGTTGCCGGCGCGCTTGTTCTGCTTGTCGAGCCGCTTCTCTTTGAGGGTCTTGGATGCCGCGGTCTTCTCGGTGTTCTTCCGAGCGGATTTCTCGCCCATGGTCGTGCCTCTGTCCTGAGAGCCACCGTGACCCTGTGGGCAGAGACTACGCGCTGCACCGACTACGCGCTGCGCCGCGGCTTGTGGGCGCGGGCGAAGCGTAAAGTCCAAGATGACAAGAATGTAAGGAATCACCATGACAGATACCGACGTCCGGGCATGGACGCGACCCGAAGTCGAGATGCTGTCCGAGGGGGTGTGGCGGATCCCGCTGCCCCTGCCCATCGACGGCCTCACGACGGTGAACTGCTACCTCTTCGCGGAGGGCGACGACCTCGTGCTGGTCGATCCGGGCTGGGCGTCGCCCGACACGGATGCCGCGCTTGCCGGCCATCTGCGCATGATCGGCCGCGACGCATCCGAGATCTCGCGCATCGTGGTCACCCACACCCACATGGATCACTACGGGCAGGCGATGCTGCTGCGCGAGCGGCACGGCATCCCGGTCGAGGCCGGAGAAGGGGAGCGGCCGTCCGTCGAGTCGTACCGCCGGGGCGAGTTCTACTATCCGGAGCAGGTGGAGCGGCTCCGCCAGGCGGGGGACGCCGCGCTGGCCGACACCATGCTCGAGCAGCGGGGGGATCAGCACGAGTCCGCCTTCCCCTCCGGGCAGCCGTCCGGCTGGCTGAGCGACGCGCAGCGCATCCCGCTGGGCGGCCGCGAGCTGATCGCCTATGCGACGCCGGGTCACACCCGCGGACACACCGTCTTCGTGGATCCGGAACGATCCCTGCTCATCACCGGGGACCACATCCTGCCGCGCATCACCCCCTCGGTGGGGCTCGAGTACCGGCCGGAGCAGTTCCCGCTGCGCTCGTTCCTCTCCTCGCTGGCGCGCGTGCGCGAACTGCCCGACGGCGCGATGCTGCCGGCGCACGGCAATGTGGGCCAGAGCGTCCACGAACGCATCGACGAATTGCTCGCCCACCACGAGGAGCGCTTCCAGGCGGTGCTGGCAGGCGTTGACCGCGGCGCGAGCACCGCGGCGGAGGTCGCCGCGAGCCTCACCTGGACGTCCCGCGAGCAGCCCCTCGACTCCCTGGCCCCCATGCACCGGATGACCGCCGTGCTCGAGGTGGCCGCGCACCTGCACGTGCTGGAGCAGCGCGGCGCGGTCGTCGCGAGCACGGAGGGCGGGGTCGAGCACTTCCTGCGGGTTGCGGGCTCGTAGGGGGGCTTCTCCGCTCACGCGGCACCGGCGTTATGGTCCAACTCGACCCCTGAAGAGGGGGGAAAGGCACCGGACCAGGAAAACCTCTGATCCACCTGGCGTTGAGACGGTGGCTCCGACCCGGCGACCGCGTGGGCGCTGCCGCCGTCCTCGCCGGGGTCAACCCCCAGTTGGCTCTCGGCCAGCCAGCGTTGCCGAGTCCGTCAGCGGGTCGCCAACTCACCGGCGGCGCAGCTCGCCGCCTTGGTCGGCCCGATCCTCGACTTCACCGATCGGCCGAGTCTCGATCGCGAGCTGATGGCTGTCGCAATCGCATTCCGCAACGCCGTCAGTCCCTACGTCGAGGATCGGCACCAAGGCCTCGTGAAGCTTGCGGTGATCCCGGGTGTCTGGCGTCAGCGTGACGATGGCTTACGCGAGGAACTCCCAGAGGGCTGACACGGGCGCGCCGTAGAGGCGGTCGGCGTACCGATATCCGGTGTCGGCCGTGTTCAGCACGATCCCGGCGATGAACTTCGGCCCGAGTTCGTCGCGGAGTCGCGTCAGTCCTTTGAACTGCTTGGCGTTGAACGATGTCGCCGACTTCACTTCGATGGCGATCACGCGGCCGTCCCCGAGTTCGAGGACGATGTCGACCTCTTCGCCGTCCCGGTCTCGCCAGTGAAAGACGTCGTACCGCTGCCCCGACCAGGCGCGCTGCCGCAGCAGTTCCGCCGCGACGAAGGCCTCCAGGAATGCGCCGAACCCCTCGCCGTACTCAAGGCGGGTCAGTTGGTCAGGGGTCATGCGGGCGAGCCACATCGCGAGCCCTGAGTCGATCACGAAGGTCTTGGTCCGTCCGATCTCCCGCTTGGCGAGGTTCGGGGTCCACGGCGGCAGGCTCGCCACGAGTCCGACATCGTGCACGAGGTCGAGATAGCCGGTGATCGTGCGCGGCGGGACGGAGGTCTCGTTGGCGAGTTTCGCCTTCACCAGTTCTGCCGATTGCCTGCCGGCGAGCGTTCGCAGCACGGCGGAGACGCGCGCCGGCTCCACGCCCTTCCGCAGTTCGCTCATGTCGCGCCCGATGATTCCCTGCAGGTAGGCATCGAGCCACGCGTCGCGGATGCGCGGCGTCGCGTCGCGCACCTCGGGATACGCGCCTGTGGCGAGCATTGCGGCGTAGTCCGCTCGTGACCAGGTCGACGCGGTGCTGGCGAGACGTGCCGGGTTTGCGAGGACTGCCGCCACGAAGTCATCGATCGTTCCGGCGACCTCGCCGCGACTCAGCCCGTAGAGCGTGAGCCGGCCGACGCGGCGGGCGAGGCTGTCGGCTGTGCCGCGCACACGCAGCAGGCTGGAGGAGCCGGTCAGGATGAACCGACCGGGCCGCCGGTCCCGGTCGATGGCCGCTTTGACCGCGAGGGTGAGCTCGGGCATCTTCTGGATCTCATCGATGACCATAACCCCGGAGCCGGCCTGGGCGACGAACCCTGCGGCGTCGGCAGCGGCAGCCGAGCGAGTCTGCTCGTCGTCGAGGGTGGCGACGACGGCCCGCTCGCCAGTCAGCTGGATTGCGGGGGTGCTCTTGCCGACCTGCCGGGAGCCTTCGATGATCAGCCCTGGGAAGTGCTGCAGCAGCTCTTCCGCCACGGGCAGGGCATGGCGCGCCAGCAGGACGTTCACGAACCCGACGTAGCGCAATCTCGCCGTTTTGCGACAAATAACTCGCCGATTCGCGGTCAGGATCTCGCCGTTTTGCGGGTCTCATCCTGCCGATCTGCGTCACCATCCGATCGAATGCCCGCCGCGATCGCCGCCGTCTCGCCCGAGTCCGAAGTCGTGCTGGTGCACGCGGAGTTGTCGGCGGCGGACGGAGCGGCGGATGCCCCAGCGGGCGCCCCGAAAAATGGCACAAGAATGGCACAACTCAGCGGATGGGAAGGAGGCAGCGGCACCGAAACCAGGAGAACCCCTGCCGGGCCACGACTTGGGGAAGTGGCTCCGACGGGCGTCGATCCCGGATCGTGGCCGCGGGTTGCATCGGATCGCTGAGCTTTGCGAATCTCGGGGGACCGGCGACTCTCCGGTTTCACGGTCGACGCATCTCCGGGTTCGAGAACGACTGATGTCCGGTTTCAACACTGACCAATGTCCGGTTTCGGCACGCGAGCGGATACGCTGAACGACATGGTGAAGTACCGCCCACGGGTCGCAGACGCTGAGCTGCAGGACTTCATGCGCATCATGGGCGCCGTCCTGATCGACGGGCCGAAGGCGGTCGGGAAGACGGCTACGGCCTCGCAGGTCGCGAACACGGTGCTCCGGGTGGACATCGACCCCGTGGCGCAGGCGGCACTGAAGACACAGCCGGACCGACTCTTCGAGTACCCCACGCCGATCCTGTTCGATGAGTGGCAGGAGAGCGAACCGCTGTGGAATCTCGTCCGCCATGCAGTCGATGACCACGAGGGACACGGCCTCTATCTGCTCACCGGGTCAGCCAGACCGCGGGACACCGCCAAGATGCACTCCGGGGCGGGGAGAATCGGTCGGCTGCGGATGCGGCCCATGTCGCTGTTCGAGTCAGGGCATTCGACCGGCGCCGTGAGCCTCGCGGGGCTGCTGCAAGGCGAAGGTCCGACGAGTGCCCCTGCTGTGCTCACAGTGCCGCAGTTGCTGGAGCGGATAGTCGTCGGCGGCTGGCCGGAGGCGATCGAACTCCATGAGCGAGATGCGCGGAACTGGGTCGCCGGCTACCTCCGAAACCTCGGCGAGGCGGACATTCCTGGGATGGGTCCGCGGCGGAACCCTGGCAACATCGCACGCCTGCTCGCTTCGCTCGGGCGCGCTGTCGGGACGCCGCTCAATCGCACGGCGCTCGCGGCTGAGGTCGGCGGTCAGGGCGGGCCGGTCGATGACAGCACCTTGACCAACTACCTCACTGCGCTCGATCGCCTGATGCTGATCGAGCCGCTCGAGGCGTGGCAGCCGCACATGCGCTCGCGTACTCGCCTGCGGACGACGCCCGTGCATCACTTCGTCGACCCGTCGCTGGGCGTCGGCGCGCTGGGCGTCGGAGTGCAGGACCTGCTCGCAGATCTGAACGCCGCCGGCTTCCACTTCGAGTCGCTCGCGCTCCGTGACCTGCGCATCTACGCGCAGGCGCTGGGGGTCAGGTTCTCCTCGTGGCGCGACACCAAGCTGAACCATGAGGTCGACGCGGTACTCGAGCTGCCGAACGGGCGCTGGGCCGCCTTCGAGTTCAAGCTCGGCGAGGGTGCCGTCGATGACGCAGCCGGATCGCTCACCTACTTCGCGAGCAAGGTCGACGTCGAGCGCCATGGCGAGCCCATCGCGCTCGTGGCCGTGACCGGCGGCCGATTCACCTACCGCCGGGAGGACGGGGTTCTGGTCGTACCGCTGTCTGTCCTCGGTCCTTGATCACCCGAAGAAGATCGGGTCCTCGTGACTGCCGATCCAGTCGAGTAGCGACTGCAGCGCAGTCGAGCGATCGGGAACCGAGTGTGCTCGCCGATGCCGTTCCACGGCGGGCGGATGCGTGATCCCACAGGTGCTCCGGCAAGATCCCGCGGCACCACATCTGGATGCGATCGAGGTCCGACTGGGGTAGTGCCATGGCTCCATCTTCACAGCCCGATCGAGTGTCCGCCGCGGCCGATGCTGCCCTGGCCGCGCCCGAAGTCGTGCTCGTGCGCGCGGTCGGCGGGTTCGGCGTCGGAGCCGAGGGGCCGGTCGCCGGTGATGCCGTACTTGGCGCGGTAGAGGGCGCCGGACGGTGCCGCGAAGTCGTCGAGGCCCTGCACCCACGGCGGGCCACCGCGGCGGGCGTCGCGGACGAGACGCTGGGCCGCTGCCGGGATCAGTCCCGCCCGCTCGTCGAGCGCTCGCCGGTCAACTCAGTGACCGGGAAGGAGACAGCGGCAACTACCCCAGGAAAACCCCTGACCCGCCGCGACTTCAGACAGTGGCTCCGACGGGCCTCGATCCCGTGACCTCACGATCTTCAGTGACTTCGGGGGCGAAACCGCACTGTATGTATGGCGTCGGCTTGCTTCTGACCAGGTGTTTTCCCGGATGGTCTCAGTTGCTCACAGTTGGTTCAGCGCGCGGAAATGGCCCGGATATGGCCCAGGATCGGTGGGCTCGACCGAAGAGGTTGGGCTGGTCTGATCCTGCCCAGCACGACGATTACCTGTTACAGTTGTTGCACTTGGAGCAGATGGAGGTGCGACATGACCAATGTCC
>WOYI010210575.1_pt1 | contig 11694 bp, 15 predicted proteins | sample 6423411 | NCBI WGS metagenome assembly WOYI01 (sample SAMN13441803, study PRJNA592873) | oil field metagenome | biome: oil field; feature: oil-well bore; material: oil-contaminated soil; isolation source: oil-contaminated soil from oil-well borehole | place: Germany: Wietze | collected 2016-10-18 ... | reverse complement strand
ACTCCGTGTGATCAGGTCGCCGGCATGATAGCGATTGCGCCGGTCGCGGCAAGCGCCTCAGCCCGCCTTTGCCAGCATCCGCCCCAGCACCCGGCCGCCGAGGATGTGCAGGTGGTAGTGCGGCACCTCCTGCACCCCGTGGGCGCCGGCATTGGAGATCGTCCGGTATCCCTGCCCGCCATCGCCGGGCCCGACGCCGGTGATCCGGCAGACCTCTCCGGCCGCACGGGTGAAGTCGGCGATCTCCTCGGTCGAGGCCTCGGAGGCGAAATGATCGAAGTTGACGTATCTGCCCTTCGGGATCACCAGCACATGGACCGGCGCCTGCGGGCCGATGTCGTGGAAGGCGAGCGTGTGCCCGGTCTCCAGCACCGTCTTGTTCGGGATCTCGCCGCGCAGGATGCGGGCGAAGATGTTGGTGTCGTCGTATGCGTAGGCCATGGGTCCCTCAGTCGGCGAAAAGATGATCCATTGTCGCGATCTCGTGCGCGGTCGCGTCCGGGATAGACAGAAACGCCGCCAATGACACGGCATTTTCCTCGGGCCGCGCGCCCTGACGGATGCGGCGCAGATGCTTGAAGCCCGCGTCGCGGATGCGGTCGCTCTCGTGGCGCAGATCGTAGCGGATCGTCGGCAGGAGCCGGTCGAGGGTTTCCTGCGTCGTATGCTCGCCTGCAAGGCCGGTGCGCTTGGCGTGACCGACGAGGTAGGCCTCGGTGAAGTCGCACTCTATCTCCAGCAGCCGGACCGTCGCCCGGTCGGACGCAAAATCCCGCATCAGCTCGATATCGGCGGGGTCCATGCAGACGATCATCCGGTCGGTCTTGTGGTAGTCGAAGAGCATCCGCATCAGCGCCCGACGGTGGCGGGTGCGCTTTTCCAGCGTCGACTGGATGCCGCCGAGATCGGGCAAGGGGGTCGATGCCTCGCTGAAGAGGTATTCGATCACCGGAATCTGCGTGGCCTGACGCACCCGTTCTACGAGCCGCTTGGCCACGTGCCATTTCTTGCACACGACGATCATCAGCTCGCGCTCGCGCCCGAGGCTCGCCTCCGTCTCCCAGAAGCGCGGCGCGAAGCGCCGGCCCTCGCGGCCGCGCCCGGTGAGGAACCTGTAAAGGCTCCGCCCCTCGTTCGAGATCTGGAACCGCACCCCTTCGGACGCATAGAGATCGCCGAGCCGCCGCTTCAACTCGCGCGCCTCGGGGCTGATCTTGCGGGCGAAGAGGAAATCCTGGCTGAGCAGCAGGTCGTAGTGATCGTTGTAGAACGTCACCGGCATCCCGTAGTCGGAGAACATGAGGAAGGTAAGCGTGCGGGCGCGGATCTCCCGCGCTGGAACGACATGGCGCACCACGGTCTGAAAGAAGGTCTCGTCGGGGATCCAGGTGGTGCGGAAGAACCGCATCACGTCGCGGCGCTTGCGGGTGAAGTCGAGCACCCATTCGACGGTGCGCCGGCGCAGGCACCACCACTGGCTGCCGATCATGATCTGCAGATCGGCCGGGATCTCCCGCGTCCAGCCCATGCGCTTTTGCAGGTTGTAAAAGCCGTAGAAGAGCCGCTTCCTCGTGCGTTCGTTGAACGGATGGCGATAGATCAGCCGGTCTTCCCTCATCCCGGTCTTGATCCAGTCGGACTGGAAGAAATCGAAGCTCTCGATATAGTCCGCGTCCTCGGCGTCGAGGAAATCATGCGCGTATTCGGCCGACTTGATCGCCATGCAGTCGCCCGAGAGCATGTAGAAATGGGTGGCGTCCGGAAAGGCCGCGACCGCGGCCTCGACGGCTCGGAGCGTGGCGTCGACGAGGCTCCACTCCCCCCAGCCGCACTTGATCCGCTTGCGGGCGAAGGTGACATTGGCGTTGCCGGCGAGGGCCGAGCGGATGCGCCGGTAGTCCTCGCGCGCCGCGCGGGCGTCGAAGTGGATCGCCATGAAGTCGCCTGCGGCGGTCAGCCGCTCGGCCTGGCGGATGATCCCTTCGGGGTCCTTGTGACAGAGCAATATGAAGGCGATCTTTGCCATTGCGGAAACCTGTTAACCCACTAGCTGTGGATTGTTTAGCTAATTAGCGTTATCAGACGTTGAAAAGACAGAGTTTCCTTGCTCTTTACGCCGTATTTCCGGGCCAGCCTTCAAACGTGCCCGATGATTGCCAGTGAAGGAATGAAGAATGGGGTTTCCCGGAACCTGGATGACGGAAAGCGAAAGCGTGGTCTATCGCGTGGTGCCGAAATGCGCCTGCTCGACCATCGGCCAGATCATGTTCTATTCCGATCACGGCAGGTTCTTCGATGGCGACATCCACGATTCGACCGAAGGCCTGCACAAGTGGAGCCAGGAGGCGAGCCAGCCGCTGATCGAGGCCAATGTGAAGGGCCACAAGAGCTATGCCTTCACCTGCGTCCGCAATCCCTATACCCGCATTCTCTCGTCCTTCTTCGACAAGATCTGCGGCATCCAGAGGAACGGCAAGCGCTACCGCGGCAACCTCGTCCCGACGCTCATCCAGAAATACGGGATCGAGGTCGGCTCGCCCGAGGACGATTTCGCGTTCGACCAGATCCGCTCGTTCCGCCGCTTCCTGCTCTTCGCCCGCGACACGATCCGCTGGCGCCGGCCGATGGAGCCGGACATCCACTGGTCGGCGATGTCCGGCCACGTCTCGACCTTCATCGTCAATGGCGGGCGCTACGACCACATCTTCTTCACCGAGAAGTTCAACGAGGGCATGCAGACGGTTCTCGACAGCATCGAGACGCCGAAGAAGGTGAACCTGAAGAAGATCCCCAGGTTCAACGAGAGCGAGGGCCACGGGCCGAAGCGCGCCCACCCGGTCGAGGACTACTTCGACGATCTCTCGATGCATCTCGTCTACGAGATCTACAAGCGCGACTTCCAGCTCTTCAAATACGATTTCGAGAACCCGGCGAACAAGATGCCGATGGGCGAGGTCGATCTCGACGAGGTGCATGCCAAGCTCGGCGCATGAGGCGGGCCGGCGGTCAGGAAATCGCGATCAGCGGCGCCTGAACGAGGCCCTGCCCGCGGTCGGTCGCATCGCCCCCCGGCGCCGAATGGACCGGATTGGCGTTCGATAACGGCGCCACCGTCAGCCCGCTGGCCGCATGGGCTGCATCGCGGCGGCCTCGGTCCAGCCCGGCCCGCGCCGACCGGATCATGCGCCGGCGCCGAGGCTCAGATGAGGCCGTGGGCGCGGAAGAGCGCCTTCACGTCGACCTCGGGCCGGGCGCCGAAATGGCTGATGACCTCGGCCGCCGCGATGCAGCCCATGCGGCCGGCGGTCTTCAGGGTCTGCCCCGTCGCAAGCCCGTAAAGGAATCCCGCGGCGAACTGGTCGCCCGCCCCGGTCGCGTCGACCGGCACGACGCGGTGCACCGGCACCTCGACCCGCTCCTCGCCGCGGATGACGATCACGTCGGCGCCGGAGCGCGTGCAGACGACGACGGGGCATTCGGCCCGCGCCTGGGCCAGTGCGGCCTCCAGATCCTCGGTCTGGTAGAGCGCCTCCCATTCGTGTTGGTTGCCGATCACGTAGTCCATCTCGTCCTTCACCAGCCTGCGGAAGTCGGCCCGGTGGCGGTCGACGCAGAACGGATCGGAAAGCGCGATCCCGGCCTTGCCCTCGCCCCGGTGGCAGGCCCGCGCCGCCTTCAGGAACGCTTCCTTGCCCTTGTCCTTGTCGAACAGATAGCCTTCGAGAAAGAGGTAGTCGGTCGACCCCGCGACGTCGTCGGCGACATCCTCTGGGCCGAGATCGGCGGAGATGCCGAGATAGGTGTTCATCGACCGCTCGCCGTCCGGCGTCACGAAGATCATCGAGCGCGAGGTCGGAAGCTCCGCCCCGGCGATAGGCGGGTTGGGGAAATCGGTTCCCTCGGCCGTCAGCGAACCCGCGAAGAATCGCCCGAGCGCGTCGTCGCGCACCCGCCCGATGAAGGCGGCCTTGAGCCCGAGATTGCCAAGCCCCGCGACCGTGTTGCCGACCGATCCACCCGGCGCCTGGGTCCGCTCCTTCATCGCGCCGTAGAGCATCTCGCCCCGCTCGCGCTCCACAAGCTGCATGATCCCCTTCCGGATCCCCATGAGGTCGAGAGAGCTTTCGTCGGTCTGGGCCAGGACATCGACAATCGCATTGCCGATGCCGACCACCTGATAGCGGTTGGTCACAGGGTCTTCTCCTCGTAAGGGCACAGGTCCCGGATATGGCAGGCGCCGCATTTCGGCTTGCGCGCGACGCAGATATAGCGGCCGTGCAGGATCAGCCAGTGATGGGCATGCTGCTGGAACGCCACCGGGACATTGTCCTCGATGGCGCGCTCGACGGCGACGACATCCTTGCCCGCCGCGATGCCGGTGCGGTTGCCGACGCGGAAGATATGGGTGTCCACGGCCTGCGCCGGGTAATGGAACCACATGTTCAGAACCACATTCGCGGTCTTCCGCCCCACCCCCGGCAGCGTCATCAGCGCCGCGCGCGACGACGGCACCTCGCCTGCGTAATCCTCGACGAGGATGCGCGAGAGCCTGATCACGTTCTTGGCCTTCTGGCGGAAGAGCCCGATCGTCTTGATATGCTCGATCAGCCCCTCTTCGCCGAGGTCGAGCATCTTCTGCGGCGTGTCGGCAATCTTGAAGAGCGACCGCGTCGCCTTGTTCACGCCGGCATCCGTCGCCTGCGCCGACAGCGCCACCGCGACCAGGAGCGTGAAGGCGTTCACATGCTCCAGCTCGCCCTTCGGTTCGGCGTCGGCCTCGCGGAAGCGGCGGAAGATTTCGGTGATCGTCGCGTAGTCGAGCTGTCGGGCCATGGCTCTGCCATATGCCCGGCCCGGCCCGCGCGGGCAAGAGTCTCGGCCGGGCGGCGCATGGTTTTTCCCCCACGGTGCGCGTTAACCTCAATTTTTCCCTTGGCTGCGATGGTTTGGCCAAGCAAACGGGCGGAAATCGACGTGCATGGGGCTGATTGGCGGAAATCCGGGGCGCGACTGGCTGGTCGCAGCGGCGAAAGGGCCGGCAGCGACTGACTGCCCCCCCGTGCGCGCCGGCAATGTTGCGCCGGTCCGGCTTGGCCTGGCACCGGCGACGCTGATTGCCACGAATGCGGGGGCGGTGCCGCTCGAATGGCTGCGGCCGGGCGACAGCATCCTCACCCGCGACAACGGCTACCGGCCGCTTCTCTGGATCGGTCGGGGCCGGCGGGTCGCCGGCGCCGGAGCGCAAAACGTCGTGGCGATCGAGGCCGACCGCTTCGGCCCCGGCCAACCCGATCAAAGCCTGCGGCTCGCCCCCGATCACGGCATCCTCATCGACGGCGCCGCATTCCTCGCCGAGCATGGCACGGCAGAAGTGCTGGCGCCCGCATCCGCGCTGACCGGCTCGGGGCCGACGCGGCCGCTCGGCGGGCTCTTCCATCTCGTCCTCGCCGGACACGAACTGGTGCTCGCCAACGGCCTCTGGGTCGAAAGCCTGCCGGCGGAGGCCGCCTTCCGCCTGTTCCCGCGCCGGGCGGTGGCGCTCTGCAAGGATCTGCTCGCCGATATCGCCCGTCCGCTGCGCCCGCGGGTCCGCGCGGAAGACCTCGCCCCGGCCCTCCCCTCGGCCCTGCCCCGGTCCGAACCCGATGCTCGGCCCGCCACGCGATCCGCCCGGCGCAAGGGCACGCGCGCCGCCTGACATGCGCGCGAAGCGGCAAAGCGCAGAATCCGGGTCGCGCGCCTCCCCGCCCTGCCGTAGATTTCACGGCAAGGAGACTTGCCATGCTGTCAGAACCCATCGCAGACGATCGCTATCACTACGGCGTCATCGCCCGCGCCCTCCGGCTCATCGACGAGGCCGGCGGCGCGCCGCTCGCCCTCGACGACCTCGCCGCGCGGCTGCAGATGAGCCCGGCGCATTTCCAGCGCGTCTTCTCGCGCTGGGTCGGCGTCAGCCCCAAGCGCTACCAGCAATACCTGACGCTCGACCTCGCCAAGCGGCTCCTGGCCGAGCGGCACACGCTGCTCGACACCGCCGACGCGGCCGGGCTTTCCGGCTCCGGCCGGCTTCACGACCTCTTCGTGCGCTGGGAAGCGATGAGCCCCGGCGAATATGCCCGCGGCGGCGAGGATTTGACGATCTTCTGGGGCTGGAGCGAAAGCCCCTTCGGCCCGGCCCTCGTGATGGCGACGGAGCGCGGCATCTGCGGCATCGCCTTCGCCGGCGACACGGCGGCGGAGGACGCGATGTCCGACCTGCGCGGTCGCTGGCCGAAGGCGCGGTTCGTCGAGGATCCGATGATGCTCCGGCCCTGGGCGCTCTCGGCCTTCGGGGCGTCGTCCGCCCCGGCGCCGATCTACATGATCGGCGCGCCGTTCCAGATCAAGGTGTGGGAGGCGCTCCTCCGCGTCCCCTCGGGCACGGTCACGACCTATTCGGATATCGCCGCCCATATCGGCAACCCCAAGGCGGTGCGGGCGGTCGGCACGGCGGTCGGGCGCAACCCGGTCAGCTGGCTCATCCCCTGCCACCGGGCGATCCGCAAGACCGGCGGTCTCGGCGGCTATCACTGGGGCCTGCCGGTCAAGCGGGCGATGCTCGCCTGGGAAGCGGCACGCGCCGAGACGGCGGAGACGGTCGGGGCGGCAGACGCAGCCCGCGCCACGCTCTCGGGAACGTGATGGGCGGATTGCCGCCGGAACCGGTTTTGGATACGGGCGTTATTGCCTAACAGCGGGTAATCTTGGACGTAACGCCCAAGCATACCAAACCGGAGCAGCATAAATGCGCATCACGACCCTTCTCATCGGCAGTTCGGCCACCGCCCTCCTTCTGGCGGCCTGTACGCCGGTCGACCAGTATTCAAACGATCCCAACCAGCGCACCAAGGAAGGCGCGCTGACCGGGGCGGGGATCGGCGCGCTTGCCGGCATCCTCACCGGCGACGGCGGCAAGGACAAGCTCGACCGCGCGGTGGTCGGCGCCGCGATCGGCGGCCTCGCCGGCGGTGTCGTCGGCAACAACCTCGACAAGCAGGCACGCGAGCTTCAGGCCGAGATCAGCGACAGCCGCGTGCGCATCATCAACGAGGGCAACCAGCTGCGCGTGGTGATGCCCGAGGGCATCCTCTTCGCCACCGACAGCGCCTCGGTCCAGCCGTCGATCCAGAACGACCTCTTCGCGGTCGCCGACAACCTCAACCGCTACCCGAATAGCCGGGTCGAGGTGATCGGCCACACCGACAATACCGGCTCGGCCGCCTACAACCAGGACCTGTCGCAGCGCCGCGCCGCCGCGGTGGGCGGGGTCCTTCGCAATGCCGGCGTCTCGGGCGGCCGCATCGTCACCTACGGACGCGGCGAGGACATGCCCGTCGCCTCGAACCTGACGCCGGAAGGCCGCGCGCAGAACCGCCGGGTGGAGATCCTGATCATCCCGACCAATTGAGCCTGGAACGCACCGCGAAGACACCGAAGGCCGGGCCCAGCGCCCGGCCTTTTGCATTGCCTTCCGTCCCTTGCGGTCATACATCTTGACCAATTCCCCGGGGGTTCCATGCCGTTCCAGAAAGTCGAACCGGAAAAGCTCTCCCACTCGGTCGTGCGCCAGATCGAGCGGCTGATCCTTCAGGGCGTCCTGCGCCCCGGCGAGCGGCTGCCGTCCGAGCGCGAGCTTTCCGAACGGCTCGGCGTCTCGCGCCCGTCCTTGCGCGAGGCCGTCGCGGAACTGCAGTCGTCCGGCCTTCTGACCACCCGCGCCGGCGCCGGGATCTATGTCGCCGAAGTTCTCGGCTCGGCCTTCTCGCCGGCGCTGATCCGGCTTTTCGCCAGCCATGACGAGGCGGTGTTCGACTATCTCTCGTTCCGCCGCGATCTCGAGGCGCTCGCCGCCGAACGGGCGGCCCGGCTCGGCTCGGACACCGATATCGCGGTGGTCGACACGATCTTGCGCAAGATGGAGGCCGCGCATCTGAAACGCGATCCGGCCGACGAGGCGCGCCTTGATGCCGAGTTCCACATGGCGATCATCGAAGCGAGCCACAACGTCGTCATGCTGCACATGATGCGCTCGATGTTCGACCTGCTGCGGCAGGGGGTGTTCTACAACCGGCAGGTCATGTTCAGGCAGCGGATGACGCGCGGCGCGCTCCTCGACCAGCACCGGGCGATCCGCGACGCGCTCGTCGCCCGCGATCCGGCGGGGGCGCGGGCGGCGGTGGAACGGCACCTCAACTATGTCGAGCAGGCGCTGGCCGACGACCGCAAGGCCGAGCGTAACGAGGCCGTGGCCCGTCTCAGGATCGCGCAGGAGGCCGAGCGCGGCTGAGGGCACGACGGGCAGCCCCCCAGGGATGAAACGAAAAACCCGGCCGCGAGGGCCGGGTTTCCTGTTTCCCGCTGGCGCCTGAGGTCAGTGCAGCTTGGCCTCGACCTCGCCGATGGCGCTGTCGATGAGGCCGCTCTTTTGGGCCGCCGACATCCGGCTCGCGATCAGGTCGCCGGCCGCCGCCACCGCGACGTTGACGGCGCTGTCACGCACCTCGCGCACGGCTGCCGCCTCGGCCGAGGCGATCTGGTCCTCCGCCGCGGCGATGCGCCGGGCGATGGAGGCCCTGAGGTCGGCCTTGGCCTGCTCGGCCGCCGCCATCGCCTCGCGCTTGGCGGTCTCGACGATGCGGTCGGCCTGCTCCTGCACGTCCTTCTGCTTGCGCTCATAGGAGGCGAGGATCGTCCGCGCCTCGTCATGCAGCGCCCGCGCCTCGTCGAGGTCGGACTTGATCCCGGCCGCGCGCTTGTCGAGAAGCCCGCCGATGAGCGTCGGCACCTTGAAATAGACCAGCACGCCGATGAAGACCAGAAAGGCGATCGTCACCACGAAATCGGTGTTGCGGAGCGAGAAGAACGGCCCCGTGGCGGCGAGCGCCGGGCCTGCCGTCAGGCTCAGGAGTATCGCGAGTTTCTTCATCGTCTCACCCCTTCAACCTGGCGGTCACGGCCGCCGCGACAGCCTTCGCGTCCGCGCTGCCGCCGAAGGCGGCGACGAGCGCCTCTGCCGTGTCCCTGGCGACCTCGGCGACGTTCTTCGCCGCGCCCGCGCGGACCTCCTCGATCCGCTTGGCGCTTTCGGCGGCCTTCGCGGCGATCTCGGCATCCGCCTTGGCGGTCGCCTTGTCGAGATCCTTCTGGATCTCGGCCCGCGCCTCGGCGACGATCTTGTTCGCCTCGGCCCGTGCGTCGACCAGCGCCTGGTTGTAGGCCTTCTCGGCCTCCTCGGCCTTGAGCTTCAGTTCCTCGGCCGCGGCGATGTCGTTGGTGATCTTGCCCTGGCGGTCGGCGATGATGCCGCTGATCCGCGGCAGCGCGACCCGAGACAGCACGAGGTAGATCAAGATCAGCGCCACCACGAGCCAGAAGATCTGGTTCGGGAAGGTCGCGATATCGAGCTGCGGCATGCCGACGGATTCGGCAGCGTGCCCTGCCGCCTCGGCTGCATGGCCGGCGGCTTCGGTCGCCGTCTCGGCGCCCTCTTGCGTTGTGTTTGCCATCTCGGCCCCCTCGAAACCCGGATTACATCCCGGACGGGCGCGAAGGCCCCCGTCCGGCCGTAAGGATGGTTCTCAAAGGCTCAGACGGCGAACATCAGCAGAAGCGCCACGAGGAACGAGAAGATCCCCAGCGCTTCGGCGAAGGCGATGCCGATGAAGAGCGTCGCGGTCTGCCCGGCGGCCGCCGACGGGTTGCGGAGCGCGCCCGCGAGGAAGTTGCCGGCAACATTGCCCACACCGACAGCCGCGCCACCCATGCCCATGCATGCGAGGCCAGCGCCGATGTAGGCACCCATTTGTACGATATCGCCTTCCATGTTCGTCACTCCTTACGGTTGGAATTGGCTTGAATTGAGAGCCTGGCCCTAGTGGTGCGGATGCAGCGCATCCTTGAGGTAGACACAGGTCAGGATGGTGAAGACATAGGCCTGGATGAAGGCCACGAGAATTTCGAGCCCGTACATCGCGGTGATAGCGAGGATCGAGAGCGGCGTCACGGCAAGCCCGATGCCCGAGAACAGGACCAGCGGCGCGAAGGCCGCGAAGACCTTGATCACGGCATGGCCGGCCATCATGTTGCCGGCAAGTCGGATCGAGTGGCTGACGGGCCGCACGAAGTAGGAAATCACCTCGATCAGCGCGAGGACCGGGCGCAGGGCCAAAGGTGCGGACGACACCCAGAAGAGGCCGAGGAAGCCAGCGCCGTTCTTGACGAAACCGACGATGGTGACGGTGAGGAACACCGCCATCGCGAGGATCGCGGTCACTGCGATATGGCTCGTCGGCGTGAAGGCCTTCGGCAGAAGCCCGAGGAAGTTCGAGAATACGATGAAGCAGAAGACGGTGAAGATGTAGGGGAAGAACTTCAGCGCGTCCTTGCCGGCCACGTCCTCGACCATCTTGTGGATGAAACCGTAGGCCATTTCGGCGATCGACTGGAGGCGCGACGGCACGATCGCCCGGCCGCGGGTGCCAAGGACGAAGAGCGCGATCACCGCAAGAACCGTCACCGCCATCCAGAGCGTCGCGTTCGTGGGGGTGTACCAGGCCACGTGGTCGCCGCCGAAGAGCGGTTTCACGATGAACTGATCCATCGGATGGAACGCCAGACCTTCGCTTTGCTCTTCCGTCGCCACGTCTATTCCCCTTCGTCTCCGGCGGATTGCTCCGCCACGTTGGTCGCCTGAATTTCCTGCGCGGTGCGAAGCATCGTCTTCACCCCGGCCGCGAAACCCAGCAGCAAGAACAGCACCAGAAAGACGGGCATGGTTCCGAAGAGCCAGTCGAGCCCGTATCCGATGCCGAAACCGATGGCGAGGCCCGCCACCAGCTCGATCACCATGCGCCAGCCCTGGCTGGCGGCCGAGTAATGCTCGTCGGCGCGGGGCTTCGGAGCACGGGCCTTCTTCGCCGCCGCAAGCTTCTCCTCCAGCGCCTTCAGACGCATCGGATCGGGCTCGCCGGACATCGAATTGGCCCCCTCGGACAGTCGCGGGATAGCTAGAATCCCCTGCCGCTTGAGTCAATGACGCTTTTGGCGTGGAAAATATCGCTTAACCTATTGTAACATTTGATATTTTCTCTCTCCCGGATCTGGGACCGCACACTGCCCGGCCTAATTTGCGGTCTTTTCGCCCGACCCGCATATTCAACCTTCCGGTTGACGATCATCGGCAGCCACCGCAGAGATGGGCCATGTTGCCCGCCATCCCGCCCTCGCTCGACGCCGTCTTCGCCGCCCTTGCCGACCCAACCCGGCGGGCGATCCTGTCGATGCTGCTTGAAGACGACATGGCCGTGACGGACGTGGCCGAGCCGTTCGAGATGTCGCTTGCCGCGATCTCCAAGCACCTGAGCGTTCTCGCCGGCGCGGGACTCATCAGCCAGGAAAAACGCGGGCGGGTTAAGTGGTGCAAGCTCGAACCCGACGCGATGCGCGCCGCGACGGTGTGGATCCAGGGCTTTGGCCAGTTCGATCCGGTTGACTTCGACGCGTTCGAACGCTTCCTCGCGGCGGAACTGCCTGGCCCGGTCTGATCCGAAGAAGTGCGCGCACGACGCATGCCTATAGCGTTTCGGGTTTTCCTTGAATCGGAATTCGAACCTTTTTCGTTCGAATTCTGATACTTGCCATCTCAACATAAACCCG
>WOYI010673067.1_pt1 | contig 11695 bp, 11 predicted proteins | sample 6423411 | NCBI WGS metagenome assembly WOYI01 (sample SAMN13441803, study PRJNA592873) | oil field metagenome | biome: oil field; feature: oil-well bore; material: oil-contaminated soil; isolation source: oil-contaminated soil from oil-well borehole | place: Germany: Wietze | collected 2016-10-18 ... | reverse complement strand
TAAAAGTATCCCAATTTTTTGTACTATAGAATCTGCTCTAATAGCATAATATTCTGGAAATTTATACATCTTGTCATATGGGAAGCCTTTTTGACCTTGCTTTTCCTCAGTCACAGCCCCATATGGGGCTATTTTCTTGCATTCTTCTTTGCAAATTTTGCAAAACCGTATCATAAAACTCTTGATATATAGTACTAATTAGTATATAATATACCATATTGAAAGGGGTTTTAACTATGGGTGTCTCAGAAAACATACGCAGCATTGACAGGCCAAAGAATACTGTCATTGTGGACAGCGGCAGGGATGGGGTGAATAGGTATTCTGTGCGTGAAAGGTTAGGGGTAAAGTACATCAAGGGTGGAAACCCGCAACCAGAGAACGGCAGGGTCATAGGCCATATCATCGATGGACGGTTTGTACCGGTCACTGACAGGATGTCGGATGAGCCCGACTCCCTTTCCTATGGGGTGGCCGCCTTGGCAAAGTCTGTCTCAGACGACCTGTTTGAGGACCTTCTTGCTGTATATCCGCCGAATGAGGCAGCGGCGGTCATGGCGAGTGCGATGCTTAAGGTCGCAAGACCAAATATAGCAGCAAACAGGTATTCCACCCACTATGGGAGGACATTCGTGTCCAAATACTATCCTAACGTGGCAATGAGCAAGAATTCCGTAGGCTCGCTCTTCAAGAGGCTTGGGATGGATGGCAAGAAAAGAAAAGCCTTCTATGCATCCAGAATGGCAAGGGTGGCACCAAACCACCACATTGCCATCGACGGGACGCTGAAACAGGATACCAGCACGGTGAATGACCTTTCCTCCTTCTCATACAAGGCTCGGGTGAAGGGATGCAAGGATGTATCTGTGCTCTATGCATATGAAATAGAGACGATGGAGCCTCTGTGCGCTGAGGTCTTTCCCGGGAACAGCATCGATGCAAGCTCCTTTTCTGCATTCATCAACGACAACAATATCACCAAAGGTATGATCATAACGGACAAGGGGTTTCCTGTCAGCGCCATAGAAGAGGACCTGAAGGTGAGACCTGATCTTCACTACATGGCGCCTATAAAGAGGAATGACCGTAGGATTAGTGAAAATGGCATGCTGGAATTTAAAGAGGTCGTTACAGGCACAGACAAGAGTGTCGTCGGGAAAAAGGTGGACCTCAAGAACGGCAAATACCTGTATTCATTCAGGGATTCGTATCGTGCAGGCAAGGAGGAACGCTCATTCATCACCAAATCAAAGAAGAAAAAGTCTTTTGATAGTGACAAATACTTGTCTCACAGAGATAAGTATGGCGTGATTGTCTTCGAATCGGATGTGGACATGTCACTCAGCCAAGTCTACAATGCCTATGAGGACAGGTGGTTGCTACAGTTTCTCTTTGCACAGTACAAGGGTGAGGAAAGCCTAGACTCTACCAACGTGCAAGGTGACTACTCCCTCATCGGAGCAGAGTTTGTGAACTTCATAGCTACAGTCATGACTTCCAGGATGGTAAGGAAGGCCGGCAATGCAAAACTTTTGGATGTGATGACGTATGGGGATCTGATGGATGACCTGTCCTCCGCATGGCGACAATCCGGCTCAACGGACAGGCCGAGGTCTGCCGACAAGAAGTGGGTTCACACCCTGCCTTCCGTGTTGGTATTGCTTGAGAAGCTCGGACTTTCCGAACCACTGATAAAGGAATCGAGGAAGGTGGGAAGACCGAAAAAGGCAAAGACTGAACCAGAAAGACCAAAAAGACCTAGGGGCAGGCCCAGGAAAAACCCAGAGCCTCAAGCTAAGATAGAATAGCTATAGTACATTTTATTGGGAAACTTTTAATTCACTATCAGACTAATTTAACGATTATCATACTATTTAGAAAGTTATCAAACATATTTTAATCCCGACACAAGGGTCTCCAGTTTTACTGGGTAAGGTGTGCAGAAAGGGATAAGTGTTACTTATTTACACAGGAAGTCTCTGCACATTTGTTGATATATTATTACTAAAAGCTATATATACTTACTTTTAGGCTCCTTTTAACAAGTTGGCACGCCTATTGCATACTAATTTACGAATAGAGCAACAGTTTTTTTCAAACCTCCTTAAAGTGTGATTTCTTAGGTGCCAGCGTATCTCTCTCCCCACCCCATAATAATTCGCTGGCACCTTCTCTTTGCCCTTCCGGGTCAGGCATCTTTTTGATATAGTCTTATCTATGGCTACTAGCAGAAGGGATCGTGCAGACTCCTACACCAAACGTGCACACAAGGAGGGCTACCCAGCCCGATCAGTCTATAAGCTGGAAGAAATCCAGAAGACAACCAGAATCATAAAGCCCGGGGACAATGTGCTCGATGTCGGAGCCGCCCCAGGGTCTTGGACCCTCTATACCCATAAGGAACTACTGAAGGGTAAAGGGCGAATCATTGCTGTTGACCTCAACCCCCTTAACCTCAATCCTGTCCCCCCAACAGTTACCGCCTTTGTAGGTGATGCCTTCAGCAAGGATATACGCTCTCTTCTGGTCGAAAACGGTCCCTATGATGCAATCATCAGTGATGTTGCCCCTATGACGATGGGAAACCGTGCGGTCGATACAGCCCGTAGTGAATACCTGACCGAGCAGGTGGTATTCCTTGCTAAAGAGCACCTGAAGGAACATGGTAATCTGGTGGTGAAGATTTTCCAGGGAGGGGGTGAGGTTGAGATCATCAAGGAGATGCGCACCTTCTTTACCAAAGTGAAGCCTTTTAAACCCAAGGCATGTAGGGATGATTCCTTTGAGATCTATCTGATAGGGTTGGATAAGAAAAGGACATAGATGCTAGGCATCTGCATCAAAGGGAGAAACGCACAATGAAAGTAGTTATCATAGATGGTCAGGGCGGAAGTCTGGGAAAAGCTCTGGTTGAAACAATCAGGAAAATACACCCTACTCTTGAGATTCTTGCCATAGGGACCAACAGCATGGCAGCAAGCGCTATGCTCCGTAGTGGGGCAAGCGCCATAGCAACAGGGGAGAACCCTGTAGTGGTAGCCGCCCGTGATGCCGATATCATCATCGGGCCTTTAGGCCTCATCGCAGCAGATTCCTTGCATGGGGAGATTACCCCTATCATGGCCTCTGCTGTATCCCAGAGCAAGGCCCATAAGATTCTCATACCCATCAGCAAATGCAACATCTCCATAGTGGGACAGCAGGAGCTTTCCTTAGCGGAGATGATAGACCTTGCGGTACAGGAACTGGGTTCATTGCTACGATAGACACTGTTTTTCATTTGTTGACACACGGGAGTCCACTCTGTAAGATAGTAGCAACACAACTCCATGAAGGGGTTACCTCGAAATAGTGATTGCCCTAGAAATTTGAGTATATACAGACAAAAAGCCATGAAGGCACAAAAGGAAATATCTCCTTTTCGCTTTTATGGTAATTTTTTTGTCTTTGGAGAAGTCGTGGAACCTTACAAACAACCGCTGAAAGATGGCATCACACTCTGTGTGTACAACAATGAGGAGCTCATATTCTCTGACAGGGGGAGATGGCTAACACCTCTCTTTGCCCTTGAGGCTTTCCTCCAAACCTATGAAGGGGACAGGAGCAACCTAGCAGCCCATGATACGGCAGCAGGAAAGGCTGCTGCCATCCTCATGGTGCGCTTGGGAATCAAGCGCGTCCATATCAATCTGATGAGCGATTTAGCCCTCACCTACTATGAAGCCAATGGAGTGGAAGCCTCCTATGAGAAGAAGATAGAGAAGCTTGCCTGCAAGACCGAAACTTTGCTGGAGGAGCTCACTGATGCTGATGAGATGTATCGCCTGCTGAGGATGCGGGCAAAACTGGTACGGGGTGTCTCTGTAGAGTTGCAGGATGCTTCTTTTGGCTATGATGGCGTCCTTCTATTTTCACATCTCAATGTCTCCCTTCCTGAAGGGGAGAGACTGCTCATCCAGGGCGACAATGGAAAAGGAAAGACCACTTTGCTGAAGATGCTGATGGGTAGACTCGAACCCACCAGCGGGAAAATCCTTATTGATGGTCTTCCCCCGTCCCAGATAAAGAACCGGACCATAGGGTATATCAAGCAGCAACAGACTGAGCAACAGTTCCCCGTATCGGTGAGGGAAGTGGTGAGCATGGCTACTGACAGCAAGCTCTCCAAGGAGCGGCAGAAGTGGGAGATCGACACAGCCTTGAGAAGAGTGGGAATCCAAGAACTGCAGGGACGAAACTTCTATACCCTCAGCGGTGGGGAAAGACAGAAAGTCGCTCTTGCCCGTTGTCTCTGCCAAAAAGCCCAGCTTTTGCTCTTGGACGAGCCGACCTCCTTTTTGGATGCAACAAGCAGACAAGCATTGATAGAGACCATCAAGGCACTGACACTTGATGAGATGCCCACCATCATCGTGGTTACCCACGACAAGCAGTTGGAACAGGACCTTGGTTGGCCTACACTCACCTTGGGGCAAGAAATAGAAGGGAGAGAAAAGGTGGAAAAAAATGAGTGACCTCCTCTTCATGCTCAGCCTTGCCCCTGTTGCCAAAGGCTTGGTGGCCATGACCATTGCGGGCCTCTGTTTCCCTGCTGCAGGGGTAATGGTCCTACGCCTTGACCTTGTACCGATGCGCTACATGCTCATGCATGGGGTGATCTTGGGAGGAGCACTCTCCCTTGCCTTCTCCCTTCCCCTCCTGCCTGTAAGCATCGCCCTGAACCTCCTGCTGGTCCTTGGCATGCTCAAGCTTACCAAGGACTCTTCTGCAGGCTTTGGGGTAAGCAGTGCAGCTGCCATGGTCTTTACCATGGCCCTCGCTTCCATTGTCATGCACGTCTTTGACGTTCCGGCAAAGGACACCCTCCAACTGCTATGGGGAAGCCCCTTTGCCCTACGGGTATCTGATGTTCTGGGACTGTTGGCCATTGCCTTAGCTCTCACCCTCTACGTGGTGTTCAACTTCAAGAGCATTAGTGCAATATTCTTCGACCAGGAAATCGCACAATCACTGGGCATGCGGGTGCAGGCCCACCATACAGCTATGGTCATTGTCATAGCCCTCGTAATCGCACTGGCTATGAAACTGCTTGGTGCTCTTCTGATCGATGCCCTGCTCATTCTCCCAGTCCTCATAGCGGCTCGCCATGCCCAAAGCCTCAAACAGCTCTTTGTCAGGGCTTGTCTTGTGGGTGTATTCGTATCGTTTTTTGGATTCATAGCGGCAGTCGCAACCGATCTTCCCCCCAGTGGGACCATCGCGCTGCTCTCTGCCTTCCTCTATCTCATAATTACAACCATTGTACAAAGGAAAAAATCATGAAGAAATTACTTGTTGCCATCTTGCTTCTTGTCCTCAGTGTCGCCCTCTTCGCAGAAGGCGCCCCTGAACAACTGTCCATGACCTCTGCCTCCATGGACGTCTCGGTCATTGCATCGACCTCCTGGACTGCTGCGTTTGCCGACCTCGGCGGTGCCGATAAGGTCCAGGTCATCGCACCAGCTTCACTCATACATCCACCAGAGTATGAGATTACCGTCAGTGATGTGGTAAAGATAGGCAAGGCTGACTACTTCATATATGCAGGATATGAGCGGATGATGAAAAGCATGGGCGATGCAATTGGAAAGACCGATACGAACCTGATCCAGGTAACCACTGACAACAGCATAGAGAACGTGAAGAAACAGGCATCCCTCATAGCCTCAGAGCTAAAGAGCGAGTATTCCAGCGAAGACAGGGTCCATGACTATGTCCAGACTGTAGAGAACGGAAAACTCGCAGTTACAAAAATTGGTCTGGACAAGCAGAAAGTCTACTGCCATGCAATGCAGGTCTACCTGGCAAAGGATCTCGGCCTACAGGTGATCGGCACCTTTGGGCCCGGTCCCCTAACGGCAACTCAGATAGCAGAGGTTGCAAAGGGAGGGTATGACATCATCATCGACAACGTGCACAACCCCATCGCATCTCCCTTGATGGAAGTGTCACCAAAGACCAAGCTGGTTGTCTGGAGAAACTTTCCGGAAACGGTAGAGAGGGCTAGCCTGAAGAAGATGGTGCAGGAGAATATTGATGCCCTGTTGAAGTAGGAAGAAAAGAGCAATAGAACAGTACCTAATATTTCATACAGGACAAAACAGATCAGGCTACCTAGGGAGAGGCCTCTCCTTAGGTAGCCTGACTCAATTCTATTCTTACTTTCCTATATTCTTACTCTTCTAGCTTTCTTTTCTTCAGCTGTAATACGTACCGTATTTCCCTTTCAGGAATGCAACAGATCTCTTTGCTGCAGTCTCAGGATCGGGAAAGGGCAGGATCTCAACGGTCGTCCACCCGTTATAGCCAATGGTGGTCAGGGCAGTGAAGATCTCATCCCAAGGCATATGGCCATCACCAGGGGCGTGACGGTTTGAATCTGCGAAGTGTATGTAGCGCACAAACTCCTTGTTGCGGATCAGGCTCTCACCAATGTGGTCATCCTCGATATTCATATGGAACAGATCCGGCATCATGGTGAAGTTCTTCCTATTCACTTTCCTCAGCAAGACAGAACACTCATCAAGGTTGTTGATGAAGTCTATCTCGTAGCGGTTTACCGGTTCGAGAATCAGTTCGACACCCCGCTTTTGGGCATGGTCGGCTACAGAGTGAGCCATATCCAGGAAGAGATCTTCACAGAGCTTCGGATCCCGACCGTTGAGGGAACCACGGGTACGCCCGATGTTGACCAACCCCCCAAAATCAGATGCAAGGTCTATGAAATCACAGAAGGTATCATACAGCTCCTTGCGATTCTCCTTGTTCTCGTCGGTGAAGTATAGGTTTCTTGCTGCAAAGACCTGACCTGAGGAGACAGCACTCACTTCCAGGCTATTCTCTTTCAATAAGCTCCTCAGCACACCCTTGTCCACCTCATCAGGACGCTTGAGGGCAAGCTCCACACCGTCATACCCAAGTTCATGAGCCTTCCTAATCGAATCTTCAACACCACGAAACACAACAAAGGCATTGGGCATCGCTTCGGCACCGGCTATGGCTACTGATAATTTCATACGCTAATTCTCCAATGAATCTTCGGTATAGGGAATCACATAGGGCCCATCGCTGACATACACGATGGACAGGTCCTCTGCTCTCTTCTGGGTCTTTTCTTCAATGTAAGTAATGGCACCTTGCACCATCTTGGTAAAACAGTCAGGTCCAGGGTTATTCTGGTCTGCTTCGGGGAGGAATCTTTTTCCGTTGATACCGGGCAGGCCTGGCCACCAGAGCTCATCAAGGGAGGGACTGTAGAGAAGCATGTGGTCCTGGTCGATCCTATCAAAGACCTTTGCCCACATCTGAACCTGCCACTGCTCGGGCAAGAACGTCCAGTCGGGAGACCCAATGGTCTTCAAGAACCCCTTCGCACCCTGCAGCTTCAGCAGAGCCAACGTGGTGATGTAGTTGATGCCACCCACTACGTTCCCCTCATCAGTGGTATCTGCAATGATTACCAGGTAGCCATCCTTCTTCAAGACACCAAGGGATGCCACAGCGCACTTTGCACACTGGTAATGGTTCATACCAACAAAGCCCCCATGGGTGATGACGATGTCCGCTGCCTTGGGAGCGGGCACCTTCACTGTCTCTGAAATCTTAGCCACAGCAGCCAGATGAGCCTTATCAAGATCCCCGCTGAACACCCCGGTAACATGGAAGGTATGGTCGAGTGTCACGTTGACCAAAAAGTCCACGCCTACAACCTTAGCAATCTCAAGGCTCTCCTCATGGACAGGGTTGCCCTCAATGGAAAGATCCCTGGATGCGGGATCGGCCATAAGGGGAACACCATGGAAGACAAAGGTGGATCCCTCCCCTATGAGACCTGGGCATACAGCCTTGCGACCCCCACTGGCCCCTGCCATAAAATGGCTCTCAACCAAACCAGTGGCGATCTTCAGGTCTGCCTCTACATATATCCTGTTTACCATGATGCGTGTCCCGCGACTGCTATCCCCCAGGTAGACAAGGTTGCTCTCATCCTTGCAGTCATGGTTGACTATACGGACCCCACTCTTGAGCACACGCTCATCGACCATTTTTACTATCTCACCCTTGCTCATAGAGCGGTGTGTCCCTGTAGCAATGAGTATGGTTATGTTTTCTGTCGCATAGCCAACAGAAAACAGCGTCTCCAAGACAGGCAGAAGGATACCCTCCTCACCCTTATAGGGGACAGGTCTGGTGTTGTCGCTTATGATAATGGCAGCTTTTGCAAGAGGGTTCCTTTTCAGTTTCTCCTGGGCAATAGCCTTGAGGCTTTTGCTCGCGATAGGGGTTTCAAACGAATCCAGAATGGCTTTGCCAACGTTGTGGAGGGTCGCTGGTGCTTGCATGCGGATGCTGAATGTATGATCGGGCAGAATGAGATCATCATACTGACTGCCCAGAGGATTGGTAACTTTCATGATTATCTCCTTATAGCAAGGCACTGGGAATCCCCAGTGCCTTTACTATACGTACCTCCATCACATCTCCCTAATGAGGGAAAGCTCTCCATTGGAAGCCGCACGAAGCAAGGGTTCCATAAAGAGATCAACATCATCTGTTGTCATAGGAACAGGCATGTTCTTCAGCTTCATTGCAAGCTGAGGATCCTTTGCAGCAGAGAGTGCACGCTGGACATGCTTCTCACCAAAGCCAGGGATATCATTGAGCTTGGTCGGTGCCTTGATGCTCTTGCTGAAAGCTATCATTGCCTGGGCAACTGCTACAGCAAGATCCCTGTCCTTAAGGTCGGCAATTGCCTTGTCAGCAAAACCATGCTTAGCAAAGATGGAGCCGACCACCTTCAGCTGCTTCTGGATTGCCTTGGAGTAGAGCACTGCATAGTACGGGTTCATGATTCCACAGGCAGTGCCGTGTGACACAATGTCCACAAGGGAGAAACTGGTAAGGTGAGCACCACTTGTACCACCGATCATGATGGCATACCCACCAAGGTCAGTTGCAAGACCGATAGCCTCACGGGCCTTCACATTCTTGGGGTCGCTGATGAGGACCTCCGAATACTCTGCTACCAGGTTGATGGCACACTCTGCGATCTCTTTAGTCTTCTCATAGGTCCCTTCCTTGGCTCCACAGAACACCTCAAAGGTGTGGGCGATGGCATCGAGGGCCCCATCAATAGTCACAGAGAGAGGCATAGTGACGGTGGTCTCATAATCGAACATCGCAACGGTCGGGTTGAGGGCATTGTCAACAATGAGCTTCTTCTGCCCAACCACAGGGTCTGTGATGTTGGAGTACTTGGTCAGGTGTGCACCACTGGATGCGGAGGTCTGCACTGCAATAAGGGGAATAAGGGAAACACCGGTCTCCTTGAGGGCATTGGTCACCACATCGGTACCAAAGTAGTGGTCGATCTCAGGGGTAACCTTAGCACCAAGGCAGGCAAGGGCATTTGCGGCCTTACAAGCGTCGATTGATGATCCTCCACCAATGGCAATGATGCAATCGGGTTTGGTGTGCAGGATATAGGACTCAAGGCGGTAGACATCCTCACGAGGGGCATTGGGCTTTGCATCGGGGGCAATGACACCACCTGCGAGCTCAACACCTGCTTCCTTCAGGTAGGAAACGACTCGGTCAGCAACCGGCTTCATATAGGTGGTGTTGCTGACTACCAACGCCCTCTTCCCAAAACCCCTGGCAATGGTCCCAACCTGATCGAGTACGCCAAGACCATGCACATAGGCATCGCCTTTCCATTCTTTGAGCAGTTCATATGCTTTTTTCATCTGGTCCATGTTTCACTCCTACTTGCAGAGGTCTTTCACCCTAGCGGCAATATTCTCTGCACTAATTCCATATTTTGCCAAAAGGGGTTCATAGGGACCCGATTCGGTAAATTTGTCTTCTATCCCAATTGCATCAAATATACAATGAATTCCCTGTTTCATAAAGGCCTCGCTTACTGCTGAGGAGAAACCACCCATAAGGGCATGTTCTTCTACACAGAGCAATTTTCCCGTCTTGGCCACACTTTTCTTCAGGCTCTCAATATCCAAGGGTTTCACCATAGGAACGCTGAGCACCTCTGCTTTGAGACCGTTTTTTGCAAGCAAGGCTGCTGCTTCGCATGCAAACGAAGCGGTGATGCCATTTGCTGCAATGGTAACGTCACTTCCCTCTGAACATACCACGGTCCCGATCTCATCAGAAGCAGGAAGGTCTGGCATAGGGTTTCGGTTGAGACGGATGAATACAGGTCCGTCCTGCTTCAGTGCATACTCAAGAGCCAGTTCAGCCTGTCTGGCATCGGAAGGGACTATGACCTGCATGTTGGGCAGGGCCCTCATGATGGCGATATCACAGATAGAGTGGTGACTTGCTCCATCAAAGGAGTCTGAAAGCCCACCGTAGGCGCCTGCGATAACCACAGGAAGGTTGTTATAGCAGAGCGTATTCCTAATCTGGTCAGTTGCCTTAAGGGCAAGAAAAATCGAAAAGGCATTTACCACAGGACGCAGACCAGCGGTTGCCATACCTGCTGCGATATCAACCATGTTTGCCTCAGCCACCCCTATGTTGAAAAACCGGTCAGGATAGGCTTTGCCAAACAAGGCACTCTTGGTTGAGGAGGATACATCAGCATCAAGGACGACGAGGGCGGGACAGGTTTCGCCCAGGGAGGCAAGTTTCTTGCCAAAGGCTTCTCTCATAGCTTCGCTCATAGGACAGCCTCCTTATCCTGAAGGTCTTGCTTCAGCTCTACAATTCCCTTGGCATAGGAGTCATCATCGATGACAGAGCCGTGCCAGCTGCTCTTTCCTTCAGTGAAGGAGACGCCTTTTCCCTTAATGGTGTCATAGATGACAGCCTTGGGCCACACATTGTCCTCATCCATCCACTCATAGGATGAGAGGATGTCTTCGGTATTGTTTCCGTCATAGGCATGGGGGCATACATTCCAACCAAAGGCCTTCAACTTATCCGAAAGGGAGGAAAGGGGCATGATCTCATCCTCAGTACCATCAAGCTGTACCTTGTTGTAGTCGACCATAAGGACAAAGCGCTCAGTCTTGAACTTTGCGGCACTCATGATGGCCTCCCAGCTCTGGCCTTCGTTGAGGCACCCTTCGCCAACTATCACATAGGTCCAGAAGGACTTGCCGGTTAGTTTTGCTGCCATTGCCATTCCCAAGCCGATGGAAATCCCATGGCCAAGTGCTCCGGTAGACATGTCCACGCCGGGAATCTTCTGCATGCAGGGATGCCCTTGCAGTCTGGAGTCAAGCTTCCTGAAGGAAGCCAGCTCCTGTACGGGGAAGAATCCCCTATGTGCAAGAATGGTATAGAGGTTCACCGAAGCATGCCCTTTTGAGAGGATGAGACGGTCACGGTCTTCCCACTGGCTCTCATCAGACTTTATATGCATTCGGTTAAAGTAGAGGGAAGTTGTCAGCTCTGCACTTGAGGCTGACCCACCCCAGTGACCGGTACCCCTGTCGTGAAGGGTATCGAACATCACCACCCTGAAGTAGGCTGCCAATGCTGCCAGTTCCTTCGCGTTGAACGTGCGCTTTGGATCAGAGAGCAGTTGTGTAACACCTGTATTCATCTAGGAAACTCCTTATGCTAACTGGCTTACTCGTATTTTCCACATACGAATTGGAGAATAATCCAGTATTGTGTACTGTATACAATA
>WOYI010398730.1_pt1 | contig 11710 bp, 5 predicted proteins | sample 6423411 | NCBI WGS metagenome assembly WOYI01 (sample SAMN13441803, study PRJNA592873) | oil field metagenome | biome: oil field; feature: oil-well bore; material: oil-contaminated soil; isolation source: oil-contaminated soil from oil-well borehole | place: Germany: Wietze | collected 2016-10-18 ... | reverse complement strand
ATATATTATCAGATTCCAAATAAATATTTTCGTCGGACACAAAATGGGGGTGGAGTTAGTTTAGAATAAAAAATAGATTAGAAGTTCAGTATAATTTTATTTAAAGGGAGACTTGTATTATGCAAACACTATTTGAAAATTTCACAAATCAGTATCCGGTGAGTAAGACTTTGCGTTTTGAGTTGATCCCGCAGGGAAAAACAAAAGATTTTATAGAACAGAAAGGTCTTTTAAAAAAAGACGAGGATCGTGCGGAAAAATATAAGAAAGTAAAAAACATTATTGATGAATATCATAAAGATTTCATTGAGAAATCACTGAACGGTTTAAAATTAGACGGGCTTGAGAAGTATAAGACTTTATATTTAAAGCAGGAAAAAGACGATAAAGATAAAAAGGCGTTTGATAAAGAAAAAGAAAATCTTAGGAAACAGATTGCGAATGCTTTTAGAAACAATGAAAAGTTTAAAACGCTCTTTGCCAAGGAATTAATAAAGAACGATTTGATGAGTTTTGCCTGTGAGGAAGACAAAAAAAACGTAAAGGAGTTTGAAGCTTTTACAACTTATTTCACTGGGTTTCACCAGAACAGGGCAAACATGTATGTGGCGGATGAGAAACGAACGGCTATTGCGAGCCGGCTTATACATGAGAATCTGCCCAAGTTCATTGATAACATCAAGATATTTGAAAAGATGAAAAAAGAAGCGCCCGAGCTTCTTTCCCCTTTTAATCAAACATTAAAGGATATGAAGGATGTTATCAAGGGTACAACATTGGAAGAAATATTTTCACTGGATTATTTCAATAAGACACTTACACAATCGGGGATTGACATATACAATTCCGTAATCGGCGGCAGAACACCCGAAGAGGGAAAAACAAAAATCAAGGGCTTAAACGAATATATCAATACTGATTTTAACCAGAAGCAGACCGATAAGAAAAAAAGACAGCCCAAGTTCAAGCAACTCTACAAGCAGATTTTGAGCGACAGGCAGAGCCTGTCATTTATTGCGGAGGCATTCAAAAATGATGCTGAAATTCTGGAAGCAATAGAAAAATTCTATGTAAATGAATTGCTGCATTTTTCCAATGAAGGCAAATCAACCAATGTATTGGATGCAATCAAAAATGCTGTAAGCAATCTTGAATCTTTCAACCTGACTAAGATGTATTTCAGAAGCGGCACTTCATTGACCGATGTTTCCAGGAAAGTATTTGGAGAATGGAGCATTATTAACAGGGCTTTAGATAATTACTACGCAACAACCTACCCCATCAAGCCAAGAGAGAAATCAGAGAAATACGAAGAGCGGAAAGAGAAATGGCTCAAACAGGATTTTAACGTCAGACTAATTCAGACCGCAATTGATGAGTACGACAATGAAACAGTTAAGGGAAAAAACAGTGGGAAAGTCATAGCTGATTACTTTGCGAAGTTCTGCGATGACAAAGAGACTGATTTAATTCAGAAGGTCAATGAAGGCTATATAGCTGTCAAGGATTTGCTGAACACCCCTTATCCTGAAAATGAGAAGATCGGGAGCAATAAGGATCAGGTCAAACAGATAAAGGCATTTATGGACAGCATAATGGACATTATGCATTTTGTAAGACCGCTGAGCCTGAAGGATACTGATAAAGAGAAAGACGAAACATTCTATAGTCTGTTTACCCCTCTATACGACCATCTGACCCAGACCATCGCACTCTACAATAAGGTGCGTAACTACCTCACACAGAAACCATACAGCACGGAAAAGATAAAACTGAACTTTGAAAACTCCACATTGCTGGGTGGATGGGATTTAAATAAAGAAACAGACAATACAGCTATTATACTGAGGAAAGATAACCTTTATTATCTGGGCATTATGGACAAGAGACATAACAGGATATTCAGAAACGTACCTAAAGCGGATAAAAAGGATTTCTGCTACGAGAAGATGGTTTACAAGCTTCTGCCTGGAGCAAATAAAATGCTGCCGAAGGTATTCTTTTCGCAGTCACGGATACAGGAATTTACTCCGTCAGCCAAACTGCTGGAAAACTACGCGAATGAGACGCACAAAAAAGGTGATAATTTCAACCTGAATCATTGCCACAAATTAATTGATTTTTTCAAAGACTCAATCAACAAACACGAGGACTGGAAAAACTTTGATTTCAGGTTTTCAGCCACGTCCACCTATGCTGATTTAAGCGGATTCTATCACGAGGTGGAACATCAGGGCTATAAGATAAGTTTCCAGAGCATAGCCGATTCATTCATTGACGATTTGGTCAATGAAGGGAAACTCTATCTTTTCCAAATATACAACAAGGATTTCTCACCTTTCAGTAAGGGCAAGCCCAACCTGCACACCCTCTACTGGAAGATGCTCTTTGATGAGAATAATTTAAAAGACGTGGTTTATAAACTAAATGGTGAGGCCGAGGTATTCTACCGCAAGAAATCCATTGCCGAGAAAAACACGACCATTCATAAGGCCAATGAAAGTATTATTAACAAGAATCCAGACAATCCGAAAGCCACAAGTACATTTAACTACGACATCGTCAAGGATAAACGCTACACCATTGATAAGTTCCAATTCCACATTCCCATAACCATGAATTTCAAGGCTGAAGGCATATTCAATATGAACCAGAGGGTCAACCAGTTCCTCAAGGCCAACCCAGATATTAATATCATCGGAATAGACAGGGGAGAAAGGCATCTACTTTACTACGCCCTGATAAATCAGAAAGGTAAGATTCTCAAGCAGGACACCTTGAATGTCATTGCCAATGAAAAGCAGAAAGTTGACTATCACAACCTGCTGGACAAGAAAGAGGGTGATAGAGCCACGGCAAGGCAGGAATGGGGCGTAATTGAGACCATTAAGGAACTGAAGGAAGGTTATCTGTCGCAGGTCATCCACAAGCTGACCGATTTGATGATTGAAAACAACGCCATCATTGTGATGGAAGATTTGAACTTCGGTTTCAAGCGTGGAAGGCAGAAGGTGGAGAAGCAGGTTTACCAGAAGTTTGAGAAAATGCTGATTGATAAACTCAATTACCTTGTGGATAAGAATAAAAAAGCAAATGAACTTGGCGGACTGCTCAACGCATTCCAGTTAGCCAACAAGTTTGAAAGTTTCCAGAAAATGGGGAAGCAGAACGGATTTATTTTCTACGTGCCTGCGTGGAACACAAGCAAGACTGACCCTGCCACAGGTTTCATTGATTTCCTGAAACCCAGATATGAGAACCTGAACCAGGCAAAGGACTTCTTTGAGAAGTTTGATTCCATCCGTCTCAACAGCAAGGCAGATTATTTTGAATTTGCTTTTAATTTTAAAAACTTCACCGAAAAGGCAGATGGTGGAAGGACGAAATGGACAGTTTGCACCACCAATGAGGACAGGTACGCTTGGAACAGGGCGTTAAACAACAACAGGGGCAGTCAGGAAAAATATGATATCACAGCAGAACTGAAATCCCTGTTTGACGGAAAGGTGGACTACAAAAGCGGCAAGGATTTGAAACAGCAGATAGCAAGTCAGGAATCTGCTGATTTCTTTAAGGCATTAATGAAAAATTTAAGCATTACCCTTTCATTGCGGCACAACAACGGAGAGAAAGGAGATAATGAGCAGGATTATATTTTATCTCCTGTAGCAGACAGCAAGGGAAGATTCTTTGATTCAAGGAAAGCAGATGACGATATGCCCAAGAATGCCGACGCCAACGGCGCTTATCATATCGCGCTTAAAGGTTTATGGTGTCTGGAACAGATCAGTAAGACGGACGACCTGAAAAAAGTAAAGTTAGCCATAAGCAATAAAGAGTGGCTTGAATTTGTGCAAACACTAAAAGGATAAATTATTATGGAAACAACACCTTTCAAAAACTTCACAAAGCAGTATGCGATACGTAAGACATTGCGCTTCGGGTTAACACTTAAAAATTCTGAAAAGAAAAACAGAAGCCATGAGGAACTGAAAGATTTAATATTAAGTTCCGCAGAGCGCATTAAAAAAGAAGTGGCATCAAAAGGCGGTGAACATGATGATCTGAAATTAATCAATGATGTGTCACGATGCGTCAAGGGAATAGGCGAATACCTGCAATCATGGCAGGAAATTTATCGTCGGACCGACCAGATTGCTTTAACCAAAGATTATTATAAAAGATTAGCAAGAAAGGCTTGTTTTGACAGTTGCTGGGAAGAGTTCAATAGAAGAGAAAACAAATGGGGAAAAGCGCCCAAATCGCAAATAATAAAAATTTCTTCTCTAAAGAATTATTATCAAAGAGAAAGCCGGGAAACAAAAGAACCCATAGAACGAAAAGATAATATTTTAAATTACTGGTCGAAGAACATAAAAAATACCAGGCAAAATTTGCATGAATTTGAAATTGTTTTGCAGCAATATAAAACTGCGCTTGATAAGCAGGATAAAGCTAAGCAGGATAAAGCGCATACCAAACCTCGTTTGGTGGATTTTCGAAAGATGTTCCTTTCGCTTTCAAGGTTATGCAATGAAACTCTGGTCCCGTTAAATAATGATTCGATTTGTTTCCCTGAATTGGAAAAACTTTCGGATGATAAGCGCAATGCAAAAGTAAAAGAATTTGCCTTACCGGAGGGCAGAGTCGCGCGCAAAGCTCTTGCTGAAAAGATCAAAGAACTAAAAGATTATTTTGAAAATAACGGTGGTTATGCCCCTTTCGGGAAAGTTACACTTAACCGGCAGACTGCCGAACAAAAACCTCAAAACTTTAAAAATGGCATTGAGGATATTCTGACAAAACTGAAATTGATTGATTTAATAAAAAAACTTATCAATCAACCGGATGAGGTAGTAAGTAAATATTTTGCATGCAAGGATGGAAACAAAAAGCAATTAATGAATGACGAATCCCTTTCTCTTGTGGCAAGAGTGCAGATGTTTAAAAACAAGCCTGTTCCGGTGGCAGTTCGTTTCATGCTCTCCGAGTACCTATGCAAGTATCATCAATTCGATAAAGAAAGAGTAGATCGACTGTTTGAAAAAATCGGAGAACCGGTTAGCATCGGTCAAGAATATGCCAGCGTGAAAGACAAGAGTGAATTTGAATTATCCAGATACCCGTTAAAGCTTGCTTTCGATTATGCCTGGGAAAATGTAGCTAAGAATATGCACACCCCCGTAACATTTCCTGAAGCGCAATGTATCAATTATTTGAAGAAGGTTTTTAGTGTTGAGACCACAGAACCTGCGCTTAAAACATATGCGGATTTGCTTTTTATAAAAGAAAATTTAGTCACGTTGGAACATGAGGAAAACAGTCCGAAAGACAGAGAAAAATTTAGTCACAATATTCAGAAAACATTTAAGCAACTAAATCTTACCGGAAAAGATGCCAAATATGAGAAAGATATTCTTGTTTGGATTGATAAGGCTGCGGATGAGCAAAAAACGCTAAAGGCGAAAAACGAAACCACATATAAGAATTACGGCAAGGCGAAACATGAATTAGGCTTGTTACGCGGCAGACAGAAGAATAATATAAAAAGCTACAAAGCAGTAACTGAAGTCTTTAAAGATTTATCCGTTGCTTACGGACGCTTCTTTGCTGATTTAAGGGAAAAGCTCCGTGAAGAAAACGAACTGAATAAAATAAGTCACTTTGGCATAGTAATAGAAGATGCAAATAAAGACAGGTATGCTCTGCTTACAAAACTTGATGAAAACAGAACAACACAAGATAATATTCTTCTTAATGACGAAAATTGCAGAGAACTGAAAACCTATCAGGTAAAATCGCTGACCTCTAAAACATTGGAAAAGCTAATAAAAAATAAAGGCGCGTATAAAAATTTCCATTCATCCAAAGAGGGAATTGATTTCGGTCAAATAAAAAGAGATTGGGCGAACTATAAAAATGAACCTGCCTTTATAGAGTATGTAAAAGATTGCCTGCAAAATTCGGCAATGGCAAAAGAACAAAACTGGACTGGATTTGGCTGCGATTTTTCGCCATGTAAAACGTATGAAGAAATTGAACGAGACCTTGACACGAAGGCTTACGCTTTAGAGGAAGGACATATATCAAATTCAACACTGGCAAAACTAGTCAATGAAGAAAAGAGTTTGTTACTTCCATTTGTCAATCAGGATATTACTTCCCAAAAACGCGAGCTAAAAAATCAATTCAGCAAAGACTGGTCAATGATTTTCGATCCTGCAAGTAATTATCGTCTGCATCCCGAATTCAAAATAGTATACAGACAGCCCACGCCCGATTATCCTGCTGGCAAGCGCTATTCGCGTTTTCAGATGATTGCCCAACTGCTTTGCGAATATATCCCGGATAACCCGGCATATCTTTCCCGCAAACAACAAATTCAGATTTTTAACGACAAGGATGAACAAAGCAGACAGGTTGATGAATTCAATAAAAAGCTGAAACCCCAAGGCGAGTTTTATGTATTGGGTATTGACAGAGGCTTAAAACAATTAGCCACGCTTTGCGTATTGAATCAATCCGGACAAATTCAAGGCGATTTTGAAATTTATACCCGTTCTTTTAGTAAAGATAAAAAAGAATGGGAACACAGCCTGCTGGATAAAAGAGCAATTTTGGATTTATCAAATTTGAGAGTAGAAACAAAGGTAGCTGGTGAAAAGGTGCTGGTTGATTTAGCTTCCATTCTAGTTAAAGACGGCAAAGGCGAATACACCAGAGAGAACCAGCAGAAAATAAAACTCAAACAACTCGCTTACATTCGCAAGCTGCAATATCAGATGCAATTTGCTGAAGATAAGGTGCTAAATTTTTTTGAAGGAAACCCCAGACCAGAAGATATAGAGATTAATATTGGCGAACTGATAACGCCTTATAAAGAAGGTAAAAAATTTGCCGATCTGCCGACGGATAAAATATTCGACATGCTGACGCAGTATAAAGAATACGCCGGAAAGTCTGACGCTCACAGCGAAAAAGCCAAACGGGAAATATTTGAATTGGATTCCGCCGAAGAATTAAAAAGCGGCGTGGTTGCCAATATGGTCGGTGTTGTCGCGTACTTGCTGGAGAAATACAAATACAATGCTTTTATTTCTCTCGAAAATCTATGCCGTGCTTTTAGGTTTGCCAAAGACGGGTTGACCGGCGATTTATTGGCAAGGACAGCCTTTGATAAAACGATGGATTTTAAAGATCAGGAAAATCTTGTGCTGGCCGGACTGGGGACCTATCATTTCTTCGAGATGCAATTATTAAAAAAGCTCTTCCGGATTCAAAAAGAAAAAGATATTTATCATTTAGTGCCCGCTTTCCGGAGTGTGGATAATTATGAAACAATCCACAAATTAACCAAAAAAAATAGCAGCGCAGAATTCGTTTGTAAGCCATTCGGCATCGTCCATTTTGTTGATCCTAAGTTTACTTCAAAAAAATGCCCCGTTTGCGAAAGTACCAAAGTAAACAGAGACAAGAAAAGAGGCGATATCATTGTATGTAAAGAATGCGGCTTTCAAACAGCATGGGCAGAGCAGAGCGCAAAAAACAATGACTTGCTGACAAAACATCATAAGCAGGATTTACAATTACAATTTATTCAGAATGGCGATGATAATGGCGCTTATCACATTGCTTTGAAGACTCTGCGAAATATTTAAGTTTAAGTAAAAACAATGGAACCATACATAACGTTATCATTTCTGAATGATTTTATATTTTGTCCGCGCTCGATTTATTTCCATCAGTTGTATGGCGGGCTGAACTATGAATTATATAAACAAAAGCCGCAAATAGCCGGTGAAGCGGCTCACAAACCTATCGGAGATAAAAGTTACAGTACACGCAAAAATATTTTACAGGATATGGAAGTATTTTCTGAAAAATACAACATCTGCGGAAAAGTTGATGTGTTCGATGATGCGGCAGGCAAGCTTACCGAAAGAAAACGCGAAATAAAAACAATCTATGACGGTTATGTGTTTCAGGTTTATGCGCAGTGTCATGCGCTGAGAGAAATGGGCTACACAGTCAATGAAATTGTTATACATGACTTGGTGCATAATAAGAACTATCCGATCCCGCTTCCTGAGAATGATGCGCAAATGCAGTCAAAGTTTGAAAAACTGATTTACGATATGAATAATTTTAATTTTGAGAGTGCAGTCCTTGAACCGAACAGATCGAAATGTGAACGATGTATTTATTCTCAACTCTGTGATGTGTCGCCATGTTAAGTTATCCAGATTTTAAAGAGAAAATGATTGTCGTAATCTTTACCAGCGAAGGCCAGCGGTTTTCATTTCAAAATGATAATTTGATTGTTGCTGATGCTGATGAGAAAGTTATTTTGCAAACCACGTGCTATCGCATGCTGGCGTTGTGGATTGTCGGGCATTGTGTTGTAACATCAGGCCTGCTGGAACGAAGCAAGAAATTTGCCTTTCCCATTTATTTGCTGTCCGTTAATTTCCGGTGCATCGGCGTGTGGAGTACGCCTACCGATGGCAATTTTTTATTGCGTGAGAAACAGTATTCATATCAAGGTCTGGATATAGCAAAACGCATTGTGCGGAATAAAATTCAGAATCAAATAATTTTATTGAAAAGCATAAGAAAAAAGGAAGAAGAGTTGAAACGTTCTTTGGAACTAATGAAGAATTATGAAAACCAGGTTAATGATTTTGATAAATTGCAGGAATTGCTGGGCATGGAAGGTGTTTCTTCACGGCTGTTTTTTTCGGAATGGTATGGCGATATGGAATGGAAGGGGAGAAAGCCTCGCGCGAAAAGAGATCCAATTAATGTTCTGCTGGATATCGGCTATACTTTTCTATTTTATCTTGTGGAGAATATGCTTAACCTTTATGGATTCGATATTTATAAAGGCGTCTATCATCAATTCTTTTATCAAAGGAAATCTCTGGTCTGCGATTTAGTAGAGCCGTTTCGCTGTATTGTCGATAAGAAAATAAAGAGCGCTTATAATCTGAATCAGATTAATAATGATGATTTTGATGTCCGGAAAGGGCAGTACTTTTTAAAATACGCGAAAAGCAAAGAATACACACGCTGGTTGCTGGAGGCGATTATTGAGTATAAGGAAGATATATTTTTATACACACAAAGTTATTATCGCGCATTCATTCGGCAAAAAGAAATAAATGATTATCCTGTTTTCAATATTAATGAATCTGTTCACAAGGCGTAGCCGTATGCTTTTAGTGTCATATGATATCAGCAATAATAAATTAAGAACGCAGTTTGCAAAATTTTTAAAAAAATATGGATATCGCTTGCAATATTCGGTTTTTGAGATTAAAAATAGCGACAGAATCATAGAGAATATTACAACGGAAATAGAAGAATATTATGGCGACAAGTTTGAACAGACGGACAGCGTCATCATATTCATCTTGAGCAAAACTTGTGAAAAAATAAAATTCGGCTATGCAAAAAATAGTGATGAGGATTTGATAATAATATAGCCGTTGGTAAATTTGCAAACAGGGGTCTTAATGGCAAAAATTGGCTGATTTTATGGTGTTTCAGCAATTTAATCTTGCGCGTGAAAGAAAAATGTGCTTATTAAACAACTATATAGCCAGGTGCTATAAGTTGTTATCTGTCCAAAGGACGGATTAAATTTCTACTATTGTAGATTAATAACTTCTGCCCGCTCGACCAATGAGTCCAAAGGACGGATTAAATTTCTACTATTGTAGATTTCCCCTGCCTGCCGGCTTTGCTAAAAGTCCAAAGGACGGATTAAATTTCTACTATTGTAGATTGGGAGATAATGTTTAGCGAAGGCCGCAGTCCAAAGGACGGATTAAATTTCTACTATTGTAGATTATTCCTTCGTTCCGGGACTAATATTAAGTCCAAAGGACGGATTAAATTTCTACTATTGTAGATTTTAAGACGACGAGTTGACGAGGATGATGTCCAAAGGACGGATTAAATTTCTACTATTGTAGATTAAACTCCGTCCGCAGCCAGCCAGATAGGTCCAAAGGACGGATTAAATTTCTACTATTGTAGATATTTCGACACCTCCTATTTGTCCAAAGGACGGATTAAATTTCTACTATTGTAGATGCAACTTATCTGCTATCCCTCTGGTATCGTCCAAAGGACGGATTAAATTTCTACTATTGTAGATACCAGTTAAACGCTATTTCCTTATTTAGTCCAAAGGACGGATTAAATTTCTACTATTGTAGATTGTTTAGAACTCATGTCCCTCACCTCAAGTCCAAAGGACGGATTAAATTTCTACTATTGTAGATGTAAGCGCTACCATTCCGTGTGGCGCCTGGTCCAAAGGACGGATTAAATTTCTACTATTGTAGATTTCATGAGCACGTCTAATAATTTCCATGTCCAAAGGACGGATTAAATTTCTACTATTGTAGATCTTCAATCTCAATTCCACCAAGTTCACATGTCCAAAGGACGGATTAAATTTCTACTATTGTAGATACACACATTAAGTCGATAACATCATTTCGTCCAAAGGACGGATTAAATTTCTACTATTGTAGATTCCTCCTGATTTAGAAGGGATTGCGATTGTCCAAAGGACGGATTAAATTTCTACTATTGTAGATTGCGACGTCTTGATATCGCGGTCTTGTAAGTCCAAAGGACGGATTAAATTTCTACTATTGTAGATTCAGAGGATTAGTGACTTGGCACCAAAAAGTCCAAAGGACGGATTAAATTTCTACTATTGTAGATATGACAGGCGTTTGTTGAAGGGTTTTTTGAGTCCAAAGGACGGATTAAATTTCTACTATTGTAGATCCGCAGGGTATGAGGACGCTGTGCAACGTCCAAAGGACGGATTAAATTTCTACTATTGTAGATAGTTTTCACCCGTTGGCACGATTCGGGTTTGTCCAAAGGACGGATTAAATTTCTACTATTGTAGATGTATGCGTCCGATCTGCGATTAGCTTCGTCCAAAGGACGGATTAAATTTCTACTATTGTAGATTTTAAAACACATTTACGATTACCATATGGTCCAAAGGACGGATTAAATTTCTACTATTGTAGATTTACAAGCAGCATGGACGCCAATATTTAGTCCAAAGGACGGATTAAATTTCTACTATTGTAGATTCTGGCACCTGTTTGACGATGCGACCAAGGTCCAAAGGACGGATTAAATTTCTACTATTGTAGATCAAGAGTTCCTATTCCGCTAAATAGTCCGGTCCAAAGGACGGATTAAATTTCTACTATTGTAGATAGGAAGATATTTTGGAAGTATTAAAAAGAGTCCAAAGGACGGATTAAATTTCTACTATTGTAGATCGGGCTTTTTCTGTACAAGGTATTATTTGTCCAAAGGACGGATTAAATTTCTACTATTGTAGATCTGGACATGTGTTCCATCGTATCTCCAAGTCCAAAGGACGGATTAAATTTCTACTATTGTAGATAAAGAAACACAGGCTGGAATAAACCTGACGGTCCAAAGGACGGATTAAATTTCTACTATTGTTGGAGAATCCGCTGAAAGCGGCAGGTGATTCCGGAGGAAGCAAGCACCCTGATGTCTACTGAAAACTGCCGAGAGATCAAATAACATGCCCTGCTGGCATCAGCGCGATATAGGGGACGGACCGGTATATGTCCCCCTATTTACTTTGAAACCATTCCTGCGACGACATCCTGGTATCTTTCCGAGATCAGCGAATCCA
>WOYI011398192.1_pt2 | contig 11712 bp, 11 predicted proteins | sample 6423411 | NCBI WGS metagenome assembly WOYI01 (sample SAMN13441803, study PRJNA592873) | oil field metagenome | biome: oil field; feature: oil-well bore; material: oil-contaminated soil; isolation source: oil-contaminated soil from oil-well borehole | place: Germany: Wietze | collected 2016-10-18 ... | reverse complement strand
TCCACCCGATTTTTCATTGTTTTCCTCTATATATAGCCGGGACAAGAATGTCCCGGCTATCATAACGGTGCGTAGCCTTTAACGCTACGGTTCCTTATCGAGCTCGAAGGCGTCGTGGAGCGCGCGGACGGCGAGCTCCGTGTAGCGGTCATCGATCACGACAGAGATTTTAATTTCTGAAGTCGAGATCATTTGGATGTTGATCCCCTCTTTGGCCAGCGTCTCGAACACCTTTTTGGCAATGCCAGCATGCGAGCGCATGCCAACGCCCACGATGGAAACCTTGGCAATGCTGTCGGCCGTCTCTACCGTTTCCGCCCCAACCTGACGGGCCACGGGCTCGATGAGCTCCTTGGCACAGGGAAGGTCAGAACGGTTCACGGTGAACGAAAAATCTGTAAATCCTTCGGTTGAAACGTTCTGGACGATCATATCCACGTTGATGGCCCGTTCGGCGGCAGGCCCTAAAATGGCCGCCGCGATGCCCGGCCTGTCTGGGACCTTCTTGAGCGTTACCTTGGCCTCTTTCCGGTCGCAGGTAATGCCGGTAACGTGCTCTCGCTCCATGCTTTCGTCTTCTTTCATAATCCAGGTTCCCTCCTCGTCGTTAAAGCTCGAACGAACGTGGATAGGCATGCCATAGTTCATGCCGAACTCGACACATCGGGTCTGAAGAACCTTTGCGCCCAGACTTGCCATCTCCAGCATCTCCTCGTAAGAAACCTTGGCGAGCTTCTTGGCCTTTGGGCAGATGTTGGGGTCTGTCGTGTACACGCCGTCCACGTCGGTATAGATCTCGACCACGTCCGCCGCGATCGCGCAGCCTAGCGCGACGGCCGTCGTGTCCGAACCGCCCCGGCCGAGCGTGGTTATCCACCCCTCTTTTGTAACCCCCTGAAAGCCCGCAACGACCGGAATGACGCCTTCATGCAGCGCCTGATGGATCGGCCCGTTTGGAATCCGGACGATACGAGCCTTAGAAAACGCCTCGTCCGTTTGCATCGGAACCTGAAACCCAAGGAAGCTACGCGCCTTGCGGCCCATATCCAAAAGGGCCATGGAAAGGAGCGCTACGCTCACCTGCTCGCCCGTGGAGACCACGACGTCTAACTCTCTAGGGTCCGGCATGGGGGAAAGCTCCTTGGCAAGCTTGAGCAGCCTGTCCGTCTCGCCCGCCATGGCCGAAACGACAACGACCACGTCGTTGCCCGCGTCCCTTGCTTTTGCTACACGCCTAGCCACATTTTTGATACGCTCAATAGACCCAACCGATGTCCCGCCAAACTTCTGAACGATGAGTGCCATTGCTCTGACCTCTTAGAGTTCTTCAACGGTAAACAGGCGCTCGCTCGGCCCGGTGATTTCGATGGAAATATTATACGCCTGCCGAACGTGTGGAACGAAGAAACCCTGGCTCGATTTCGGCCATTCGATCACGATCAGGCAGGGGGCAGAAAGGTAATCGAGCACTTCATCAAGAAGCTCTTTCCAGCCTTTGAGCCTGTAAAAGTCGATATGGGCTACGAGCGGGCCTTCTTTCCCCTTGTACTCGTTGATAAGGACAAACGAGGGGCTCTTGACCTGGCTAGCGGCCTTGGCACCTAGCAAGCCAAAGACAAGGCCCCTCGTAAAGAGCGTCTTGCCCGCACCAAGAGGGCCCTCCAAGAACACGCAAGCGGGAAAACGCTCGAGCCTTCGGGCAAATACCTTGGCAAACGCGAGCGTCTCGGCGCTGGAGAGCAACGCATAGTGCTCGACCATCACGGGCTACTTGGTTCGCCTTTTGCCGCCACCTGGCCACCCAAAAAGGTTGAGGCCATTCATTAACGGCCGGGATTTTGGGCTACGTAGTCGCCAAAGATGGAGGGCAACGCTCCTAACAAGTCGCCGGCGAGCAACCCGTAGGTTCCCTTAAGGGCGGCCATCCGCTCGCCCGCGGCCCCGTGGGCAAACACCCCGAACGGGATGGCTTCGTAAGGAGAAAGCCCCTGGGCTAAAAGCCCGCCCAGCATCCCAGAAAGGACGTCTCCCATGCCGCCCGAGGCCATCGCGGGACAACCAGATGTATTCACCCAAACTGGCCCTTCGGGGCAGACGGTAATTGTCCTCGCTCCTTTAAGGACAACAAATACGCCGTGGCGGCCCGCGTAGGCATTGGCGGTCCCGACCCTGTCATTTTGGACGGCCTTTGTGCTTTGCCCGGTAAGCCTTGCCATCTCCCCCGGGTGGGGGGTTAGGACGAGCATGGGGGGCCTTTTCCCCTGAAGCAGCGCGGGGTCTTGGGCAATCAGATTGAGCCCGTCGGCATCCACCACAACAGGCGCCCTGGCGTGCAGAAAAAGAAACTCGGCGAATTTTCTGGTATCTTCCGAAACACCGACCCCGGGGCCGAACACGACGGCTTGCTTGCCCTCGAGCAGCGCCTCGAGCGCTCCAAAGTTGGCTTGCGTCGCGGCAAACTCTCCTAGCGCGCTCGCTTCCAGCGGGGCTTGCATGACCTCCAGGAGCCTTGCCGAGGCCTGGGAGTACTCGGAGGCCGGAATCGCGAGCGTTACCAGGCCCGCCCCTACCCTGGCGGCCGCCGTAGCGGCCATCACCGCCGCACCCGTCTTGCCCCGTGAGCCCGCGACGACGAGAACGTGGCCGTAGGTTCCTTTATGGCTGTCCGCCGATCTTTTAGGCAGGGCCCCCACAAAGGCATGTTCACAACCCAAAAAATAGGGAAATATGAGCTTAGCGTAGGTCGTTTCTGAAAACCCGATGTCGATGACCTCGAGCTCTCCTTGGTAATCGGCACCCGGATAAAGCGCCTGGCCAAGCTTCATGAGCCCTATCGGGTAGGTCTTCTTTGCACGAACGGCCTCGCCCATGACCTTCCCCGTCGAGCCGTTCACTCCGCTGGCTATGTCCACGCTCACGACAAGCCCGCCAAGCCCGTTCACCATGACGATTGCCGCCTCTGTCAGCCCCTCGACGGGCCTTTGAATGCCGGTCCCGAGGATCGCATCCACGACGAGCGCGGCATGGGAGGCCTCATTAGCCTTAAGGGCGTGCTCAAGGGCTTCTTGATCGGGCACTTCCAAGACGGCCTCCGGATAAAGCCTTTTGAGGACACCAAAATGGAGCGCCGCATCGCCCTTTAATTCTTCTAGCCTTGAAAGCAACAGGCATCGAACGCGCCAGCCCAAGTCTAAGAGCACCCTGGCGATCACGCTCCCGTCGCCCCCGTTGTTGCCCCTGCCGGAGACGACAAGCGCCGAACGGGAGGCAAGCCGGCCTCCGAACTCCCGCTCGATGGCGCCAGCGATCGCCCTACCCGCGTTTTCCATAAGCACTGCCCCTGGGATCCCGACTTCCTCGATCGTGATCCTGTCTACCTCACGCATAAGCTCGTTGGTCGCAAGCCGCATGGTGTAAGGCTCCTAGCGCTGGGTCAGCGCGAGCATGTCCAGGGTCGCTTGAAAAATACCGACGAAAACGCTCCTTGAAATAATGCTGTGGCCTATGTTGAGCTCTTCTATGGAAGGAATCTTGACGATCGGCCGGACGTTTTGGTAGTTCAGCCCGTGCCCCGCCGCAACGACAAGCCCCAAGGCGTGGGCCTTTTGCGCGGCAGCCTCTATCCTAGCCCATTCGCCCTGCCAGGCATCCATACCAAAAAGACGGTTCGCATACCGGCCCGTATGGAGCTCCACGCCCGTAAGCCCGAGCTCTTTTGCCCGCAGGATTTGGGCCAACTCGGGCTCGATGAACGCAAAGGTTCGAATGCCGGCATCCTTGAGCCGCTCCAAAAGGCCGAGCGCCTCTTGGCTCAACCCGGTAAGCTCCAGCCCCCCTTCGGTCGTGAGCTCCTTGCGCTTTTCTGGGACGAGCGTTGCCTGTGCCGGGCGTACCTCGAGGGCCACCGAAACGATGTCCTCGTTTAAGGCCATCTCGAGGTTCAAGGAAACCTGAAGCAGCCTTCTTGCCAGCCGGACGTCCTCGTCCTGGATATGCCTCCTGTCTTCCCTTAGGTGCATGACGATGCTAGTAGCCCCGGCAAGCTCGGCCTGCAAAGCGGCATGGACGGGGTTCGGCTCCGCCCCTCCGCGCGCTTGCCTTAGCGTTGCCGCATGGTCTACGTTAACTCCCAAGCGCATTTCGGCCATTGCCTCCAAACGCTCCCTTTGCGTTTCCATTCAACCCCTGGATCGCTTCGAGAATTTCTTGCCCGACGTCGTCTAGAACCGCCCGGTCTTCGCCTTCGATGAGGATACGGATGAGCGGCTGCGTGCCCGAGGCTCGGACGAATACACGGCCCGTCTTCCCTATTTTTTGCTCGAGACGGCGGATGCTGGCCTGGAACGTTTCGCCCGAAAGAAGCTCCGCCGTATGGCCGTTGGTCTCGACGTTCAGCAAGACCTGAGGTGAAGGCTCGAGGATCCGCTCGAGTTCGGAGAGCGGACGGTTTGCCTTTAGCATCAATTCGAGGACCATCAGCGCCGTCAAGATGCCGTCCCCTGAGGTCGAGTGATCGGAGAACACGAAATGGCCCGATGATTCGCCTCCTATGTTGGCCCCTTCACGGCGCATCGCTTCGACAACATAACGGTCGCCCACCTGCGTCCTTAGAAGCCCGATGCCCCGTTCGGCCAAAAACCTGTCTAGCGCCATCGTACTCATTACGGTAGCAACGACAAGGTTGCGCTTGAGCCTGCCTTCCTTTGCCCAAGCGGTCGCACACATGGCGAGCACTTGATCGCCGTGGACAATCTCCCCTTTTTCGTCGGCCAAGATGGCCCTGTCGGCATCGCCATCGAGCGCGAGGCCCAAGTGGGCGTTGACCTCTACGACCTTTTTTGCCATGGCTTCAGGATGGATTGCGCCGCATCGTTCATTAATGTTCGTCCCGTCGGGCTCGTCGTTCATGACAATCACCTCGGCGCCCAGCTCTTCGAACACCCAAGGCGCCACCTTGTAGGCAGCGCCGTTGGCGCAATCGAGCACAATCCGTACTCCTTCGAGGTCCATGTGTTTGGGGAAGGCGTACTTCAAGTGGACGACGTAGCGGCCTACGGCGTCGTCAATGCGAAATGCCTTGCCGATATCCCCGTGGGAAACATCGTACCCTGGCGGAGGGGCGAACACGAGCTCTTCGATGGCCGCCTCGTTGCTGTCCGAGAGCTTGAATCCGTCTGCATCGAAAAACTTGATGCCGTTATCGTAGTAAGGGTTATGCGAGGCCGAAATCACGACCCCGTAAGCGGCGCGCATGTTTGAAGTCAAAAAGGCGATACCCGGCGTAGGAAGAGGCCCTACGAGGTAAGGATCCACTCCGACAGCGCAAAGCCCGGAACAGATGGCCGTCTCGATAAGATACCCCGATAGCCGGGTGTCCTTGCCGATGAGGACCTTGCCGTGCCTGGCCTGCCCCTTCTTGAGCGAGATCCCGATCGCTTTCCCAACGCGTACGACGGTTTCGGGCACCAGTAGCTCCTTGTTGGCGACACCCCTTATCCCGTCCGTCCCAAAGAGCTTTCCCATCGTACCGACCCCTTAAATTCAAACACGTGACGCAGATTAGCTAACGTAGGCGGCTTCTGAAGCCATCGAAGGCATTATAGCCGTTCCATGGGAGTGGGTAAAGGTAGAAAATGGCCGGTTTAGGGTTTTCTCGAGCGAGCAAGCCTAGGAGGTCTTAGGGGCAGGTTCCCCATCGTTCCGCGTGGGCTCCCCGTAGATCAGCCGAACCGTCACACCCTCAGGCGTCACGGCAACACCCGGGGGAAGCCGGTCCGTATCCAGCGGGAAAGCCTTGATAACAACCTCTCCTGCAGTCTCGCTCATCGCCGGCTCGATAGGCTGCGTGTGAACAATCGATACTTTTCCTACCAAACTTTTGGGCCCGGACAACCGCACGATGGGCGGGGAAATATCGACAACCTTCAAAGAAGAGCCTCTTGGAAGACCACCCAGCTCGGGAACTACCCGAACGCTCCGCTCGATGCGCTCATCGAGCACCACCGTAACCTTCTCCGGGTCAATCGCCTTCACGGCAATTCCCCTCGAGAGGTTGATGTCCGCGTAGCGCAAATCGAGCGTGTTCTTTCCGGGTTTCAGGCTCGACCCATCCACCTTGATCTGGAGGTCTTCTCGAAACAGGAAGGGGAAGAACGAGCGAGACCCTGCAAAGCGAACCTGAACGGCCTTTGGCGGTTCATCCAGCATCGCAAGATGCTGGGGCATGTTCAAGATTTTGATGGGAACATGAAGGATTACCTCATCCTCCTTCTCGCCCGTCACGAAAAGCCAAAGGGCAAACGCGAGCACGAGCGACAAGATCTTGAGGGCCGCCTTTCCCCTTAGGGGACGGAAAAAGCCTGCTTCCATGCCTTCAAATTCCTAACGATCCATTCGATGTAGCGCGCTCTTGTACTCGAAACCTCGAGCAGCCCCCTAAGGCGATCCTGGATTTCGATGGGCTCGAGGTCCAAGTAAAGCTGCCCGTCCACGGCCAACGAGACAGACCCACGCTCCTCGCTGACAACGAGGACGACGGCATCTGTCTCCTCGGTAACGCCAAGGCCAGCACGGTGCCTCGTTCCAAGTGTCCTGCTAAGCAAGGGGTTCATGCTCAGCGGAAGAAGGCATCCGGCAGACTTGGCACGGCCATGCTGGACAATCAGCGCCCCGTCATGCAAAGGGGAACTGGTGACAAAAATAGCCTGCAAGAGCTCTTTAGAAAGCCTTGCATCCAAGACGGTCCCCGTATCGACATAGGTTTTAAGCCCAACGTTGCGCTGAAATACTATTAACGCCCCGATCCTTCTTGCGGCCAGAATCTGGCAAGCAACCACGGCCTCCTCGATTACCTTGCTTTCCTCGGTTTGGCTCATCTCCCCAAAGAACGGGTTCGTCCCGACGCTCATGAGGAGCTTGCGGATATCGTTCTGGAACAAAACGATTATAATGAGGATAAGCGACCTAAGGACATCGTCTAAGACCCAGTTGAGCGTGGGCAGCCTTAAAATCTGAGAGATGTAGTATAGAATAAAAAGGAAGACGAGCCCCATAAGCATCTGGACGGCCTTCGTCCCCTTGATCATGTTGAGAACCTGATAGATCAAGAACGCGACGATGCCGATGTCCAGGATGTCGGGAAGACTCAAGCCGAACATGACAGCGCCTTCCAAAGACGGGTTGCTTGGGCCGTCTGTCCGACGTTGTGCGTCCTTAACACGCTTGCGCCGTTTTGCAGGGCGTTGATGCCCGCAAGGACGCTCAAGCGGTCTTTTTCTTCCTCGGAAACGGGCTTCAGAGCGAAAGCATCCAAAAAGCGTTTTCGGCTTACCCCGACAACGATAGGGGCTTTCAGCGGGCCAAGTTGGCCTAGCTCTCGAAGGAGCGTCAGGTTGTCCATGGGTAGCTTGCCAAACCCTATGCCCGGATCGACGAGAAGACGTTCTTTTGGAATGCCCAGCGCCACGGCATAAGCTATGCGGTTGTGCAAAAAATGGTACACAGTGCGGGTAATATTGTGGTAGCAAGCCAGCGTTTGCATTCGCCCCGGCACCGCCTGGGCATGCATCAAGATCACAAAAGCGTTGGATTTCGCCAGCGCCCTTCCCATAGAAGGATCCCAGCGTAACGCAGAAACGTCGTTGACAAGCGAGGCCCCTCTTTCAATAGCCTCGAGGGCGACGCGCGCCTTCGTCGTATCCACGCTGATGGGCAACGGAAAAGCGGATTTTTGGAGCCCCTCAAGGACGGGAAGAAGCCTTTTCAACTCTTCATGTTCAGAAACAGGCTTAGCACCAGGCCGGGTGGATTCTGCCCCGATGTCTAAGATATCCGCCCCTTCTTCTAAAAGCCGAAAGGCATGGTCAACGGCCCTGCTTGGATCCAAAAACCTCCCCCCGTCCGAGAAGGAGTCTGGCGTAACGTTGAGAATGCCCATCACCAGCGACAGCTTGGCGCTTGAGCAAAAACGCCCTGACAACGAGACAAGCGGGTTAGGGTTAGCCGAGAACCCCTGGGGTTCGGTCGGATGCAATGGCCCTGCACTCCTCGAGGATTCGATCAATATCCTTCGAATCAAGCGTTTCTTTTTCCAGCAATTCAGAGGCGATCCTCTTTAGGACGTGCAGGTTGTCCGTGATCAGCGTTTTTGCCCTCGAATAGCAATCGTCCACGATCAAGCGGATTTCTCGGTCGATTTCCCTTGCGGTCAGCTCGGAATAGGTAATGTGCCTTGTAATCTCCCGGCCTAAAAAGACCTCTTCCTCTTTCTCACCGTAGGTCAACGGACCGAGACGCTCGCTCATCCCCCACTTACACACCATGCTTCGGGCGACATCCGTAACCCGCTCTAGGTCGCTGCTCGCCCCGGTCGAAAGCGTCTGGAAAATCATCTCCTCGGCGATCCGTCCGCCTAGAAGAACGCATATATGGGATAGTAGGTCCTCTTTTGTTTTGGAAAAGGTGTCCCCTTCGGGGAGCTGCTGGGTAATCCCCAGCGCCATTCCCCTGGGTATGATCGAAACCTTGTGGACAGGGTCCGAAGCAGGCGTAAGCTTGGCGACAAGCGTGTGGCCAGCCTCGTGGTAGGCCGTGTGCTTCCGCTCTTTTTCCGGGATGACGAGGCTTTTCCGCTCGGCGCCCATATAGATCTTGTCCTTGGCCTCCTCGAAATCCTCCATCGTTACTTTGAGTTTCCCCTTCCTGGCGGCGATGAGCGCGGCTTCGTTCACCATGTTTTCCAAGTCGGCCCCGGCAAAGCCGGGTGTGCCTCTTGCCAGGACCCCGACATCGACCTCCGTATCGTACACAATTCGTTGGATGTGAACCCTCAAGATTCCTTCCCTGCCCTTAATGTCCGGCTTGGGCACGACGATATGCCTATCGAACCTCCCTGGCCTCAAGAGCGCGGGGTCTAACACGTCCGGCCTGTTCGTGGCGGCAATCAAAATAACGCCCTCGTTTGGCTCGAAACCGTCCATTTCGACCAAAAGCTGGTTGAGTGTTTGCTCACGCTCATCGTGGCCACCTCCTAGCCCGGCCCCACGATGACGCCCTACGGCGTCGATTTCGTCGATGAACACAAGGCTAGGGGCAAGCTTCTTTGCCTGGGTGAACAAATCCCTAACCCTGGCTGCACCGACACCGACGAACATCTCGACAAAATCCGAGCCCGAAATGCTAAGAAACGGGACGTTCGCCTCTCCCGCGATCGCCTTGGCAAGGAGCGTCTTGCCCGTGCCGGGGGCGCCCACAAGCAAGATTCCTTTAGGCAGGCGCCCTCCCAGCGTTGTGAAGCGCTTGGGGTCTTTCAGAAAATCTACGATCTCTTGGAGGTCGGCTTTTGCCTCTTCAATGCCCGCGACGTCTTTAAAGCGAACTTTGATCCGGTTCTCCATCATGACGTTTGCCTTGCTCTTGCCAAAGCTCAACGCCTTTGATCCGCCTACCTGCATCTGGCGCATGAAGAAGTACCATACCCCGATCAACAAGAGAATGGGCAGCCAAGAACCCAGTAACGTGATGTACCATGGCGAATGCCCGTCAGGCTTCACCTCGATCTGCACACCCTTGGCCCTTAGGTTAGGAACGAGATCATAGCCCTGAGGGGCGTAGGCCTGGAATGTGGCCTCCCCCTTGAGCTTCCCGGAAAGGGCCTGGCCTTCGATGACGACGCTCTCGACCTCCCCTTTGTCGAGACGATCGAGAAATTCGCTAAACGTCAGCGCTTTTTTTGTGTGCGAAACCTGTTCTGTCAAGTTCACAAACACAAGAAGGCTTAGAACGACAAGCAGCACCAAAGCAATGTTTTTGGAAAACTTGGTCAACGCGTCTCCCTTGACTGAATAGGAGGTGGGTTACCCATGTCCATATCGCCGTCCGGGACAGGCCTTGCATGGATTTCCAGAACGGCCTGGGTTTCGGGGAGAACCTTAAACGCTTCGGCCCGCTTGAGGCCGATCACCCAGACGATCTCGCCCTGGATTTCCAGGACGGGCGTTGTCCAGCGCGCTTCCGGGTCGAGCCGGTAATCCCGGAAAACCTCCTTGATTTTTTTGCTATGTCCGCCCATTCCAAGGGGCTTCAATCGGTCACCGAACCTTGCGGGCCTCAAAAGAAGTGGAAAAACAATCTGGCGGCTATCAAGGTACGCTATCCACGGGTTATGCGGCACTTCGCCCTCCCGCTCCGCCTTGTTTGCGCTGCGCTCACAAACTTCAAGCTGGATGCCCGCTTCGGGGCAATTCACAACTCCCTCGCGGAATACTTTGTAGGCCCATGAGAGCGCTTTTGTCCTCTTTGCGACCCTTTCTCTCAGAACAAGCTTACCATAAAACCCGTAGGCATCCAATCTTTGATCGAAATGAAGACAAAACGTCTTGCCCTCTTTCAGCCTTTGGACAAGCCCAATGAGCGTCTTAAGGTTTGACCGAAACCCAAAGAGCGCCTCGATCAGCAAAAAGAGCGCGTGTTCTACAAGAGATTCGGGGGCTCGGACAAGCTCGGCCGTTTGCAACACCGCTTCATCTCTCGAAGCGCTGACAAGGCTCCGGCCAAACAACTCTTTCGCGTGGGCTTCCATCCAATCCGCTTCGGCCTCGAGCAGCCGAAAGCTCTTCTTGGCAGCAGAATAAAGGCCAGGGTACGCCTGCATGAGTGCGGGCAGGACGCGCGCTCGAATCCGATTTCTTACGTAAGCTTCGTTCCTGTTCGTCGCGTCCTCAAAAAACGGCAGGCCCATTTCGTTGGCGTAGGCTTCGATAGCCGATCTTGGCGTTTCGATCAATGGCCGGACGATTTCATCTCCTCGTTTTGCACGAAGCGAGGAAAGACCGCGGGTACCGGAACCTCTCAAAAAAAACATTAGGAACGTTTCAATCCTGTCGTCCAAATGATGGCCAAGAGCGAGCATGGAACCCGGAACCTGCTTAAGGACATGCCCGAAGAATGCATAGCGGAGGTCCCTCAAGGCGGCTTCCTGGCTTTGCCCTGGAAGCAAAGGGACGAGACGCTCGAGCCCCCGCCATGGGATTCTGAGGCCTTTTGCAATGTTCCTTGTAAAGCGCTCCTCTAGAGTGGCCTCTGGACGCATACGGTGGTTGACGTGAAGAACCCCCAGGGGGGCGTTCAGCATCGGAGCGAGCCTGGAGAGGCAAAAAAGCAGAACCGTAGAATCGACCCCACCGGAACAGCCGACAAAAAGACGGCTCGCCCCAAAGATTACGCTTTGGGACTGCAATACCGTCAAGATTTCACGTTCAAGAAAAGCAAGCGGCCCTCCTCGCCTACCAGAAAGGCATTCGAGGAAAAGGGCCGCTTTTTTGGAAGCATCCACCATCGCATCCTAAAGAACCATGGTGGCGGTGCAGGGATTCGAACCCCGGACAGCGCGGATATGAGCCGCGTGCTCTGACCAACTGAGCTACACCGCCAACCGACCTGCCAACACCCCCCTATCCGGGAAGGACCGACAGGATGGTTGCCAGCGAATCAAGCGTTCCCACGCTCGCGCTCGTTAACGCATCCCCAATCCCTGGTACGTCAAGAACGTCGATCATCAGCTTTAAAAAGTCTTCCCACAGGGTGATAACCCATTCGCCAATCATGCAGTAGTCCTTTTGCCCTGGCCCTTAAGGCATAGGGGCTTGCGTCGTTCCGTCCGGCTGGCTTGGCTCCTCACTCGGGGCTGAAGGCGTCTCCGTTCCGTAGGGGGCC
>WOYI010941315.1_pt1 | contig 11712 bp, 7 predicted proteins | sample 6423411 | NCBI WGS metagenome assembly WOYI01 (sample SAMN13441803, study PRJNA592873) | oil field metagenome | biome: oil field; feature: oil-well bore; material: oil-contaminated soil; isolation source: oil-contaminated soil from oil-well borehole | place: Germany: Wietze | collected 2016-10-18 ... | reverse complement strand
ATTAAGAATAAAAAAATATAGAGCAGGAGGTGAAAAAAGTCCCCGCACTTCCCCGCAACTACCTTTAAAACGGCGTCGGGAAGCCTGCGAAGTCTGCGGGGACTTTTGCGGGGACTTTTGCAACTCCCCGCAAACCCTGGATGAGGTGCTTTTGTAGGGGATGGCTTCCGGATGGGTGCGCGGCCACTTGAGAGGATAAAAGGAAGATGCAAAAGGTGGTTTTTCTCGACCTTTCCCCAAAGTCCCCGCACTTCCCCGCATTTTGTTTGCATGGAGCACATGTCAGTTGAAGGTAATAATGAATACTGTTGACATGAATAAACCGTATGCTAGAATAAAAACACCACTTTAAAACTGAAATGAAGCTGGACCTGAAAAAGCTATAGGAATGAAAGGAACGAAAGAAATGAAAGGAATGCTTGTAGAGACTGATATAAAGATATTAGCAGAACTACAGAGACGGTCAGCCCGAGGCGAGGACATCTCAAAAAGAGCGCTGGCCCGTGATCTTGGGATATCGACCCAGGCGCTTTGGGTTCACATGAGGAAGCTCAAAGCGTTGGGATGTCTAGAATACACTCCGGCCAAATATACGGCGGTAGGCCGCGGGCGGGAATTGATTGAGATGATTAAAGCAGCATGAGGGGCAGTAAACAGGTGCTAATAGCACAGCCGGGGATTGTTAGGCGCAACCCCGGCTGGCAACAAAAACACTGTTTAAGTAACGTGTTGGACAACTACGCTACGGAAACAGTATATGCTATAAGCGCCGTGTTTTTCAAGCCCCCAATAAAACGGGATAAAAAACATGGCAATAGACAGTATAGAGAAAGCAAACACCAGCAATGTAGATGAGTATCTTCTTAACAGAGGATTAAGCGAAGCTACAATCAAAGCAGCGCGTCTGCATGCCGTTGAAACGAAAAACTGGCCTGGTGTTCAGGGGGAGGGCCCAGTTGTTTGTATCCCATATTACAACACCGACGGCAGCCCTGTCACCGACCTACTTGGCCGACCCTTTGAACGCATCAGAGTTGCGAAACCCGCGCCTGGTGAGCCAAAATACTGCTCCCGTGCCGGAGCTGGTACTGCCATATATATCCCGCCGACAATCAGAGACACCCTCATCGAGCTAGATACATTGTGCATCACCGAGGGGGAATTCAAAGCACTGATCGCCTGTCAGCACAACATCCCAGCGGTCGCAATCCAGGGTTGCCAGTGCTGGCACGATAGTGCTAGACACAAAGCCGCAAGAGAGGAAGCATACAAACGCTTCTCCATGCTTCCAGAGCTAGACAAAGACGCGCCTCTGCATCCTATGCTTATACCGCTGATTAGAAAAAAAGATGGGTCCGCACGGAATATTATCATTGTCGGGGATGCGGACCTAGCCTGGAAACCAGAAGCGGCAGACGCTAAAAGAGCGATGGAAGCGCTTGCAGACGCGATCCGCTGGCAGTTCGGGGCGCAAGTGTCCCTGTTATTCTGCCCGCCCATATTAGAGGCACAATATCTGAAGCTAACATCCTGCAATCATGGAGAAGTACAGAAAGCCTATGAAGAGGCAGATGACGGTGCTAAAGCAAGAATAAAAGAACACAAAACGGGGCTGGACGATTGGCTACAACACACAGCTAAACAAGACGCCAACGGTGCGGGACAGCATGCCCAGTATGTCCAACGGGAGCTGCTGAGACACCACACGAAACACGGCCACGCCTATATAACCGCCCATTACATACCAGGAGCGACGGCGGAGGCGCTCGACATCGCAAAAGAAGCGATGAAGCGAGCAGACCATATATATATAGTAGGTAAGTTGCCCGCAGCAGTCGAAAACAACGCGGACGGCAGCCCGAGCATCCGCCCGTTGCTCAATCCAGAGGATTACAGAATACCCTTATCAAAGCGCATACGGTTTGCTCGCGGAAGTAAAAAAGGATTAGTCCAAATCGAAACACCAACCCCTGTTTTGTATGCCCTCAGCAACACAAGCGTGCACTATGAGCGCATACGGGGCATCACGCGCGTGCCGATTGTAAACCCGCAGACAGGAGCGGTGACGGCATTTAAGAGTGGTACCCATGCCGGGTTCGTCTGGGACATACCATGCCTGGATGAAATACAAAAGGCCGTGGCCGCTTTCCCCGACACAACCGCAGCGATACGAGAATTGCTGGCGCCTTTTATTGACTTCCCCTTTGCTGACCCAGCGTCTCGATCAGCGCTGCTTGCACTACTGCTGACCCTGTTTGCGCGGCGCCAACTACCGACCGCGCCGATGTTTATCATCTCGTCACCAGAAATGGGGACAGGCAAAACACTGCTTGCCAGGCTTGCTTGTCTGCTAATCCTAGGCACCCAACCAACACAGGTAGCATGGCCAATGTCAGGGGGAAAAACAGACGATGAGGAGCTTAGAAAAGCGATGCTGACGACGTTGGCAAACAAGCCGGATGCGCTGCTGTTTGATAACATAATCAACGGTGGATATCTTGACTCGTCAATCATTGACGCGATCATCACAACAAGCGAATACACAGGGAGATTGCTTGGGCAAAACAGGGAGATAACCGTTCAGACGGACACAACATTGATATGCACAGGCAACAACATCGCACCAGATGGGGACACGCGCTCCCGCGCATACATCATCCGGCTAGACGCGGCTACGGCGGACACAACAAAGCGCCATTTCAGATATAGTGAAGAGCAGTTATATGAGATGGCGAAAGAGAGACGCCCGCGAGCCTTGGCCGCCTGCATCAAAATCATCCAGGCTTATACAGAAGCGGGTGCGCCAAGCGCCCGAGATATGTCTATTGATAATAACCGGTTCTCAAGCTGGCAGCGGGCGGCAAGACTGCCACTGATTGTCGCGGGTCTGCCCGATCCCGATGAGACGATCAGCAAAACAGATACGAGAAAAGAAGTCGACGGTGAGGTTCTAGCTGCGATATACGAAGTGATGAATAATGCACCGTGGACAGCAGGCGAATTAACTGCCTTAGCAGAGTCAAAACCCGAACTAAAAACGTATCTGATGTATGTCGCGGGGCGGGGTACACAACTCAAGCAGCAGGCCGTTGGGTATTGGTGCACACGGGTGCTAGACCGAATCATTGGTGATTTTGTATTAAGGTGTGTTGGTATTGACTCCCACAAAAAAGTCCGTAAATACGCCGTTGAAAGAGTCAACAAAGAGTTGGCTACTAGATCTATATTTGAGGATGAGTTTTTCGCCGAGACCGACGACGTGGAAACAAAAGCCTCTGCGCCTATGTTAGCGCTAGCGCCTCCAAAGGCCGAAACACCGAAGCCAAAAGGGAAAGCTAAGGCGCGGTCTGTGGGCAATGTAACAGAAGCCACACCAGAGACAGCCATCCAAACATCAACACCAGAACCCCAACCCAACACCCCCGCGCCATTCCTAACAACGCTCACAGACGAGCACCGGGCGCTGCTTCAACAAACCCCGTGGCTTTCTTTTGATCTCGAAACAACTGCGCTAACCCGCGCCTCTGCTCCAGTTATCTTGACAACACAAACCAAAATTGGCAACACGCCTTGGAAGAAGTACAAAGACATACACAACGCCAGCGCGGACACAACAGCACGTGCTCGTATACTATCTTGTACAGTACAGTACATAGATAGTACCCAGACGCTAGCTTGGGACCTAGACAGATTATCTGAAGCAGAGAAAACAGAGCTTTTCGCATTGTGTATTGAAGGGAAAATACTCATTGGCCACAATTTGACTTTTGACCTAAGCTGGGCTACGTGGTACACCAACGCGAAGCCTGCACAAGTGCTAGACACCATGCTACTTATCCGCGCATTATGGCCGAGTCTCCCGCTTATGCTGCATGAAAAAACAGAGGCAGACGAAGTGACAGAAAAATACATTAATACCAGTAAACCTGGAGGCATTGCAGGTATAGGGCTAGAAGCGGTGGCGCTGGCTTTGGACTTAAACATGCCCCAAGGCAAGGCATACCAGAGGCCCGAGAACTGGGTACCGTCTGCACTAACGATGGAGCATTACGAATATGCCGTGAGCGATACGACGGTAGTTTTAGATATTCTAGGCCACATCTTGGGGCACTTTGGCATTAAAGACGTAGGTATTGATAAGGCGTGGGAGGCGCTGGAAGCCAAAAATCCTGGCGGTTGGATCGCATACCGTGATGCTTTTGCCCCCGCCATTCCTTTGCTAGCCGACATGCACCGTCTCGGGCTACCTCTGGATGGGGAGGGGCTTAAAACACTCCTTGAAATGAAAGACAAAGAGGCCCACGCACATGCCGAGGAGCTTATTAAAATCATCCCAGAGCTAGGCCCATTCCTCGACGACCTCGTACATGGGGGGTTAACAAACAGAATTAAGCAGGCTATTGCAGCGCATATAGAAAGGCAGGGTATCCGGCTTAATGTCGAAAATCAGTCGAAATTGACTGAAACTGGCGACGTATCGCTGAAAAAGGCAAGTGCTGACAAGCCAAAAGTCGAAAATCAGTCAAAAGCGACTTCAATTAGTGAAGACACGCTGAAGAAGATCAGCGCGGACAAGCTGCCATTCTATCCGACCTGGCTCCAGCTTCGAGAGTCACTGAAAATACGGCAAATGCTTGAGTCGCTGCAAAAGCTCGCAGGCGTCGATGGTCGGCTGCACTCGCTGATTTCCATTGCAGCAGACACAGGCCGGACAACATCGCAAGAACCGAACTTACAAAACTTTCCCCGCGACCCTGCTTTCCGCAAACTAGTGCGGGCGCGCCCGGGGTTTGTGCTGGTGGACGCTGATTTGGGGGCAATAGAAATGCGGATTGCTGCCGCTTTAGCTGAACGTGCTATTAAAGAGTTTTGCCTTGGTGGACCACGCCAAAAAGATTTACCAAGGTGGCTACTTGATGCGAACGTGGTTCCCTCTCACGATTGGCAGCGGAAAATGAAAGCCAAGTTCTATGCATGCGTCAAAAAATTAAAGGCTATTGATTACCATTCGCGGCTAGCTGAGGTTTTCCGATCAGGCGTTGATCCGCACACAGCAACCGGGCTATCACTTATGCGAGCAGCGGGTGTCTTGCCAGAAGGTATGCCGGAGGATATTATCGGCTGGCTTGCGAATATGAAGCCAGAAGAGCGAGCGACAATGAAGAAGCAGGTTGGTGATTGGCGTCAGAAAGCCAAGGCACTAAACTTTGGGTTGCTTTATGGCCAATCGGCCAAGGGTCTTTATTATTATGGTATAACCTCTTATGGTTTGTCCTGGAGTCAAGAGGAGGCAGAAAAAGCACGTGAGGTTTGGCTTGATACGTACCCGGAAATTGTGTTCTGGCAACTTGTGACAGAGTTTGCAAGCTCACGGCAAGCGTTGCTTATTGCGAAAGATAAGCAGTCGGGGAAAATTGAGCGAAAATACCGCCGGATTTTTACGGCTGAAACATTGTCAGGGCGTCCGCTGACAACATTAACCGTACAGTCTATCTTGAACTATCAGGACCAGGGCACAGGGGCAGAAATGTTGCTAATAGCTATGGCGCGTCTGCCAGACGATTTGCGCCAGTACATGGTCGATATCGTGCATGACGAGATACTGCTTGAGGTGCCTGCAGATATGGCCCCGCGGGCACAAGTAGCGCTTGAAGAAGCGATGGTGAGTGCAGCTGAAGCTATGCTTCAGCCGTGGGGCGTCAGTGCGGAGGCAGACGCGGCAAGTGGTGAGACATGGGCGGATGCGAAGACTTAATGCTAAACAGGAGAGAGCGATGATTAACCCTGATGAAAGTTCAAGAGAGCGCTGACGCAAACAGTAATATTTTTTGATTTTGCGTTTGATGTTCTTTCTCGCGCAGAAAACAAAACACTAAAATGCTCTTTCACTGTTGCGTCCAGGCTTCGTTTGGCCATGTTGGCAGCTTTCACAGGCCTTTGTTCTTTTCCCGTTCGATCAGCTCTTTTTCCAGGGCCTCGACGATAATCCGCGTCATGCTCTCGTGTCGTCTGCCGTAGTGCTCGACATAATGCTTGAGCCGGTAATACAGGCTCTCCGGCAACGCCAGATTAAAGCCGACCTTTCTTTCGGTCTTCGGCGACTCCGTGATGAAGGCCTCTGGCGTCTGCGTCCGTTTCTTGAATCCGCCCATGTGTTCTCCGGTATTGTACAGTACTGTGCTATTCTATATTCTATTGACCGCTCAAACAGGCCGTGACCTCCTGAAAGACGCTCTCAAGCTCTAATTCGGCCCTTGGGTCCTTGGGGTGGATCTCGCCAATGGCCATGCCTTGCTTTGCCGCCTTGCGCCAGGCGATGCGTTCCTTGATGGAGGTCTTCAAGGGTCTCATGCCTGGCAGATCGGCCAGAAAACTCCTTAGGTCCTCTTCTTCGGTAACGGCGGGATTGGATGGCGCCCGGTTGACGACCAGCGCCGCTTTCAGACCTTCGTTGAATCCTCTGGCGTCTTCGATGAGGCCTGCCATTTTCTCTAGAACCCAAACGTCGAACTGGCTCGCCTGCACGGGCACAAGGACCAAATCGGCGATCAAAAGGCCTTTCCTCATTTCAACGCTGTCCCTACCGCCTGTATCAATCAAGGCGACATCGAACTTGGGCGACAAGGCTCTTATGTCCTTGTCAAGGCTCGATCCGGTTTTGCTGACGGTCACCGGACAGGGTTCGATTTTACTCTCTTGCCTTAATTCCGCCCAGGCGCTTGCCGACTGCTGGGGATCGGCGTCGATCAGCAACGCGGTTTGGCCATTTTTGAGATAACGGACCGCGAGATTGACGGTCAAGGTTGTCTTGCCGGTGCCGCCCTTTTCGTTGGCAATGAGGATGATCATGGGTTGCGCCTCGATGGGTTTCCAGTATGATAATGTACGGTATCGTACACAGCAATAGGATATCATACTGCTCTACATCGCCTTTGCCGGGATTCTTTTGTCCTTGGCCACGACAGGCTATGTGCGCGAAATGGATCGGCTCAATCATGTTCATCGTTTGGGCGATCAATTAAATCAGTTTTCCGAAGCCGCAGAACTCTACGCCGTTAACCGGGCAGCGACCACGCGCAATGGCCAACGGGTAAACCGGCAGGATTTGATCAACGAAGGATTGTTACCCGAAAGCTTTCCCGAAGAAACGCCTTTTGGCCAAACGCTTGAGGCGCGCTTCGACAGAGATCGCTATGGCAATATCACCAGCGTGGTCTATGAACGAGGCAGGATTGATCGCGATTCCAGATACGCGCGGTTAAGTGACGAACGACGCGAAAGCCTGAAACGGCAGGCAGCGGACTATGCGTCTAGAAAGAGTGACAATGTCACGTTTTCGAGACAGTTTGGTTACATCCCGGCGCGTCGTAGCGTATTCCATGGTTTGTTCTCCGATTTCACCTTCCGAATGAATGGCCTAGCAGGTTCCGAACCATCGGCCTCGGTGTTGATTGCGCCACCGAGAACTTTGGCCTATGCCGAAGATACGCTTGATTATGGCATGACGGGAAGAGCGGGCAAGGACGTTAGCCAAAGTACGCAACGATCACCGCGTGGCGCGGATGCGGAAGAACAAGGCACGCCCGCATCAGGGTTTACCCGTGACGCGCCATCGGACAGTGTTGGGAATAGCACGCCGGGCAAACGGCAAAATGACGTGGAAGACGACCGAGGCGAACGCGGGATCATGGTCGCTGGCATCGGCAAGGAAGGCGCGTCGGGCAGTGGCTACACGCCCGCCGGTGTGCCACAGGCGGCAGGGGTGTATATTCCATCTGACGTGCCGGGGATATCCATGATTGGTGATGCGCAAACGTCGAGACGAGCGCCATTTATGTGGATTGGCATTGCTATTATGGTTGGCCTTGCGACTTTGGCGTTATCGACCATCCTATTTCTCACCTTTGGTGGATTGGGTCTTCTTGTGGCACTCATCGCGTTGGCCATTTTCCTTTTTATGTTACTGCCAGCAGTCATTGCGCTGACGGTTTTGACATGGATAACGTTCATTGTATTGTCAATTATTGCGTTTGTAGTGTTCATTTTATTGCTATTGGCTATTGTGGGTATTGATTTACTGATTGTAGCAGCCATTACGATTCTGGCTATTCTGCTAATGCTTTTATCGGCGATATTACCATTACTGATTGGACTATTGTGGTCACTGGTAGTGATCCTGACGTTTGGCGCGGCGATATTGATTTTTGCTATTGCTCAAGCATTAGGTCTCATGCTGATTAGCGTTCTTCATATCATGATATTTGCTGGAAACGAGTCTATTAAGTCCGTTATTAACGCCGCTGCTGCTGCTTTTCCTGTAGCTGGTAACATATTTTCTCCGGGAGTTAAGACAGTTCAAATCCTCGCGCAAAACGTCATTAACATAATTGACCTCCCACAAGTTATGGTACTGACAATAAATGGCATTATGGGACTCGCGGCAAGTCTAATTGCGGGTATGCTGTTTCTGATTGGCGGTTTGCCATCACTTGGCATTGGAGGCATTTTACCAATCATTGGGTTATTGGCCGCTGTCGCAATTGGTGGCATTATCCCTGATATGCTTCAGTACTTAGCCAACCTTCTTATCTTTCCATTGTTCACAACGGCAGGCGGTCTGATTGGACTTATGGGGAGTCTTGCCGATACGGGTTTAAGCACGTTAGCTCCAGCCATACTTAGTTTAATTAACGCATTGTTGCCTCTTTTAACCCTCATTGTGCCATTTTTAGGTCCAATATTGACTGGAATTGGTTTAATGGGTGGACTTGGTCTTGATGCTGCCATAACTTTTGCTCTAGACACTCTGGGTTCGTTTATCAGTGTGATGGCTCAAGGCGTGAATAATATTGCTAATTTGGTTCCAAACGCTTTGGCGTCCTTATTGAACGCCGTCATCAGAGCGCTTTCGTATAGTGTTGCCATGCTACTCATTTTTATGCCATTGGCTATTCTAGGCGCCATGATTTCCACGTGGGCAGCCGGTCTTTGGGGTCTGCTGTTGCAAGCACTCATTGATGCAGCAATATTCATTCTCGCGACACTGCTGAATCTCGCAATCTCCGCTCTAATGGCACTTGCCGCCGTTGGCGCATGGCTGCTATTTAACATCATTAATCTGGTGCTTATGGCGGTCATGACCATGGTCGTTTTCATCATCCAAGCGCTCTTTTGGTTAGCATCTTTCACTTTGGCCACCATTACTTGGTTATTGACCTCTATTCTTAACTTCGCAGGTCCCATGTTTATTGCTCCAGCCATTCTCGTTATTGGTTCGGCACTGTTCTTCACCGCAAGGACCATTTTCCAGGTGCAGATGGGGTCACAGATTCCAGGAAAAGCGATCCTGCGCAACCTAGGAGGCTGGCTATCCATCGTCGCAGCCGTCGCAGCCTTCGTAGGATCACTTTTTGCCTTCGACGTGGTAGCAGGAATCCTGTCACTGTTAACTGGCTTTTTGCCCATTCCATTCATCTGGGCCATTGTACCTACAATCCTAGCGCTGGTGTTTTTCGTCGCACCATGGGCGTTGACCAATATCGGCGTCATTGGCGCAGTGGCGGCTTCGGCTTGGCGCAAGTTTCGCTCGGGCATCATGTTGCCAAGAAACATCCTGCTATCGTCTCTGGGTTTGGCAGGACTTGGTGTGTTCATGGTGACAGCGGCCTATCTCATGGCGTTTCTCACCTCGGTATTCACCATGATGGTGCCGTCGTTCATCATCCACACCGCAACGCTTGAGGTGATCCTTGCCATGGGCGTGACCATCATTCTCGCCATGGCCGTGCTGGCTATCGGCTTCCTGCTGTCCACCGTGGCATTGGGTCTGGCTTTGGCGGTCATCGCGATCATCTTCTTGGCGGCCACTGGGGCTATCGCCCTAGGTCTCTTGGCGTCACTAGCACTTGGGTTCCTTGGTACGCTCATTCCGCCATTGATTCCAATCCTACCGATTATCTTGGCCACGGTCATTGCTGTGCTGATCTATGCAATGGCTAATATCATCTTTGGATTGACAGAAGCCGCAACGGAAGCAACGGCAACGACCGCCGCGAGCATGCTAGAAGCGTTGGGCATCACCATCGTCCCGCAGTGAGAGGACAGCGTTGCCACCAAAGCATGCCATCCTCTCACCTTGGATTTTATGGCGCGATGCAAGCGTTTTGAATATATATATTTTTTTCGGTTCCAGGGAACATGCCAATTGGTGGCAATCCTCTTTCAGCAATTTCCTGGACGATGGCCTGATTGAACTCTTGCCCATGGTTTCCCGTCGCAGACCAAGCGGCGGCTCCCCAGCAGGTCTCACGTGTTCGTGGCGCGTTTGGATCGCTCACGATATCCACGTAAGGAGCACCAACAGCTTTCGCGGCGTCAATGTAAGGGTCTTTGTAGAGCGCCACTCCTTCTGAAAAACTTAATGGTGGATTTCCATTATCAGAATACCGGTTAAGACTTTCAGCCATTCTGACTTGAGTATTGCCAAAAAGAATAGCCTGCCTAGCCTGCCGTGGGTTATCGGCATTCTCCCTCACCCAGTTCTTGTCGATGGTTTGCGCCTCAATCGCGCCCATCATCCCCATCATGGCCATGGCCATGACCCATGGCGTTGCTTTTTTACGAAACATAATTTTCTCCTTTGGTTTAGGCAAAGCCCCATGCCTAACCTATGATTTTATTATACCAAGATTGAAAAATCATGATTTTGGCGTTGGCATGAGCCGAGGTAGAGAACCCACTTTCCTAGACGACGAAGGCCTATCGAACGACCTGCCGACCTTCATCAAAACCACCTCAAAATGATCGTGGATGACACGGATAAAAATCCCGTCCGGTTTTTACCGGAAAAGGGTGGGATAGGTTTAGATAAGGAGGGCTGCCATGATCTTCTTCACTGCGCGTTGCCTCCCATCATTAATCGACATGAGCTGGCCCACTGTTGGCTCTAATTCATGCCTTCGCAGCCTCCACCTGCAACGTCGCCCACGGACCAGCGTGCAACCACGTATCGCGCCGGGTTCTCGCCAACTTCTAGTACCTGGAAATGCGCCTTGTCGCATTCGATCTTGGCTCTCTCCTTGTCGCGTAGGTCGTCCGTGAACAGGGATATACACCGGGTATAATTAGGCCGGGAAATAGCCCTCTAGGACTTTGTCGAATAGTTTCTTGATGTACTCAGAGTCTTCGGCAAAAAGGATATTGTTTGCCTCGAATTCCTCTCGTGAATGTTGTCCCGTGCCGAAGAAGCTTTTCGTCTCCTCATAAGAGCCGGGGGCAATAATGAAGGAGGCTAGATGAACTTGCCATTGGGAACCCTGCTGTTGCAGTGTTGTCTCTAAAGCCTTTAGGCTTTGGTGCAGCCTCACCTTCGGATCGTTGAAGCCGCCCCGTGCCATGCGCAGGCCATGAGGGTCGATAAAGGTTATTCGTTGTTGCTTGTCGTGAATCAACCACAAGATGAAGTCGGGATAGAATGCCTCACCTTCGCCTGCCTCAAAGAAGCCTATACCTCTGCCTCTGGTGAGGTTTCTTAGCAAGAATACCTGTTTACCTTCAATTTCTGCCTTTTGGGTTTGCAGGTAGATACGTAAGTCACGGACAAACTTGGCCTCTCCCTCGTTCAAGGCCGGAGGTGTTGCCTCCATGCGTTCCTGCCTGTCGGTTACTATTAAGGGCTGATAGAGGTGGCGGTCAAAATGAATGTTGGGGAAA
>WOYI011415633.1_pt1 | contig 11715 bp, 11 predicted proteins | sample 6423411 | NCBI WGS metagenome assembly WOYI01 (sample SAMN13441803, study PRJNA592873) | oil field metagenome | biome: oil field; feature: oil-well bore; material: oil-contaminated soil; isolation source: oil-contaminated soil from oil-well borehole | place: Germany: Wietze | collected 2016-10-18 ... | reverse complement strand
CCCGAACCACGGTACCTCGCCCCATGAGCGGCAAGCTTTTCATCAAGACCCACGGTTGCCAGATGAACGAGTACGACTCGGCCAAGATGGCCGACGTGCTCAAGGCGTCGCACGGCCTGCAGCTGACCGACAACGAAGCCGAGGCGGACGTCATCCTGGTCAACACCTGCTCGATCCGCGAGAAGGCGCAGGCGAAGGTGTTCAGCCAGCTCGGTCGCTGGAAGGAGCACAAGGCCAATGGCCGGCCGGTGCTGATCGGCGTGGCCGGCTGCGTGGCCAGCCAGGAGGGCGAGGCGATCGTCCAGCGCGCGCCCTACGTCGACCTGGTGTTCGGCCCGCAGACCCTGCACCGCCTGCCCGAGCTGATCGAGTCGCGCCGCGCCACCGGCAAGCCGCAGGTGGACATCTCCTTCCCCGAGATCGAGAAGTTCGACCACCTGCCCGAACCGCGCGCCGAAGGGCCGACCGCGTTCGTGTCGATCATGGAAGGCTGCTCCAAGTACTGCTCCTACTGCGTGGTGCCGTACACCCGCGGCGAGGAAATCAGCCGCCCGTTCGATGACGTGATCGTCGAGGTGGCCCAGCTCGCCGAACAGGGCGTGCGCGAGGTCAACCTGCTGGGCCAGAACGTCAACGCCTACCGCGGCGCCACCCACGATGGCGGCAGCGCCGACCTGGCCGTGCTGATCCACGCGATCGCGCAGATCGACGGCATCGGCCGCATCCGCTTCACCACCTCGCATCCGCTGGAGTTCTCCGACTCGCTGATCGAGGCCTATGCCAGCGTACCGAAGCTGGCCAACTACCTGCACCTGCCGGTGCAGGCCGGCTCCGACCGCATCCTCAGCGCGATGAAGCGCGGCTACACCGCGCTGGAATTCAAGCAGAAGATCCGCAAGCTGCGCGCGGTGCGCCCGGACATCTGCATCAGCTCGGACTTCATCGTCGGCTTCCCCGGCGAGACGGACGAAGACTTCGCCAAGACCATGAAGCTGATCGACGACGTCGGTTTCGACCAGAGCTTCAGCTTCATCTTCTCCTCGCGTCCCGGCACGCCGGCGGCCAACCTCGCCGACGACACGCCGATGGCGGTCAAGCACGCGCGGCTCAGCCACCTGCAGTCGGTGATCAACGCCAACGCGAAGCGGATCAACCAGGCGATGGTCGGCAGCGTGCAGCGCGTGCTGGTGGAAAAGCCCAGCCGCAAGAACGCCAGCGAACTCAGCGGCCGCACCGAGAACATGCGCTACGTGAACTTCCCCGGCGATGCGCGCCTGATCGGCCAGTTCGTCGACGTGCTGATCACCGAGGCAATGAGCAACTCGCTGCGTGGGCGCGTAGTGACCACGCCAGAACCGGCCGAAGCCGTGTCGTGACGAACCCGCTGTCGATCCGCGTCCTGCGCCCGGACGAGTTCGAGCACGCCTGGCCGATTTTCCGCGCCGTCGTCGCCGAGGGCGACACCTACAGCTACGCGCCGGACACGGACCTGGAAACGGCACGTGCCCTGTGGACCACGCCGCCCGCCCGTACCTACGTCGCCGAACGCGACGGCGAGGTGCTCGGCTGCTACCTGCTCAAGCCGAACCAGCCCGGACTCGGCGACCACGTCGCCAATGCCGGCTACATGGTGGCCCGATCCGCGCGCGGCCAGGGCATCGCCTCGACCCTGTGCGCCCACTCGCTGGATGAAGCCCGGCGCCAGGGTTTCACGGCGATGCAGTACAACTTCGTGGTGTCGACCAACGAAGGCGCCGTGCGGCTATGGCAGCGTCACGGTTTTCAGATCGTCGGCCGCGTTCCCGGAGCCTTCCGTCACGCCACGCGCGGTCTCACCGATATCCTGGTGATGCATCGCCTGCTTTGAATCCGTACGATCGGATCAATCCAGCCGTTTGCGAAACCGGGTGATCGCCAAGCCAAGCATCACCACGATGAAGGCCGCCAGCGCGAGCAGGTCGGGCCACGGTCGCCCAGCGTCGCACCGCGCAGCATCACGCCGCGGATCAGGCGCAGGAAATGGGTCAGCGGCAGGACCTCGGCGAACCACTGCACCGCCTGGGGCATGCCGGCGAACGGAAACATGAAGCCGGACAGCAGTAGCGACGGCAGGAACACGAAGAACGTCACCTGCATCGCCTGGAACTGCGACTGCGCTCGCGTCGAAATCAACAGCCCCATGGCCAGATTGGCCAGGATCAGCAGGCCCGCCGCGAGGTAGACATCGAGAATGCCGCCGCGCACCGGTACCTCGAACAGCCACACGCCCAGCACCAGCACCACGCTGGTCTGCACCAGCCCGATGCCGATATACGGCAGCACCTTGCCCAGCATCAGTTCGGCACTGGTCAACGGCGTGGCGATCAACAGTTCCATGTTGCCCCGCTCGCGCTCGCGCACGATCGCGATCGCCGTGAACAGCACCATGGTCATGGTCAGGATCACCCCGATCAGGCCGGGCACGATGTTCACCGCCGAGCTGCGCTGCGGGTTGTAGAAACTGACCACGCCGATCGGCGTCTCGGCGGGCGTACTGGTGAGCGGTGCGCGGGTGTCCGGACGCGCGCTGTCCAGCGGCGTCTGCGCCAACTGGGCGGCGGTGCCCTGCACCGCGGTGTCGCTACCGTCGACGAGAATCTGCGCGACCTGGCGCCCGTCGATGCGACGACGTTCGAAGTCCGGCGGTATCACGATGCCCACGCTGATCTGGCCGCGCCGCAGCATCGCCATCAGCTGGTCCGGTGTCTGGGTGGTGGCGACGGGCGCGACCACGTCGGTATTGAGCATGTCCATCACCAGCGCGCGGGAGCCAGCCGTATTGGCCTGGTCGGCGATACCCGCATGCAGCCCGCGCAAGGTGAAGTTGATCGCGTAGCCGAACAACACCAGCTGGATTACCGGCAAGCCCACGATCATCACCAGCGTCACGCGGTCGCGGCGCAGCTGGCGCAGCTCCTTGATCACGATGGCCCACAACCGGCGCCATTTCATGCCGCTCGCTCCGCCGCCTGGTCCGAGCGCGTGGCAGCTACGAACACGTCCTCGAGATTGGCCGTTGCCGCCGCGATCTTCGCGGACAGGCCGGCCCCCGCGATGGCCTCGCGCATCTGCCCCTGCACGTCGGCATCGCCGGCATCGTCGGTGAGCACGCGCAGCAGGTTGCCGACCTGGGCCACGCCGAGCACCCCATGCAACCCCGAAAGCACGTGCTGCGCCTTGCGCGGCGCCGCGGTGTCGACGGTGAAGGTGCGTCCGCGCAACCGCTCGGTGAGCTCGCCCGGCGTGCCGTCGGCGACCAGCCGGCCGCGGTCGAGGATCGCCAGGCGGTGGCAGCGCTCGGCCTCGTCCATCAGGTGCGTGGAGACCAGCAAGGTGGTGCCGGCGTCGGCCAGTTCGAACAGCTTTTCCCAGAAATCGCGGCGGGATTCCGGATCGACCGCGCTGGTCGGTTCGTCCAGGAACAGCAGTTCCGGCTCGTGGATCACCGCGCCGGCCAGCGCCAGGCGCTGCTTCTGTCCGCCGCTCATGGTGCCGGCCAGCTGCCGTTGCCGGTCGCCGAAGCGGTACTGCTCGATCAGCGTATCGATGCGCTGGCGCGTGCGCGCTCGCGGCACGCCCTGCACCGCGGCCAGGAACTGCAGGTTCTCGCGCACGGTGAGGTCCTCGAACAGCGAGAAGCGCTGGGTCATGTAGCCGATGCGCGAACGCAACGCGTCGGCCTGCGCCGGCACCTTCAGCCCGAGCACGTCGATCTCGCCGTCGGTCGGCGTGAGCAGGCCGCACAGCATGCGGATGGTGGTGGACTTGCCCGATCCGTTCGGACCGAGGAAGCCATAGACGCGCTTCGCCGGCACGTCCAGGTCGACGTGATCCACCGCCACCAGCGCGCCGAAGCGCTTGGTCAGGCCGCGCGCCCGGATCGCCTGGGCCGGCGGCGCGCTGGCGGCGGGGTCGCTCACGGCTGCGCCGCGTCGGGAAGCTCGACCCGCACCGGCAGTCCCGCCGGCAACTCGCCCGCACCCGCGCCGAGCGTCACCTCGGCCAGATAGCTCAGGCGGGTGGCGTCGTCGCCGATCAGCGCGTAGTAAGGCGTGAAGCCCGGCTCGCTGCGCACCATCCGCACCGTTCCGGCGAGCGCCGCCTCGCGTCCGGGTACGAACACCCGGACGCTGCTGCCGACGTGCACCCGCGTACGCAGCGGCTCCGGCATATAGACCCGAGCGTAGGGCGCATCGCCGGCGAGCAGGATCGCCAACGGCGAGCCCACCGGCGCCTGGTCGCCGAGCTTGTACGGCAGGCTGTCGACGCGCCCGGCCCGCGGCGCCACCACATGGAGCTTGTCCAGCGCGACGCGCTGGGCGTCGGCCTGGGCCTCGGCGGCAGCCAGCGCTGCCTGGGCCTGCGCCAGCTGTTCCGGACGGGTGCCGTGCAGCAGCACGTCGAGGGCTGCCTGCGCCGCATCGGCCTGACCGGACGCGTTGCCGGCCGCGGCGCGGGCGCGATCGATGTCGGCCGCGGCGACGTAGTCGCGACCGCGCAAGGGCAGCAATCGCTGGTAATAGGCGCGGGCGTCGCGCACCTGCGCCTGCGCGGCGGCGAGGTTGGCGCGGGCCTTGGCGATGTCTTCGCGGCGCGGCCCCACCTGCAGCTCCATCAGCACCTGGCGCTGCTGCGCCACCTGGGCCTCGGCTGCGGCGAGTTCCGCCCGCGTGTGGGCGGGATCGAGCTGCAGCAGCGACTGGCCTGCCTCGACCGCCTCGCCCTCGTGGACGTCCACGAGGGCGACGCGTTCGGCGGCGACGGCCGGCAGGCCGATGCGGTCGTATTCGAGCGTGCCCAGTGCCTGTGGGGGCGCCTTGTGGCAACCGGACAGCGACAGTGCGGCCATCACGATGGCAGTCGATGCCCGGCCGAAACGGATCCCCGGTGTCATGGCGTACCTCGTGCGTCGGTCGGAGTCGGTCCGATACCGGATGCCAGCAGGGCCAGCGTGTGCCGCACCAGCACGTCCGGCCCCAGCGGCTCGGCGCCCATGGCCTGCTTCCACACCGGCGCGCCGGCCGCCGGAAACAGCGTCAGCCCCACCAGCGACACCACCATCAGGCGGGGGTCCAGCGCGGGATTCATGCGGCCGGCCGCCTGCGCCGCGGCAAAACGACCGGCCAGCCACTGCGGCAGCATCGGCACCACCTGGCGAAACACGATCTCGCGCAGCGTCGCGCCCTCGCACAACACTTCGCGCACCCATAGCGGCGGCAACCAGGGATGCTCGGCCACGATCTCGGCGATGCCCTGCGCGAACGCCGTCACCAGCGCCATCGGATCGTCGCCAACCTGCTCCAGCCGCGCGCGCATCGGCTGCATGGCCGGCATCAGGCGCTCGTCGATCAGCGCCTGGGTCAGGCGCGCCTTGTCGCCGAAGTAGTAATGCAGCATCGCCGGAGTGACCCCGGCGGCGACCGCGATCGCGCGCAGCGAACTGCCCTCGATGCCGGTACGCCCGAACTGCACGGCGGCAGCGTCGAGCAGGCGTGCGCGCAGATCGACGTCGTCGCGTCCGGGCCTTCCGGCGCGGCGGCGGCTGGCGGGCTTGGCTGGCTTGGACTTTGGCATGGATAGAAATTAATTCATTGGTTAATTAACCGCAAGGCCCGGCACCGGAGAGGACGCCAAGGCACACGGAACGACCGCCCCGATGCGAGGCGCACCACCATGGCTCTCGCACATATAGCGCGGTACTCTGGAGCGCTTATGACCGACATCAATCAACGCGACTTCGCCCTCGATCCCGAGGACAACGCCCGCCTCGCCAACCTGTGCGGACCGTTCGACGAACACCTGCGCCAGGTCGAGCTGCGCCTGGGCGTGGAAATCAATCATCGCGGCAACCTGTTTCAGGTGATCGGCGAGCAGGTCGCCACGCGCGCCACCGAAAAGGTGCTTCGTGCGCTTTACGCTGCCACCGATGGCGAGACGCTCACCGGCGCCAGGGTCAACCTGCACCTGGCCGAGTCGGGCATCGAGGCGATCACCGCCGAGGCCGCCGAGGCGGCGCAGGAGGTGGCGATCAAGGTCAAGCGCGGCGTGATCAAGGGACGCGGCCCGAACCAGGCGCGCTACCTGCACGCGATCACCAGCCACGACATCAGCTTCGGCGTCGGCCCGGCCGGCACCGGCAAGACCTACCTGGCCGTGGCCAGCGCGGTCGAAGCGCTGGAAGCCAACCGCGTGCAGCGCCTGCTGCTGGTGCGCCCCGCGGTGGAAGCCGGCGAGAAGCTCGGCTTCCTGCCCGGCGACCTCGGCCAGAAGGTCGACCCCTACCTGCGTCCGCTGTACGACGCCCTGTACGAAATGCTCGGCTTCGAGAAGGTCGCCAAGCTGATCGAGCGCAACGTGATCGAGATCGCCCCGCTGGCCTACATGCGCGGGCGCACCCTCAACGATTCCTACGTGATCCTCGACGAGGCGCAGAACACCACCGTCGAGCAGATGAAGATGTTCCTCACCCGCATCGGTTTCGGCTCGGTGGCGGTGATCACCGGCGACGTCAGCCAGGTGGACCTGCCGCGCCACGTGCGCTCGGGCCTGCGCCATGCGGTGGAAGTGCTGCGCGGCGTGGACGGCATCAGCTTCACCTTCTTCACCTCGCGCGACGTGGTGCGCCACCCGCTGGTGGCGAAGATCGTGCGCGCCTACGAGTCGTTCGAAGCCGCAGCCGAGGCCGCCAAGGGCGATGGCAAGTGAGCGGCGAAACGCTCGTCCACGTCGGCTACGCGGTGCCGCGCGCGGGCGTGCCCGCCACAGCCAGCTTCCGCCGCTGGGTGGAGGCGGCCCTGCGCGGGGCGAAGCGGCGGCGCGCCACCGAGCTGTCGATCCGCATCGTCGATGCCGCCGAAGGTCGCGCACTCAACCGCGACTATCGCGGCAGGGACTACGCCACCAACGTGCTCTCGTTCGAGGCCGACCTGCCGCCCGGCCCCAAGCTGCCGCTGATCGGCGACATGGTGATCTGCGCCCCGGTAGTGGCCCGCGAAGCCGCCGAACAAGGCAAGCCGCCGCGCGACCACTGGGCCCACCTGACCGTGCACGGCGTGCTGCACCTGCTCGGCCACGACCACATCGTGGAGGCCGAAGCCGAGGCGATGGAGGCGCTGGAGACGCGGATCCTCGCAGGGCTGGGCATCGCCGATCCATACGCGGGTTGAGGCGTTGCGGCCGGGGGTCGCGCACCGGGTGCGCTCCTACCTGCAGGCCGACTCACGCACCGGCGGCAAGCCTTGTGAGACAGGCATCCCACGCTCCTATGCGCTGAATCGATAGGTCATTTCGGCTAGACTGCGCGTTCCGCCCGGCTACGGGCAGAGCTTTCAAGAGTGATGAACGACGAACCTGGCAGTACCGGCGGCCCGGCCCACCGATCATGGTGGGGTCGACTGGGCCACATGTTTTCCGGCGAGCCGCGCAATCGCGAGGAACTGGTCGAGGAGCTGCGCGCCGCCCAGGCCAATGGACTCCTCTCCAACGACACCCTCACCATGGTCGAGGGTGCGCTGAAGGTTACCGAACTGAGCGTGGACGATGTGATGGTCCCGCGCGCGCAGATCGTGATGATCTCCGCCGACTCCCCGCTTGATGACATCCTCGCCGCCGTGGTCGAGTCGGGCCACTCGCGCTTTCCCGTACACGGCGAGGACAAGGACGAGATCCTCGGCATCCTGCTGGCCAAGGACCTGCTGAAGTACTTCGGCGACGGCGAGCACTTCGACATCCGTGCCATCCTGCGCCCGGCGGTACTGATCCCCGAGTCGATGCGCCTGAACGTGCTGCTGGCCGAGTTCCGGCTCAGCCGCAACCACATGGCGCTGGTGGTGGACGAATACGGCGGCGTCGCCGGTCTGATCACCATCGAGGACGTGCTCGAGCAGATCGTCGGCGAGATCGACGACGAGCACGACGACGCGGAAGAACCCACCCTGATGCACGCCCAGCCGGGCGGCGACTGGCTGGTGAGCGCGCTCACGCCGATCGCGGACTTCAACGAGCAGACCGGCTCGTCGTATTCGGATGAGGAGTTCGACACCATCGGCGGCATGGTCACCTCCGAGTTCGGCCACCTGCCGGAAGCGGGCGAGGAGATCGCCGTGGGCGACTACCTGTTCCATGTCACCGAGGCCGACGACCGCCGCGTGCATCAGTTCCGCGTGAGCCGCGCCAGCAGCAGCGACTGAGAGGCTGAGAAAAAATCGCCCGCCTGCTGCGAGCGTCGCCAAACGCCCGTGCCGGCGGCGCTCTCGCTACGGCGCTCGAATTTTTCTCAGCCTCTGAGCCGCCCTTGTAGGAGCGCACCCTGTGCGCGACCTCTTCTCCATCGCATGGAAAAGAGGTCGCGCACAGGGTGCGCTCCTACGGAAGCGGTCTTCCGGAAACGTCGACTCCCCGGCCGGCCGCCACTAGAGTGGCGCCTTTCCATCTCCCCGGTCGGCCCCGATGTCCCTGCTGCGCCGCGGCTTCGCGCTGCTTCTGCTGATCCTCCTCGGCACCTCCCTGCCCGCCCATGCCGGCATCGCCGATGCCCCGGGCAACCGGCTGCAGATCACCGTCATCACCTACGGCCCGGGCGACACCTACTGGGAACGCTTCGGCCACATCGCGATCGAGCTGCGTGACCGCCAGGACGACGAGGCGATCAGCTTCAACTACGGCGTGTTCGATTTCGACGAGAAGGGCTTCCTGCTCAACTTCGCGCGCGGCCGCATGCACTACCTGATGGACGCCGCACCGACCGACGTCGACACCGGCTACTACGTGCAGGCCGGCCGCTCGATCACCCGCCAGCGTCTCGCCTTCACGCCGGAGCAGGCCGCCGCGCTGCGCGATTTCCTGCTGTGGAACCTGCGTCCGGAAAACGCCCGCTACGACTACGACTACTACGTCGACAACTGCAGCACCCGCGTGCGCGACGCACTGGACAAGGCGCTCGGCGGCATTCTCAAGACCACCCTCGCCGCCCGCCCCGGCCGCATGACCTACCGCCAGCAGACCGACCGCCTGATGAGCGCGCAACCGTGGCTGATGCTGCTGCTCGACCTGGGCCTGGGGCCGTACGCCGACCACCCGCTCAGCGGCTGGCAGGAAGCCTTCATCCCGATGGCATTGCAGCGCGAGCTGCGCGCCGTGCAGGTGCCGGACGGTCACGGCGGCCACTCGCCGCTGGTGATCGAAGAACACGAAGTCTCGCCCAACCGCGTGGACGCGCCGCCACCGCAGGCCCCGGACCTGCGCGGCCCGATGGCACTCGCCGGCGTCGCGCTCGCCGCGCTGCTGGTGATCGCGCGTCGCCGCGTCCCGGCACTGTTTGCGGTGCTCGCCATCACCTGGCTGACGCTGGCCGGCACAGCCGGCCTGCTCATGCTCGGCCTGTGGGCCTTCACCAGCCACCATTCGGCGTGGGCCAACGCCAACCTGCTGCTGTTCAATCCGCTGGCGTTCGCTCTCATCCCCGCGATATGGCGCAGCGTGCGCGGCACGGCCACCGCGCGCTGGATGGATGCCTTGCTGATCGCCCAGCTCGGCGCCGGCCTGATCGCCATCGCACTGCACCTGCTGCCCGGCATCGTGCAGCAGAACCAGCCCTGGCTGCTGTTGGCGCTGCCGGTGTGGCTGGCGTTGGCGTGGTCGCTGCGATCCGGGCGAGGCGTGCCGCCGGCGTGAGCTCCGCCATTGCCCCGCCGCGATGCACGGGGGCATGATGCGGCGATGCTTTCCACCGCCACCTCCAGGACGACCGAGCCCGTGCCCGCGACCGGCATGGTGGTGAACTGCGTCGCCTACCATCGTGATGGTCGCCGCCTCGGCGACATCACCATCGACGCGATCAGCGACGTGCTGGAACAGCCGGACACCTTCGTCTGGGTCGGCCTGCACGAGCCGGACGAACCGCTGCTGGAGAAGCTGCAGGAGGAGTTCGACCTGCACGACCTGGCGATCGAGGACGCACACCACGCCCACCAGCGCACCAAGGTCGAGGCCTACGGCGACTCGCTGTTCATCGTGGTGCAGACGGCCCAGCTGGTGGCGGGCGAGCTGGCCTTCGGCGAAACGCATATCTTCCTGGGCCCGCGCTACCTGGTCACCGTGCGCCACGGCGCATCACTGTCCTACGCCCCGGCGCGGCGCACCTGCGAGCACTCGCCCGAGCTGCTGGCGCTTGGACCGAGCTACGGCCTCTACGGCGTGCTCGACTTCATCGTCGACAACCTGCTGCCGATCGTGCGCGACTTCCGCGAAGAGCTGCAGGCGCTGGAGCAGGACATCTTCGCGGAAACCTTCAACCGCGAGACGGTCAGGCGCCTGTACGACATGCAGCGCGACCTGATGACGCTGCGCCTGGCCGTCGCGCCGATGCAGGACGTGATCAGCCAGCTGGTGCGCCTGCATCCCAACCTCATCCCGGAAGACCTGCGCGCCTACTTCCGCGACGTCTACGACCACGTGTTCCGGGTCAACGAGTCGGTCAGCGCGATGCGCGAAATGCTCGGCGCCACCATCAACGTCAACCTGTCGCTGGTCACCTTCGGCCAGAACGAAGTGATGAAGAAACTCGCCGGCTGGGCCGCCATGCTCGCCGCCCCCACCCTCATCACCAGTTGGTACGGCATGAACTTCCACCACATGCCCGAACTGGACAAGCCGTGGGCCTACCCGGCCATGATCGTGCTGGTGATCGCCGTGGTGGGCGGCATCTTCGCCTGGTTGAAGCGGTCGCGCTGGCTGTGACGATGGGGTCGTGCACATCCTACAAAGCCCCCTGTAGGAGCGCCCCCCGGATCGGGTCCGGGCTGGCTCTGTGCGCGACCCATGCAAGCCACAGCGCGAGACCCGTCGCGCACAGGGTGCGCTCCTACAGGCCCGATGCCATGTAGGAGCTCACCCCCTGATCGGGTCCGGGGCAGGCTCTGTGAGCGACCGATGAGGCTCAGGCGCGCCCGCTTCCTACGCCGAAGCGGGCGCGCGCCCCATACCGTCACCGTGTCCCCTGGTCGATGGTCGACACATGACCACTTTCGACTCGCCAGGCCATCGTGCGCTGCGCAAAGGCCGCGTATCCATTCCCGGCCACGCCTACCTGCTCACGAGCGTCACGGCCCTTCGCATTCCATGGTTCCTTGGCCCGGACCTGGCCAGACTGGCTTGCCGGCAGATGATCGATCCCGCGACGTGGGGTGATGCCACACCGCTTTGCTGGATCTTCATGCCCGATCACTGGCACGGCTTGATCGAGCTTGGCGACCGTGACGACCTTGCCTGCGTGATGAACCGGTTCAAGGCACTCGTCAGCAAACGCGTTGGCGAGATAGCACCGCAAACACGCCTGTGGTCGCATGGATTTCATGACCGAGCGTTGCGGCGGGAGGAAGACGTTCGAACGATCGCACGCTACGTCATCGCCAAACCCATGCGGGCGGGGTTGGTGGAGCGAGTGGGGGATTATCCGTATTGGGACTGCGCGTGGTTGTAGCTGTGGTTTTCTGTGCGTCCGCAGGCTTGCGCTTCGGAAGCACGGTGGTCGCGCACCAAGCCCGAGTCAGCGCCTACCGTCGCTTGGATTTGATCGTCAACTGGACTTGACCATCCAATTATTGGGGGTACCACAATTCTTGACCTGATTAGTGCCGAACCTCAGCCAGCTGTCGCGTGATGTGAGACGTCCACGAG
>WOYI010516962.1_pt1 | contig 11719 bp, 9 predicted proteins | sample 6423411 | NCBI WGS metagenome assembly WOYI01 (sample SAMN13441803, study PRJNA592873) | oil field metagenome | biome: oil field; feature: oil-well bore; material: oil-contaminated soil; isolation source: oil-contaminated soil from oil-well borehole | place: Germany: Wietze | collected 2016-10-18 ... | reverse complement strand
GTTCACCAGCGGACGGCTGGCCGCCGGGTTCCTCACTCACCGGCTTGGTGGAAAAAGGATACTCTTTTCCGGAATCCTTCTCGCCCTCCTTGGCGTTATCCTGTTATGGTGGAATCCCTTTGAACCTGCTAACCTGATTGCAGTTGTGTTGATCGGTCTTGCGATCGCTCCACTTTTCCCCGCCCTGATGTCCGGGACAAGCCAGCGGATTTGCGACGCCTGTACAGCGAACACGATTGGCTTCCAAATGGCGATGACCGGTTTGGGAGGCGCAATCATCCCAAGCCTGGTGGGCGTCCTGGCAAAAGCCACGTCCCTTGAAATCGTGCCCATCTGCCTGACCGTCTTATTCACAGCTTTAATACCCGCTTATGGATTCATCCAACCCTTGGCTGTATCTCAAAAACCGACCAGGTGAAAAATGTAAAGGGTTGAATTATAATCGTAAATTACCGGCACCAATCTTATGAAGGGTACTGAACCCAAAGGAAGAGACCGACATGAAAAATATTGAATCCCTCATCGCGCAAATGACACTGGAAGAAAAGGCCGCCCTTTGCACCGGCGCAACAGCCTGGACAACAATGCCCATCGAACGGTTGGGTGTTCCGGAATTATTTATGGCTGACGGCCCACACGGTGTCCGCCGGGTGGTTGACCTTTCAGGATTGAACCAACAAAGCCTGCCCGCCACATGCTTCCCCACGGCATCGTGCCTCGCTTCAACCTGGAACACGGACTTAATCTACCGGATGGGGGAAGCGCTGGCCGAAGAGTGCATTGCACAGGAAGTGGATGTTTTGCTTGGCCCCGGTGTGAACATGAAGCGGTCGCCGCTTTGCGGGCGAAACTTTGAGTATTTTTCTGAGGACCCTTTCCTGGCAGGTGAATTGGCTGCCAGTCTGATCAACGGCATCCAGAGCAAGGGCATTGGCACTTCCCTCAAACATTTTGCTGCAAATAATCAGGAATTCCAACGATTAAGCATCAGCGCAGAAATCGAAGAACGCACATTGCGGGAAATCTACCTGGCCGCCTTTGAAAAAACCGTTAAGCAAGCCAAGCCCTGGACCGTCATGTGCGCTTACAACAAACTCAACGGCGAATATTGTTCCGAACATCACACCCTGCTGAACGACATCCTTAAAGATGAATGGGGATTTGAGGGCTTTGTGGTCTCGGACTGGGGCGCAGTGCACGACCGCGTGGCTTCACTCAAGGGCGGGTTGGATCTGGAGATGCCCGGCCCACAGGATTTGCGTGTCCAGGCCGTGATTAAAGCTGTTCAGGCCGGGGAACTGGACGAATCCCTTCTGGACGAGTCCGTCCGCCGCATCCTGAAAATCAATGCGAAAGCGCAGGAAACACCTAAAGGCACCCCATTTGACCTTGACGCCCATCACGAACTTGCCCGCCGGGTTGCCGATGAAGGTATGGTGCTTCTTAAAAACAACGGCCTCTTACCCCTCAAAGAACCCCAACGTATCGCCGTCATCGGTCAAGCCGCTCAAAAAGCGCATTTCCAGGGCGAAGGCAGCTCGCACGTCAATCCCACAAAGGTCAACGTTCCCTTTGTGGCTCTTCAGGAAGCGGCCGGAGACGCGGAGCTTTCGTATGCGCCGGGTTATCCGCTTAACGACGCATTCCGCCAGGATTTGATCGATCAGGCTGCGGCGAACGCCCAATCAGCCGATGTCGCCGTTCTCTATATTGCCCTGCCGACCCATATTGAATCGGAGGGGTATGACCGGAAATCTCTCGACCTGACCCCGCAACAAATTGCCCTGATCAAAGCCGTCGCAGCAGTACAGCCAAATACAGTGGTCATCCTCAATAACGGCGCACCGGTTACGATGAGCGAATGGATCGATAATGTGGCGGCCGTTTTGGAAGGCTGGATGATGGGCCAGGCCGGCGGTGTTGCCATCTCGGACGTCCTGTTTGGCAAGGTCAATCCCAGCGGTAAACTGGCTGAGACATTCCCGCTCAGGCTGGTTGATACGCCAGCGTACATCAACTGGCCGGGCGGGGCTGGTAAAGTTTACTATGGCGAAGGCTTATTTATCGGTTACCGGTACTATGATGCCAAACAAATGCCGGTCCTGTTCCCCTTTGGTTACGGCCTCAGCTACACAACTTTTGAATACAGCAATGTGAAAATTTCCTCAAAGACCTTCAAAGACGTTGATGGCCTGATGATCTCCCTGGAAATCACCAATACCGGCGATCTGCCGGGTGCAGAAATCGTCCAGGTCTATGTTCACGACCGCGAATCAGAATTAGCCCGCCCCGAAAAAGAATTGAAGGGTTTTGCCAAAGTTGACCTCCAACCCGGTGAGACGAAAACGGTCTCCATCCCCCTGGACTTCCGCTCTTTTGCTTACTATCATCCCAAACACCGGCAATGGATCACCGAAAGCGGGGACTTTGACCTCTTGATCGGCGCATCTTCCGCTGATATTCGGCATATCGAAACGGTGACTTTGGAATCAACCATCCTCTTGAAGAACCTTTTGGATAAAGAATCAACTGTTGGTGAATGGCTGGATGACCCCAAGGGGAAAGTTGTTTTGTATCCCCTCATGACAAAATTGTTGAAGGAAAGCCAACATCTGTTTGGTAACGGCGAAGAAGATGATGACACCGTCAGCAGGAATATCCTGATGATGGTCAGCGGCATGACTTTAGCCAGTGTCCTCATTTCGCAGCAGGAACTGCTGGACGAACCGGTGGGCCAAATCGTGGATGATCTACTGCGACAGGTCCATCTTGAAGATAAATAGAACAAAGAACCCGAAAGATTCACTAAAATCAAAGGATAAGGCAGGAAAAATTTTCGGCCTTATTAATTGGGTGCTTACCCAATTGGACAATGTAATTCCATACCAATGAAAGTGGTCAGCCTTTTGCATCTTCTCTATAATTTATATTATTCAGACTACCGTGGTTTGGATATTAAACCAGAATACGCTAATCCCATAGATAATCTATGCCAAAGCGGGGCCGTTTCATCTAGAATGGTACTATGAATCATTTTAAACCCGCCCTGCTTTAGGAGAAAGACAATGAATGAAATTGCAATAAAAGTCCAAAATCTTGACAAGCGCTTTGAAACCGTTCACGCTGTGAATAATGTCAGTTTTGATGTCCAAAAGGGAGAAATCTTCAGCCTGCTGGGCCCAAACGGCGCCGGAAAAACAACAACGATCGGAATGATCTCCGGACTGTTAACCCCGGATGCCGGTGAAATCTGGCTGATGGGTCATTCCGTCAGCAAGGAGCTAAAGCAAGCCAAAGGCGCCTTGGGCGTCGTCCCCCAGGAAATTGCCCTATACAAAGACATTTCCGCCCGGGCGAACCTCGCTTTCTGGGGCAAAATGTACGGGATGCGCGGCAAACCCCTTGCAAACCGTGTGGATGAAGTCCTGGTATTGATCGGTCTGGAAGACCGGGCCACAGGTGCGGTCTCCAAGTTTTCCGGGGGAATGCAGCGCCGTTTGAATGTCGGTATTGCACTCCTCCATCAACCCCAGATCCTTATCATGGATGAACCCACCGTGGGAATTGACCCCCAAAGCCGTCGGCAGATACTGGATTCGGTCAAACATCTCCGCGATCAGGGTGTGACCGTCCTCTACACAACCCACTACATGGAAGAAGCCCAGGAACTATCCGACCGGATCGCCATCATGGACCACGGAGAGATCATCGCGCTGGGTACGAATCAGGAGCTGATCCGGATCGTGGGTGAATTGGATCGGATTATCCTGACCCTCATCGGCGATTCGGCCCTGGCCAAAACCGCCTGGAGCAAAATTGACGGGGTAAAGGAGATCAACTCCGAGAACGGCACCTTGCACCTGCTGGTTGAAGACAGTAACCAGGTGCTGCCCCATGTGTTTGAAGCCGCGGCTGCTGTGGGCGTCCGGATCAATTCCATAGAAGTCCAGGAGCCAAACCTCGAGGCCGTCTTCCTGCATCTCACCGGCCGCGCCCTGAGGGACTGAAAGGATGCCGACCATGAAATCGATCACCATTGCGCTCAAGGACATGGGGCGCGCTTTTCGCAGCCTCTTTGCCCTGGCCTTTATGTTCGGAATCCCCATCCTGATGACCGTCCTGTTCGGATTTTTGTTCGGCGGCGTGGGTGAAGGGGATAGCGAATTTTCCATCCCCGTTACGGATGTCGTCCTCGTTGATCTGGATGCGGGCAGTCCCTACGCGACCAGGTTGGACTATAACGGTCAAACCTACGCCAGTTTTGGATTGATGCTCACGGATATTCTACAAGATGAGACTTTTACCGAACTCATGTCCGTCACTATCATGGATGAAACCCAGGCCCGGGCGGCTGTTGATGCCCGTGAAGCGGGACTGGCAATTATCATTCCGCAGGATTTCAGCAGCGCCTTGATCGGCATCTCCAAAGAACAATCATCGATTGAGTTTTATCAGGACCCCGAACTTAGCATCGGTCCTGAGATCTGCCAATCAATTGTGATGAGCATCGTAGATGGGTTCTCAACCAGCACCCTCTCGCTGGACACAGTAACTACCGTACTGGCCCAGCAGGGGATCACATTAACAGCCGAGCAGCAGCTTGCCCTGATGCAAACGTTGTCCCGGACGGCTGGTGAAAATGACGAGTCGCAAGGGGCCGGCATTGAGATCGTCCCGCCCACGACAGTTAACGGTGAAGAGACCACACTTATCCAAACCATCATGCGCAGCATATTGGGGGGCATGATGATCTTTTACGCATTCTATACCGGTACCATTGTGGCGGAAACCATTCTGGAGGAAGAGGAAAATGGGACACTCTCACGACTGTTCATTTCCCCGACCGAAGTCCGGACCATTTTGAATGGCAAGTTCCTGGCCGGGTTCCTGATGACCATCGTTCAGGTCTCCCTTTTGCTGCTGTTTGGCAACCTGGTTTTCGGGATCAATTGGGGTCCCCTGCCGCTGCTGGCGATCTTTGCGACCGGCCTGGTCGCCCTGGCAACCAGTTTCGGCATCTTCGTCATTTCTCTGGTAAATAGCACCCGGCAAGGCGGGCTCGTCTACGGGGCCGTGCTGACCTTCACCGGTTTGCTTGGTATTTCCAGTGTCTTTACCCAGGGTACGACCGCAGAAACTGCTTTCAAAGTCATTCCGCTGGCAGTCCCCCAGGGATGGGCGATGAGCGCCATCGAATCCGTCTGGAAGGGCAACCTGGAGAATACACTGCTATATACGGGTGGGATGCTCATCCTCGCAATAATCTTCTTTGTCATCGGCAACGCCCGATTCAAGAAACGGTTTGCCTGAGAGGATCAAGATGAAATTTATTGATATTGCTATTAAAGACCTTTACCAACTATTCAAAGACTGGAAGCCGACTGTAATCCTGCTCGCGGCGCCGATAATCTTCACCTTGCTGTTCGGATTCATGTTCGGGGGGTTCGGCAGCCCCAGCGCCAATCCGGACAGCCGTTTGCCCATTCAAATCGTGACGGGAGAACAGACACCCCTCACATCGCTCTTCATTGAATATCTGGAAGGTTCAACGGTTTTGCGTGTCGAAGCTGTCGAAGAAACCGTCAAACTCGCTCAACGAAAGCAGGCCGTCGCCGATGATGATCTCGCAGCCGTCATTATCATCCCGGAAGGCTTCAGCGACCAGCTCCAATCCACAGGAAAAGTGATGCTGGACGCCATCCTGAAAGAAAACACAACAGCCGGCATAACGGTCCTGCAGGAAATCCAGGCTATCTCCAGCCGGGTGCAGACCGCGGCGAACGCAGCCAACCTGACCGTGGATGTTTATTCGCAAACTGAAGGGGATGCTGAACCCTCCAATGGGGATTCACTGTTTAATGCCGCTTTCGATGAATCCCTTCGTGCATGGGATACGCCCCCGGTCACCGCTTTGGAAACCCAAACCGCGCCCAATGGGAGTCAGGCAACCTCAGAAGAGAATGCCTTTGCCCAATTCCTGCCGGGGATGATGGCCCAGTTTGCCATCACCGGGTTGATGGGGGCATCAACCATCATCGTTCAGGAACGCAAGTCAGGCGCTTTTAACCGGTTGTTAGGCACTGCCGTTTCCAAATTTTCGATCCTCATCGGCCACTGGCTGGCCATGTTCGTGATGATCTTCCTGCAATTTATCATCCTGGTGATCTTCGGCCAGCTTTTCCTGCGCCTTGATTTCTTCGCCGCGCCAGGTGCGACGCTGCTGCTCTCGATTGCAAGCTGCGCCTTCGTGGCCAGCCTGGGATTGCTGATCGGCATCCTTGCCAAAGAACCCGAGCACAGCACAATTCTTGTGATGATACCTATGCTCCTGTTTTCGGGGCTGGGCGGCGCCTGGGTGCCGTTGGACATCCTGGGGGAACAAGTCCAACAGGTATCCCGCTTCACACCGGTCTACTGGATCATGACCGGTTTCCTGGAGATCCTGCTGCGGGGCGGCAAGCTCTTAGATATTCATATTTCACTGCTGGCTCTCATCGGCTTTTCGGTGCTGTTCTTTATCCCGGCAGTAATCCTCTTCTATCGTAAGCGAACTTAACATAAAAACCCGGGTGCACTTCAGCGAGTGCACCCGGGTTTTTTATCGCTTACCCGTTCTCCCAACCTCGTAAGGTTGCCCGGTAAAGCGCACGTTCGAAATAACTTCCCTGTAAAGAGAGATCGTCATAGCCTTTTGTAAACAGGACCGGCATCATCGGGTTCAATTGCTGACCATAGTGAGTCATACAGGCTTCCGGATGAAAACCCGGCCAGGAATAACAGGTGACGGTCGTCCGGCGGTGTTCAGTTGGTACACCTGACGCTACCGTCGCTTCCCAGTTAGGATCATCCGGGTGAAATACATACTGGTCCAGATCACCTTTCGGGATGCCTTCGATGCCGCGTACAACAGGCGGATCCGTCTCTGGCAGATACGGGTCAACCGATAGATCGACAACGATCGCGTGTTCAGGAAGATGCTTGATCCAGGCATTGGGAATCACCGGTTGAGCCGGATTCCGCCGCTGCGTTGCATCTACCAGAATATCGGTCTTGTTCAGTAAACTCAGGACCTCATCCGGATGGTTGGTCACATTGCGACCAACCGCCCGGCAGACCGCTCCCGGTCCGCCTTGTTCAATGTGCTTATTATTCCGCTCAATATTCCCAAGATGAACCGTAGCGTCGACCACATGACGACCGACCATTCCCGTCCCCAACTGCAAGACCCGGATCGGTTTGCCATCCGGCCGGACCAGCCCGGGCCATTTCTCCTCCAACAAATCAAAAGCGACTTCCAATCCATTCCAGGCCACAGCGCGCATGTTTTCAATCAGGCGCACATCATTGTCATTCACAATACTGTCCAGTGAAATGGTCTTCAGACCTAATTTCTTAAAGATGGGAATCCGGTTGGGGTGGGTTGGGTAATGCAGCATGGACATCAGAATCGTCCCTGGTTTCATCCGCTCGAAGTCTTCGTCCGGTGAACGCAGGATCAATACAATATCTTGCGCAAAAGCATCCTGGCGGGTGCCAAATGAGACCTTCGGGTTGCCCTGACGAAATTCCGCTTTATCAAAGCCTGAGCGGGAGCCGTAACCCTCTTCAATCACCACGGACTCTCCCAACTCAGCCATACGCTGAATAAAATCCGGCAGGAACACGCGTTTCTCGCCAGCCTCCAGTTCCATGCGTGGAAATCCAATCGACTTTGGTGGGGCCATGGGGTTTATCCTTTCATTATGGCATTGTAAGTTGTGTTGCCAGGGCACACTCTTTGGCAGCGGACTCATCTGCAAAACTTAAAACATTTACAGATAGGGCTGCGTTGCCCTGAATAAGATTTATGAAATCAGTTTAAGGTCGGTCATTATGAATTCTTGCTTAACCAACAGGGTTAAGTATACCGGGTAGGGCAAAGCTTTGGTGATGAAAAAAAAGAATGAGTAGGGTGCGTTCCGGTGCCTGCCTCCCAAAGGGAGATTGAACGCACCGAAATGAGATTCGCCTCGGGAATGATAACCCCAAAAGAGATCAAGTAAATAAAGGGATTTTTAAGTTTTTCCAAAAACATGGGAGCTTTTTTCCATTCACCACTCACCGTTCATTGATCTACATCTTTGTGTCCTTTGTGGGAAAAAAGGGTGCGCACAAAAGAGGCGCGTACAACTATCATCACGCATTTAATAAAATCCCAATGAAAAATTGCCCCAAACCCCGGATAGCCTTATAATTTAATTACCTGAAAGCTCACCATAAACCAACCGAAAAAGGAGCTACTTATGTCCAAACCCCGCCCCGTACGCGCCCCCCGCGGCACACAACTTACCTGCAAGTCCTGGCTGACCGAAGCCCCCTACCGGATGATCCAGAACAACCTGGACCCGGAAGTGGCGGAACGGCCGGATGACCTGGTCGTCTATGGCGGCCGAGGGCAGGCTGCGCGCAGTTGGGAAGCGTTTGATGCGATCCTCGCCACCCTGAAGGACCTGGAAGAAGACGAGACCATGCTGGTCCAGTCCGGTAAGCCGGTGGCGGTCTTCAAGACCCATCCCGACGCGCCCCGGGTATTGATCGCCAATTCCAACCTGGTGCCGCATTGGGCCACCCAGGAACATTTCGACGAACTGGCCGCCAAAGGGTTGATCATGTACGGTCAGATGACCGCCGGGTCGTGGATTTATATCGGCACCCAGGGCATCCTGCAGGGCACCTATGAAACCCTGGCTTCCCTGGCGCAGCAGCGCGGCTGGCCTTCGCTCAAGGGTAAATTCGTCCTCACCGCTGGTTTGGGCGGAATGGGCGGCGCACAGCCTCTCGCCATCACAATGAATGAGGGCGTCGGGCTGATCGTGGAAGTGGACCCCGAACGCGCCAAACGTCGCCTCGATGTCGGCTATGTGGACGTTGTAGTGGATACTCTCGAAGAGGCCATGACCCTGGTGGATGAAGCCGTAAAAGATGAAACCCCCAAATCCATCGGGCTGATCGGCAACGCCGCTGAAATCTATCCCGAACTGGTGATCCGCGGCGTGGTGCCGGATGTCGTGACCGACCAGACACCCGCTCATGACCTGCAAAGCTACGTCCCGGCCGGGATGACCCTGGCTGAAGCAAATGCTTTGCGGGAAAAAGACCTGGAATCCTATACCCATCAGTCGCAGGCCTCCATGGCAAAACACGTTCAGGCCATGCTCGACCTGCAAAAGAAAGGCTCGGAGGTCTTCGATTACGGCAACAACCTCCGCCAGCGGGCTTACGATTTCGGCGTCAAGGACGCCTTTGACTTCCCCGGTTTCGTCCCCGCCTATATCCGCCCCTTGTTCTGCGAAGGCAAGGGACCTTTCCGCTGGGTGGCCCTCTCCGGCGATCCGGAAGATATTTACGAAACGGACCGGGTCATCAAAGAATTGTTCCCCGATGATGAGCATCTGCACCGCTGGCTCGATATGGCCCGGGAGAAAGTCCCCTTCCAGGGGCTGCCCTCCCGTATCTGCTGGCTGGGATACGGCGAACGCGCCAAAGCCGGTCTGGCCTTCAACCGGCTCGTGGCTGAGGGAAAGGTCTCAGCGCCTATCGTGATCGGCCGTGACCATCTCGATTCCGGCTCGGTGGCTTCCCCCAACCGGGAGACGGAAAGCATGAAAGACGGCACGGATGCGGTCAGCGACTGGCCGATCCTCAACGCACTGCTCAACGCCGTCAACGGCGCCACCTGGGTTTCCTTCCACCATGGCGGCGGGGTCGGGATCGGCTTTTCGCAGCATGCCGGCCAGGTGATCGTGGCGGATGGCACCCCTGAAGCCGCCAAACGATTGGAACGGGTCCTGACCTGCGATCCCGGCCTGGGTGTGGTGCGCCATGCCGACGCGGGATATGAAAAAGCCATCGAGACCGCCAAAGCATTCGGGATCAAGATGCCCATGCTGAAGGAGGAATAAATTGGCTCAGCGGACACGCCGCTGGTTCTTCTTTTTCCTGATGGTCATTCTGGGCATTGGGGCAGGACTCCTCCTGGGTTGGGAGGTCTGCCCCATCGCCCCTCACAACACCCGCCCGGACACCCTGAGCATTGCCTACCAGACGGATACTGTCCTGATGATCGCTGAACTTTATCACAGCGAAGGGGATGTGGTCCTTGCCCAAACCCGGCTGGCTTTCCTCGGCGAGCAGGACCCGATCACGTTAATGGACACCACTCTTTCCTATGCAGAAGCACATCAATACACGTCAACCGACCTGCAACTGATGCAAGCTCTGGCCGAAGCCATCATTCTCACCCAGACGGAGAGCACATGACCCACGGTTGGGAAAACGACGAATATACACGGGAAATCCAGGTCCCTGAGCCGCCTTCTGAACGCAAACAGGGCAGTTGGTACCTGCTCACCGGTTTCATATTGGGTCTGCTCATCGGCCTGGTTTATACACTGCTGATAAATCCGGTAATCTACATTCATTCAACCCCCGCTTCCCTGCAAGAGGAAGATAAAGACGGCTATCGCAGTCTGATCGCCCAGGTCTATGCGGTCACAAGTGATCTTGAGCGGGCGCAGCTTCGGCTGGCTTTACTGGAAGACGATCATCCTGTTTACGCCTTGGGAGCACAGGCCCAGCGCTGCGCCGCAGAGGGAAACATAACTGAAGCCCAGGCGTTGGCGTTGCTGGCTTCCGCCCTGCAATCCGCTTTCCCAACGGCCACAACCAAGCCCGTCCCCACGCAAACCCTGGATTTCAGTACACCTATCCCCTGAACACTCTCTCAGACTCATCCAGCTCGAAACGGTAAACCTTCGTATCCCGCCGGACAAATCCCATGGATTGATACAGCTTATTCGCCGCCACACGACTCGGTCGTGAGGTGAGATAGACCTGTTTCAAGCCCAAAGCCCTGGCCTTATCCAGCAGGGATTGCGTCAGCATTCGTCCAATCCCCTGCCCACGGGCAGCCTGATCCACCACCACATCTTCGATCCAGCCATGCCTTCCTGTTGGCGAGTGGGATATCGCCAGGGAAGCTGAGCCGATAATCTCCCCGCTTTCATCCGGTTCGCAGGCCAGAAAAACGGCTGTGTCGGGTGAAGCTGCCATCTGAGCTAACGCTTCCCGATCCGGCGGAGTACTGTGTTCCGTCAATTGTGGAATCAGGCGGTGGAATGCTGTCACAATTTCCTCGGTTACTTCGGTCATTTCAATAATTTCCATCGGTCCATTCTCCTCTGCTCCCAATCATTTTATCATCCCACTGATTCCACTTATAATTAACATGACGTGATCGGATTGCCCCTTGGGAGGACGCGATGAATTCCACACAAAATAATCTTGTACAGGATTTTCTGGATGCGCTGGTCAGGTTTGACGCTGCTCTTGAGAGGGTACCTGCGGACGGCCTGGATTGGGCGGAAAATGAGGGCGAATGGACTGTCCGCGAAGTGGTCCATCATGTGGCGGAAGATTGCAACGTCTATACATTCATTATCGAACGCGCCCTGGCCACCCCGGGATGCAATGTGGTCTTCGGGGAATTCCCCGGAAATCAACCCTGGGGAAAAGCGTTGGCATGGCATACCCGTCCGATTGAACCCGCGCATGACCTGATGCATGCCCACCGCGCATACCTGGCTGACCTGCTCACCTCCCTGCCCGATCTATGGGAGAATACCGTTCATTTCAAAGATGAAACCGGCAAGGAGTTGGCCGAACAAAACGTGATCCAGAT
>WOYI010542068.1_pt1 | contig 11722 bp, 7 predicted proteins | sample 6423411 | NCBI WGS metagenome assembly WOYI01 (sample SAMN13441803, study PRJNA592873) | oil field metagenome | biome: oil field; feature: oil-well bore; material: oil-contaminated soil; isolation source: oil-contaminated soil from oil-well borehole | place: Germany: Wietze | collected 2016-10-18 ... | reverse complement strand
CAGATACCATTGAAAATAAACAATTTGAATTGTATGAAACATATTTCAACACTTCTAATCCTGTTAATGATGAGCCTTATGGCCATCTCACAAAACAATCATGACTACTTTCCCACTCATCAGTTAACCACAGTAGGTGCCTACTACTATCCCGAACACTGGGATGAATCACAATGGGACAGAGATCTGAAGAAGATGGCCGAAATGGGGTTCGAATTTACCCATTTTGCCGAGTTCGCCTGGGCTCAGCTGGAACCGGAAGAGGGGGTATATGACTTTGGATGGCTCGACAGGGCTATTGCGCTGGCCGCCAAATATGACCTCAAGGTGATTCTCTGCACCTCTACCGCGACACCACCCGTCTGGCTGGTACGCAAGCATCCTGACATCCTTATCACAAATGAAGATGGCACCCGCTATGACCATGGCTCGCGACAGCATGCCTCTTTCTCCAACGAATATTACCGCACCTATTCCATGAAGATGATCGCCGAGCTGGCCAAACGATATGGTCAGGATGACCGTGTCATCGGCTGGCAACTGGACAACGAACCTCACTCCACGGTTGACTATGGTGATGATGCGCAAAAACGGTTCCGGGCATGGCTGAAAGAGAAATACAACAGCATTGATGCACTCAATCACGCCTGGGGCACCAACTTCTGGAGCGGCACCTACAGCGATTTCAACCAGATCAACCTGCCCAAGCACCGACAATGGGGTATGAACCTCTATCAGCGGCTCGATCACAGCCGCTTCTGTGACCAGGAGACTGCCACCTTCCTTGATGAACAGGCCCGCACACTGCGGCAGTACATCTCACCCCGGCAGTGGATCACCACCAACTTCATCCCGATGTATGATGCCCGCTTCATCGGGGCAGACAAGGAGCTCGATTTCATCAGCTATACACGCTATATGGTGTACGGGGAAGACAAGGGAATCGGAGATAAAGGATACCGTGTGGGTGAATACACGCGGATTGCCATGGCCAACGACTATTTCCGCCCCCTTTCGCCCCTCTATGGGGTGATGGAGCTGCAGCCGGGTCAGGTAAACTGGGGAACGGTCAACTCACAACCGCTGCCGGGTGCCGTACGCCTCTGGCTATGGCATGTGTTTGCGGGGGGAAGCAGGTTTACCTGTACCTATCGTTTCCGCGCACCTATCTACGGATTTGAACAGTATCACAGCGGAATCGTGGGCACCGATGGCGTTACCCCTACCGTAGGTGGTACCGAATACCAGCAATTTATAAGCGAGATTGGTCAGCTTAGAGAACATACTGCCCTGCAACAGGTGCCGACAGCTTATCTGAACCGGAAAACGGCCATCCTCTATGATCCGGACAACAGCGTCGCCATTGAACAGAACAAACAGACAATACTCTGGGACACAGAACAACATGTGTTGAAATATTACAGGGCATTGAAATCGTTTGGTGCTCCCGTCGACTTTATTCGCGCCACTACCGATTTTGCAGAATACCCTGTCATCATTGTACCCGCCTATCAGCAAATGAGCCTTGCCCTGATCAGGAAACTATCCGAGTACGCTGAGAAAGGCGGCAATCTCATCATCTCCTGCCGTACCGGCCATCAGAATGAACTGGGTCACCTCTGGGAAGCACGCCACGCCGAGCCTATCTACAAACTGATTGGCAGTGAGATTGCCTTTTACGATTTGCCACAATCCTTTGATCCGGGAACAGTGGAGATGGATGGCAAAAGTTATGCCTGGAGCAGTTGGGGTGATATCTTGCAACCATTTGAAGGTACCGAAAGCTGGGCCTCCTACCAGGGTGATTTTTATGCCGGAAAATCGGCCGTCACTTTCAATCGCCTGAATGAGGGCAGCGTAACCTACGTGGGCGCCGATAGCCAGAAAGGGGGTCTGGAGCTGGCCGTTTTGAAGAAAGTGTATGATCGTCTGGGAATCCCGGTGGAGAACTATCCCCCGGGTATACTGGTGGAATTTCGCGATGGTTTTGGCATTGCCATGAACTACGGAGACTCCCCCTATACAATGGAACTGCCGGAAAACAGTGAGATCCTCATTGGCGAAAGCTTGATCCCCACTGCCGGCGTCCTGGTCTGGAAAATCAACTGACAGGAAGCTGTCAGTTGATAGACCATTCAGGATAACAGAAAATTGTGCACGTGCACAGATTCAAATCTTACAAATAAGCGCATCACCTCTGCAACAGATCACTATTACAGCAGCAGTAGATGCCGTTTAACAAAAAAATGAGAGCTATAACAAGTAATGTATCAAACCAATTAATTAACTGCAACAGGAATGAACAAACAAATTATCTGGATCCTACTTATTCTGGGGATCACATTCATGTCAGGCTGTAAGAAAAAATATGCCTATCCGTTTCAGAATCCCGATCTCGAACTTGAGGATCGGGTGGAAAATCTGCTCAGCCTGCTTACACTCGAAGAGAAAGTCGGGATGATGACGAACGACTCTAAACCGGTACCCAGACTGGGAATACCAGCCTATGACTGGTGGAATGAAGCGCTGCATGGTGTGGGACGTGCCGGACTTGCAACCGTATTCCCCCAAGCAATTGGCATGGCAGCCACCTGGAACGAACCGGGACATCTTGAAACATTCAGCATCATTTCAGATGAAGCAAGAGCCAAATATCATGAAGCGGTTCTGAAAGACAACCGGGGAAGGTACTACGGGCTCAGCTTCTGGACCCCCAATATCAACATCGTTCGTGATCCGCGTTGGGGCAGAGGACAGGAAACCTACGGTGAAGATCCCTTCCTGACGGCACGAATGGGAGTTGCCGCCGTAAAGGGCTTGCAGGGAGATGATCCGGATTATTTCAAAACCTATGCCTGTGCCAAGCATTTTGCCGTGCACAGTGGTCCCGAGTGGACCCGGCATTCCTATAACGCCTCGGTATCCGGACGTGATTTGTGGGAGACCTATCTTCCGGCGTTCAAAGCGCTGGTCGATGAAGGCAATGTCAAGCAGGTGATGTGCGCCTACAACGCTTTTGAGGGTGAGCCCTGTTGCGCAAGTAACAGGCTGATGCTGGATATTCTACGGGGACAATGGGGATACAAAGGCATGGTGGTCTCCGATTGCGGGGCGATCAATGACTTCTATGTCCCCAAGTATCACGCCACACATCCTGATCCAGAATCGGCAGCCGCCGATGCGGTGATTCACTCCACCGACCTGGAATGCGGCAGTGTCTATGAAAACCTGGTGAAAGCTGTGGAAGAGGGAATGATCACCGAAGATCAGATTGATCAATCGCTTCGCCGCATATTACGGGGCTGGTTTGAGCTGGGTATGCTCGATCCGGTCGAAAGAGTGCCCTGGAGCAAACTCTCACCCGACATTGTTGACTCAGAAGCGCACAGGCAGCTGGCTTTACGTGTGGCACGGGAATCAATGACCCTTTTGAAAAACAACAATGGGCTGTTACCTTTGAGCAAAGATCTGAAAAAGGTGGCGGTGATTGGCGCCAATGCGGCCGACAGTGCGATGCTGTGGGGTAATTACAACGGATTCCCCTCCTCCACGGTAACCATCCTCGATGGCATCCGTGCAAAGCTGCCCGATGCAGAAATCATGTACGAGAGAGGTTGCGACCTGGTAGAGCCGATGCGCACCTCTGACAATCATACTCTCGTCGATGGTAAAGCGATGATGTCACACAGTGAGACATCTATTCCAAAGGAATTGGCACAGTTTGATGAGCTTACTGAGCGTCTCAAAGAAGCGGATGTCATCATCTATGCCGGCGGTCTCTCTCCCCGGCTGGAGGGTGAGGAGATGCCTGTAAACGCAGAAGGATTCAAGGGTGGTGACCGTGAGTGGATTGAACTACCAGAAGTACAGCGACGCATGCTGGAGAGTCTGAGAAAAACAGGCAAACCGGTTGTCTTTGTGCTCTGTTCAGGCAGTGCCCTCGCCCTGGAACAGGATGAGAAAAATTATGATGCCCTGCTGGCGGCATGGTACGGCGGACAGGCTGCCGGCACTGCCGTAGCCGATGTGCTGTTCGGCGATTACAACCCCGCCGGGAGACTTCCGGTCACCTTCTACAAATCGACCGCACAGCTCGACAATGCCCTGAAACCGGCCGATAACCCGGAGCATCAGGGATTTCAGAACTACAACATGGAGGGGCGTACCTACCGATACATGAAGGAGGAACCGCTTTATCCCTTCGGACATGGGTTGAGCTATTCCAGCTTCAATTACGGGGATGCAGTACCCAGCACCACCGAGGTGGATTCAAAGAAAGGTCTCACATTGGTGGTTCCTGTCACCAACACCTCAGACCGTGGAGGAGACGAGGTAGTTCAGCTTTATGTAAGAAGAAACAATGATCCACAGGCTCCGGTGAAATCACTGCGTGCATTCAAGCGTATCTATTTCAAACCGGGTGAAACAAAGCAGGTTGAACTGACGATTCAGCCCGATGCATTTCAGTTTTACGATGAAAGTGAGGCTGGATTGGTTGCCAAGGGGGGAAGTTATACACTACTTTATGGAGGCAGTTCATCGTACAAAAGTTTAAAGAGTGTGGATATTATGGTAAAATGTAGATAAAGAGAACCACATAGTGCTTCACCAAAAAAGATCATTGAACCTGGCAAATACCGAAAATAGATACAAATTTTCGATGGATGAAGAAAAATTCACCCTATTACCAAATTTCTGCATCTCTCTGAAAGGGAAACCCTCTATTTTTACGGGATGGTTCTATTTATGTGTAAAATTAAACAGATTACTAACAATGGAAAATTGACAAAATTATGAAAAATGGTTTACAACTAATTTTCGCCTTCCTAATTCTGTGCTCATTGATGGTTAAAGGGCAGGTAAAGGAGCAGCTCCCTGAAGGGACCCTTCCAAACGAATTCAATATTGTAGGAGCTGAGTATCCACGTGTAGGAAAGGATGGACGCACCTATTTCAAAGTTTTTGCACCCGATGCAAAGAAAGTGGAGATCAGCTTCCGGGGCGAAATGCAAAGAGGGGATGACGGATTCTGGACCCTTGTCTCCAAAGAACCGGAAGTTGTGGGATTTCACTACTATCAGGTGATTATTGACGGTATAAGCGTTGCCGACCCAAACGGCAAACCTGTTTTCGGTATGGGAAAATGGGTCAGTGGTATTGAGATTCCGGAAGAAAACGGTGGCTATTACAAGCCGCAAGCCGGTGTTTCCAAAGGAAAAGTGAGTGAAAGTTGGTACTATTCAGATGTGCGCAATGAATGGCGCCGCTGTTTCGTCTACACACCTGCCTGCTATGACAAAGAACCAGAGCGCAAATTTCCGGTATTGTATCTCCAGCATGGAATGGGTGAGAATGAAACCAGCTGGGCCAATCAGGGAAGAATGAATTTTATCATGGACAATCTGATTGCAGCAGGAGAGGCAAAACCGATGGTGGTGGTGATGGATAACGGGAATATTGAAAACTTCCGCACCCAGCCAGGTGAAAATCCCAATGAGACAAGAGCCCGTTTCGGTGCCGACTTCACCCCCATCCTGCTGAACGAAATCATCCCCCATATCGAATCCAGCTTCCGGGTGTTGACCGACCGGGACAACAGAGCGATGGCGGGTCTCTCCTGGGGAGGGCTGCAGACCTTTAATATCACCTTGAACAATTTGGATAAATTTTCCTATATTGGCGGATTCAGCGGTGCAGGTATGATCAATACCGATCGACTGGACGAAGCATACAATGGGGTATTCAAAGATCCAGCAGCATTCAATGAAAAAGTACATGTTTTTTTCCTGGGCATCGGATCCGAAGAACATCCCGAGCGAACCAAAAATTTAAGTGACGGGTTGAAAAAAGCCGGGATTAATAACGTTTATTACGAATCACCTGGAACCGCACATGAGTTTCTTACCTGGCGCAGGTGCCTGAAAGAGTTTGTCCCTCTGCTGTTCAAATAGAAACCACTATTTATAGGATGAGATATTTTGATTCATTCCATATTTGACAGTAACAAGAATAAATTGGTGGAAAGAAAGGAATATGACCCTGGCGGGATAAATGCTGAACTGCAGAGAATGTTAATTACATTCTATTCACTCAAAAGAACCAATTAAAAAAGTTCTTTAAAATTATTAACGCAGGTTATCATAAACAACCTTATGAAACTTGACATTTATGTGACCCTATGCCTGTAGTTCAAATCACAAATATCTCATCTACTTACAAAGAGCACGTGGATGCACTATATGCCTATGCACTCCATATGGGATTCGATGAACAGACCGCCATGGATGCCATCCATGATCTGTTCTACAAACTTTGTCTTCGTCAAACGTCAATCGATGATCTGGAAAATCTGCGTTTTTATCTCATCAGGTCCCTCAGAAACAGGCTGATTGATATCCGCCGCTCACAGAGAGAGTTCGCGATCCTGGATAATGATGATCAGGAGTCAATTGGAGAGCTTCCCTTTCATCTGGAGGTAACGGTTGAGGATGAGATGATCATGGAGGAGGAGAAAGAAGAGATTCGCAAGAAAATTGAAAAAGTACTCAGCGGCCTCACCCACCGGCAGCGCGAGATCATTTTCCTGCGGTACATCAACGAATACAGTTATGAAGAGATCGCAGCCATCATGCAAATATCGGTAGAATCGAGCCGGAACCTGCTCAGCCGTACCATCGCCCGCCTAAAAGACTCACCCTTACCTGTTAGGATAATTCTCTTATTTCTGTGTTGAAATAAAATAATGAATGAACCAAAACTTTTCCTAAAAAATGATGATATTCTTCCAGCAATATCGTTTTCCTTATAAACAGTTATTGACATAAGTCCTCTCTTTTGTATAGTATTTATGAGTGATAAAAGAACTGAAAGCGATTCTGTACACTACCTGAAAGATGAAAAATTCATCGAGTGGATGCTTTGCCCCAATGATGAATTAAACAGCTATTGGATGCAATTTTTAGAAACGCATCCTGAGAAGAGAGTTGATCTGTTGAAAGCGGAAGAGCTCTTCAGAAAGTTTAAATTCTCCTCTTACCACCTGGATGAGGCAGCAAAAGAGAGAGCAGTGGTACGGCTTGAGGAGTCGCTCCGCCTCTTTCATCGAAAAAGAAAGATTCGGAAAATTTTCATCACAGCGGCTGGATCAGTAGCTCTCCTCCTATCGATATTTATGTTGATCCAAAATCTGATCATGAAGTCAGAACACTTTTCAGACACACCAATAGATTATTATGTAGGCAGTGAGCTGGAATCGAAAGAGATTCAGCTTTATACCGGTAATCAGACAACCACTTTCGAGGAAAACATCGATGTCACCATCAGAAGCGATCAGCTGATTCATGTAAAAAAAGAGAACAGCAGCGATGCAGATGAGATCACCACCGATCGAAACAGCATCAACCGATTGGTTGTGCCTCATGGAAAACGCTCTAAGGTTTTGCTTCCCGACGGCACCCAGATATGGTTAAACGCCGGTTCCACACTTATATTTCCATCTCATTTCGAAAAAAAATCTCGTGAGGTGACGCTCCGCGGAGAGATGTATGCACAAGTGTCCCATGATCCGGAAAGACCTTTTCTGGTAAAAACAGATCATCTTGATGTAAAAGTATACGGAACAGGTTTCAACCTCTCGGCATATGAGGATGCCTCCCCTTGGATCGTACTTGTGGAAGGAAGCGTAGGAATAAAATCGGACAAAGGCAGTGAGATGAAACTTGCGCCCAATGAAAGGGCTGTACGTACTGAAAATGGAACACTCGAAAGAAGCTGGGTAGATGTAAATAGTTATGTGAGTTGGAAAGATGGGTATCTCACCTACCATGAGACCCCTATCGCAGATGTTCTGAAGCAGATTGAGCGTTATTACAACCTTTCGTTCAATCTTGACGACAATGTGTCCCTGCAGGGTATGACCTGCAGCGGGAAGATCATCCTCTCGGATAACCTTGACAACGTGTTGACAGCGTTAACGCTCATTTCTGACACGCGTTATTACCGGGAGAAGAAATCAATCTACATTTATAAAAGTAAAACTTAAAAAAAAAGATGTGCCTATGAAAATGAGAACAAGTTGAAAAAAAAGAAACCGAACGATAGTGCGAATATCGTCCGGCAGAGATTCTAATTACCGTGTAAATCAATAATTAAAACTGAACAAAGATATGAATAAAAATTCTATTGCAGGCGAGTGCCCTGTCAATAATCTTAAACGTGCGTTTAAAATCATGAAAGTGACCCTTATCATGCTATTCTTTAGCATACTTTACCTACAAGCATCAACCAGTTACGCACAGGAAACTGAGTTGACGATTGACCTGAAATCCACCACCATCCGCAAGGTGTTCGAGGAGATCGAGCAGAAGAGTGACTTCCGGTTTATCTTCGCAGGTAATGCAGCTGAAATCGACAACAAACGGGTTGACCTGACTGTGGAGGCAAAGAAAATCGATGAGATCCTCGACAGGGTTTTGTCAGGTACAACCCTCACATACAAAATCCTGGATAACCAGATCGTCGTCTATCGGGATGCTGCAAAAAACAGTACTTCTTCGGATGCCACTACTAAAATTATTACCGAGTTAGCGCAGCAGAAGAGAGAGATCAGGGGACGGATTACCACCGCTGAAGGGGAGAGTGTGATTGGTGCCAACATCATTGAGATGGGAACCACCAACGGCACCATTTCCGACAGTAACGGTAATTTCGTGCTGCAGGTCGAAGAGGGAGCCGTGATCCATGTCTCCTATATCGGGTTCCTGGAACAGGACATCAATACCAGCGGCAGAAATTTCTTTGAGATTGTGTTGCTGGAAGATACCCAGGCACTTGAAGACCTTGTAGTTGTGGGTTATGGTGTGCAGAAGAAAAAGCTGGTTACCGGTGCCAATGTATCGGTAGGCGGTGAAACACTCCAAAACCAGCATACAGTCAATGCCCTGGAAGCAATGCAGTCTTTCGCCCCCGGTGTGAACATCACCCAGGCTTCCGGTATGCCAGGAGAGGGATTCCAGGTGAACATACGCGGACTGGGTACCATTGGTAACTCAGCCCCACTGTATGTGATCGACGGTGTCGCCGGCGGTGACATCAACACGCTGAACCCCTCTGACATCGAATCGATCGATGTATTGAAAGATGCTGCCTCTGCAGCCATCTATGGAGCTCGCGCCGCCAACGGTGTGATTCTGGTTACCACCAAGAGTGGCCGTAAGGGGCGCATTGTGGTTACCTACGACGGTTACTATGGTGTGCAGAACGTACCCAAGATGCCTGACCTGCTTGATGCCAAGCAATATATGGAGATCTATAACGAGGAACGAGTAGTATCAGGAAAAGATGCCCTTGACTTTGCATCATTGATTCCCGGCCTCTATCAGCAGATCATGAGCGGTCAATGGAACGGCACCGACTGGATGGAAGAAATCCGCAATGAAAATGCCCCCATCCAGAATCATGCCATCAACCTTTCAGGTGGTTCAGACCAGTCGCTCTTCTCCTTGGGATTCTCCTATACATCACAGGAAGGTATCCTCGGCAAACCGGTGGAGCCGCACAATGACCGTTATACGGTACGTCTGAACAGCGACCATGTGATCTACAGGAAAAACGGACTGGAAGTGATTAAGGTGGGTGAGACTTTCAATTACAGCTTTCGCCAGCGATCAGGGATTGCCATTGGTGGCATGTACTGGAACGACATCCGTAACATGCTGACCGGCTGTCCGCTTGTACCAGCCTACAACGATAAGGGAGAATTTTATGCAAGGGAGGATCTGAAAGCATCCGGTCTGGAATCCCTCTCATCACGCATTTACAACCCGCTGGCGCAAATGGCACTCAACAGGGGGATGAACGAGACACAGAACTACAACATTAACAGCAACGCCTACCTGGAGATACAGCCGATCAAGGATCTGATCCTGAGAAGCAGCTTCGGCTACAAAATGTCTGCCGACGCATACAGAAGCTATCAGCCGGCCTATGACCTGGCAGGTGATGCTACCCTCAGTCCCGGACGGATTACCCAGTCGGGAGGCAGCGGCTATGGCTGGACCCTTGACAACACGATCAACTACAGGTTCAGTAGGGATGACCATAATTTCGATGTGTTGGTGGGTCAATCAGCAGAAAAGTGGGGTTTCGGGATGAATATGAATGTCACCAACGCCAATCCGACATTCGTTGGATTCAAGCATGCCTACCTCAGCAACACCGACGGACTCACCTCAGGTGTGACCAGCATAGCGGGGGGCCCGCATTCACAGGGTGCACTTGCCTCTTTCTTCGGCAGGATCAACTATGACTACCGTGAGAAGTACATGCTCACCCTGGTGATGCGTGCCGACGGCTCCTCCAACTTTTCCAAGGAGAATCGATGGGGTTACTTCCCATCCGTTTCAGCCGGTTGGGTGCTTACCGAAGAGGAATTCCTGGCAGACAATGATGTACTGAACTTTTTGAAGCTGCGTGCCAGCTGGGGACAAAACGGCAACGCCGATATTGCTCCTTTCCAGTATATGAGTCTGATTGCATTCAACCCCGAAAACAACTACAGATTCGGCAGTGACCGCAACAAAATGCAACTGGGCGGATTCCCGTCCATCCTTCCCAACCCCGATGTGTCATGGGAGACCTCTGAACAGCTCAATATCGGGTTGGATGCCTACTTCTTCAACTCAAGGCTGCAGACCTCGTTCGACTACTATATCAAAACAACCCGTGACTGGCTGTTGCGTCAGCCGGTAGCCGATATTCAGGGACCACAGGGTGCCTATGTCAATGCTGGTGACATCGAGAACAAGGGATTCGAACTGGGGCTGAAATGGAACGACAACATCGGTGACTTTACCTATGGTGCACACCTCAATCTCTCACGCAACGAGAATAAAGTAACCCGTATGGGTGACAACACCGGTTTCATTGAGAGTAACCCCAACATCATCTCACAGGGTACCGAACCCGTCTGGCGTGTTCAGGTGGGTTATCCGGTTGGCTACTTCTATGGCTACAAAACTGAGGGTGTCTTCCAGAATGCCCAGCAAATTAGCAGCTGGACCAAGGGATTCCTTCAGACTGACCCGCAACCGGGGGACCTGATCTTCTCTGACACCAACGGTGACAACGAGGTAACACCTGAAGACAAGACCCTGATTGGCAATCCTCATCCCAAGTTCCGTACCGGCTTCGGCATCAATCTCGGGTACAAGGGTTTTGACTTCGCCATCACCGGAAAGGGTGCTTTTGGACATCAGATCCTGAAATCCTACCGCTCTTTTGCCGATAATGAGTTCCACAACTACACCACCGATATCCTGGGACGCTGGACAGGTGAAGGCACGTCCAACAAGCTGCCACGTCTGACTGCCGGGAACGGAATTAACCGCATGAGTGTCTCTGACCTCTATATCGAAGATGGCGATTTTGTGAAAATACAGGATATCACACTGGGATATGACTTTAAAAATCTTTTGCCAAAATTGCCGTTCGGACAGGCACGACTCTATGTTACCGGCCGCAACCTGTGGACGTTCACAGGATACTCCGGAATGGATCCGGAGGTAGGTTACGGCGATGAGCAACCCTTTGTATCGGGTATTGATCTGGGCTTCTACCCTGCCCCGTCGAGTATACTTGTAGGAGTCAACCTGAAATTTTAAACACATTGATGATCATGAAAAAAATAGTATATATTATCATATTTACATTGATATTTACCGGC
>WOYI011434588.1_pt1 | contig 11731 bp, 12 predicted proteins | sample 6423411 | NCBI WGS metagenome assembly WOYI01 (sample SAMN13441803, study PRJNA592873) | oil field metagenome | biome: oil field; feature: oil-well bore; material: oil-contaminated soil; isolation source: oil-contaminated soil from oil-well borehole | place: Germany: Wietze | collected 2016-10-18 ... | reverse complement strand
ATCTTCAGCTTCAACTCCTATGGGGACTTCACGGGGAAACCCGAGGTTAGAGTCCGTGCGGGAAACCAGGAATGGGTCTATGATTTGTCCGTCGATACCTTTGCCACATTTTATGGCCCGGTCGGTGAAACAACTATGGAAATTCAAGATGGAAAGGTCCATGTACATGATTCCGATTGCCGGAACAAGGTCTGTATCGCCGCCGGATGGGTCTCGAAACCTGGGGATTGGATAATCTGTCTCCCCAACGACGTTTTCATACTGGTCGAAGGCACCATGGCTACACAAGAGGGAGGTGTCGATGATACGGCATTCTGAGTCCGACCGCTATGCACGCATCGAGTTCGTCGCCCTGCTGGCCGCCTTTGCACTCTTCCTGTCCACCGTGGAATACCTCATTCCGAAACCGGTCCCCTTCATGCGGATCGGCTTGGCGAACCTTCCGCTCATCATCGGTCTGGGAATCCTCAAGGATCGCGAGTACCTCATGCTGGCGCTCCTGAAAGTATTGGGGCAAGGTTTGGTCACCGGTACCATATTCTCCTATATCATCATCTTTTCCCTCGGAGGGACCATAGCGAGTGCCCTAGTCATGTATATGTTGTATCGTTTCGGAAAACGTTGGATAAGTCTGGTCGGTGTCAGTATCGGTGGAGCCATGGCCAGCAATAGTGTCCAGCTGCTGCTCAGCCAACTCATATTGTTCGGCGATGCGGCCCGACTAATCGCACCACCCTTCCTTATCGTAGGACTTATCACCTCGATAATCCTGGGAATGTTCGCGCAGCAATTCGTACAGACCTCCACTTGGTACCTGATGGAGTTGGAGAGGCGCCCATGAAGTCTTCGAATGTCCGCCTCTATATGGGATTGCTCGCACTTCCCTCCATATTGTTGCAAGACTCGATTGTCGGCATTGCGATCCAGGCCGGCTATGTGATCATGTTGGCCCTGACACACGGAAGACGGTTCCGACTGCTTCCCAACATCATCCTATTGGCAAGTGTCTCCAGTGCACATCTGCTGCAACCTCATGGATTGCACTTGTTCTCCATAGGCGACTTCCCCATAACCGTAGGGGCATTGCTCTTGGGAGCACGCAAGGCATTCACGCTTATCGCGCTGCTCTATCTGTCACACTATATGGTCACCGGCAGGCCACAGTTTCCCGGACGCTTGGGAAAGCTCGTATCATTGCAGTTCTATTATTTCGACAGGATCACGACAAGCTGGAGATCGATCAGCCCGAAGAGACCGTTCATTCCGGCCATCGACAGGTTGCTGATGGTCCTCTCCGCTCCGGGAAACGATAGTGAACTCCCAAGTTCGAACAACATCCCGAATACTTCCGGCACCAAGGCTACGGGATCGGCATTACTGGCAAATACCGTACACCTCACCATACTGTGGGCAGTGTTCGTCTTGGGTCAAAGTGGAATACTCCCCACATTCTGAACCATGTTAATCGATGATGCTGAAAGCTTCGTCGGAAATGGTGTAGGCAACGGATCCGTCCCGCAATGCCTGGGAAAGGTGGATGTTGTTCTTGGAATCCAGCACTACAGCCTCCACACCATCCATGGAATCGATCAGGGCCATTCCTTCCTGTAGCCCAAGCGAATACACTGCAGTCGACAACGCATCGGCAATAAAGGATTCGGCTGTGATGATGCTCACACTGGTAATATCCGTCTTGACCGGGTACCCCGTCTCGGTATCGAGAATATGGTGGTAGACCACTCCCCCAACCTCCAGATACCGCTCGTAGGGACCACTGGTAACCAACGCTTGGTTGTCCAGTCCGACCACCATGACATGGCCTCCCCGCTCAGTCTCAGGATTCTGGATACCGATGCGCCACGGGCTCCCATCGACCCGGGATCCTACGGTCAACACGTTTCCACCAAGATTGACGATCGCCTTATATATCCCGTGGGCAACCAGTATCTCGGCGACTTCGTCCGCGGCATACCCCTTGGCGATACCCCCGAGATCAAGCATCATTCCGGCATCGAGCAATTCGATCGAATGGTCCTGCTCGTTGAGAACCACGCGGTCGTACCCGATGAGCGGCAACAGCCGGTCGATCTCCTCCTGGGGGGGACGTCGGGGATTGTCTCCTCCGATATCCCACGCCTTTACCAACGGTCCGACGGTCGGGTCGAACGCTCCGTGGCTCAAGCGGGCTACCTCGAGTGCCTTCTCCACAACCCTGAACGTATCGTCGGAGACAACGACAGGCCCGATTCCGGCGGCACGGTTGACCTCGGCGATCTCGCTGGTATCGAGGTGCAAGCTCATCCTGGCCTCGATATCGGCGATTCGTGCAAACGCAGCATCGAACGCTTCTTCCGACGGTTTGTCATATATGGTGATACGACAAGCGGTACCCAACATGAGTTCGGAACGGGATTGCGGATCGACAACAACGCCTTCGCTTGCCTTCGAGCAGGAAATCGTTGAGATTATGAGAAAAATCATTCCGATAAAAAAGAACTGAATTGCAATGTTTGTATGTTTCATGGTACTACTATGTAAGTGATATATCGCATTATGCGAGAAACGGCAACCTGTCACGACCGAACCGTCGTGTTCGGAGATCAATTTCGCAGAAGATTAAACGGTTTTAGAACCAATGGATAAGGAGAGGGCACATGGATAAGAAACGGATTGTGATTCTTGGCGGAGGATATGCCGGAGTCCATGCGGCCAAGCGGCTGCACAAAGCTTTCAAGAAGATGAAGGACCAGGTCGAGGTGACACTGATCGATCGCCACCGACACCACATTCTCATGACCGAATTGCATGAGGTTGCCGGAAATCGTGTCGACGAAGCATCTGTAAAGATTTCCTTCGATAGGATATTCGCCGGAAAGATGGTGAACGTCGTACGCGACGAGATCAAAAACATCGATTTCGAGAAGCAGGTGCTCGAGGGTGCCGGAGCCAGTTATGCCTACGACCAGCTCATAATCGCAACCGGTGCCGAATCGACCGACTTCAATATCCCCGGGGTCAAGGACCACTCCTTTTACCTCTGGGGTCTTGAGGATGCCTGCCGCATCAAGCGTCACCTGATTGATACGGTCAAGGCCGCTGCATACGAGAAGGATGAGACGATCCGCAAGGAAATGCTGACCTTCGTCGTCGCGGGTGGCGGATTCACCGGAGTCGAACTCGTTGGCGAACTCATCGAATGGTTGCCGATCCTCTGCAAGGAATACGGAGTCGACTTCAACGAAGTGAAGCTCATGAACGTCGAAGCCCTCGGCAATATCCTGAACATGTTGCCCGACAAGCCGCGCAACAAGGCGATCGCCTATATGAAGAAGAAAGGTGTCGAGATTCGGACCAACAGTCTGATCGTCAACGCCGATGAGAACGGTTTCACCATTAGGGACGGCACCGTCATCAAGACCAGGACATTGGTCTGGACATGCGGTGTACGCGGAACCACCTTCTGCCACTCGCTGCCCTTGACCGACGGAAAAGTCCAACGCAAGAAGGTCAACGAGTTCATGCAGTCCCCGGACCACGAGAATGTGTACCTCGCCGGAGACGGAATCTGGTTCATGGAAGACGGAAAACCTTTACCCCAGATCGTCGAGGCGGCCGAGCAGACTGCAGCCACAGCCGCAGCTGGCATTATCCATACCATCAGGGGTGAATTGGGATTGCCCACAAAACCGGTTGCCCCCTTCAAATCGGCCTTCCATGGATACATGGTGTCGATCGGTGGTCGTTATGCCGTCTCCTACAACATGGGCATGGCCCTTTCCGGTTTCTTCGCCCAAGCGGTGAAGCACCTGGTGAACATGTACTACCAGTTCGGTGTATGTGGTGTGAATGGTGCATGGACCTATTTTAAGCATGAGATTCTCAACATCAAGCACCGCAGGTCCCTTATCGGTGGCTTGGCTGCCTACAAGGTTCCCTCATACTGGATTGTCTTCCTGCGCATGTACCTCGGTGTCATGTGGTTGATCGAAGGCGGAAACAAGATTGTCGAGGGTTGGCTCACTGACACAACCGGAAGAAAAGTCTATTGGGGTCCTCTGCCGGGAGCAGGGAGTGATGCAGTGGCCGCTGGCGTGGGGGGAGTAGCCGATGCTGTTGGTTCGGCAAGCACAGCCGTCGTGGAACCTGTCGTGGAAGCTGTCACCTCGGCCAGCACGGCCGGTACGTGGGATGCGGGCACTGCCGTTGCCGACGCGGCTGGGGAAGTGGTCACCAAGGTCAAGCAATTCGCCCCACCCTTGTTGGACCAGCCGCTGGCAATCTTCACATGGATAAATGAAACCTTCGTCGCATACGCGCCATATCTGTTCCAGGTCATGATTGTCTTGGCAGAGGTGGGTATCGGGTTGTGCTTCCTCGGTGGACTGTTCACCTTCCCCGCAGCGATCGTTTCGATCGGATTGTCGATCATGTTCCTCATCGGAGCTCTTGCCGGAAAGGAAATCCTCTGGTACATGGCAGTTTCGGTTGTCATGCTGGGTGGAGCCGGGCGAGCCTTCGGTCTTGACTATTGGGTAATGCCGTATCTCAAGAAACTGTGGAACAAGACCCCTATCGCCAAGAAGCTCTACTTCTTCATGGATGAACCCGAGTTCACCCGCAAGCAAATGGAGAGACGGATCGCCAAGCAGAAGGATGCAGCCCTATAATCATGAATGAATTTTGGAAAGACGAACCGGAAATTGCCGCAGAGCTTGAAGAGGTCGGTTCGTTGATACAGGACGCGATAGATCGTTCCCACTCTTTTGTCCGTCAGATGCTTGCCGCCCAGGTGCGAACCAGCGGCAAGTTGTTGCGCCCCGCCTTGGTGTTGATCGGCTCACGCTTGGGGAAACCCGAGCGAAGGGCCGACGTCAAACGTATCGCCAGTGTGTTGGAGATGATCCATATGGCCTCGTTGGTCCATGACGATATCATCGACGATGCCCGGACGCGCAGGGGTATCCCCACCTTGTATGCCCAGACCGGTGCAAAACAGGCGGTATTGGCAGGAGATTATCTCCTATCCAGGGCAATGGCGTTGGTCGGAGGCAGCGAGGGAGACCTCGAGGCCTCGGCAGTATCGAATGCATTCAGCAGGCTTTGTGAAAGCGAACTGGAACAGGATGCCGGACAGGGAGATTTTACCATTTCGATTGCCACCTATCTTCGGAGGATCGCAGGAAAGACCGCATCGTTGTTCGCCTTGAGCTCGTATGCAGGGGCGGCGGTTGCGGAATCGGACAAGTGTGCCCAAGGGCGAATGCACCGTATCGGGTACAATATGGGCATGGCCTTCCAGATTCAGGACGATATTCTCGATTACGATGGCGACAAGGAAAAGTTGGGTAAGGAACCTGGAAAGGATTTGCTTTGCGGTATTCCAACCCTCCCCCTATTGGAGGCCATGGAGATTGAAAAAACCTTGCCCCAGGGGGAACAGTTTCTGCACCGGATCACCGGAAGAGCAAAACTGTCCAAGCGGGATGTGATGCGTGCTGTCCGCCGTGTGACCGAGCTGGGAGGATTGGAAAAATCCAAGATTCTTGCCACAACATATTCCGAGCGGGCGCTGAAGGATATCCGGGCTTTGGAAAACGAACAGGTTTCCTCTATCCTTCTAGGCATGTTCGACAAACTGTCCGATCGAAAAAAATGAAAGGTATCGACAACCTAGGGAAATCCGAATGTCTATAGAACAGCACATACTTGATTCGGAATTCGAACTTATGCTCGACCATCTCGCCTTGCGATCCAAGAGTCCCAAATTCGATATCGGGGATATTGAGCAGGAACTACACCACCTGTTGGTTTACCAAGGCCAGGATTGGGTCGGTAGGGGTGAAATGAAAGGTATCAACACCCCAGGGCAAGGGGTGGACCCAGGAGGCTTCGCCTCCCGTGCCGCCCCAAGGGGCGAGGTATCGAACCTTACGTTCCCTGCACTCGCTCGGGAGAGTCGACCATTCCATGGTCCCTCCCCACTCGCTTCGTTTGGAAATCAAGAACGCTGAGATCCAAGGCCATGTCTATGCATACCAGGTATTCCTGAAACGATGGAAAGACAAGCATCTTGAAAAAGGGACATCGTAACGAAGGGCTGCACATTGGCAGCCCTTCTCCGTACATGATTCTTCTAGAAATCGAAATTGTCCGGATCCGGTCCGAACCGCTTTCCTGTATGCAAGGTATCGATCAGGCTTACTTCATCGGCATTCAATGAAAAATCGAAAACGAGCGCGTTTTCCCGAATCCGATGGTCATGGACTGATTTTGGTATGACCACCACCCCATGTTGGATATGCCAGCGAAGTACAATCTGGGCAGGACTCTTCTGGTATTTCTTGGCCAAGTCCAAGAGAGCGGGAAGATCGAGATTCCCCTTCATCAATGGACTCCAAGCCTCGACGACTATATTGTTCAACTGGCAGAAGTCGCGGATATCCTTCTGGTTCAACAGGGGATGCAACTCGATTTGGTTTACCGCAGGAACAACATCGCTTACATCGAGAATGTCCTTCAGATGATGAATTTGGAAATTGCTCACACCAATCGCACGCACCTTCCCCTGTTTGTAGAGCTCGGTCATGGCACGCCAGGTATCCAGGTATTTCCCCTTCACCGGCCAATGTATCAGGTACAGGTCAAGATACTCGAGTCCCAATTTCTTCAGGCTCGTCTCATATGCCTGCAACGTGGTTTCGTAGCCTTGGTCGGCATTCCTTACCTTGGAGGTTATGAACAGTTTCTCCCGTTCAATACCACTCTCCATTATCGCTTGACCAACGCCTTCCTCATTTCCATACACCGCTGCGGTGTCTATGCTCCGGTATCCGGCACGCAACGCCGATTTCACCGCACTTACCACAGGTGAGCCGTCGCCCACCTTGAAAACTCCCAGGCCAAGCCCGGGCATGGCTACACCATTGTTGAGCATGACAGTATCTTGCAAATTCCGAATCATCGATTCCTCCTTTTCTGGTCATGCCCTCAATATAGTCGAAAAATTGGGAAACGGCCAATTGTGAAAAAGGCCGGACCTGTTGTGTCCGACCTATTCAATTCCCACGGGACTGTAGCAGATACTATTGCAACTCGGTTACTCCAGTAACAGACGATGGTTCATCCATCGTGAAACTATCCAAATACTCCTGTTTCAGGAAGTAGACATTTCCATCGACAGTTCCGTCGACCAAGTGGAATCCATTTGCCTCTACATACACGTCGCCTCTGAACGTTCCACCCTGGATCCGGGTATTCTGGCTTCTCACAGTCATGCGGGGAGCAGTGACAGTATAGCGCTCGGTAATTTTCCTATTCGCATCCTGGGCATAGAACGCCAGTTTCCTGTAGGGTTTGTCATTCTGTATGAATTGTCCATCGACGACAATCTCTTTATCCAGTGACAAATCCTCCAACACGGCGATTATCCATGTTCCATCCGGACCGACTGCACTGAGAAAATCCGAAGCTTCGTTGACTATCGATGCAGTGGTGATGGCATCTGGTTCTGCTACCGCTACCGGAGCAGGTGCTACAACAGCCGGGGCCGCCGATGCGACAGGTGCTTCTTTTTTCGCACAACCAACAACAATCAATACCAAAGAAAAAATTGCAATAAGCAATAGAAAATTTTTTCTACCCATGTTGAGCCTCCTTCGACATGCTAAAAGAAATCCCATGAAAACTCAATACTCTACCATATCAATAGGGTATAATTGGCTTACCACTCTCCGCTAATCATCCAGAACCAATACATGGATATGGCTATGCACGAACAATGCGGGATCCGATTGTTTACCTTATCTTTGGAATTTGAGATGATGCGTGCATGGCGGGCCTTGAACAACGATCTGCATATCCTTTGTGGATTCGAGTGCGATTACGACGCACGGTACATCCATTGGTATGCCGAACATCTGGTCGATAGGAAAAAGTGGATTACCTCTGCTTCGGGGTCCATTACCTGCTGGGGCCCGATGGCAAGGAGACCTATATCAAGAATCTGCCTCCGCAAAAGAAATGGTTGGATTCGTATACCGATGCCTATGTGGATGTATTGAAAAGCGGATTGTTCCTCTTCGGAGTGTATCCCGACCTGTCCGGTATTTCCACACGGAGTGGGACAAGGAAGCCGAGTTCAGCTCCCGAAGGATACTCTCTTGTGCAGCTGAATTCGACGTACCACTTGAAATGAAAAGTATCAATACCCCAGAGCGAGCCCTGGACCCAGGAGGCTTCGCCTCCATTGCCGCCCCAAGAGGCGAACTATGGTACCGTACGTTCCCTGCACTCGCTCGGGAACGTGGCCGTTTCACGGTCCCTTTCCTCTCGCTTCGTTTGGCAATAAAAAGCGGCACCTAGCGGGTCTTGCCTAGATAGGCAACCCTGATTTGTTCATCCTCCAGCAACTCCCTTCCCGGTCCCGTCATGCTGACGGTTCCTGTTTCGAGCACGTAGCCCCGGTTTGCCGTCTTCAGCGCCACGTTCGCGTTCTGTTCTATCAACAGGACAGTAACCCCGGCCTCGTTCACTTTCCTGATGATGGAAAAGATTTCCTTCACCACCAGGGGTGCCAACCCGAGGGAGGGCTCGTCCATCATGATCAGCTTGGGGTCGGCCATAAGTGCCCGCCCGACAGCGAGCATCTGCTGTTCACCACCCGACAAGGTGCCGGCATGTTGCCAGTGCCGTTCCTTGAGTCTCGGGAAAAGGCCATATACATGTTCCAAGTTGGCTTCGATCACCGCCTTGTCCTTTTGCAGGTATGCTCCCAAACGCAGATTCTCCAAGGTAGTCAGGTTGGGAAACACCCTGCGGCCCTCTGGCACAAGAACCACACCCTTGCCGACAATCTTCTGTGTATCGAGGCCGTTGAGCTTCTCTCCCCGATACATGATCGTACCTCCCGTAATCGGAATCAACCCCATGATTGCGCGCAAGGTGGTGGACTTTCCGGCGCCATTGGCACCGATCAAGGTCACGATCTCATGCTCCTCCACATCGAAGGAGATTCCGTTGAGTGCGACGATACCGCCGTAACAAACTTTCAGATCACGTATTTCCAGTAAACTCATTCGTCTTCAACCCCCAGGTAGGCACGGATCACAGCCGGGTCGTTCTGCACTTCTTTCGGTGTTCCCATGGCAATGGTCTTGCCATAGTCCAACACATAGATCTTATCCGAAATATCCATGACCAGATTCATATGGTGCTCGATGAGGAACACGGTCAAGTTGAACGAATCCTTAATATCCTTGATAAATTGGGCAAGCTCCTCGGTCTCCTTCGGGTTCATACCGGCCGCCGGCTCGTCCAACAGCAACAAGGAAGGCGAGGTTGCCAACGCCCGGGCGATTTCCAACCTCCGTTGTTTGCCATATGGCAAGGATGATGCCTTTTCCCGGGCCGAATCGGACAATCCGACCGTCTTGAGCAATTCCTGCGTTTGCTCCCGCATGGTCCGCTCCTCGACGTGGTTCAACCTGAAGGTTGCACTGAGCATACCGGCCTTGATCCTACAGTGCTTTGCAATCAAGACATTCTCGAATACCGAGAGTTCCTTGAACAACCTGATATTCTGGAAGGTTCTCGCCATACCCAACCGGGTGATCTTGTCCGGGGTGTTGACCACCTGATGGTGGAAAGTCGTCCGATCGCTGCCGTTGTAGATCTTCTTCATCTTCGAGCGGGGATGGTTCTCTCCAATCACCTTGTCATGGAACACCACCCTACCGTTTGTCGGCATATAGCCTCCGGTAATGACATTGAACGCGGTGGTCTTTCCCGCACCGTTCGGTCCGATCAACGCGGTGATATGACCTTGCGGAATCTCAATATTCAAGTCATCGACAGCGACGACTCCTCCGAATTGCATAGTGAGGTGTTCGGTCTTCAATACGGTCCCGTTCATGATCCACCTCCCTGCACCTTCTTGCGTTTCCACTTGAATCGTCCGAATATCCGGTCCCAACTGAATTCATTGGTCCCCATGATTCCACGGCGATAGATCAATACCACCACCATAAGCAGGATCGAGAAGATCACCATCCGGAACCCGGTTCTGAACAACGGGACATCCCATCCGAAGATTTCCAACGGTTGATCGAAGAACCGCAGCCACCATTCCTTGGAAGCTGTCACCAGAAAAGCCCCCAAAACACTACCTGTGACACTTCCGATACCCCCGATCACTACAATGAGGAGGATATCGTAGGTCAATGTGATGGAAAAGGTCTTTGCCTCGATCGAGCGCATGTACATGGCCAACAGGCCTCCGGCTAGGGCGGAGAAGAACGAACTGATGATGAAACTCATCGACTTGTGTTTGAACAGGCTGATCCCCATTGCCTCGGCGGCGATCTCATCCTCGCGGATTGCCATGAAAGCCCGTCCGTACGAAGACCGTATGAGCAGGACTATCAAGGTGATGCAGACAGCCGAGACGATGAACGGAGTGATTATCGGAGGAACCAAACCTCCGAACATCTTGGGGAACGCCGGAATCTTGTTCAGTCCATAGGATCCGTTCGTGATACCATCGAGTTGTGGAGACGAGAACAAAGCCCGGATAATCTCCGAGAGTCCCAGCGTCGCAATCGCCAGGTAGTCGCTTTTCAATCGAAGCACCGCAACGCCGACTATGGAGGCAATGACGGCTGCGAACAGGGCTCCTACAATCAATGCCATGAAGGGATAGACACTTTGGAACCATGGCGGCAACGTACTGAGGAATACCTTCAGTGCCCGAATGCCCGGGTTTATACCGTTCATGTAATACACACCATCGAGACTTTGCACGGGAATCAACAGGATAGCCGTCGTATAGGCTCCGATGGACATGAATCCAGCCTGTCCAAGGCTGAACAGACCGGTAAAACCATTCAACAGGTTCATTGAAACGGCCACCAGTGCAAATATCGCGCTTTTCTGCATAATCGATATCAGCATACCGTTCCCTGCCCGATTAAAATTAAGCATGTACAGGACCGCCAGGAACACCCCGGCGGAAATGACACTCAATACTGTGTTTCGGCTTCTACGCATACGCTATACCTTCTCCATGGTTTTTTCGCCAAACAGGCCGGTAGGTTTGACCAGGAGCATCACGATGAGGAGGACAAATGTGAACGCGTCCGAAAAGGTCGAGTATCCCAACGCTACCAGGAGCGTCTCGACGATACCGATAAAGAATCCGCCCATGACGGCTCCGGGAATATTGCCGATACCGCCGAATACCGCGGCTACGAAACATTTCAAGCCCGGCAAGGTTCCCGAGAACGGGGTCACCGACATCCGGTCGGTGAAATAGAGGATCGATCCGATACCCGCAAGCAGCGAACCGATCGCGAAGGTTACGGTTATGACCCGGTTGATATTGATACCCATGAGTTTGGCGGTCTCGAAATCCTTGCTTGCCGCCCGCATGGCCATACCGGTCTTCGTCTTGTTGACCAGGATCATGAGCAGTGCAACCAGTACGATTGTGAGGACAGGCGTCAGCAAGGTTACAAGCGATGCACTCAATTCCCCTACCCTGAAAATCCGTTTGAGCAACGGAATCTCGGGATACCCCCGCGGAATCGCCGTGAACAGATAAGTGGCGAGATTCTGCAACAGATACGAGACCCCGATCGCACTGATCATGATCGACATCCGTGGAGATGAACGCAACGGTTTGTAGGCAACCCGTTCTATGGCTATTCCCATCAACACCGTTATCAACAGTGTGATG
>WOYI011295580.1_pt2 | contig 11731 bp, 11 predicted proteins | sample 6423411 | NCBI WGS metagenome assembly WOYI01 (sample SAMN13441803, study PRJNA592873) | oil field metagenome | biome: oil field; feature: oil-well bore; material: oil-contaminated soil; isolation source: oil-contaminated soil from oil-well borehole | place: Germany: Wietze | collected 2016-10-18 ... | reverse complement strand
CCCTCAGATGAAGCGTGAACGATGGCTAAATTTGAATGGCTTGTGGGATTACTGCATTCAACCCCAAACTCTGCCCCAACCTTCCCAATTTGACGGAAAGATCCTGGTGCCTTTTGCGCCTGAATCAGTCTTGTCCGGAGTCGAGCGCGTGCTGCAGCCGGACGAAAAACTCTGGTATCAGCGTCAATTTGAGGTCAACCACAATCCAGACCAGGTGGTCATGCTCCACTTCGGCGCGGTGGATTTTTTCTGCCAGATATGGGTCAACGGAATACAGGTTGGCAGTCACTGGGGTGGCTTTTTGCCCTTTAGTTTTGATATCACCCCGGCACTTCAAGAAGGACAGAACACACTGGTTGTCATGGTCCAGGACGAAACCGAGGCAGCTTTGCATCAAAAAGGAAAGCAGCGCCTTCATCCTGGCGGCATCTGGTACACATCAGTTTCAGGCATCTGGCAAACCGTCTGGCTGGAAGTATTACCCACAAAGCACATCCGCTCGCTGAAGATCACGCCAGCCATCGATACCAATATGCTGGAACTGAAGGTGGCAGTCAGTGACGAAACCTTGGAGAGCTTCTGTAAGCTCGAAGCCATCGCCAGTTTTGAGGGCGAAGAAGTCGCACGAGCCAGGGGCAGCCTGAAAAGCACGCTGATTTTTCACTTGCCCGATGCCAAACTCTGGCATCCCGATCATCCCTATCTCTACGACCTGGAAGTGCGTTTAGTAGAGGATGAAAAGCCGATCGATCAGGTTGGGAGCTATTTCGCCATGCGGAAATTCGGTAAAAGCAGGGATGCAAGCGGTTTCTGGCGCTTCACGCTCAACAATGAGCCAATTTTTCAATACGGACCCCTGGACCAAGGCTACTTCCCGGAAGGGCTCTATACACCACCATCTGAGGAAGCCATGCTTTTTGACATCAAATATGCCAAAAAAATTGGCTGTAATATGATCCGTAAGCATGTTAAAGTCGAACCACTGCGCTGGTATCATGCCTGTGACAAGTTGGGATTGATTGTTTGGCAGGACATGCCCAACGGAGGAAGAACCACCAAAGACGCCGTTGTTTTGTTCACCTTTACCTCCGGTATCCATCGCTACGATCAGCATCGCCTCAAGCGTTTTGGTCGTGAAGACCCAAAAAACAGGGAAGAATTCCGTACCGAGCTCCAGGATTTGGTTGAAACGCTCTACAACTGTCCATGCATCGGAGTTTGGGTACCTTTCAATGAAAGCTGGGGACAGTTCAACGCTATTCGCATAGCCGAATGGGTTAAAACGCTGGACCCAACCCGCCTGGTCGACCATGCCTCAGGTTGGTTTGACCAGGGTGGGGGTGATTTCCAAAGCCGGCATGTTTACGTGAAACCTCTGAGTGCGCGCATACCAGACGATCGCATCCTGGCTGTAACTGAATTTGGCGGCTACACCATGCGGGTTCCCGGACATGTCTACACTGACCGCGAACGCTTTGGCTATGGTCATTACCAGGATGCGGAATCACTGACAACAGCTTATCTGAATTTGTTGGAGCAGCAAGTCAAACCACTGGTTTCCAAGGGTCTCTGCGCTGCCATTTATACTCAAACCAGTGATACCGAGACTGAAATCAACGGGTTTTTGACCTATGACCGCAGAGTGGAAAAAATCGATGCCGTAACTTTGCGTAAGGCCCACCAGGAGTTAATTGGTATACTATAACTAAGAAGAATATTAGTGTTTGACTTGAAAAGTTACTTTTACCTTATTTGTGGAATTTAACCTGAAAATTGGTTTTATCGGGTAAAATACGCTAACATTAATACATATTCTGTTGATGGAATTTTTGCAGTACTGTCTTGTGGGTTTCTTCGATTTGTATATAATTACTATTACGCTCTTTTTTGCGTGATCTCGTAATAATTTTACATAGTTGCGGTCTCGAAAGGAGGTTTTAGTTCAGTTATTGATCCTTAGTCTCATGTTTTAATCTTTACTTAATTCCAAAATAAAATATAAGGAGAAATCATGAAAGAAAGAATTCAAAAGTACGGCGGTTTTATGGCATCAATGGTTGTTCCAAACCTCGGTGCTTTCATCGCCTGGGGGTTGATCACTGCAATGTTTATCGCGACCGGCTGGATCCCGAACGAAAGGTTCTCTGCTCTGGTTGGCCCAATCCTCAATTACCTGTTGCCGATCCTGATTGGTTATACCGGTGGTTATATGATTCATGGTCAGCGTGGTGGTGTCATGGGCGCTCTGACTACAATGGGTGCTATCGTTGGCTCTACAATTCCCCAGTTATTGGGCGCGATGATCATGGGTCCCCTGTCCGCCTGGATCCTGAAGAAGTTTGACGAATGGATGGAGCCCAGAATGCCCGTTGGCTTTGAGCTCCTGATCAACAACTTCTCGATGGGTATCATTGGTGTACTTCTGGTCTTGTTTGCCTTGCTTGTCATGGGTCCAGTTGTCACTGCCATCAGCGACGCCTTCGGCGCTGTTGTCCAGTGGTTGGTCAATATCAAGTTGCTGCCCTTGGTTGCCCTGATTATTGAACCTGCCAAGGTTCTCTTCTTGAACAACGCTTTGAACATCGGTGTTCTGGCTCCTCTTGGTGCAGTTGCCTCCCAGGAAACTGGTCGAGCAATCCATTTCATGCTCGAAAGTAATCCTGGTCCCGGTTTAGGTTTGCTATTAGCCTATACTGTTGCCGGTAAGGGCATGCTCAAGCAATCCGCACCTGGTGCTATCATCATCCACTTCCTCGGCGGCATTCACGAGATCTATTTCCCCTACGTACTTGCCCACCCTATCATGATCCTGGCCATGTATGCTGGTGCGATCCTCGCCAACTTCTGGTGGGTAATTACTGATGCAGGTTTGGTTGCCACCCCATCACCAGGCTCAATCTTCGCCTATATTGCCATGACCCCCAAAGGCTGGCATTTCCAGGTTTTGATGGGTGTTTTGATCGGTGCGGTTGCCTCCTTCTTAGTTGGTGTGTTAATTCTGAAACGCTGGCCAGTAAAAGAAGAAGAAGAAGAAACAGTTGAAGAAGCTGTTGAAGCAGAATTGTAAAAATACTGATTTAGTTCGTTAGAAGAGACGTGTTCAGGCAACTTGTTTGCCTGAACACGGTTTTGGAGAAATTGAATATGAATAGCAAAATTGAAGCAAAAGATATTGACCAAATCGTAGTGGCCTGCGAAGCTGGAATTGGATCAAGCCTGATGACCGTCAATGCCATGAAGAAAAAACTGAAGGAAGCTAAACTGGATCATATAAACATTTTTCATAAAGCGGTTTCGAATTTAGATCCCAAAACAAAATTCATCATCTGCCACGAGGGTGTTAAAAAATCAGTCAAATCAAAAGCCCCGGAAGCAGTTGTGTTGAGTTTTAAGTTTTTCTTCAATGATCCATTGTTCGATAAATTGGTAGCTGACATTAAAGACGGGAAGGAAATTGTCGCTAACTAGCGATTTTATTACAGCTACTATGATTTCTTCATTGCTAAAGACATCCCCAATAGGAGGGTTATTGTGTCTCGTATAATAACAGAGGAGCTTGTTTTTTTAGACTCGAAAGTTCAAACCAAAGAAGAGGCAATTCAAGCTGCAGGTGAATTATTAGTTCAGGCTGGTCGCGTGGAATCTGCTTATGTTAAAGGGATGCTTGCACGTGAAAAAACCATGTCGACCTTGATCGGAAATGGTGTTGCCATCCCTCATGGGGAATTTCCCGATCTGAAATATATCAAGGAGACCAGTATCTCTGTACTCCAGATCCCCGATGGAGTACCCTGGGAAGATGGCGAGCTTGTTTACCTGGTTGTTGGGATTGCAGCGACCTTTGAGGAACATATTGGAATTCTGCAGAACCTTGCCAATGTGGTCGACGAAATTGAGCGCGTAAATTTCCTGGCAAAAACTGCTAAAAAGTCAGAAATTATTGAAGCACTTGCCGCATAAATAATAAGCAGTGACCCTTATCAAGAAAGGACTTGAAATGGACAATAAATTCCAAAATTATATCGATTTAGATTACCCCCTTCCTGAAAAAGTGTGGGGCTGGAATATGTATGGGGCAGGTCTGGAGAATATCGGCAGGGACGGAAAACCTGAACTCTTCCCGATGCCCGAACCAGGTCCCGATCAAATATTGGTCAGGGTCGATGCAGTTGGCTTATGCTTTTCTGATGTGAAATTGATCAAACAAGGTGGACAGCACCCAAAATTGTACAACCGCGACCTTTCGGTTGAGCCCACCAGACTTGGTCATGAAGTAGCCCTTACTGTTATCAAGGCAGGCGAAAATCTGAAGGACCGCTTCACGCCTGGTCAAAAACTCGCAATCCAACCTGATATTTATGTCAACAAGGTTGTCACAGCCTACGGATACACCATCCCTGGTGGCTTGATCCAATATCACCTGATTGGAAAAGAGATTTTTGACGCGGATAATTCAGAATATTTGATCCCTATCCAAGGCGAGCTGGGTTACTCAGAGTCTGCTCTGACGGAACCCTGGGCTTGCGTTGAGGCTGCTTATACCCAGAGACGCCGTTTGTTCCCTCTGGATGGCGGCTTGATGTGGATCAATGGTCCCCTGCATTCTGAAAAATCGTTCACATTCGAAAAAGGGCTTGAAAAACCCAGCAAGATCTACCTGAGCAACACTCCGCCTCAAATTTTTGAGCTGGTCCGCAGCCGCACCCAGGCTGAGGTTGTTGAAGTCGGTACCCTTGAAAAAGACCAGATAGCCGCCTTTGCCCAGGAAAAGACGAATGGAAAAGGCTTTGATGACATCATCTTGCTTGAACCGCGCAGCGCTGAATTTGTTTCAGAAGTCGCCAGGCAAATTGCGTTCAGAGGCACGCTCAATATTGTCAGTGATCAACCTTTGGATAACCTGGTTGTGATTGATGCCGGACGTATCCATTACCACTACACCACCTACATTGGCACCAAGGGCACAGAGATTAGTGCGGCTTATGGTGAAGAGCGCAACCGCTCAGAATTAATGGCAGATGGGCTGCTCGTCGTGGTTGGCGGAGCTGGTCCGATGGGTCAAATGCACGTGCAGCGATCGCTCGAACTTGTGCCAGGACCCAAGACCGTGGTTGTGACAGATCTCAACGATGCGCGTTTACAGGCTTTGCGGCAAAATGGCGATCCAATTGCTGAAAAGAACGGCAAGCAGCTCATCCTGGTGAATACCAGCAAAGAAGGTACAGACCTGGCAGCAATTATCCGCGAACTTTCTGATGGAAGAATGGCAGAAGATGTGGTCGTATGTGTGCCTAATGGCAAGGTTATGGAGAACGCTGCGTTATTGTTAGGCAAAAACGGTATGCTCAATTTTTTTGCTGGCGTATCTAATGGCACCACCATCAATATCGACCTCAATAACATCTTCCTGAACAATATGCAGTTGACAGGTACTTCCGGCTCCTCGGTTTTTGACCAAAAGACGGTCATGTCAAAAGCCCGGTCAGGCTCGCTCTCGCCCAATCTCAGCGTAGCTGCGATTGGCGGTCTGAAACAAGCCGTGGCAGGAATGGATGCGATGATGTCTGGCATTTTTACAGGCAAGATCGTTATCTATCCCCAATTGGAAGACCTCCCACTGCTTTCTCTGGCAGAAGTTGCCAACAATTACCCAAAGGTAGCCGAAAAAATGGGACCCAACCATACCTGGAACCGCGAAGCAGAAAAAGTTCTGATCGAAGAGTTTTGGAAAAATGACTGAATCGTTGAATAAATCAAAAAATCAAGTCAAAAAACAAGGATACCGGTTATATGCCCAATATGTACTTATTGGGGCGGCTTTAGGCGCTTATTACGGCATCTTCTACAAAAATCCTGAGCGTGCGGTGGATTTTAGCCCGGTTATACTCCTCAGCCTTGTTTCTGCGTTAGTTATTACAGTTATTCAAATCTGGAAAAAAGGCTACCCTACTAAAGAGAAGCTGATAATCTTTTTGAAATCCTTCGGGATGTTCTTCTTGTTCCTGGCAATGTTGGAAGCCAGACCGCTTTTTGAACAATGGGGCGGTAAAGGTTTGGTTACTGCTTTCACCACCCTGATGGGTGCTTTGGTCGGTTTCATCCTGGGCTTGAAAAAGAAGCCGGTGGCAACCAGCACAACGGAGACAAAGAAGTGATCTACACCATCACGCTCAACCCGGCATTGGACAAGCAGCTGACTGTGGCTGAAATTAGGTTTAACGATGTCCTGATTGCTGAAAGAGTCCAGTTGGATTTTGGCGGCAAAGGATTCAATGTCTCACGCATGTTGAAAGAATTGAATCAACCCTCTAAAGCGGTTGGGTTGTTGGGCGGGCAGACTGGGAAGACGATCGCAGATGGTTTGAAAGCGCAAGGCATTGAAGTGGTTTCCATCCCTGTCTCAGGTGAGACCCGCACCAATGTCAGCATTGTCACGCCCGGTGGCAGCAAGCATATTAAAGTCAACGAAAAGGGACCAACTGTCTCCGAAGCCGAAATTCAGCGGGTTTTCCAATTTATCTCGGAAAAAGCAACTTCGGGAACGTTGTGGGTGTTAGCCGGCAGCATTCCCCCTGGTGTGAATGCCTCCGTGTACCAACAAATGACTCAAAAGATCAAGGAACTCGGTGGCGATGTTGTTCTGGATACCAGCGGTGAGGCGCTCAGAAAAGGAGTACAGGCGCACCCAAAACTCGTCAAGCCTAACTTGTTCGAACTCTCACAACTGACAGGTAGAGAAGTAACCGGTCTTCAAGAGATCCTGGATAATCCGGCAATTGCTCGCGCAGTAGGCGCCGAGTTTGTAGCCGTCTCGGCGGGAGATAAAGGTGCTCTCTTAACAGATGGTGAAAAGACAGCCATCTGCCAGCCACCCGAGATTCAGGAAGCCAACCCTGTTGGTGCTGGGGATGCCATGGTTGCAGGGCTTAGCTTTGCCCTCTATCACGGTTACGACCTGGAACAAGCCCTGATGCTTGGTGTTGCTTGCGGGACAGCCTCTGCGATGCAATCTGGAACCAGGATGCCGGAATGGGATCTCGTGGAAGAAGTTCGTCAACAAGTAAGAATAGTATAGGAGGAAAAAATGGGTTACGATGTCAAATTAACGAAAACTTACGAAGCGCAACCGGAGAAAGTCATCGCAGTATGCAAGAAAATCGCTGTCGCGCTGGGTGGTAAGGTCCTTTCCCATGACGAAAACGGCAAGATTCTAAAAATCCAAATGGACAAGAAACTGCAGGGAAAAATCCTGGGTGACCGCAGCAAACTTGAGATTAAATATTCCTCTCCAACTGAGGAGTCAACTCAGCTTGATATTCTTGCCTATCCGTTGGATGCTGTAGGTCAGAAATTGATGTTTGGTGCCAGACCAGGTGTGGTTCAGACGATCTTGAAAGTATTTTTTGAGCAAGTTGAGGAAAAACTAAAAGAATAATATGGTTTCATGTAATCCTTTTGAAAGTGCCCCTGCTGACGGTGCCACCAGGTTCATATTTGTGCGTCATGCCCAGACAGATGCTAATGCAAAGCATTACTTGCAGGGGCAATCGGATGGCGTTTTAAATGAGACTGGATGGGCTCAGGTTGCCAGTCTTGCTGGACATCTGCGTCCTTTCTTTATTGATAAGGTATATTCCAGCGACCTGAAGCGTGCTCTTGATACTGCGACAGCCATCGCGAATGAACACGGATTGCTCGTACACACCGATCCCAGGTTACGGGAATGGATTTGTGGCGATTGGGACGGGATGCCAGCCGTAGATTTTCGAAAAATGCTCAAAGAACTGGGTCTCAAAGCATCCACAATACAGCCCCCAAATGGTGAAAACTTCCAGCAGGTTCGCAGTCGTGCAGAAGCTGTTTTGGACGAAATCTTCAGTCAATCAGAGGGCAAAAGCGTTTTAATTTGTTCACACGGTGATATTCTTCGCTCAATGATTGGGGTATTAATGGGGATTGACGTGGATGTTGCTGAGAACATTCTTCTTGATAATGCGTCTTACAGCATCCTTGAAAAACAACAAGGTACCTGGAAGATTCTTGCATTAAATCGAATTTCATAAATGGAGGTAGTAAATTGAAATCTTTAGGAATTGGGGTTATTGGTTTGGGGGCTATCGGAGGAAAGCATGTCAGCATGCTTAAGAACCTCCGTGAAGCAAATATTGTAGGTGTATCGGACCTGAACCAGGACCTGGTCAACAAAACTATCGCCGAAACCGCTATCCAGGGTTATACCGATTATCGCCAGTTGTTAGCTCGTCCTGACCTTGAAGCAGTGATCATCGCGACACCCGATCATCTACATAAAGATATTACAATCGAGGCAGCTCAAGCTGGAAAACACATCCTGGTTGAGAAACCGATTGCTACAACTGTCGAAGATGGTGAAGCCATGATCGCAGCAGCCAGGGAAGCCAATGTGAAATTGATGGTTGGTTTCACTTTGCGTTTTGTTCCCCATTATGTCCAGGCTCGCGAACTCATTCAAAGCGGAAAACTTGGAAAAATCGTCAGTGTCTACTCTCGTCGCATGAACATCATCACCCAGGCAGACCGCCTTGGCGGACGGATAGGCGTGCTCCACTTTCTCGGCATTCATGACTTCGATCTGCTTCACTGGCTGCTTGGTGTTGAACCTGACCAGGTTTACTCTGCTGAATCGACCAGTGTTGAAAAACGTTATCCCCAGGAAAATGAAACCTTCAACACCTTCAAATTCAAAGACGGCACCTTGGTTTGTGCTCACATAGGTTGGAACCTGACCACAGCCCATCCGGGTGGTCGCGACTTCAAATTGACTGTCATTGGTGACAAAGGCTCCCTCGATATCGACCTTGCCAGCCAGGGTCTATTGATGTACTCGGAATTTGGTTCAAAATTCCCCTCCACAGCTCCTGGTTTGGATGTGGAAGACAAAGCCTTCATCGATTGTGTCCTCGACGATAAACCCGTCCCGGTTACAGGCGAAGATGGGATCACGGCCTTGAAGATGGTTCTTGCTGCCATTGATTCGATCGAAAAAGACGCACCAGTAAAAATTTACTAATGCTGAACCAAAGAAAGGGATGGATTTCTATGAGTAGAGCAGAAAAATTAAAAGACTTCATCTCCAAAGTACAAGGGGAATTAATTGTCTCCTGCCAGGCGACCCCACAAGAGGCGTTGTTTGGTTCAGACATCATGGCAAAAATGGCGATCTCAGCTATACGAGGCGGCGCAAAGGGTATCCGCGCCAATACCCCTGTGGATGTGAAAGCCATCAGAGAGGCAGTCGATGTGCCTGTCATCGGTCTGTATAAAGTCGTCTTCCCTGGAACCCCTGTGATTATCACCGCGACCATCGCGCACGCATTGGCAATTGCTGATGCCGGTGCGGATGTGATCGCGATCGATGCCACTTTCCGTCTTCACCCCGAAGATGAAGTCCCGGAACTCATCCGCAAGATCCATGAACAAACCGATTGCCTGGTCATGGCTGACATCTCCAACTTTGAAGAAGCTGAAGCAGCTATGATTTCTGGTGCCGATGTTGTCTCAACAACGCTCTCGGGCTATACCGATTACACCCCCAGGCTGGATGGACCGGACCTTGCCCTTGTTCGCGAGATCGCCTCAAAACTTACAGTTCCCGTCTTTGCCGAAGGACGTTACCATTACCCCGACGAAGTTGTGAAAGCGCTTGAATATGGCGCAACCGGCGTCATTGTTGGCGGCGCGATTACGCGACCAAAAGAAATCACGGAAAGATTCGTAAGAGCCATTCGCAAGTAATGCGTTTTGATTAAAGAAACAGATTGTTGTGGGTTCCAACAATCTGTTTTTCTAAGGAGATATAAATGTCTAACTACTTAATAGGGGTTGATATTGGAACTGGGTCTTCCAAGGGGGTCTTGATTGAAGCCAAAAATGGGACGGTGTTAGCCCAGGCAGCCATTCCCCATGGCGTTTCCATGCCTCATCCCGGCTGGGTGGAACAGGACGCCGAAACGATCTGGTGGGGTGAATTTGTTCAGATCGTAAAAGAATTATTGCAGGAATCCGGGGTCGCCACCCAGAACATCCTGGGCGTGGGTGTCTCCGGTATTGGTCCTTGTGTCTTACCAGTGGATGAGGCGTTCAACCCCCTCAGACCGGCAGTTTTATATGGGATTGATACGAGAGCAACCGCTGAGATCGAGCAATACCTGCAGGAATTAGGGCGGGAGGAAGTTTTCAGACGGGCAGGCTGTGAACTTTCTTCTTCCGCTGTTGCACCCAAGATCTTATGGCTTTACAATAACGAGCCTGAAATCTACAGAAGGTCACGCTGGCTCCTGACCTGTCAAAATTTTATCGTTGCCAGGTTAACCGGCAAGGCCTCAATCGATATTTACACTGCCTCAACTTATTCTCCGATTATTGATGTTGAAAAAAGAAGTTGGATCGATGAAACCACTGCGGGTATCAACCCAACGGCAAAATTACCAGAAAAATACTGGACTACCGAGGTCATTGGGGAAGTAACCGCCCAAGCTGCCCGGATCACGGGTTTAAAAGAGGGTACACCCGTCATTGCCGGGACGATCGACGCTCCAGCTGAAGCCGTCAGCATCGGAAACTATTCTGCAGGCGATACCATGGGCATGTTCGGAAGCAGTAATTCCATCATTACCATTACAAGCGCCTATACTCGCTCCAAAACCTTCTGGGGGCTCAACTGGCTTTTCCCTGATCAATACGCAGTTGTTGGAGGAATGGCAACGGTTGGCAGCCTGACGAAATGGTTCCTGGAAAACGTTTTCCGACCGGATCCGGAAGCCCAGGTTCAAAACCCCTACGCTCAGATGGAAGGTTTGTTAAGCATGTCGCAGCCAGGCGCAAATAACCTGGTAGTATTGCCTTATTTTGGAGGCGAACGCACTCCCATCAATGACCCGATTGCCAGGGGTGCTTTCTTTGGTCTGACCTTGCGGCACACCCAGGCAGACATGTACCGCGCCTTATTGGAAGCGGTCGGTTTTGGCATTCGCCACAACCTCGAAAAACTTGGCGAGGAAGATATTGAGGTTAAGCTGATCAACGCAGTTGGCGGAGGAGCGAAAAACCTGGGTTGGATGCAAATCATTGCCAATATCGCCGGTGTTGATGTTCGGATCCCACAGGGGATCTCCGGTGCTTCGTATGGCGACGCGATTTTGGCAGGGATCGGTGTCGGTCTTTACAAGGACGCCTCCCAGGCAAAAATCTGGGACAAAGCCGCTCTAAATTTGAAACCCGACCTTACCGATGCTGGAGTTTATAACCGTCTTTACAAGGTCTACCGCGATCTCTACGAGCAAACCAAAAACCTGCTTCCGTATTTGTCCTAAACATAAGCCGGGTTCAATACGCATCCCGGCTTTTTTGTCTTTCGTAGGCGGGGACGTAGTGCCCATTGGGTATTGTGCTGTTCAATCCGGCTTCCTTAGTCTTTTGTAGACCGGGTTTATTCCAGTCTGACTGAATCCATTGGTGAAGCTCTGCGATTATTTATCCCCCCCCTTAATCCCCATCCCTTTACCCAAACCCATGGCAAGCCAGGGCAGGTGAGAAGGGCTGGAGGGGGCAAGAAGTGTTTTTCCAACATAGTCATTACCTGCTATTGCTGTGTTGAAATTCGCACTACCCATTACCCGCTACGTGGGTACAGGTGGGCACTCTTCCCGGTCTACAAGAAAAAATAGGTTGTTGCACGCAGAGTTTACCTGGC
>WOYI010312338.1_pt1 | contig 11741 bp, 8 predicted proteins | sample 6423411 | NCBI WGS metagenome assembly WOYI01 (sample SAMN13441803, study PRJNA592873) | oil field metagenome | biome: oil field; feature: oil-well bore; material: oil-contaminated soil; isolation source: oil-contaminated soil from oil-well borehole | place: Germany: Wietze | collected 2016-10-18 ... | reverse complement strand
ATTCATTTTCCCACTATTCAATTTCCAAAGAGCCTTCTTGAAACGAGCTGTGACACATAAATCAATTTGATTTTCCTGTCAAGCTTAAATTTCAATTTTTTGTTCTGTCAGTAAACAGGAATCATCCGACCAACAAGAGTTTACCCATCGGTGAACACGTTGAAAACTTCAACAACCGTCAAGCACATCTCTGACGAACAGAAGTGGACTTCTACTCCCTCTGATCAAAACTGTCAAGCAGAAATTTCATTATTTTATGATTATTTTCCAATATTTTATTACCTCAATATTTACGGATATTTAGAAAACAATCATCTTTTCGTGGATAAAGAAAAAGGCCCTGAATGCATTCCTGTTCAGGGGCTTTTAAAACACATCCCGATGCGAGACAAGAACCATCCTTAACGATGGCCCCCATCTATTGAGGCAATGCGCCTGTAAAGGTTTTTGCTTCTAACTTCCATGCCCGGCACGGGCACAACGAATGATGAAAATATCCGGACACTTACCGACATTTTCATGTAAACATACCTGAATTCAGATTTCCATTGATTCTTTTTGAATGCTGGTTTAAGCATTATAGTCAATGTATGCCTGCATATACAAGCAGAGTATCCGGACAATAAATCAACGATCTTTTACTTCAACCGTTTCCCTTTATGAGTAGAAAATCGAATCAACGGGGGCCATAAATGAAATCTTCCAAACACCCGGTTCGCAGATACAGCATCTTTTTCTTCCTGACGTTTATCCTTGTTCTTTCCTTCAGTCCGGAGGGCGCCGCTTTCAATCTCCCCGCCGCCGGCTGGCACCGGGGAGACGCGGCATTTGCCCAGGAGAACTCCCGCGCCGCGCTGGCCAAAGCGCTCGACTCCGTTAATCCGAACATCGAACTGGACATCATCGACTTTGTCGATGCCCGGGGCAACCGGGTCGGACTGGTCTCCCATGATTATCTCATGAAGCGGGCCACCGGACTGCCCGGCGCGTTTGGCGAAAAATACAACGATGTTTCGGAACTGCCGCAAAACGCGGCCAATCCCCAGTTGCCGCCTCAACCTTTCATGACGGTCGTGGACTTGTTTGAGCTCATTAAAGCAACCAAAGCCCGGGGGGTCACACCGATGGTCTCTCTGGACATGAAGGAAGAAGGGAAGAATGCGGAAGCCTTCGGCAAATGGGTGGGTGAAATAATTAAACAATACGGTTATCAGGATCATGTTTTTGCATCATCATTTTTTCTCAACAATGTGCTGCCGCTCAAAACCGCCTGCCCGGAATGCCTGACGGGCGGACTGGTCTTCAATGATTACTGGGCGCTCCGGTTTCTGAGCGATAAATATTGTTCGCTTGACATCACCCCCGTTAGTCAATGGACTTTTTTTCTGGGTTTTTTGGGCAAGAAAGCATACCCCCTCGACTTTGTTTTGATTCAGGATGACATTTTCTTCAAAAATCCGGAATTGGCCGATTACTGGAAAAACAAACGCCATGTGAAATTTGTCGGAGTTTTTGCTTATAATAAGAACCGGGCCTATACGAATGCGGAGTGGGCTCTGTTGAAAAAAGTGGACTGGATTGAACTGGACCCGCCACAGATGCGCCAATATATTAAGATGAAGACCGGAAAATGACACCTTCCGGACAGCAACAGCCAAACTACCAAACTACTTTGACCTTGACAAATAAATGTGACTGTGGTTTACGCATTGCCTTATTACTTTTAGGGGTTTAAACATGAAAAAGACTTTAACGAATAAATCCAATACCAAAAGAAAAAGATCACATGGTTTTCTGGTCCGCATGGCATCCAAAACCGGCAGACAGGTTTTAAGCCGCAGAAGGGCCAAAGGCAGAAAGAGCTTAACCGTATAATTCCGCTATAGAACGTCTCGCAGGGATGTTGGGTTTTATGCATGAAGGCACAATCTTTCCGAAGAGCGGAAAAGGTCACCAATAAAAGCAGCTATCGGATTATTTACGAACAGGGGGTCAGGAGAAGTTCGCGATTCTTTACCACAGTAACATGCGGCAACCCGAACGGCGTCAAACGCCTGGGAATCACCGTCACGAAGAAAACGGGCAACGCCGTTTTTCGCAATCGAATGAAACGGCTGATTCGGGAATTCTTCCGCCGCAACAAAAATCTGTTTCCCGCGGGACATGACGTGGTCGTCATGGCAAAAAAAAGCATACCGCCTCTTACCTATCAGGAAGCAGCCAGAGAATTGACCGAACTCTTCACACGGAAGGCCGGCAGATAAAAAATGCTCAGAAGAACGTTGGTAAATGTCTTTGTTTTCATCATTCGTTTATACCAAGCTTGTATTTCACCATTCTTTTTTGCGCCATCCTGCCGTTTTCACCCGTCCTGTTCTCAATACGCGATTGATGCCGTTAAATTGTATGGACCGGTGAAAGGGTCATACCTGGGGGCAAAAAGAATTCTGCGCTGCAATCCCCTGCATCCCGGCGGTTACGACCCCGTTAAGTAAGCAATGAAACTGGAGGTACTCTAATGGACAAAAGGACCCTTCTTGCCATCGTCCTGTCACTGGCCGTTCTGATGGTTTACCAGATCTTTTTTGTGAAACCACCCGTCCCGCAAAAGGGCGCGCCGCCGCAAAAAGCAACAGAGCAAGTCAAAAAAGATGCGGCCAACGCTCCGGTATCCGCCGCTCAGGCGTCGGCAACAAACGCCGGCAGGCCCGCACCTAAAACAGCGACCGGCAAACCGGAAGCGCCGCCCCGCGACATAACCGTGGAAACAACCCACTATACAGCCGTGTTCTCCACGCGTGGCGCAGCTCTGAAATCCCTGAAGCTCAAAGACTATTATCAGAATTGTTACGAGTGCACCGATGATATCTGGCCAAAGCTGAAAGGCCTTTTCACCGGCGCCAAGGAGCCGCCGAAGTCCAAAACCAAGGAATTTGTCGAACTGGTCGATGTCCGCGACGGTATGCCTTATCCGCTGGCCGTGACTTTCCCCGATTCCAGCGCCGATGTCGCCCCGGACGCGGTTTTTGAAACGCTCACGGGCAAACTGGATCTGACCAGCACCAAAGAAAAGCAACAACTCGTCTTTTCCAAATCTTACGACAACATCAAGATTGAAAAGATTTTCACTTTTGATCCGGCAGGTTACACGTTCGGAATGGAAGTCAAAGTTCATAATCTGACCTCCGCGCCCATCACACAAATCCCAAGGCTTAACTGGTATCAGTATGTCGATCCTCAGAAGATTGACGACAGTTACGGACATGACGGCCCGGTTATCTCCGTCGGCGGCAGCATTGAACGCGAGGAAGTGAAAAAGCTCGACCATGAAAGCATCCTGGGCCCGAATGTATTGTGGGGCGCGTTTGAAAGCAAATACTTTATCGCGTCGTTTATCCCCGAAAATCCGTCTCTGACCAACGTGGTCGTGACACGGGACGAGGCCAATATGGTCGCCGTCGGAATGAAAGGCCGCAAAGAACTCATTCCGGGCGGACAAAACAGTGTTTTTACCTACTCGCTTTATCTCGGCCCCAAGCAATATGATTCTCTGAAAACATTGGGTGTCGGCCTGGAGGGCGCCATCGATTTCGGATGGTTTAAATGGCTGGCCATCCCTGCCTTATGGATCCTCAACTTCCTGAACGGCTTCGTCCTGAACTACGGGATTGCGATCATTATATTAACCACCATTATTAAGATCATCTTCTGGCCGCTGGGCAACCTGAGCTACAAATCCATGAACGAGATGAAGAAACTTCAGCCGAAAATCGAGGCGCTGAAGCAAAAATACAAAAATGATCAGTCTAAAATCGGCCAGGAAACCATGGCGCTTTACCGGGAGCATAAAGTCAATCCGTTTTCCGGATGTCTGCCGATGCTGATCCAGATTCCCGTCTTCTTCGGCCTGTATAAAGCGCTGATGTACTCCATCGAATTGCGCCAATCACCTCTGTTTTTCTGGATACAGGATTTGTCAGCCAAAGATCCTTATTACATCACCCCGATCATTATGGGCGCCACGCAATTCATTTCCCAGAAAATGACCCCCGCCATGGGCGATCCGATGCAGCAGAAAATCATGCTGCTCATGCCGGTCATTTTTACTTTCTTCTTTTTAAATTTCCCGGCCGGACTGGTGATCTACTGGCTATGGAACAATATTTTACAAATCGGTCAGCAATATTACATTAATAAAAAGCTGGCGACATGAGATGAGGTACGGAGTTCAACATGAGTTCGAAGACACTGGAAATAGAAGAAAAAACAATTGACGGCGCTATTGAAAAGGCCTGCCGTGATTTCGGCGTGCCGAGAGAAAAATTAAACATTGAAATTATTTCCGAGGGGTCCGGCGGTTTTTTAGGCTTGATGGCCAAAAAGGCAAAAATTCGGGCTTCTCTGCTTTCGTTCGATATGGATTTTTCTCTGGACAACGCTACCCGCTCCGTCAGCAGCAGAAACAGGCAGGAAGAAAAGCCGGCTTTAAAAGCGGACGTAAAACCCGACAGAAAGCCGGACATCAAAACGGAAATAAAGCAGGAAAAACGCCACCACGCAAAACCGGACATCAGACAGCAGTCTGAACACCGGAAAATAAGGCCGACACCTGCGGCATCCAAAGCGCCTGTTCACCGACCGGAGGCACTGGAGACCACACCGGAGGCATCGTCCGCTCCTCATGAATCATCACCGGCGCTTCGCATTCCGAAAGTAGAGGCTCTGCCCGCCACGACGCCTGCCGCGCTCAAAGCCGGAGAACTGCTTGCCGGTATGTTAAGCAAAATGACTTTTGAATGTTGGGTGACGGCTACCGAAACAGACGACACGATTATTCTCAGCATTGCCGGCGACGACAGCGGTTTGCTGATCGGCCGCCGGGGACAGAATCTGGATGCGCTTCAGTACATCCTGAACAAGGCCGTCAATAAATCAGACACGGAACGCAAGATGATTGTTGTGGATTCGGAGGAATACCGCAAAAGACGCGAAGAATCGCTGCTGGGCATGGCCGAGCGGATTCGGGAAAAAGTCAAAAAGACGCAGAAACCCCTGTCGCTTTCCCATATGAATGCTCATGACCGCCGGATCATCCATCTGGCGCTGCAGGAGGATGAAACACTCATTACCAGAAGCCGCGGTGAAGGCGAATACCGGAAGGTCATCGTTCTGCCGGCCAAAAAAACAAGTTCCGGCGGTTCCGGCAAAACAAGAAACCGGCAATAGTTTTTTGGTGGATGGTGAATCGTAGATAGCGGAATGTTTAAAACATGACCCAGACAGACACCATCGCAGCCATTGCCACACCGTTCGGCACGGCGGGTGTGGGCATTATTCGGGTCAGCGGCCCGATGGCCCCTGAACTGGGGCGCCTGCTTTTTCGCCCCTCGCATGCCAACTGCAACTGGCAAAGCCACCATGCTTATCACGGCGACATCGTCACAGCGGACGGCAAAACCATTCTGGATGAAGTGCTGGTCACCCTGATGCGCAAACCGCGCTCCTTCACTGGCGAAGACATTCTGGAAATTTCCTGCCACGGCAACAATTTGATTTTGCAAAGCATTCTGGAACAACTGATGGCGTCGGGCTGCCGCCCGGCCAGGCCCGGAGAATTTTCCGAGCGCGCCTATCTGAACGGCCGGATGGATTTATCTCAGGCAGAAGCGCTTGCCGCCATGATTTCCGCCCAATCGGCAAAGGCCTGCCGGGTCGGACTGGCCCAGTTAAAGGGATCGCTGGGCCGTAAAATCGACGAACTGCGCGCGTTATTGGTGGAAGCCTTGGCGGGGATTGAAGCAGCCATCGACTTTTCCGAAGACATTCATGAAAACGAAACACCGGCACTGCCCGTGCAAATCCGGGAAGCCGCCTGCGGCATTACTCTGCTTTTATCCACGTATCGTCAGGGACGATTATTTACCGAGGGCATTAACGCCGTCATCACCGGCAAACCCAATGTGGGCAAATCCAGCCTGCTCAACACGCTTGCCGGCAAGAAAAAAGCCATTGTCACGGACATCCCCGGCACCACCCGCGATCTGATCACGGACACCATTACCGTAAACGGTCTTTGCGTCCGACTGACGGATACGGCCGGAATCCGCAAACCTCTTGATTCCATTGAGAAAGAAGGAATTGACCTGGTTTGGGAGCACCTGGAGCAGGCCGACATCATCGTCATGATGCTTGACGGCAGCAAACCTCTGACGGATGAAGATACGCATATTCTGGAGCAAAACAAAAACCGCAACTGCAAAATCCTTATTGCCGTCAATAAATCCGACCTGCCGGCGGTCTGGAACGCGGATCAGATAATCGGAAATTTATTGCCGGGTGTTAAATTTTTCAAAATATCGGCTAAATTCGGAGATGGCCTTGAGGCGCTCCGGGCCGCCCTAACCGATTTGAACGGCAGCCGGGATATCCCCGACGACGGCGGAATTATTACGCAGATGCGCCACAAACTGGCCCTGGAAAAAGCGCTTGCCAACCTCACGGCAGCCGGTGAAATCCTCGGCGCCGGCCACTCGCCGGAACTTGCAGCTTTTGAACTCACCGAAGCTTTGGACGCCCTCGATGAAATCACCGGCAGAAAAATTCAGGACGATGTACTTGCCAAGATTTTTTCCACTTTCTGCATCGGCAAGTAGTTTGAAAATCACTCTGCTTTATGTTAGGGTCACCAATAACGTCTTTTTGCCGGCAAACACAAATTAACGGTTATGAGGTGGCATCATGAAAATGTATTCTTACTTACTTGCCTTGCTCTTTTTGCTTTGCCTTACCACCCCCGACGCATTGGCCCAGGCAAAATGCATCAACGCCGACGGTGAAGCGGCAATCATCAACAATGACAAACCCTCCGCTAAAATGGAGGCCGTTGCCCGCGCCAAATGGACAGCGATTGAACAGGTTGCCGGAACGGAAGTAAAGGCCGGCAGTTTTGTGCAGAATTTCACCCTGGTGGAAGATGTCATCAAAACCAAAGCGGGCGGCATGGTAAAGAGCTATAAAGTTCTGGGGGAAGGCGTCAAGGACGACGTCCTCAATGTTAAGATCAACGCCTGCGTGGAACCTTCCCAGGCGCGGGACGCCGTTTCGCAACTGGGCTTGAACAATTCCATCGCGCTTTTCATTCCCGCCCGGAAGCCGGGGCGCCACGGGGATGAATTTGAAGAAAACAATATTCTTTCCGAAACCCTCATCGGCAAACTGACCGAACAGGGCTACACCGTGGTTGATGTCGCCCCCACCCATGCGGTTGATGCAAAAGAAATTGAAAGAGCCGTGCGCTCCGGCAGCACTCTGTCTTTGCGCAGCATGATGTACAAATTCCTGTCCAACCTCATCATTATCGGAAAAGTCGATTACACCATTTCCACCAAAAAAGGCGAAGACATCGGATACGGCCTTTCCATGCCTTTTAACAATGTCACCGTCAGGCTCAATTACAGAATCCTCTCCAAAAACAACAAAACCGGAACCATGGAAATCCTGACCACGGGCGTGGAACAGGCCAAGGGACTTGCCAACAATGTCGAGGACGCCACGGCCCAAGCCATGAAAGAACTGGCGCAGGATTTGACGCCAATAATGTTGGACAAAGTCGGGCAATATATCCAGGGCAATACCAAAAAGATTGCCGTCCAGGTGAAAGGCGTTGACGATGTGGATAAAGTTCTGGAAGTCAAACAGATCCTGCAAAGCATTGTCTGGGTCTCCGCGGTGGAAGAAAAACAGATGGGCGATTTTGTCGTGAGCTACCCCGAAAACACCCTGTATCTGGCCAACAGCATCAAGCAAAAAGGAAATTTTAAAATTGTAAATTTCTCACCCTACTCTCTGGCACTGGAGTATCTGAGATAATCCCCAAAAGGAGGGAAACATGTTCGATCTGAACGCAAAATCCCGTCATTTTAAGTATTTTTTACCGGTTGTCTGTATCGTCCTGCTGGCGTTATCCGGCTGCGCAACAAAAATCAAAGTGAACATGCTTCAGCCTGCGCAATATCATGAGGCGTCTCTCACCAAAGCCATTGCCGTTCTGCCCTTCACCGGCCCCGGCGGACCGGAATTTGCCGCAGAAATCGAAGGCGTGCTTGCGGGAATCGGCATCGACGACAAACAGTATTTCACGCTTGTCGATCGCGCTTCCGTGGATAAGGTCATCAGCGAAATGAAATTTTCACAAAGCGGTCTGGTGGACCCGAAAACTGCCGTCAAACTCGGCAAAATAATCGGCGCACAAGGGATTTATACCGGTGTCGTCACCCAAAACAACTATGACGACAGTCCCTATTCTGAAAGGCGTTCAACCTGTGTCCGTTATGAGCGGAGAAGAGACGACAAAGGCAGAACCTATCAGGGCGCCTGCATTCAATGGCGCTACTACAACGTCCGCTGCACAAAACGCGTGGCCAACTTCGCCGTTTCGCCGAAACTGGTTGATGTGGCCACCGGCAGAATCATCTATTCCCGCAATCTTTCCTCCATAACCAATTCTCAGGGTTGTGAAGATACACGTCCGGTTCAAAGTGAATCCGTTCTCTTGGAACAGGCCAAAGCATCCGTCAAAAATGAATTCCGGCGTGACATTGCTCCTTTCTATGTCACCCGGGAAATTCGTCTGATCGATTCCACGGACGGCATTGAGTCGAAGGAAGCCAGGGAGAAGCTCAAACGCGGCCTGGAATATGCGGACAAGGGCCGCATGGACAGCGCCTGCGAATTGTGGGGCGAAGCGCGCAACATTGCATCCACCTCTTACGCCCTGCTTTATAATCTGGGCGTCTGCGCGGAAAGCCGCGGGGATCTGGACGCCGCCCTGAATCTTTACAAACAGTCCGATAAAATACTGGGAAAGCCCGATGATGATATTACCCTGGCGCTCAACCGCGTCGGCGAAGCCATCAAGAACCGCAGCAAACTCAAGGAAGCGCTGGACCGCAGGTAAATAATAAATGTCAAAAAGAAAAGCAAACACAAAAAAAGTGACTGCAGGAAAAGCGACTGTGAAATCCGTAAGCAGTAAAATTACAGACAAGGATCGCAAAATGGCGCAGGTCTGCGTTAAATGCCCCGTGTGCAGACATGCCCGCAAAAAACAAAAGGGGGCAGCGTTCTGGTTTGTCAAAAAGATTGAAGGCAAGCTTTGTCCCTTCTGCCAGGCCCATGAACGCGTTTACGGCCGGAAAGCTCACCAGCCGCTCTGGTAAAAATAATAGAATCGTCCTTCTGTTTTCATTAATGGAATCAAATCCATGATGATGGTGCACGATTGTATTGACATGATCGGCTGCCCTCCCCTATACTTCCGGCATGCAGAAGGATATGAAGAGCGGACAAATTTTGACGTCCTACCCCATCGACGACATCCTCCCGGAGTTGCGAGCGGCCATTCGTGAGCATCCCGCCGTTGTCCTTCAGGCCCCGCCCGGTTCGGGCAAAACAACACGGGTTCCTCTGGCGCTCCTTGATATAATCCCGCCTCAAAAGGGCCGGATTCTCCTGCTGGAACCCCGGAGGATCGCCGCCGTCTCCGCCGCCCGGTGGATGGCCAGGACGCTGGGCGAGGAGATCGGTCGGACGCTGGGGTATTCCATCCGGTTTGACAGCCGGGTCTCGAAGAGCACCCGCATTGAAGTGCTGACGGAGGGAATTCTGACGCGGCGCATTCTGGCCAATCCTGATCTTGCGGGCGTCGCCATGGTGATTTTTGACGAGTTCCACGAACGGAGTCTTCAGGCCGACCTGGCCCTCGCTCTTTGCCTCGATATCCGCCGTGCCCTGCGCGAAGACCTCAAGATCCTCGTGATGTCCGCCACACTCGACGGCGGGCCGATAGCAGCCCTTTTGGACGGGGCAGTCGTCATTTCATCGCAGGGCCAAGCCTATCCTGTGGAGGAGCGCTACTGCGGAGACAACCCGGATCAATCCGTGACATCGCGTATGACCGATGTTGTCCAAAGAGTATTGCGTGAGACGACGGACGACATCCTCGTCTTTCTGCCGGGAGCCGGTGAAATTCGAACAGTAGGCGATGCCATCGCAGAAACGCTTCATGGCAAGGCGGCAAGCGACGTTTCGCTCCATCCCCTTTACGGCGATTTGCCCTTTGAAGAGCAGGAACGAGCAATCCTTCCTTCGGCGGGACGAAAGATCGTCCTGGCCACAAACATCGCCGAAACCAGCCTGACCATTCATGGCGTCGGTGTGGTGATTGACAGTGGATTGACCCGCAGGCTTCAGTACGATCCGGGTACCGGCATGAACCGTCTGGTCACCGTTACGGTTTCACAGGCCGCAGCCAGGCAACGTCAGGGCCGTGCGGGCCGTCAGTACCCTGGCGTTTGTTATCGACTTTACAGCCACCACACGTTTCAATCCCTGATTCCCTTTGCCCCGCCGGAAATCGCCATTTCCGATCTGTCATCGCTGGTTTTGGATCTGGCCGCCTGGGGCGTCAAAGACCCTGCCACACTTTCCTGGCTCGATCCGCCGCCGCGCGCTGCCTGGCGTGCCGCGCAGGAACTACTAAAAGAACTTGGCGCCTTGGATGCAAAGGGTTCGATTACACCTGTTGGCGTTTCCATGGCTCGTCTGCCTCTTCATCCGCGCCTCGGACGCCTGATACTGAAGGCAGCAGAACTTGGCTGTCCGTCACTAGGCGCGGATCTGGCGGCCCTCCTGTCCGAGCGGGACATCATCCGTCATTCCCGGTCCTCTTTTCCGCATCCAACCGGCGGATTTGATCTAAGCGATCGTCTCGGTCTCCTCGGGCAATGGCGGCAGAACAAGATGCTGCCGAAAACGGCCGACGCTTTTGCCTTGCGTGCGGTGGATAGAACATCGCAGCAGCTCCGGCGTTTGATGGGCAAAAAAAGCGAAGCCGCCGGGGAAACGACCGGCGGAATGATCCCCCGTCTGCTTCTTTTTGCCTTTCCCGACCGCATCGCCAAGCGGCGCGAAGACGACAACAGCCGTTATGTTTTGCGACAAGGAAGAGGCGTTCGGCTGTCAGCAAAGATTCTCCCGGGCGGGAGTCCCTATTTAGTTGCCGTTGTGGTGGACAAGGGCGAAAAGGCGGAAGGCACGGTGCATATGGCCGAACCGCTGACGGAAGAGCTCATCCGTGAGGCGCTGCAAGATCAGATCGAAGCCGTGCGGCAAGTTGAATGGGACAAACTGGAAGGGCGGATTATCGCCACTCTTGAAGAATGTCTCGAGAAGATCGTGCTTTCAGCCAGGGAGGTAAATCCATCAAACGAAGAAGTTGTTTCCATTCTTTGCGAGGCCATCCGATCAAAAACCGTCAAGATCAGCTTCAGCCGGGAAGCCTTGCAGTTTCAGGCCCGGGTGCGCCTGATGCAACAAACCTTTCCCGAAGAAAACTGGCCGGACTTATCCGAAGAAATGCTTCTTTCGGCGCCACAGGACTGGCTTTTGCCCTGGCTTTCCGGCATCCGCAATGCCCAGCAGCTTGCCGCCCTGAACATACTGCCTGCGCTCACAGAAAGGCTCACGTGGGAACAACGGCGTCTTCTTACTGAGCGCGCACCCGTGACCATCAATGTCCCCAGCGGCTACAATATTCCGATTGATTATGTTTCCGGGGACATCCCGGTTTTGGCCGTCAAACTCCAGGAGATGTTCGGTCTGGCGGACACCCCGGCCATAGCAGGCGGAAGGATTAAATTGCTTCTCCAACTTCTCTCGCCCGCCCGCAGGCCCGTTTCGAT
>WOYI010955728.1_pt1 | contig 11744 bp, 12 predicted proteins | sample 6423411 | NCBI WGS metagenome assembly WOYI01 (sample SAMN13441803, study PRJNA592873) | oil field metagenome | biome: oil field; feature: oil-well bore; material: oil-contaminated soil; isolation source: oil-contaminated soil from oil-well borehole | place: Germany: Wietze | collected 2016-10-18 ... | reverse complement strand
GAGCGCTTCCTCGACATCAACCTCGATCAGGCCGCCAACGTCACGACCGGGCAGATCTACTCGCGGGTGATCCAGCGCGAGCGCCGCGGCGAGTACCTCGGCGACACCGTCCAGGTCATCCCGCATATCACCGACGAGATCAAGCGCCGGATGCGGCTGCAGGCCCAGCCGCCGGCCGACGGCTCGCCCGTCCCGGATGTGATCATCACCGAGATCGGCGGCACGGTCGGCGACATCGAGAGCCAGCCCTTCCTCGAATCCGCGCGCCAGGTGCGCCACGAGCTGGGGCGCCGCAACGTGTTCTTCGTCCACGTCTCGCTGGTGCCGTACATGGGCGCATCCGGTGAGCAGAAGACCAAGCCCACCCAGCATTCGGTCGCGGCGCTGCGCTCCATCGGCATCCAGCCGGATGCCCTGGTGCTGCGCAGCGACCGGATCGTGAGCGAGTCCAACAAGCGCAAGATCGCGCTGATGTGCGATGTCGAGGAGCGCGCGGTCGTGAACGCGGTCGACGTCCCGAGCATCTACGACATCCCGACCATGCTGAATCAGCAGGGGCTCGACGCCTACATCATCGAGCAGCTCGGGCTGGATCAGGCGCACGATGTCGAATGGGACGGCTGGCACGAGCTGCTCAAGACCGTTCACGAGCCCAAGCACGAGGTCACGATCGCGCTGGTCGGCAAGTACATCGACCTGCCGGACGCCTACCTCTCGGTGACCGAGGCCCTGAAGGCCGGCTGGTTCGCCGCCGAGACCAAGGTCGCGATCCGCTGGGTCCCGTCCGACGAGTGCGAGACGCCGGAGGGCGCGGCGAAGCAGTTGGCGGATGTCGACGGCGTCTGCGTTCCTGGCGGCTTCGGGGTGCGCGGCATCGAGGGCAAGCTCGGCGCGCTGCGCTTCGCGCGCGAGAACCGCATCCCGGCCCTCGGGTTGTGCCTGGGCCTGCAGTGCATGGTCATCGAGTACTCGCGGGATGTCGTCGGCCTTCTCGGCGCGTCGAGCTCCGAGTTCGATCCCGACACCGAGTTCCCGGTGATCGCGACCATGGCGGAGCAGGTCGACATCATCGACCACGGCGACCTGGGCGGCACGATGCGGCTCGGGCTGTACGAGGCCGCGCTGGAGCCGGGATCGATCGTGAGCGAGCTGTACGGGGCGGCCACGGCATCCGAGCGCCACCGCCACCGCTACGAAGTGAACAACCACTACCGTGATCGGATCTCGGAGGCAGGCATGGTCTTCTCGGGCGTCTCGCCGGATCGCTCGCTGGTGGAATACGTCGAACTGCCTCGCGAGGTGCATCCCTTCTACGTCGGCACGCAGGCGCACCCCGAGCTGCGCTCGCGCCCGAATCGCGCGCATCCGCTCTTCCGCGGGCTGATCGCGGCCGCCCTGGAGCGCAGCCGCGCCTCGCTCCTGTTCGAGGTGGCCGAGCCCGGCGCGCTGCCGGAATCGGGTGCGGGCGGCTCGGCCGGGAGCGAGCAGGTGCACGTGCCGCACCTCGAGCCGGAGCCGGCCGGCGTCGCCGAGCCGGCGGAGGTCTGAGCGTGAGCGACGACGCCGATGACATGTTCGTGCTGGCGCGCGGCCCGATCCGCGATCTGAGCGACCCCGCGGTCGCCGTCTCCTCGGAGGTGGTCTTCGAGGGGCGCATCTGGGACGTGCGCCGCGACGAGTTCCAGTTCGCCGATCACACCATCGAGCGCGAGTACGTCGACCACATGGGAGCAGTCGCGGTACTGGCGATCGACGAGGATGAGCGCGTCCTGCTGATCAACCAGTACCGCCATCCGATCGGCCTGCGCGACTGGGAGCTGCCGGCAGGGCTGCTCGACGTCGAGGGCGAGCCGCCGATGGATGCCGCGCGGCGCGAGCTGGCGGAGGAGGCCGATCTGGCTGCCGAGCACTGGTCGGAGATCATCGTCTTCCACACCTCGCCGGGAGGCAGCAACGAGGTGGTGCGCGTCTACGAGGCGCGCGGGCTGTCCGCCGCCGAGGAGCCGTACCCGCGCATGGACGAGGAGGCGGAGATCGTGGTCCGGTGGGTGCCCCTCGACGAGGCCGTCGACGCAGTGCTCGAAGGCCGGCTGACGAATTCGATCCTCATCATCGCGGTGCTCGCCGCCCATGCCACTCGGCGCTGAGACGAGAACCGGGCAGCTGCGGACGCAGCTCTCGCGCTATCTGCGCCACGTCGGGATCGAGCGCGGGCGGTCGGCGAACACCGTCGCGGCGTACCGTCGGGACCTCGACGGTTTCCTGGATTTCCTCGAGGAGCGCGCGGTGCTCGAGCCGGCGGGGATCACGACGCCCGCGGTGACCGAGTTCGTCCGCGGGCTGCGGGAGCGGCCGCAACCCCTTGCCGCATCATCGGTCGCCCGGGCGCTGTCCTCGGTGCGGGGCTTCACGCGCTTCCTCGTCGACGAGGGGATGCTCGAGAGCGACCCCGCGGTCGCGGTGAGCCCGCCGAAGCTCCCCGCGCTTCTGCCGAAGGCGCTGACGATCGCGCAGGTCGAGCGGCTGCTGGCCGCCACCGACGGCGAGGAACTCGACCGGCTGCGCGACAAGGCGCTGCTCGAACTGCTGTACGCCACCGGCGCGCGCATCTCGGAAGCCGTGAGCCTCAACGTCGACGACCTCATCGGCGATGGCGGCTCCAGCGAGGTGGTGCGGTTGTTCGGAAAGGGCAACAAGCAGCGCGTCGTGCCGGTGGGCAGCTACGCACGGGCCGCCCTCGACGCGTACCTGGTGCGGGGGCGGCCGCTGCTCTCGGCGCGCGGCCGGTCAACGCCTGCGCTGTTCCTGGGGATGCGCGGGGCTCGACTGTCGCGGCAGAGCGCATGGCTCATCATCCGCAGCGCCGGCGATCGGGCGCAGTTGGAGATCCCCCTCTCGCCGCACAGCATGCGGCACTCCTTCGCCACTCACCTGCTGCAGGGCGGCGCCGATGTGCGCGTCGTGCAGGAACTGCTCGGCCACGCCAGCGTGGCGACCACGCAGATCTACACCCGGGTGACGGCGGATGCCTTGCGCGACGTGTACGCCACCTCGCATCCCCGCGCGCGCGCTCCGTTCTGAGCGAAGGCCGTTTCCGGCGCTTCAACCCTCAACCTCCACTTCAAGCGCGCCGCCAGGGGGCCGGAAACCCCCGCCATAGAATCGTGAGCATGACGGCCCACCGTGAGGATGTCACCGAGTTGCCGGGGATGGAGACCCCCGCACTCGGCCCGACCGGCCGCCCGTTGACCGAGTTCCCCCTACCTGCCGCGCTCACATCGCACGGTCCAGCGCGCATCATCGCTCTCTGCAACCAGAAGGGCGGCGTCGGCAAGACGACCACCGCGATCAACCTCGGCGCCTCGCTCGCCGAGTACGGCCGCCGCGTTCTCGCGGTCGACTTCGACCCCCAGGGCGCTCTGAGCGCCGGCCTGGGGGTGCCGACGCACGATGCGGTGACCATCTACGACCTGCTGCTGGGCACCGTCACGGACGTGTCGAGCGCGATCGTGCACACGCAGACCGAGAACCTCGACCTCATCCCCGCCAACATCGACCTCTCGGCGGCCGAAGTGCATCTGGTCAACGAGGTGGCGCGCGAGCAGATCCTGGCACGGGTGCTGCGCCAGGTCGCGGATCGCTACGACGTCATCCTGATCGACTGCCAGCCCTCCCTCGGCCTGCTCACGGTGAACGCGCTGACGGCGGCGCACGGCGTGCTGATCCCGCTGGAGTGCGAGTTCTTCGCGCTGCGCGGGGTCGCGCTCCTGGTCGAGACGGTGGAGAAGGTGCGCGATCGGCTGAACCCCGCCATCCGGCTCGACGGCATCCTGGCGACCATGTACGACGCCAGGACGCTGCACTCGCGCGAGGTGCTCGAGCGCGTGGTGGAGGCCTTCGGCGACAGCGTGCTCGAGACGGTGATCGGACGGACCGTGAAATTCCCGGATGCCTCGGTCGCCGGCGCGCCCCTGAACGCCTTCTCGCCCGACCACGCCGCCGCCGAGGCCTATCGCACGGTGGCTCGAGAGCTGATCGCCCGTGGCGCCGTCGCCTAGCGTGGCGATCGGCCTGGAGGTGGGACCCGACGAGGCCGTCGACTCTGCGGTCTTCTCGCTGTCGCTGAGCAACTTCAACGGCCCCTTCGATCTGCTGCTCTCGCTGATCGCCAAGCACGAGCTCGACATCACCGAGGTGTCGCTGAGCCGGGTGACCGACGAGTTCATCTCCTATCTGCACGGGCTCGACTCGGAGCGGGAGCTCGAGCAGGCCAGCGAGTTCCTCGTGGTCGCGGCGACCCTGCTCGATCTCAAGGTCGCCGGGCTGCTGCCGCAGGGCGAGCTGGTGGATGCGGAGGACGTCGCGCTGCTCGAGGCGCGCGACCTGCTCTTCGCCCGGCTGCTGCAATACCGGGCATTCAAGGAGGCGGCCGCCTGGTTCGCGCAGCGGCTGGAGGCGGAGTCGACGCGCCACGTGCGCTCGGTGCGGCTCGAGGAGAAGTACCGCCGGCAGACCCCCGAGCTGCAGTGGACGCTCAGTCTCGACGACTTCGCGGCTCTGGCCGCCCTCGCCCTCGCGCCGCGCGAGCTGCCGGTGGTGGGACTCGATCACCTGCACGCGCCGCTGGTCAGCATCCGGGAGCAGGCTGCGCATGTCGTCGCGATGCTCCGCGCGGGCGGGACGGTGAGCTTCCGGCAGCTGATCGCGGGTGCCGAGGCGAAAGGCGTGGTGATCGCGCGCTTCCTCGCGGTGCTCGAACTGTACCGGCATGCCGCGATCTCCTTCGAGCAGTTGGAGCCGCTGGGGGAGTTGACGCTGCGCTGGACTGCTCAGCACTGGAACGAGGAGCAGCTCGCGGCGCTGGGGTCGGATTACGATGCCTGAGCAGGATACCGAGCGCAGCCTCGAGGCGATTCTCGTGGTGGCCGACGAGCCTCAGTCGCTGGTATCTCTCGCCACGGCGGTGAATGCTCCGGTGTCGGCCGTTCGGCAGTCGATCGAGCGGCTCGTCGAGGACTATGACGGTCTCGCGGGCGGGCCGCGGCGCGGCTTCGAGCTGCGCGAGGTGGGAGGCGGGTGGCGGCTGTACGTGCGCGCCGAGCACGACGAGCTGGTGCGCGACTTCGTGCTCACGCAGAACCCCAGCAAGCTGTCGCAGGCGGCGCTCGAGACGCTCGCCGTGATCGCGTACAAGCAGCCGATCAGCCGCGGATCGATCGCCTCCATCCGCGCGGTCAACGTGGATTCCGTGGTGCGCACCCTGCTCGGGCGCGGGCTGATCACGGAGGCCTTCACCGACAGCGAGACCGGTGCCATCCATTACGCCACCACGGATCTGCTGCTGACCCAGCTCGGCATCAACTCGCTCGACGAGCTGCCGCTGATCTCGCCGCTGCTCGAAGACGGCGCAGAAGGCTTCGACGACGTCTTCAGCAGCAGATAGCCCGCCCGTGCCCGACATGCCCCGCGATGACGGCGAGCGCCTGCAGAAGGTGCTCGCCGCCGCCGGTGTCGCCTCGCGGCGGGTCAGCGAGCAGCTGATCGCCGCGGGCCGGGTGAGCGTCAACGGGCAGGTCGTGACCGAGCTCGGATCGCGTGTCGACCCGCTGCGCGACAAGGTGGCGGTCGACGGCAGCGCGGTGCAACTGGATCCCGCCAAGCGCTATGTGATGCTCAACAAGCCGACCGGCGTGGTGAGCACCATGCTCGACGAGAAGGGCAGACCCGATCTTCGCGACTTCACCGCCGGGTATCCGGAGCGGCTGTTCAATGTCGGCCGGCTCGACTCCGACACGAGCGGGCTGCTGCTGCTGACCAACGACGGCGAGCTCGCGCATGTGCTCGCGCACCCCTCCTTCGGCGTCACCAAGAGCTACATCGCGACCGTCGATGGCATCGTCCACCCCCATGCCCTGCGCAGGCTCGAAGCCGGGATCGAGCTGGACGACGGCCCGATCGCGGCCGATCGCGCCCGACTGGTCGGGGAGCCGTCGCGGGGGAGGAGCATCGTCGAACTGACCCTGCACTCCGGCCGCAACCGGGTCGTGCGGCGCATGCTCGCCGCGGTCGGGCATCCGGTGCAGGAGCTGGTGCGGCGGCAGTTCGGCCCGCTCCACCTCGGTACGCTCGGCGTGGGGCGCGCCCGCGAGCTGACGCGGGATGAACTCGGGATGCTGCTGACGCTGTCGCGCGAGCCCGGGGGGCCGGCTGGGCGCCCCGCCGAGAGCGGCAGTGAGGATGTCGATTGAGCGAGCTGAGCGATTCGAGAGCCGCGAGGGTCAGCGGCCCTGTGCGCATCGTCGGCCCTGTGCGCATCGTCGGCGCCGGCCTTCTGGGGGCCTCCATCGGCCTCGCGCTGCGCGAGCGCGGGCTCGACGTGATCCTGGCCGACACCTCGCGCAGCAATCTGCGCCTGGCCGTCGACTACGGCGCCGGTCGGCTCGCACGGGCCGATGACGAGCCGAGACTGGTGATCGTCGCCGTGCCCCCTGACCTGGTCGCCGACGTGGTCGCCGCCGAGCTCGCCGCGCATCCGAACGCCCTGGTCAGCGATGTCGCGAGCGTCAAGTCCGGCATTCTCTCCTGGCTCCAGGATGCCGGCGCCGACCTCGCCCGCTACCTCGGCTCGCATCCGATGGCCGGGCGCGAGCGCGGCGGCGCCGTCTCGGCGCGCGCGGACCTCTTCCTCGGGCGCCCCTGGGTGATCACCCCGCACGATGCCACGGCACCCGAGCAGCTCCGCGTGCTGGAGGACCTGGCGATCGAGCTGGGCGCCACCCCCGTGCGGATGAGCGCCGAGGAGCACGACGAGGGCGTCGCGCTCGTCTCGCACGTGCCCCAACTGGTCGCCTCGCTGCTGGCCGCACGGCTGCGCGGCGCCAGCGATGCCGAGGTCGGATTGGCGGGCCAGGGCCTGCGCGACACCACCAGGATCGCCGGCAGCAACCCTGAGTTGTGGGTGCAGATCCTGGGGGCGAATGCGGCGCCGGTCGCCCGCGTGCTGCGCGACTACCGGGACGAACTGGATGCGGTGATCTCGGCGCTGGACGCGCCATCGGCATCCGGTTCCCTGCGGCGCATCGCGGAAACGCTCGCCGCCGGCAATCAGGGGGTCGCGCGGATCCCGGGCAAGCACGGCAGGGACGACCGCTATGCGGTCCTGATCGTCAAAGTCGACGACCGGCCCGGCCAGCTCGCCCGCCTGCTGACCGAGATCGGCGAGGAGGGCGTGAACCTCGAGGACTTCCGTCTCGAGCACTCGCCGGGAGCGCAGGTCGGCTTCGCGGAGATCGACGTGCTGCCCGAGGCAGCGCACCGGCTGGCCGCGGCGCTGGAGGCACGCGGCTGGACGCTGGCGGAAGGCGGGCGATGAGCAGCGGCCCGATCGTGGTCGCCATCGACGGCCCTGCCGGGAGTGGCAAGTCGAGTGTGAGCAAGGCGGCGGCGGTCGCGCTGGGCTTCGCCTTCCTGGACACCGGCGCCGCATACCGCTCGCTGACCTGGCTCGGCCTCGAGCGCGGGCTCGATCTGACGGATGCCGCAGCGGTCGTCGGGCTGCTGCGCTCCTTCCACTACTCGACCGAGGTGCACGGCGCCGCGACCGTGGTGCGGGTCGAGGTGGACGGCCGGGCCGTCGACGTGACCGACGCCATCCGCGAACCGCGGGTCACCGCTGCGGTGAGCGATGTCGCGCGCATCCCCGAGGTGCGGGTGGCGCTCAACGAGGTGTTCCGGCGGCTGATCGCCGCCACCGATCGGCCCGGCATCGTGGTCGAGGGCCGCGACATCACCACGGTCGTCGCGCCGGATGCCCGGGTGCGCATCCTGCTCACCGCCGCCGAAGACGTTAGGATTGCCAGGCGCTCCGCCGAACTCTCCTCGGGCGCCGCCTCCACGGGTCCGCAGTTGCGCGAGCGGGACCGACGGGACGCCCAGGTGGTCGACTTCCTGACCGCGGCTCCCGGGGTGACGACGATCGACTCGACCGAACTGGACTTCGGGCAGACCGTTCAGGCCGTCGTCGATCTGGTGCGCAGCACGAGCTGAGCACATCCTTCCTGCGCACTGAAAGAGGCACCACCATGACCGACGACCGCGAGCCGATCGACGGCAGCCCGGGCCCCGCCATCGAGCCGGACACCGAGATCGTCGAGGCCGATGGCGAAGCCGCGGCAGTCATCGGACGCCTCGCCGAGCTCGATGACGAGGTCGCAGAGGCGCGCGCCTCCTCCCTGCGCTCCGGCTTGGCCGACTATGAACTGGACGAGGAGGACCTCGAGCTTCTCGAAGCCTCCGAGGAGGGTGTCGACGGCATCACCTACTACCCCGCCCTGCCCGTGCTGGCGATCGTGGGGCGGCCGAATGTGGGCAAGTCGGCATTGGTGAACCGCATCATCGGCCGCCGCGAGGCCGTCGTCGAGGACACCCCAGGAGTCACGCGCGACCGTGTCTCGTACAAGTCGGAGTGGCTGGGCCGCCGCTTCACCGTCGTCGACACCGGCGGCTGGGAGCCCGACGCCCGCGGGATCAATGCATCGGTCGCGGCGCAGGCGGAAGTGGCCGTCGACCTGGCGGATGCCGTCCTGTTCGTCGTCGACATCAACGTGGGCGCCACCGCGACCGACGAGCACGTGGTGCGGATGCTTCGCGCCAGCAAGCGGCCGGTCATCCTGGTCGCGAACAAGGCCGACGACGCCATCCGCGACCCGCAGGCGGCGGAGCTGTGGAGCCTCGGGCTCGGCGAGCCCTGGCCGGTCAGCGCCGTGCACGGCCGCGGTGTCGCCGACCTGCTCGACCATGTCATGACCGTGCTGCCGGAGGTCTCGTCCGTCGCCAAGGAGGAGGTCGGCGGTCCCCGCCGGGTCGCTCTGCTGGGACGGCCGAACGTGGGCAAGTCGAGCCTGCTCAACAAGGCAGCGGGCGAGGAGCGCGTGGTGGTCGACGAGCTCGCCGGGACGACCCGCGATCCGGTCGACGAGCTGGTGGAGATCGGCGGCAAGCTGTGGCGCTTCGTGGACACCGCCGGCATCCGGCGCCGCGTGCACCTGCAGCATGGCGCCGACTTCTATGCCAGCCTGCGCACCAGCGCCGCCCTCGAGAAGGCCGAAGTCGCGGTCGTGCTGCTCGACGTGAGCCAACCGGTCAGCGAGCAGGACGTGCGCATCATCGACCTCGTGCTCGAGTCGGGCCGCGCGCTCGTGCTCGCCTACAACAAGTGGGATCTGCTCGACACGGCCGGCGCCGAGAACCAGGACCGCCGCCGCTACCTGGAGCGAGAGATCGAGCAGGACCTGGCGCACGTCAGCTGGGCTCCCCGGGTGAACATCTCCGCCCGCACCGGCAGGCACCTCGAGAAGCTGGTCCCGGCACTGGAGGTGGCGCTGGACAGCTGGGACACCCGCATCCCGACCGGCAAGTTCAACGCGCTGCTCGCCGAGCTCACGGCCGAGCACCCGCACCCGGTGCGCGGGGGCAAGCAGCCGCGCATCCTGTTCGGCACGCAGGCATCCACCCGCCCGCCGACCTTCGTGCTGTTCACGACCGGCTTCCTCGATCCCGGATACCGCCGCTTCATCACGCGCCGGCTGCGCGAGGTCTACGGCTTCGAGGGCACGCCGATCGTGGTGAACATGCGCGTGCGCGAGAAGCGCCGCCGCTGACCGTCCCCGTTGCGCCCGCGCGTCCCGCGCGCCCTGTGCGTCCCGTGCGCCCTGTGCGAAATCAAGGAAACCCCCGCAGCAGGGTCGGGATGCGGGCGATATGCCCGGGATGATGCGGCATTTCCTTGATTCGGCACCGGGCGAGCGCGGGCGGTGATCGCGCGCTGGAGCGCGTCAGTAGACTCGCGCCATGGATCTGGGCAGCTGGCTGGTCGCCGAGCACGACGACGCGCAACACCGGCTGAGCACGCAGATCCTGGAGGTGGTTCCGACCGGGCGGCGGCGCGAGCGGCTGCCAGGAGCCAACTCCGTCGACTGGACGGTCTTCCACGTCGCCCGCCACGCCGGCCTCGCACTGCGGGTGCTCGGGCACGATCCGGCGATGTCGGACGCGCTGCTCGACGGCGTCCCCGCAGAGGTGGCCGCGCCCAGCGCCGGCCTGCAGGAGACCCAGCAGCCATTGCTGGAGATGATCGACACCCCGCAGCTCGAGGCTTACGCGCTCTCGGTGTTCGACGAGGTGCGCGCCTTCCTCGGGCACCAGGATGCTGCGAGCATCGACGTTCTGCCCGATGTCGCCGCCGCGCTGCGCCGCGCGGGTCTCGACGAGCAGGAGTTCGACTGGGTGTACCGGCAGTGGTCGGCGCCGCATGTGCTGTACCGCTGGACGCTCGGCGGGCACATCATCCATCACATCGGCGAGCTCACCGGGGTGCGCAACCAGATGGGGCTCAGCCCGTTCCGGAGCTGAGGTGCGCCGAGCAGGCGCTTCGAGCCGCGCCCGGCACCTCCGCTCCTAGGATCGAAGGGTGCCCCAGCTGCTCGCCGTCTGCGTCGTCAGCGCCTTGCGCCCCGACGACGGCACCGTCGGGGTGACCGCGATCGACAAGCGGGCCCAGGACGGCGCCGTCAGAATCGGCCCGTACGGCGCCCGGGCCGACGTCCAGGCCGACCGCAAGCACCACGGCGGCCTCGATGCCGCGCTGTACGCCTACGCCGAGGAGGATGCCGCGTGGTGGGGCGCGCAACTGGGCGGCGAGGCCGGCGGCGACCTGGGGCCGGGTTGGTTCGGGGAGAACCTGCGCGTGGCCGGGCTCGACGTGAGCGGGGCCCGGATCGGCGAGCGCTGGCGCATCGGCAGCGGCGAGGACGCCGTGGAGCTGGAGGTGACCTCTCCGCGGCGGCCGTGCCAGACCTTCGCGCGCTGGGTCGGTGCTCGGTTCGGGCCGGAGCTCGAGCGCGGCTGGGTGAAGCGATTCCAGCAGGCGGAGCGGCCGGGGGCCTACCTGCGCGTGCTGCGCACCGGCATCGTCCGCGCCGGCGATTCGATCGAGGTGATCTCGCGCCCCGACGGCGCGCCGACCATCGCCGAGGAGTTCCGCGACGGCGAGCCGGCCCGCGTCATCCGGAACTGACCGTGGGCCTACTCGAAGGGGTGACCCGGGTGCTGCGTCCACTCGAGCCGCTGTTCCTGCGCCTGGACCGGATCGCGGGCGGGCGCCTCGCGGGCCGCCGCATCGAGCTGGCGCAGCAGCCTCGCACGCGGCGCGGGTTCATCGGCATCCTGTGGATTCTGGCCGCCGAGATCGTCGTGGGCATCGCCGCCGTGATCATCGCCATCGTGCTGACGGTGCAGGGTGGGCCACCGCAATGGGCAGTCTGGTTCCGCAGCATCGCGGTGCTGGCGATCACGGCGACCCTGCTCTACTTCGCCTGGCGCGCTTCGCTCGGCTGGTATTGGGCGTACTCGCGGCTGCGGCTGTTCAGCAGGATCTTCCCGGTCGTCACACTGGTGATCGCCGCGATCCCCGGCCTCTACCCGCTCTGGATGACCATCGAGCAGATCGTCTTCAGCCTGCTGCTGATCGGGGTCGGCGACATCCTGACCGGGGATGTCATGCGCGCCGCCTTCCCGAAACCTCCGCGGGCCGACTCCGCGCCAGGCCCGGACGCCGCGCCCGCCGCGGACCGCTAAGCTAGACCACCGTGCCGGACTTCCGGCGCAGGCCACGGGCTGTGGCGCAGCTTGGTAGCGCACCTGACTGGGGGTCAGGGGGTCGCAAGTTCAAATCTTGTCAGCCCGAC
>WOYI010836008.1_pt2 | contig 11747 bp, 11 predicted proteins | sample 6423411 | NCBI WGS metagenome assembly WOYI01 (sample SAMN13441803, study PRJNA592873) | oil field metagenome | biome: oil field; feature: oil-well bore; material: oil-contaminated soil; isolation source: oil-contaminated soil from oil-well borehole | place: Germany: Wietze | collected 2016-10-18 ... | reverse complement strand
TAATGACGATTTTAAAAATAATCGGGAAGAAAAATATTTTCTAACAAAGTACTGTAATACAATTCTTTCACTTTCTCCGCAAGACCCTGACGGCCCAAACAATGAACCGGAGGACGCAGACGGACGGATAGCCGAACACGGCTATACCGGCCCCTGCCGACATCATATTCATATACGGCTCATAACCGGCAAGGGAATACCGCATATTCTGCACGACCTTTGTCCTGGCTTTACGGTGCTGCGACAGATAATCCCCGTTCCAATGCCTGGCCGTGAGGTAAACGCCCAGACCGATTATCACGATGCCCAGCAGGATCAATCCTTCTCTGGCGACGATTCCCTTGATTCTCATGCTACCTCCCGGGACGCGTCTCACCGGCTCACCGCTGCGCCGCGCTCCCTTACGAACAACGGCAGCGACGCCTTCTGCTGCCCGTCTATCGCCAAATCGATAGAATATTCACCGGCCCGCTCGAATTTCACGCCCTGTATATTGAGAATAAGGTTTGATGAGAACGACTTTTGTTCATCCGGGAAATTGATTGACAGATTCCCCTGCGCCGGGGACATGACGTTCTTCCCGTCTATATCCACGAAATTCACCGCGACTTTGTGCTCCCCTCTTTCTATTTTCTCGAAACGCACCCTCAGCACGATCGCGCACTGGGCGTGCACAGCCGGCAGTTTGCTCACCCAGATCGAATCGAACGCCCCGAGCATGTTAAGCTTCCCATGATCGGCCGTTGCCGCGTCGCATAAGGCGAAGATCTCTATCTGCATTTTAAGTACTCCTTGTCCGTCCCGCCGTCTTCCATACTTCGAAGGCGCAGGGACCTTATTGTGCGCCGCTCCTTCAGACAATCTTTGAAGGACAAGCGGTATTCCGCTCCGCGAACCGCCGGCAGAAACCGGCTGAGCTTTTCTTAGGGAATAAAATATCCCGTCACGGTGTATCTACTGTTTCCGTATTTATTATACTTCTTCCCGCGGAATACATCAATAAATACAGACCCCATCAAGAAACAGTCAGCGGGTTCAGGAAAGGACAAAGATACAACACTCCTCTTTCAGATTGACTTCTCCGCATTTAAATACGCCTCCAGCGCCGCCGGGAAAGGAGATAATACCCGTTTTATTACACCCTGTAGAACCGATATCGCCAGGCCGTAATTGGTGACCGGAACGCCGGCTTCCCGGGCTTTTTCCACCCGGCTGAGCATCTCCCTGCGGGTGAGCATACAGCCTCCGCAGTGAATGATCAGTTTATACTCTTTTAAATTTTCCGGGTAATCTTTTCCTGAAGAAACATCGATTTGAATGTCACCTCCGATATACTGCCTTAACCAGCGGGGTATCTTGACCCGGCCAATATCGTCCTCGATGGCGTGATGACTGCAAGCCTCGGCGATCAACACTTTGTCTGCCGGCCCAAGCTTTTGGATCACCGCCGCCGCTCTTGCCGCACCGACCAGATCGCCCTTATACCGCGCGAAAAGTATGGAGAAAGTCGTGCATTTCACGCTCTCCGGAGTGTCGGCGGTCATCTTCAAAACCACCTGAGAATCGCAGACCACTAAGTCCGGCGGGTCCTTCAATCGCCTCAGCGCCGCCGCGTATTCCCTCTCCTTGACCACCATCACCGCGGAATCGTTATCCAGCGCGTCCCGTATCGCCTGCACCTGCGGTAGGATCAGTCTGCCTTTAGGCGCCTGCAAGTCTATCGGAACGATAAGAACCGCCAGTCCTCCGGGAGGAAGCAAGTCGCCGATCAAAGCCGGCGGGTTAAAAAAATCATCCGGACAACGCTCCAGGATCAACCTCTTTAAAACCTCAATATATTTATCGCGATCGGCAATATCCAGGCTGGAGCAAACAAACACGCCGCCGGCCTTCTCTTTTATCATGTTAAGAAATTCCCTGTCGGGAATTCTCAAATCGGATTTATTCACAGCCGCGATCACCGGGATCAGCCTTTTTCCCGCCTCGGCTATAACCTGTTCCTCATAACTGCTCCAATTCTGCGCCTCGGTCAAAAGCACCACGATATCCGAACGGTCAAAAACCTTATGCGTTTTCTTAAGCCTGACTGCGCCCAGGAGTGAACTATCGTCAAGACCGGCTGTATCCAGAAAAACCACCGGCCCGACAGGCAAAAGCTCCATTGTCTTCTCTACCACGTCAGTGGTAGTCCCCGGCATAGGCGAAGTTATCGCCGCGTCCTGCCCCGTGATCAGGTTCAGGAAACTGGATTTACCGACGTTGGTCCTTCCGAAAATACCGATATGTAGACGCAGTGATTTAGGGGGGGAGTTCACGCGATTGGTATCCTAAAGAAATAAGGTTATGCGGGGCAAACACTTTCCCGGTCAATTCCCGCCCAAGTTTCCCGGAAAGAAAAGCACGCAGGTCCTCCTCGCCGGAGTCTTTGAATTCCGCCAAGAGTTCTTCGGCTTTGTTATATCCGATATGCGGCAACAAAACGGCAATGATCGCCGGGCTGCGGTCAAAATACCAACGGCATCTTTTCTCGTCGGCGGTTATCCCCGCGGCGTGAGAAGCGAACACGCGGTTTATATTGATCAGAATATCCAAAGATTCCAGCAGCGCCTGGGCGATAACCGGCATAAACTCATTGATCTGCAAACTGCCGCGAGAACAAGCCTGGGTGATGATCAAATCATCGGCGATAACTTTCATCCCCGCTTGGGTCGCCGCTTCCGGGACAACCGGATTAGACTTACCCGGTATAATTGAAGAACCAGCTTGTAATTGAGGCAACACTATCTCCCCGAGCAGATTCAACAAACGCAGGTCACCGGAGATCTTTATCAGATTAGAGGCGTGCGATTTCAATATCCCGGAAACCTCGGCGAAACAATCATTGTTCGCCGTCTGGTCCACGAGGTTCTCCCCGCGTGACAGACCAAGACCGGTGATCCTGCGCAGGGTCTCGATTACCAGAAAAATATAGTCACGGGGAGCGGTCAGTCCGGTTCCGATCGCCGTGCCGCCTATGTTCACCACCCGCAGGCGTTCTTCGCATTTGAATACCCGCCAGCGGTCGCGCGCTATTGCCTCGCTGAAAGCCCCGAATTCCTGTCCCAACGTCATAGGCACGGCCTCCTGCAATTCAGTCCTGCCTATCTTCACCACTCCGGAAAACTCCTTCTCTTTCTTCTGTAACGCCCCCTGCAGACCGGCGATCTCGGCGCTCAGTTCGCGCAGTTTAAGGATCGCCGCGACCTTCAAAGCGGTAGGATAAGTATCGTTGGTAGATTGATTAAGGTTGACGGCTTCTATAGGATCGACGATCCTGTATTCCCCGAGCCGGCCTCCCAGTATCTCTTCCGCCCGGTTGGCCAGCACCTCGTTTACGTTCATATTGGTGGAAGTCCCGGCCCCGCCCTGTAAAGCGTCCAGTGGAAACTGGCCGCAAAGCTTTCCTTCAATCACTTCTTCGCAGGCGTCGATAACTGCCTGCGCTTTTTTCTCTTCCAGGAGTTTCAATTCCATATTGGTCTGGACGCAGGCCTTCTTGACCAGGCAATACGCTCCGATCAGGGATGGATTGACCACGCGGCCGCTCAGGGAAAAGTTTTCCAGCGCCCTCTGCGTCTGAATCCCCCAGTAAACCCCGGCGGGAACTTTCAACTCGCCCAAAGCGTCCTTTTCTATACGGTATTCGTTCTTCATATTATTTCCGCGGGTTTAAAAACAAAAATCGCGCTCTCCATTCTTGATCCTGCGATGGTATTCCTTGAAGGCTTTCACGACTTCCGGAGAGAAATCTGACGGCGACCTCCGTTCGATCTCGGCTACCTCCTTGTTGATCAAATCTTCCCCGATCCCGCGCGTCTCTTCCCCGGCGAAATCATCCAACCATTCCTGAAAAGTCAGGACAGCGTTAAGTTTACAAAAACAACCTTCCCTGCCGCTTTTAAGCATGCTCATTATGTTGTCCCCGGTCCTGCCGCAGCGGTAACCGGCGGTACAGAAAGAGGTAATATACCCCAACGACGCCAGTTGCCTGATCACCACGTCCAAAGAACGGTTGTCACCCAGTATAAACTGCTGTATTTTCTCTTCCTGCTCCTGAGTGCGCTCGCTGTAAGCTCCGATCCCCACCCGGGAGGAAGCGTCCCTTTGCGTGCACATGGCGATCACCTCTCGCATCATTTTAGGAGTTTCCCGACAGGTGACAATCATCCCCGCGTAGGGGATAGAAAGACGCAATACGGCTACAAGCTTCTTGAAATCCGCGTCGTTGACCCGATAAACGCTGTTCTTGGCGAAAGGAGTGTTCGCAGCCGGCTCCAGCCTGGGAAAAGAGACCGTGTGCGGTCCTATGCCGAAAAAATCCTCCAGATCGCGGGCGTGCAATAGCAGTCCCATCACCTCGAAACGCCAATCGTAAAGCCCGAAAAGCGCGCCTATCGCCACGTCGTCTATGCCGGCCGCCATCGCCCTGTGCAGACTATAGAGCCTCCAGAGATAATCGCCCTTGACGGTCCAATCCGGATGGACTTTGTTATACGTCGGCAAATGATACGTCTCCTGAAAAACCTGGTAGGTCCCCAACCCGGCCTCCTTGATCTTCTTATAATCTTCCCCGCTCATCGGAGCAGCGTTGACGTTCACCCTGCGGATCGCCCCGTAGCCGCGGCGCGTCTTAACCTTAACGGAGTAAATCTCCCGCATCACCTCGCAGATATAACCTGTGCCGGAAGAAGGATGCTCTCCGAAAACCACCACCAGCCGCTTGTGCCCCAGTTTGCCGGCAAGCATCTCTGTCTCTTTGCGCACCTCGGTTATACTCAACCGTCTTCGTTCAATGACGCTGTTGTCTCCGCGAAAACCGCAATAAGCGCAGTTGTTAACGCACAGGCTGGAACAATAAAGCGGTGCAAAAGTCACGACTCTGTTATCGTAAACCTTACTTTTGATGCGCGCCGCGGCGTCGAATATCTCCTCCCAAAGGGAGTCATCCCTCACGTTCAGCAGGGCCGCGGTTTCCTCCGGCTTGAGGGTCTCGATCTCCAAAGACCTGGCGATTATATCGCGCACCCTCTGCGGCGAGGCGTCCCGGCAAGATTTTAGCATGCCGAAAATCTTGCCCTCATCTATAAAAGTATTCCCACAACGCAGATAACGAAGATTTTCCTCCGCCCTGATCACCTTTGACTTAAAATCTTCACTGCCGCGTATAACACTATCCATTTTCACCTTCTCTCTTGCTTGTATGGCGTATGAACAGGACTAAAGGACAAAAAAAACCCGGCCTGGGAACAAACAGACTAGGGTCATAATCTTTTAACGCTAGTCCCTTGGTTTCAGAGCAACGCTCCTGTTCCTCAGGTATATAAGTATTATACTACCGCCGCGGCGGCTTTGTAAAGGTCTTTACTCGAGAATTAGCCGCGCGCTCAGTGAAAAAAGCGCTACTTTTCCGATATTGTATTTCTCTTCTTATATCCCGCATAAACCAGAAACAAATCCTTTTTCTTTTTCCCCGTTCTTACTCCCGGCGCAATTTATTCAGCAAAAAAACCATATTTTCTCCGAGATTCCTCATATTGGCGAGTCCTTCGGCGTCATCCTCCACTTCCCCGATTTCTCTGCCGACCACCATATTCCAATAGGTAGAGCCGGTCAGGAACATCTGGTTCAAGTGAAAAAAATGATTCAGGGTATCGAAGGCGTGTATCGCCCCGCCGCGACGGACCGCCATCACTGCCGCGGCGGCTTTGTGTTTTAAAAGATAATCATTGGCCCGGGAGACGTATCCTGCGCGCTCGATAAACGCTTTCAGGTTTGCGCTTATGTCGGAGAAATAAACCGGAGACCCCAGGATTATGCCTTCGGCCGCAGACATCTTTTCTATGCACTCGTTGACGATATCACCGGCGATCACGCATTTGCGGTCCTTATTTTTCATACAGGCGTAACAGGCCCGGCAACCGGCGATAGTATTCCCCGCCAACTGGATCAATTCAGTTTGAATGCCGGACTTTTCCAGCACATCAAACACTTTTCTGATTATGATCGCTGTATTCCCGTCTTTTCTGGCGCTGCCGTTGATAGCGATAACTTTCATTAAAACGCGCTCCTTATTTCCCGACCTTGCCCATCTCCTGTTTTAGAACCATGATCTCCTGCTGCTGGGTTTTCAACGCCTTGTGAAGCTCGGCTATAGCGCCGCGCATCTCTTCTATTAACTCTTTTTCGGCACTGGACGGCACCGAACCGGGGTCATACCAGGTAACGTTCACCGCCGCCATGATCTTGCCTACATATGTGCCATCCGGAAGTTTAAAACACGGTTTCTTGGAATTCTTCCCGTTATCTTCCGGCCACTTTATCGCCTCTATAGAAGCGGCCGTTTTACAAACGACATCTTTAGGCGGAAATAGCTCCAATGCCATGCCCACGGTAAGTCCGGCGGAAACGGCTTTAGCGCCGAACCCGGGAACAGGGGATATTCCCAACGGGTCACCTATGGATATGCGCCCGTTATGCGACGTAACCAGTACCGGCGCGGCGCCAGCCAGCACCACCGGGGCTTTCTCGTCCTTGTATTCTTTTTTTGTGCCCCAACCTATGTGAAAACCTCCGTCAGTATCCATGACTGCCCCGGGTGTGGTGGAGACCACCCCAAGCAGAAACCTTTGCGAAGGCCCGGCTTTGACCGCGGTTGAAGGAACGGTGGTATCGATACTCATCAAGCTGCCCCGCAGGGCCCCCCCGGAAATATAATAATTCTCCGCCAGGTCGCCATGCCCGTTGCCGAAGGTAACATAACCGGAGGCATTATTGATATACAACGGCCTAAGAGTATTCCAGCTCCCGTACTGATTGCCGGCGCTGGTAAGTAGAAAATAAGTGTTGCTCCCGTCGTTCCTTATAAAACAGCCGTAACTGCCGGAGATCATCCTGATGTGACCGCCGGAGCCGCCCAATGTGGACGAACAAATCTCTCCGGCCACCTGAAGCTTCATATTGACGTTAGGGCTCGTGGTTCCGATACCTACGTTGGTGCCGGATAAAGTCATTGTCGGGTTGGCTGTATTATAAACGCCCCAATTGGTGCTGACCGCGAAATTAAGCTGCGCCGTCCCCCACCCACCCGGCATAGTGCTGTATAACAAATAGCCTGAATGCGAATTGTATGTCCCCCCATAACTCGTATCCGTCAAGAATTGCAGGCTTCTTCTATTCCCGTCGGCAGTAGATACTCCGCTTCCGCTGCCGATCGCGATACCATAGGCCGTATTCAAAGCGGCCAAAGGGCTGGCTGTTCCTATGCCGAGCTTGTCGGCTACCAGAAGATAACCGTCAGCACTTGGAATATCCGAAATATTGATACTGCTGTCGCCGTTGACGTCGCCGACCGCGAAACGCTTGGCGAGAAGCGCGTCGTAGGCGCCGTTGGGAGAAGGATAATACGTTGTAATAGTAATATCTTCAGCGTAGATAACCGCTGTGCTTAGCAATAACGAAACACAAAAAACATGTGAGAGAAAACAGCGCATTCCGCATCCTTTCTTCGCAGACGCCAGACAAAAAATGAAGCTCTATAGGCTAAAGCCCGAGATTTCCCAAAGCGGAACAGTGAGCGGCCATATTTTCTCCGAGATTCCGCATATTGGAGAATCCTTCACGCTTCAGATAAAAAAAACCGGACCGGCCTTAGCAAAACATTATATCCTGTCGGCTTTTACCGCGGCAATCTCCTTCTTTAAAGCTTCTATTTCCTTTTGCTGTTCTTTGATTGCCTCCAACAAAACAGCGGTGAACCTGTCATAGGCTAAAGCCTTATAACCTTCATTATCAGTTATTACTAACTCGGGAAAAGACTTCTCCACTTTCTGGGCGATGATCCCGATTTGTTTCCCCTTCTCAAAATTCTTTTCGGGGAATTCCTCGGCTTTCCATTCATACGCAACACCTTCTATATCCTTTATCTTTTCGAGCACATTTCCCAGCGGCCGGATATTCTTTTTCAAACGCATATCCGAAGTAGTGGTCCAGCCACTCAGGTTACCTGCCGTGCCATTCACATAAAGGTTATATGGGCCAGCGTCCCATGTATTAATCGCGACTTTGGCAGCATGAGGACCCAAGATAGCGAAAGTCTCACTGACGCTGCCTACGCCACCGGTACCGTTATAGTTCATATTCAAAAATCACTTGCGTCCAAATTATGATTGAAAAAGCCTAACCGAATCCTTATGATGGTGATAGCTACCAACCACCACCATCACCGACTCTCGTCGGCAAATAAGGAGGGCTAGGCTATGCACCATTATAATACAATTTTAAGTCAAATGCTAAAAATGTTTTCGAGATACGAATTCCAAAAAGCCGTTTCAGAGACTAAAACCGAATATCACTCAAGAGGCTTTAGTTCCTGGAACCACTTTGTTTCTATGCTTTTTGGCCAACTTGCCGGTCAGGATAGCCTGCGTGGTATTGAGGCCGGACTTGCTACCCAATCCGAGAATCTCTACCATCTGGGAGTACGGCCTATCCACCGTTCAACCCTGGCCTATGCCAATGCCCACCGCAGCCATGAGCTTTTTAAAAAAACATTCCTGTGGATGCTGTCCAAATGCCAGGAGATTGCTCCAAAGCATCATTTCCGGTTTAAGAACCCCTTGCACAGCATAGATGCTACGGTGATTGACTTATGCCTGTCGCTCTACAACTGGGCTAAGTTCCGTACCACCAAAGGGGCAGTCAAGCTGCATGTAAAGCTTAATCACTCTGGATACCTGCCTACCTTTGCGGTTATTACTACAGGTAAAGTCCATGAAACACAAGTAGCGCCTTCCATACCTTTGGAAAAAGGCGATGTCGCCATCTTTGATAAAGGCTACACCGACTTTGCCTGGTTCAAATCTCTCGACGATAAAGGCGTATTTTTCGTCACCAGGCTAAAAAAGAAAGCGTACTATCAAGTGGCGGAACGTAACGATACCAGCCGCCACAAAAATATCTATTCAGACCAGATTATCCAGCTTAAAGGGTTCTATTCAAAACAAAAATTCCCGTATCGCTTACGCCGTATCCGTTCCAGAGACCCTGAGACCGGCAAGATAATCGTCATCCTTACCAATAATTTTGCCTGGTCGGCTGCCACTATCGCCAAGATTTACAAAGAACGCTGGCAGATTGAGCTGTTTTTTAAATGCATCAAACAGCAGCTTAAAGTCAAAAGCTTTGTAGGCACTTCCAAAAACGCCCTGCTGTCCCAATTATGGGTGGCCTTGATAACCTATCTGCTCTTAAGCTACCTGAAATTTAAGTCAAAATTTAATTGGTCGCTCTATACGCTTTGTTCAATTTTACCAACTAATCTGTTTTCGCATAGAAACCTCTGGGATTGGCTCAATGCGCCATTCCATACAAAGAGCAATAAACCGAAACACGAACTACAACTGTCACTCAGTTTTGGCTAATTTGGACAGCTATGTTCAAAAATAATTGGTTATTATTGTAGGTATTCTGCGCTATAAGGTGACGGAGACGATCTCCGGAACTGTTTAACCAATATATATGGCTGTTCCAGCCGGGGTTGACATCGCTCAACGCAATAGCACACGTTTTATTTGATGTGTTTGTTTCGGTATTATGAACATGCAGCGTGGCATTCCAGAATGGGACCCGCCTCCCGACAGTCAAACGGTTGGAAACGGTTAAACTCCCGGGCACTGGATCCCCGGTACTCCAGGTTGAACCGCCGCCTGACCAGCCGTAAACCATCATATCTGAGGTGTTCACCACGCCATCACCGTTCATATCTCCAATAGCCATCCTTTCGGAAGCCGTTAGATTCACATAAGAGCCATTGGGCGAAGGATAATATGTGGTAACAGTTATTTCTTCACTTGCGAACCCCGATTCTGCCATAAGCAATAACGCCGATAGACCCAAAGACAAGAACAGAAGTATTCTCCCCACAACACTCCTCCTTTCCGGGGACACGATACTTAATTATCCCCTTTATGCTTCGAATATTCCACATCGAATCTCAATTTTCGATTCTCGATTGCTCTGTTTTTTGCCACAAGGACAAAAAACGGCGCTGTTCTTGCGACGGAATCAGGATGTTTTACCGCCAAAGTTTTACGCTTAATTTGTAATCGTTGTGTGCGTTTACCGTACCATTCAAACTATTCTCTGTACTTTGTTAAAATTTATTTTCCTTGTGCTTACTTTCCAAAAACCATCTTATTGTAACATATTGGCATTAGAAACGCTGCGCGTATTTTAATGCGTTGATTATCTTTGATTTCATGTTGGTTCAACGCTACTTCTCGACGATAAAACCATTAAATTGAGCCGTTCTTTAACAAAGTACTGCTATTCTTTTACACCGCTTCTTGTGCGCTCCCATATCTCCCGCTCTGTTTTTAATATCCGGGAAAACCGGTATCTAAGGAAATAACTTATAATGCCCCGCGCCTGTCGGCGCTCCTACATCTCCCGTGCCCCATTTTAAGGTGTGTTCAGCTTTGTTTGTGTTTTGCGGCTGGGTGCGGACAGCCGCAAAACAGAGCGTTCTTACTTTAAAAGTATTTTATAACAAAAAAAGAACAGTTGTATCGAATAATTGAGAGCACTTGTTGTTATTTTACAGCATTCGGAGAAATACGAATGGTTTTACCATTTTCCCAAATTGCCAACGGACGGCCTGTTTTTTTATGCCGCTCGACAACCCCTCGCACTGCTTTTTTTAAAGCTGCTTCGGCTTTATCCTGTAAAGACATTCTTTTTTTCATTTATTACCTCACGCTTCGTTGAACTATTGCGAATAGCTCATCGTTGATTACTTCCTTATGTCCATTTCTCTTTTTTGCAATCAAAATAGGCTTTGTCTTGGAATTGTCAAATAACATTCAGGAATCAAGTCACTCGTGTCCAAAATAAATGTTGAAAAAGCCTAATCACATCCTTAAGATTGTTTATAAGAACCAACACAATCCAGCCGATATCCATCGGCAAATAAGGAGGATTGGGCTACGGCTCATCTTAACACAACCTTATCGCAAATGCTAAAAATCTTTTCGAGACATGAATTTCAAAAAGCTGTTTCCGAGGCCGGAACAGAATATCATTCAAGGGGCTTTAGCTCATGGAATCATTTTACCGCTATGATCTTCGGCCAATTAGCTGGCCAGGATTCCCTGCGCGGCATCAAAGCCGGTCTTGCTACTCAAGGTAGATACCTGTATCATCTTGGCATTAAACCTGTCCATCGTTCAACCCTGGCTTATGCCAACAGTCACCGCAGTCACGAGCTCTTTTAAAAAACTTTTGCCTGGATGCTGTCCAAATGCCAGACTATTGCGCCTAAGCACCATTTCCGTTTTAAGAATCCGCTTTACAGTATAGGCGCAACGGTAATAGACTTGTGTCTGTCACTCTACAGCCGGGCTAATGGTCGTTGTATACGCTGTGTTCGATTATTCCGACAAATCTTTTTTCGCGCAGAAACCTTTGGGATTGGCTCAATGCGCCGTTCCATGAAAAGAGCAACAAGCCAAAACCAAAGTTACAGCTGTCGCTTAACAACATGACGCCTACTCAGTATTTTGCGGCCTTTAACCAGAAACTTGTAGTGAGCGAAGCCAAATTAATCAAAGAGCCGTTTTCTACCTTAAAAATCACTTGCTAAACCGGTGGCATTACAGCGCCTCGCCACTACGTGGCGGGCTGTCACCCCGAGTTCGCGGGAAAAGTCTTTT
>WOYI010547315.1_pt1 | contig 11748 bp, 13 predicted proteins | sample 6423411 | NCBI WGS metagenome assembly WOYI01 (sample SAMN13441803, study PRJNA592873) | oil field metagenome | biome: oil field; feature: oil-well bore; material: oil-contaminated soil; isolation source: oil-contaminated soil from oil-well borehole | place: Germany: Wietze | collected 2016-10-18 ... | reverse complement strand
CCCCTCCATCTGGGACACATTCAGTCATACTCCACACAAGATTGAAGATGGGAAAACCGGTGATGTTGCAGTAGACCATTTTCATCGTTTTCCAGAGGATATAGCATTGATGAAACAATTCGGGCTCAAACACTACCGGCTCTCCCTGGCTTGGCCAAGAATCATTGTTGATGAAAAAGGTACCATCGAGCCACGAGGATTGGCCTTTTATGATCATTTGATAGATGCGCTCCTCGAGGCAGGGATTACTCCCTATGTGACACTCTATCACTGGGATCTTCCTCAGTATCTTCAGGATATTGGTGGTTGGGAGAATAGGAAAACGGTGGATGCTTTTCTTCGCTATGCAGAAGTTGCGGTGCAGCATTTCTCTGACCGTGTAGAGAACTGGATGACGTTCAATGAACCTTGGGTTGCTTCCTTCTGTGGAAACCTCAATGGTGCCCATGCACCAGGTAAGAAGGATGTTCCTGTGGCTTTGCAAGTGGCGCACCATATGTTGCTTGCACATGGGAAGGTAGTTCGCATTATTAAAGATATTGCTCCCAAGGCGAAGGTTGGCATTGTCCAGAATCTTGCCTGGGTGGAGCCGGCAACCCAGAAGGATGAGGACATACTAGCTGCAGTTCGCTGGGATGGGGCGTATAACCGCTGGTTCACCGACCCAGTTTTCAACGGGAGCTATCCTGAAGATATGGTGTCCTACTTTGGTAACCACATGCCAGTGATGCAAGAAAGTGATGTGGAAGCGATGGCAGCTCCTATTGATTTCTTGGGAGTTAACTACTATACCCGCCGTTTGGTTGCATACGATTCCCAAGATCAATTCATTGAGGCAAAACAGACCTATCGGGCGTATGTTCCTCGAGCGGAGTTTGAGGAGTTTGAGGTCTGGCCAGAAGGATTGTACAAGGTACTGACATCCGTAAAGGAGAAGTATGGGGATATTCCCATTTATATATCTGAGAATGGTACAACGCTAAAGGATGTGGTTTCAGCAGATGGGTGTGTGCATGATCCTTCCAGGGTAGCCTACTTGCATGACCATTTCTCTGCTGTCCACCAAGCCATTGCTGAAGGATGTGATATAAGAGGCTATTTCGTCTGGTCCTTGCTGGACAACTATGAATGGGGTTTTGGATTCTCAAAGCGATTCGGCATCGTCTATGTTGATTATGAGGATGATCTCAGACGAATACCCAAGGATAGTGCGTATTTCCTTGCTGGTGTTGCCCGAACCAATACGGTGAAGGTGCAGAGCCTATGATCACAAATCCCATTCTCCCAGGATTCAATCCTGATCCTTCCATTCTTTGTGTTGATGGAGAGTTTTACATTGCTACTTCAACATTTGAATGGTTTCCAGGAATTGCATTGTATCATTCATACGATTTAGAGCATTGGGAGCTGGTTGGACACGCTTTGGTTGATGAACAGCATGTGGACTTGTCCCGTTTGCCTTCAGCCAAGGGTGTATGGGCCCCTTCACTTACGTATAATGATCAGGAGAAACAATTTTATCTGGCATATTCCCTCATGTATTCACATAATGCACGGTATTTTGATCTGGATAATTTTGTGGTTACCTCGCCTTTAATCACAGGTCCTTGGTCGAAGCCTGTCTTTCTGCACTCAGTCGGATTCGATCCTTCTTTCTTGCATGATGAAGATGGAAAAAGCTATGTGGTTTGTTTGCAGTGGGAACTCAGGAATGGGGATGGTCGTCCTGACTCCATCGTTATGCAGGAGTATGATTGCGGTGAGCGGGTGCTTGTTGGGGAACTTTGTGAGATTTGGAGAGGAGGGACAAAACGAGGGTGTCTGGAAGGTCCCCATCTCTACAAACACAAGGGGTATTACTATCTCTTAACTGCGGAGGGTGGAACTGGATATGGGCATTCGGTAACCGTAGCTCGAAGCAAATCGGTTTGGGGCCCTTATGAAGGAGCACCCAACAATCCACTACTCAGTGCAGCAAAAGATTTTGATGAGTCGGATAATGCTGAGTATTTGAAACCACAGCGGTTCAATCCAGATTCACCTCTGCAGAAGACCGGCCATGCTTCATTGGTGCAAGTTACCAAAGATTATTGGTATGTCGCATTTCTCTGTAGTCGCCCCTTTGTACCTGAACTTCGCAGTACCTTGGGACGGGAATCCTCATTGGAACGAGTCTATTGGACAGGAGATGGTTGGCTCATGCTAGGGAATAACCAGAAGATTCCACGGTTGGAAATCGAATCTCCGCCTATTCACACCAAAAAAACAGTACTCCACTCGCTTCCTGATTGTGGAACGACTTGGTTCAGAGAATCTTTGCCAGCACACTTCATTACACCAAGATATCCACTACATCGTTTTGCTTCTCTTTCTGAGCGACCGGGATTCCTACGCTTATCAGGTAAGCAGTCCTTGTGTTCACTTGATGTAGTGGCTTTTGTGGCAAGGAGAATGCAATCCCTCTCAGTAGTGATCTCAACACAGGTAGAGTTTAATCCTGATGATTGGAGAGAGAGCGCTGGATTGGTTATCTATCATGATCATATGAACTACCGGTTTCTGCGTATCACCTATGATCAAGAACAGAACAAACCGGTTCTTATGATTACTTGTTTGGCCAATGGAGTGAGAGAGGAACACAGATGGGTTGAGCTTAAAAATGCAATACCAATCCGCCTAGCTCTGGTAGTGCAAGAGAGGGCCTTGCGTTTCTACTGGACTGAAGGGCCAGGAAAACCCCTATATGAAGAACAAGGATGGCAACAGTATAAGGAGTCCTTTGATACGTCTGAGCTTTCGGATGAGTTCAGTGAATATGGAGAGTTTACCGGAACCTTTGTTGGTATGGCTTGCGAGGATTTCAAAATGCACCAAAAGTCCGCTGATTTTGCCTGGTTTGACTATCAGCAGGGGAGTCTGGGGTAAAAGACCAAGAAGCTTTATTAAGGAATACAATGAATTACGAAAATATCACTTGGACTTGTTCCAAGCATGTAAGACACTGCTTGTTCATCTTGCATTGTTTGCATTGTTCCAATTGCTGAAGTACGAGATACACTTCTGAGAAAGAGCATCTTGAGACATCATGATGCTTTCTAAACGATTCCATGATAGTAATAGCATGTTGTATTGCTTTTTCTTGTTTGCCATTTGCCTCCATGGAGCTAAAGACACCAGAGCTTTCGAAATAATCTCTACTTTTCTCATACTCCGGGAGATGTTTCTGAAGGTCGATAGATAAGGCTTCATACGATTCATAGTAACGATTTCTTGGTGAACGCATATAGTGCATCAAGAACCAGATTTCAATACATGGATTACTGGTTATTGGGCGAATTGTTTTGGGTAACATTTTGCAAGCACGAGAAAAATCAGATAGTCTACCTTCTTTTTGCATTGCATCAAGGTCTAGGACACAAAATACTATGTCATATCCTTTCTGAATAAGCTCCTTCGCTTTTTGAAATATATAGGAGTAGTCTGAGTGTTTTGGTAGGTCTGGTTTCAAGGAAAATGCATATCGACGATTCCTTCTAATGTAATCGAAATACATCCATTCGGTGATTCCTTCTCCTACAATCGCAATTGCTTTCTTGACATTTCGTTTGGCCATCCTCTCTCCTCCTTAAGAGAGGGCTTCCCAATATTGGTTTTGCTCCCAACTTTCCTGCTTGATAGAAATTTGCAATACTGTTGTTCTTGTGGAGTCTGAAGTCTTGCGCACAGTAGTATTCGCTTCCGCCATCCTCGTTCTTTTCACAGAACCAAATCATGTCATTTCTCATGTAGTCCAGTTCCATAATGTATGGTGCATGGGTAGTGACAAGAAGTTGTGAATCGTGAGCATTCATCATAACCATTTGCAGGAAAAAGGATACAAGATCTGGATGGAGAGAAGATTCAAGCTCATCTATCGCAACCATATGCGGTTGTGAAATGAGTTCATGGAGCACTCCCCCAAGGCCAAAGTAGCGTAAGGTTCCCTGTGATTCGTCATCAGCGGGAATTGGATATGTTCCTTTGTTTGTTGCATGGGTAAATAGCAATTTCCTTGATTCTATGTCTTGCTGACCTTTCAGTTGATCAAGTAGAGCAGGGGGAGCCCCTTGTTCGAGAAGATTTTCAAGGAGATGGTCAGTGATATGGACCTTTTCGCTCTTAACAACCAAGTCCGATATCTGAAAGTCTGCTTTTGCTAGAAAATCAACATAGAAGGATTTTCTGCTCGAATCTGTAGCGAGCCTATCCAGACTCCAATTTCGTAGAAGAATCTGTGGAGTAATTCTTGGAAGCAGTGTCTTGCGGAAATAAGATACGACCAAATCTAATTCTTTTGAGTGGATGTTGCTTTTTTGATAGGCAAATAAAACCGTTAGGTTTTCAAGGGTATTCCCTTTTAATATTGTCTTATCATTGGCTGAGAATTGACATTTGGCTCCAATGGACAGCCTTGCCACATTGTTATCCGTATCAAAGGTACGAGAAAACAGTGTTGCTATTCTCCCCTCAGGTGCAAACCGCAATGACTCGTGGTGAATCCTCTTTTCGTCAAGTGTAACTGAATACTCGTACCGAACACCATCAACATAGAATATGAGGAAGAAGGAGCCCGGTTGGTTTCTATAGCTTTCATCAAGTGCAAATGGTTGATATCCAGTTATCTGTTCCTTTGTTTCAGGACCGGAAATTACAATGTCTCTGAGAAAATCAAGGGCAAGAAGAAGGTTCGACTTTCCAGAAGCGTTATACCCATATAAGACACAGAATTTCAGAAGTTGCACAGTATCCGTGACTTGGGTACACACATATGATTCTGCTCCACTATGCATCTTCTTATTTGCCAAGAAACTGATAGTTTGTTTTTCTTTAATCGATCGGAAATTCTGTACAGAGAATTCTTGTATCATTTTTAACCTCGTTATACGTATTGAAATTACGTATATATGAAATATAATGCAATAAATAGCAAATTACAATAGAAAATTAAGCAGTAAAGAATATATGATTGAAAATCAATAATCCTTGGTTTAGGATACTGTGAGTGTCATATGGTCTACTGTGAGCACTCTTGCTGCGTACCAACCCCACTAGTATTGGCTGGATAAGATACAAGAGTAGAAAGGCGAAACAAATCATAGCTTTTTCTTGTCTCATTACATTGTATCCTCTATGCTTTACCCAAGGAGGAATCTGTAATGATGTTATTGCATACATGTGATCAGTGTACCCAAGAAGCTGACCACCATATAGAGAAAGCCGATCATTCAGTGATGCATCTCTGTTGGGATTGCTATAATGCGTATCTTTGTGAACACATGGGGTTGGATATTACCAAATATGCTCATCCAAAAACCATTACTATCGGGCGGCAACGGTTCAAAGTGAAGATGGAGATTTATCAAGATGGAGTTATTTACTATGCCTATAAAGGAAAGCAAGATGCTCTGCAAACAATCTCCTTTACTGCACCTTTTGCCATGGATGGCAAGCTTGCCATCGAAGAGCTGAAACAACGAATTTCCAAGTTGCTCATTCCCCCTACCATCATGGAAGATGGTCTTCTCTCTCCTTTGGGTGTGATTGGTGTTGAGTATGATGAGGAATCGTATGATGAGTTGGCGTTTGTTTTGGACGGTGAACGGTATGATTACGATGAGTTCCTAGAGTTGCTGTTGGATTATCGTGGTTCAAATCTCATCTATATAGCCGAACCTAGGTTACCGGCTTTGGATGCCCAATGGTTTGGTAATGAAGAGCAATTACTATCCGGTACAAAAGACGAGGATCTGTAGCCCCTGCCCAAGGAAAAAGAAAATGTAGCCAGCAACATGGAGGTGGTAACCCATGCAAGTAGGATGTACGAAGAAGCTCCTGGAGTATCTGAGGATACAGGCTGGAGTTGCAGATACAGAGATTGAGCCACTCTTCTCGTGGAGTGCCAATATGATTATGGTAAATCATAGGAGAATGATTGTGGTATGCAATGATGCATCCCGTTTCGCATTCATCCTCTATGGCATCAAACGAGGTGATGTGAACCATATCGAAGCTCTGATGCTTGAGGGCGTGAGAGCTTGCCTTGAAGCGATGTGCTTTTCTCCAGCCATCATTGAGCAGTACATGCAGGATTGTGGAGAACATGTCACGTTCAGCAAGACTGCAAATCGTTCGGTGGTTGCAGGACTGAATACAGTCTGTGCCCGTACCTACTTCTTTTATGACCGGTACTCCACTGAAGTACTGCTGCAAAGGCAGGTAATTCACTATCTGAATGAGGACTTTCTTACGGTCAAGACAGCTAAAGGAACGGACTATGTTCATATCTCAGATAAATTCGCAAGTGATATGGAGAAAAAATATGGGACATCCCTCTTTCAATGTAGGGCCGCAGTGTTCGACGTAGATCTGGAGCTGGATAGTATTTGTCACCGTCGAGTAGTTGTCCCCCTCAATTGCACATTCCGAGAGTTCCATACTGTATTGCAGATCTTGTTTGGATGGTATAACCGGCATCTCCATGATTTCTGGATAGATCGGTATCCCAATGGAAGACTGAAATATACGTTAACCGGCTTTCCCCGGGAGTTTGAAGAGGAGGGGGAAACCACAAAGGATGACAGCTTGGTGTTCCTCCGTGAAATATTTCCACAGCATGATACCATCATCTATAACTATGACTTTGGGGATAATTGGATCCTTCATATCCGTCTTCTTTCTTTGATCGATGACTATGACAAGAATCATCCAGTTTGTCTGGACGGGGAGGGAGAATCCCCTCCTGAAGATGTAGGGGGGCGGTATGGATATACCGAGTTCCTAGAGATCTTGGCTAATCCTAGTCACTCTGAGTATGAGGACATGCTCGAATGGTATAAGGAAAGCCTCCATCAACCGTTCGATTTGGAACACATTAACAGGCGACTGCGACACTGGTAGGACATTCCCTTGAATTTCAGGGTATCAGAATTGTGAGAGCACGACAGGAGTGTCACTAGTCTGCAGTAATTCTATTGACTCTTGAACTGACTAGTTCCATAAGTGCTGGTTTCAAATGGTCAGGCATACAACTTTCTCTAATGAGTACCTCCCACTGGGGAAGCAAACCAGAAACTCGCTTGATAAGTCGAACAGCAACCTGTTCAGGTATCTCCAGATGCTTTGCAAGGCGTAAGAAATCTGTTCGCTTTAGTCGCGTATTCTTCCCCCCGAGCGTCAATGTCATCTCTTCCGGATCTTCTGTAAGTATGAGTTTAACAGGGAGTAAATCATATGCAGGGGAGAGCTGGAAGTGGTCATCCTTCGGTGCATAGAGCGAGAAGTTCTTGAGATGCATGTCAGAATTACCGGTGATGAAGCAGAATACCAACACATACCAAAAGTTTGTGAGGTCCAGCATGTGTTGCCTGGAGTAGGTGCGAATGATGGTTCCACATTGTTCATAAGAACCTTGGTATTTATCCTCGGTTAATCGACCGGAGAGCTGGCAAAAGTCTTCCATTGGAAGCTGTAGCACAAGATCTTTTTTGAAAATGCGGTCTATTCGTTTTGCAATATAGGCAAATGATCCATCACTCAGTTGGATGAGTGCATTGGGAACGGTAGCAATTTTGGCCATTTGCATTACCACATGTTCCAACTCTGGCAGTGCTTCATATGACTCAGCCTGTAGCTTTACGATGTAATCGGGTGGTTTTCCAACCAATGTAAGACGGTCTTTCTGCCTCGTATGCTCAAGGGAGAGAGAAAATTTTCTCTGTACTCCCGGGATTGTATATCCTTTCTGCGTGGCTTGCAGACCCAGGTTGGATGGCTCAAAGTCAAGAAGAGGCATGTCCTTCGTCCCAAAGAAAGAACGAATACATCTCTGGTGCCACCCATGCATGTGATGTCCATCCAATAGTTTTCCACAATAGAGACAACGGTTCACACTACCTCCTCAACTGATACAAACCCAACACAATCCCGGCATGCATGGAGCAATAATCCCATTTGGTCTCTTCTGTCCAATTTCCAATTTCGACATGCTTGTTCCAGAAGCCATCCTTCCGGGATAAGTCCATCAGAGAAAGGAAAGAACGTTGTACTTTCATAAGGGGCTTCTTGGAGAGGCATGGTAAGACTGATCGGTTTGCTACCAGGTGTATGGAGATATTCAGAATCATACGTGAACTGATACCCCTGTTCTGTTTGGGCAATGATGCCTGCAGGGATTTTGCGTACGAATACTCGTCCTTGGCGCATGATAGTCATGGTTTATCGTCTCCCTTAAGCGGTACAGGTCCCGCAACATGGCCGAACATCATAAGTGCTTGGTTCACTTTATCCAAGCGAACGGTTTGTTTTCCCTGTTCCAGTTCTCGTATGAAACGAAGTCCCAGCCCTGAGCGGAGTGCAAATTCCTCCTGGGTGAGCCCCGCTTGTTTTCTTTGTTCTCGAATAAACATCCCAATAGTGTTCATATTCGTGTTATATACCCGTACGGGTATATTTCAAGTAGACTATTTATAAATTATCCCCGAACGGGTGTGGCATAAAGATATATTTGGTCTCTCTATCCAACAAGTATTTGCCTAGGATTTCTCTCCTTTGGGGGTCTGTTTCCTTGCACATGAGTTTACTACCACGGTATGATTGGTTCGGCTGGAGGCATAATTGTGGCAACAAAACAGAAAAAACTGGGGACCTTTGACAGTGTACATCTCTTGATTGGTGGAATGATCGGCAGTGCCATCTTCTCACTTTCTGGAATGACCATCCTTAGCGCAGGACCAGCAGCCATTATCTCTTGGATCCTTGGTGCGCTCATCTTGCTTGCCTATGGCTTGCAGACAGCAGAACTTGCCTCCCGCTATCCCCAAAGTGGAGGGGTCTTTGCTTTTCCTGCCTTGCTCTTGGGAAAGACACGGGAACAAGGCAATCTATGGGGGTGGATATCAGCATGGGCTTATCTCTTTGGTTGTATTGCTGGAGCAGCCTTCTCAGCTATCTATATTGGTATCTACCTTTCAGTCGCGTTCCCAGTCATGGGTTCCTGGCAGGTTCCACTTGGGATTGTTGCCGTGCTCTTCAGCGGAGTTCTAAACGCTGTGCGATTCCGCATTACCGGAAAAACTACTACCATCCTTACTCTCTTCCTTGGATTAACATTGCTTATCTTCTCTGTCTCAGTATTCTCAAGTGGGAGCTGGGACGTTTCTATGCTTACTCCATTCTTCAGCCAAGGGAGTGGTGGAGTTACAGGGTTTCTGGATGCTCTTCCTCTTGCCATGGTAGCCTACGGGTCAATTGTTGCCTTGTCATTTCTGGTTGGGGAAGTAGAGGAACCGAACAGGACTGTTCCCAAAGCGATGGCGATAGCCATGAGTGTGGTTTTGGTCCTCTACTTGGTAGTGTTGGTGGCAACCTTGGGTTTGGTTTCTTCTTCCTATCTGCAAGAGAATGAAGGAATGCGATACATCCCACTCTATGCTGCTGCATTCAATCTTCCAAGGTTAGGGTTCCTTACCCCCCTGATCTCCATCTCAGCAGTTCTGGCACTCCTTACTACCATGATCGTGACCATGGCCTTGGCAAGCCATACCCTGCAAGCAACCGCAGAGCAGGGTGCCCTTCCTCATTTCCTTGCAAGAACGGGTAAGGAGAATGGGGCCCCTCTGACAGCAACGGCAGTAGTTGTGTTGGTAACCGGCTTCTTTGCCGCCTTCCCGCAACTTACCAATCTCCTGATCAACCTTGGGGCTCTCTGTAACGTTATAGTTGTTGCAATCGTCTGTGTGACGGTCATTGCTTCGAGAAAACAACACCCAATTAGGGAAGCAGGTTTCTTCCATGCACCAGGAGGAAACCTTCTTCCCATCCTGACACTGGTGGTGTTGGTTGCCAGTTATGTTCCGAGTATCATACAGGGAGGGTGGCAGCTCTGGGTAGCAACCATCGTCTACTATGTACTTGGGCTTCTTTTCTACCGAAAGCCGAGGAGGCAGGCATGAGTGTAGCATTCGGGCATTTTGACGGGGTCCATCGTGGGCATCAAGCCATCCTTGACCACAAACCAGAGAAAATATATATCCAGCCGGTTACCGGGCAAGCTGTACTTACCACTGATGAAGAGCGTGATGCCTTGATTAGGCAGTATGCGGGAGAGCAGTGTAATATCATTCACGTGGATAAGCGTCTGGAAACCCAGGGTTTTGACTCCGTGGTTGTAGGAAGCCACCACCCCGCTCTTGCTTCGCTCAAGGAGCACAATGCAAAGCTCGATCTCATCAAACCAGTGCTGCACAAAGGTGAACCGATTACTGCTGATCGCATTTCAGATACACTGCTCAAGGGAGAGATTGAAGAGGCTGAGGAGATGCTTGGGCATCCCTACACCATGACTGGGGAAGTGGTATACGGAAGACAGCTGGGAAGAACGGTAGGCATGCCCACCGTCAACCTCAAGATAGCTTCAAACAAGCTCATTCCACGACATGGAGTATATGGAACGATAACCATTGTTGACGGGGTGAGGTACCTTGGTGTTACGAGCATCGGTCCCCGGCCTACCGTGGATGATTATCCCACCGTTACCATTGAGACCTTCCTCCTCTATTTCAACCGCGACCTCTACGGTCAGATTATAACCCTGGAGATAAAGAACTTCATACGCCCCATTACCAAGTTCGAGAGCCTGCAGGCTGTTAGGCAGCAGGTGGACAAGGATGTGTTGTTCGTGGTGGAGAAGGGGATAGAGTAGGTTAGGATTGTTTTTTTGGACTCCATCCCTATCTCATGATACCGTCATAGGGTGAGGAAGTCGAAATGGGAACAACACAGGAATCCCGTGGTTCTTTTACCATTCTAGGTGAAGCTGGCTATGAAGAGCTCTTTCTCCCACTAGCAAAGAAATGAGGGGCTGATGTAATTCGCGATTGCGATGGGACCAAGCTCTCTCCTCGGTTGTTGGAAGCTGGTATGGTTGTATATTCCACCATTTGTATCATCCATAAACACAACGAGTTTGCCTCAACCAATCCACAGTTCCAAACAGCAGGTATTCCTAGAGAGTGAGCAGATAGTAAGTACCTCCAAGGCATTGAAGATCCCCTTGCTTTCACCATATTTTCCAAACAGTTTGAGGTAAATGAAGCATCTTTACAGTATTGGCAGGTTTCTGATTGGACATCTGGAGAAGAGATTTTTGCCTCCTCATGGCAGTATAATGCTACAACCAAGACAGTTACCATCAAGAGCAGTACAGTGTGAACTTCCTTGCTTTCCGAATCTGGGGAAGAAATCAACATCTTCAACCACTCTACGCACAATCGAACTCTTGAATCCTTTGGAATACTTCATCTAGTTTCGCTTTCCTCCTAGCAAAAACTATTGTGACAGCTACTGTGAGAATACCTTTATTCCACGTTCAATCCTTGAACAAAATCTGAAAAACAAAACCTCTCTTTACCACTGCCAATCCTAATGTTGATTGTGTATACTTTTCTAAGGTACAGACAGTTGTGTTGGTAAATGGGAGTGAGGAGGAGCAGGAAGTAGGGACTGAGACAGAGAAGGGAAGTATTTTCCCTTAGTAGCACTACCATGCTAACTGCGGTTGTAAAGTCCTTGCTTTCCTGCAATACTCTCCGGTAGTAAGAGAAATGAGTACCTATGATAAACGTATGAGTCGAGAAACGGAGCACCATGAAATTTAGCATTCTCATTCCAGTATATAATGTTGAAAACTACCTCCAACGTTGTTTGGACTCT
>WOYI010296954.1_pt1 | contig 11749 bp, 8 predicted proteins | sample 6423411 | NCBI WGS metagenome assembly WOYI01 (sample SAMN13441803, study PRJNA592873) | oil field metagenome | biome: oil field; feature: oil-well bore; material: oil-contaminated soil; isolation source: oil-contaminated soil from oil-well borehole | place: Germany: Wietze | collected 2016-10-18 ... | reverse complement strand
ACTTAGAAAATAGTGTGAAGAGTGGGAGCCCTGACCTTAACCTGACGCCGATGCACGAGTGAAGTTATCTCGCCTTTACCCGACTTTTGAAGATTGACGTGACACTAGTGTACCAACACGGTTCTCCAATTGTTCCATATCTGAATCCACAGACGTGCCATGAGCCTCGAGTCCGTAGATCATGCATCTCCCCCGTCTCCAAGCTGTTTATCAAGTGCCTGCCGAACAAGACTTAGAACATAGGGAATCTCATCCCGCGATGACAATTCAATCTCCACATCTCCATTGCCCCAGCGACCAAGATTTGTGACATCTTTGCAGATCCCTTTGGGATCGTTGATCTCGGCGAAGGCCATATTCAGTGTCAGGCGTAGACGCTGGGTTAGAGGTACCACATCCACAAAGTTGGTCTCTGCCTTGTAGGCCACGTAAAGCTTCAGGAACTCTTCGGTTACGCAGGGGTCAAGGCCAAGCACCTCTGTACGGAAAGCCTCGAACAGCTCGCGAATAGGGCTTTTGAGCAGATACGGGTGATCTTCAATGGAGTAGCTCGATGTTCCCCTTTTATCTCTGTACGAGTCCAAAATATCAACAGGCAACTTCGGGGCGACCCAGACTTCCATTGCCATTTTGGCAAGTTTTTCGGCACGTACTTTAATCGTGTCTTCATTCCATTGCTCGATCTGGCCAAGCCCCTGGTTCAGTTTGAGTGGGCTCTCCCTGAAACCTCCCTGCATCTCACGCTTTTCCTCAAAGGGACGGTCACTGTATTCTGAATTATAGGCAGTCAATGTCAAGTTGCCAAGGGTGTGGAGGTAAGTCTCGCGAATGCGCTCCCAATCGTCCCCGAGTGCCTCTTTCCATGCAGGCGAGAGCCTCTCATTCTGCGGAAGAATATGTTCGATTGTGTACTCATCTATCAAGACTCGTTCCTTACGTCCGTAGTTTTCCAGCCGTCTAAGCCAGTAACTACGGCTACGGAAATTATAGAGATCGCGGCTCTGTATATCGCGGAAGAACTCGTCATTTTTTGGAAAGCGTCGGTAGGAGGGCAAGAGGAGCAGGTGCGCCTGGATACTTTCAAGATAGCGGTCCTTTTTAAGTGCCTTGGTGAGAGTTGCAAAGGTCTTATTGAGTGAGTTTGGGTTGATGCCACAGATGGCTCGACGGAAGACATAGGACTCCACCAGTCGGACTGCCGCTAGAAAATCCTCCTTAGAAATCATGTTCATAGCATAGTCGTGGTATAACTCAAGGAGAAAGGGGTAGGCCACGTCAACCTTCAGATCGCGAAGGTCGTGGAAGGCCAGCCTCAGATCTGGATCCGTCTCCGCATCCAGAGCCATGGCACAGAAATAGCGGGAAAAGGTTCGGATGTTGGCCACCAACGCTTCCACTCCTTCCCGGGCTATCTCGGGTGAACGGGAATATGCTTTGAAGGCTTCATATACAGCATCTTTGTTGGGGATAGTTCCTGTTTTAACGGTCAGGTAGTGGCGCATGAAGCTATCGAAGTATTTACCTGTCGCTTCTTGCCCGAAATCCACTTCCATTGGCCGCCAATAATCATTGAAGAGCTGTGCTTGGAAATCCGGTTCCAGCCCCATAAGGATGTAGTTGCGGATTAGGTCTGCTTGAGTTAATTCCCGGCCAGTGGAATTCATGCTCTCAAAGATGAGCTGAGGGTTGTCTTGATCACGGTTGAGCGCTATGTCCACTACCAGCAGCTTTGCGAGACCTTTACAGAGCGCCGATAGATCGCCATTACATTCGGCAACCCATTTCTCGAAGAGTTTGAAATTTTCTGTTACTCGGATTGAGTGATTCTTGGGCTGCTCTCTCCCGCTGACAATGGCAATAAGTGAATCTTTGTCGGTCTGGGAGAGGATTAATTTGTAGTGTCGTTCATCTCCCTCTTCGGGATTGAGAAGGTAGTAGTTGCGGAGCTTACGCGGCGAGAAGCCATCTATAGGCTCCCGGTTTGCCTCATCACATTGATCCAGAGCCCTCGCCAGTGCAGTGATCAGCAGAGTTACCGTAGTAAGGCGTTGCTGGCCATCGATCACCAGAATAGGCGACTGACTTGACACCTGGTAAATACCTTTCTCAATATACACGACTGATCCGATGAAGTGGGCAGAGATGGCATCATTCCTACCGGTACGCATGATGTCTTCCCATAATTGCCGGCACTCCCGTTCTGTCCAGGAGTAGGTACGCTGGTAGATGGGAATGACAAATTGTGGCGATTTCCTGAGGAAATCAAGCAACTTGGCTTCTGTCGCTTTCATCGCCCGCTCCCCCCGATGATCTCATCCAGCAACCCCTCGCTCTCCCTCCGTGTCGCCAAAATATCGGCCCGTATCTCCTCCAGTGTCCGCATCGGCTGGGGCTTGTAGAAGTAGCGGTTGAAACTGATCTCGTAGCCAATCTTCACGCTCGACTCATCGAACCAGGCATCGGGCGCGTGGGGCAGCACCTCACGGCGGAGGAAGGCCTCGATGCCGCCATCTTCCAGGAGCGGTATCTGCTCGGTGTCACGCAGGTCGCCGTCCGGTTCGTACTCCACGACACAGCGTTTGCCGTCGATGACGGCCTCGAAGAGCCCGCGGAGCGGGTCCGGTTCAACCTTGCCGGGCTTGTGGATCTTTTTGATCACCGCCGGGGCCTTCTCGTCACGCTCGCACCTTTCCTTGAGCGCTTTGATCTCTTTCGGACTGTAGGCGCGCTCTCCATCGATGCCCTTGAGCCGCAGGGGGCGCTCGACCGTCACCTTCCAGTAGCCGAATGCGGCGTTTTCGAAGATCTTCGACTGTTCGGTCTCTTCAAACGCAAGGAAGACGTCGCAGATCCGCTGACAGTCCTCCTCGGAGAACTGGCAGTTCTTCTTGCCCAGGTTCTTCCGGAGCGGCTTGTACCACTGCGTGGCGTCGATGAGCTGCACCTTGCCGCGCCGGTGTTCCGGCTTGCGGTTCGAGAGCACCCAGATGTAGGTGGCGATGCCGGTGTTGTAGAACATATTCAGCGGCAATGCAACAATTGCTTCGAGCCAGTCATTCTCGATGATCCAGCGGCGGATATTGCTCTCCCCCTGGCCCGCATCTCCCGTAAAGAGCGACGAGCCGTTGTGGACTTCGGCGATGCGGCTGCCGAGCCGGGTGCCGTGTTTCATCTTGGAGAGCATGTTCGCAAGAAAGAGCATCTGGCCGTCGCTTGACCGGGTAACGAGCGAGTATTCCGGGTCGCCCGCATGCTCGATGATGAAACGCGGGTCCTTCATCCCGCTCTTGCTGCCCATACGCTCCAGATCGGTCTTCCAGCTCTTGCCGTAGGGCGGGTTGGAGAGCATAAAGTCAAACTCGTGGGAAGGGAAGGCATCGTTCGCGAGCGTCGAATACTCGGGGCCGCCGACCAGGTTATCCGCCTCGTCACCGTCACCTTTGAGCAGGAAGTCAGCCTTGGCGATGGCATAGGTCTCGGCGTTGATCTCCTGGCCGTAGAGATGGGTGGTAACCTGCTTGCCACGTTCACGGGCAATCTCTATCAGCGTCCCTTCGGCCACCGTGAGCATCCCGCCGGTCCCGCAGGCGCCGTCGTAGAGCAGGTAGGTTCCCGACTCGATCTCATCGGCGACCGGCAGGAAGACGAGCCGCGCCATCAGCCTCACGGCGTCGCGGGGCGTCCAGTGTTCGCCGGCTTCTTCGTTGTTCTCTTCGTTAAAACGGCGTATGAGTTCCTCGAAGATCGTGCCCATGGCATGATTGTCGAGGCCGGGAAGCCTTATCGAGCCATCGGGCGCGTTGACCGGGTCGGGGCTCAGGTTGATCGCCGGGTCGAGGAACTTCTCGATAAGAGTTCCAAGCCTGTCGGCTTTCGAGAGACGGGGGATCTGGTTGCGGAACTCGAAATTGTCGAGGATTTCCTGTACGTTGGGGGAGAATCCATCGAGGTAGGCCTCGAAGTCTGCCTTGAGCTGCTGCTGGCTTGAACGAGCACGGAGATCGCGGAGCGTGAACGATGAAGTATTGTAGAATGCCTGCCCTGCAGCCTGCCTGAGGGCCTGATCCTGGTTGGTGATCCCGGCCGCATCGAGTGTGCTCTTCATCTCGAGCACAGCCTGCTTTGTCGGCTCGAGCACGGTATCCAGGCGCCGTATGACAGTCACCGGCAGGATAACGTCGCGGTATTTACCACGAACGTAGAGGTCGCGGAGAACATCGTCTGCGATTCCCCAGATGAAATTAACGATCCAGTTCAGTTGTGATTGTTCCATGGTCGGCTCCAGGAGGTGGCAGATAAACTATCGAACCACCGGGATGGGACATTTTACTCTCCGATAATTCTCCCCAATCCTTCAGGAAAGGCTTTGGAGAACGGAAGACGCGGACAGACTATTTTCGTATTGGACGTCCTCATGCCCGTTTATCGGTTTATATAACATACCTATACCCCCACTTATTATGTGTCTTACTAATTTGTCGCCTCTCCATTGAGGAGATCGATCGCCGAAATTATATCAAGACCGTGCGGGTGCAAGTCATCCAGGGATAATGTGGCAGAACCGCTAGTTCTGAATGTTACTCGCTCGACAGAAAGCAAACGCTATCAGAAAAAACAATCTCAAAGGGAAACGCCCTCAAAATGAGAACTCAAAAACCAATGCTGCGGGTGGGATCCGAACCCACGATTTCCAGATGTCCCAGGCTTGGACGCACCGTTCTCTCGTAAACCCTATGAGTCTGGCGCCCTAACCGACTAGGCCACCGCAGCATACAAAGTGCAGTATAACAATGGTGTATTGGCAAATAAACCTTATGGCTCAACGGAAAAAGGGATGGAGGGTTACTTCATGTTCTTCCGCACATACACGTCGACCGCTGCCGTGATCGCCGCGATATGCTTCCCCTGCCGGAGCGATGCCGCGAGCGTCTGCATACGCGCCTCCTCCTCGTGGATATAGCGGTTCAGGCTCATTGCGATATGCTTCTCCTGCAGAAAGTGCGTGTGCGTGTCGCCGGCGATGAAGTGGGCGTTATGCATGATCGCGTAGTGGAGCGGGAGCGTCGTCTTCACGCCCAGGATGACGTACTCGTAGATGGCCCGGCGCATCCGCTGGATCGCCTCCTCGCGGTTGGAACCCAGAGCGCAGAGTTTGGAGATCATCGAGTCGTAGTGCGGGGGGATCGTGTAGCCCATGTGGATACCCGAGTCGACCCGGATTCCCGGTCCTCCCGGGGACCGGTAGCGGACGATCTTGCCCGGATCGGCGGCGAAGTTGTTGAGCGGGTCCTCCGCGTTGATCCGGCACTCGATCGCGTGCCCCCGGATGCTGATATCCTCCTGGCCCATCGAGAGGTCCTCGCCGGCGGCGACGGCGATCTGCTGCTTCACGATATCGATCCCCGTGATGAACTCCGTGATGGTATGCTCCACCTGGAGCCGGGTGTTCACCTCCATGAAGTAGTAGTTGCCGCTCGCGTAGAGAAACTCCACCGTGCCGGTGTTCTTGTAGTTCGCCGCCTTTGCCGCGGTGATAGCCGACGCCGTCATCTGCTCCCGGAGAGCGGGCGTCATGATCGGACAGGGCGCCTCCTCGAGCAGTTTCTGGTGCCGGCGCTGGATGGAGCACTCACGGTCGTAGAGGTGGACGGTGTGCCCTTTCGCGTCGGCAAGGACCTGGATCTCGATGTGCCGCGGCTTCGTGAGGTACTTCTCCACGAGGATCGTCGGGTCCCCGAAGGCAGACTCCGCAATCCGCCTCCCCTTCTCGATCGCCTCCTCGAGTTCTCCCTCGTTCTCGGCGATATGCATCCCGATACCGCCGCCGCCGGCACTCGCCTTCACGATCACCGGATACCCGATCTCGGCGGCGACCTTCTTCGCCGCATCGACGCTGGTGACGCCTTCGGGCGTGCCCGGAAGGACCGGGACACCCGCCTCGCGCATCATCTGCTTCGACCCGATCTTCGAACCCAGCGCCTCGATCGTCTTCCACGAAGGCCCTATGAACGTCAGGCCTTCGTCCTCGACCAGCTTCGCAAACCCGGAGTTCTCGGCGAGGAACCCGTACCCCGGGTGAATCGCCTCGGCCCCGGTCTTCCTCGCCACATCGCAGATCCGCTCCTTGTTGAGGTAACTTTTGGACGGGTGCGCCTCCCCGACACAGAACGCCTCGTCGGCGTACTTGACGTGGAGTGCATTACTGTCCGGCTGGGAGTAGATCGCGACCGTGTCGATACCGAGCTCCCGGCAGGCACGCATGACCCGGATGGCGATCTCACCCCGGTTGGCGATCAGGATCTTATCGAAGTATTTCATCGCCTAAACAGCCCTCACTCAATGACCATCAGCACGTCGCCGTTCTGCACGACGTCCCCGGCATCCACGAAGACCTCCGAGACCGTGCCGTCACGGGGACTGCGGATGGGGTTCTCCATCTTCATTGCCTCGAGGACGATGAGGGTATCTCCCTTCTTGACGGTGCTGCCCCGCGGGAACATCACTTTGAGGACCATGCCCTGCATGTTGCTCTTGACCCCGCCGGCGACCTCCCCGCGGGGTATCCTCTCTTTGGCCGACGGAACGCTCACCGAAGCCCCGACCGAGTCTCCCTCTACGGTGACGATCCGGACCGAGAAGATCTCGCCGTCGACCTCCACCTCCATGGAGCGGGGGAAGTCTGCAACTCCCACCGGTCCGGCGGGTGCCGCCGCTTCAGGGATCACTTCGGCCTGGCGCTCACCCCGGAGGAACGACGGAGCGATGCTCGGGTAGAGGATGTAGGTGAGAACATCTTCCTCTTTGGTGACGAGACCCTGTTCCACCGCCTGCGCTCGCATCTGCTCGTAGATGGGCTCAAGAAGGTCTGCCGGGCGGACCGTGACCGGCTCCTCGTCGCCGACGATCAACGCCCGCACCTCGGGGCTGATCGGGGCCGGAGAGCGGCCGTAGAGGCCGAGGACGTAGTCCTTCACCTCCCTTGTCACGTTCCGGTAGCGCTCCCCGTCCATGAGGACGTTGAAGACCGCCTGGGTACCGACGATCTGGCTCGTCGGCGTCACGAGCGGCGGGTAGCCGAGGTCCTTCCTCACCCGGGGAACCTCATGGAACACGTCGTCCAGGCGGTCGAGCGCATTCTGCTCCTTCAACTGGGAGACAAGATTGGAGATCATGCCGCCCGGGAGCTGGTAGATCAGCACGTCAGAGTCGACCCGGTCCGTGATCGCGGAGAAGAGCGGTTCGTACTTCTCCCGCATCTCCCGGCAGATGTTCCTCACATTCCGGAGCGTTATCAGGTCGATACCGGTATCGCGGGGCGTCCCGCTGACGCTTGCAACGATGCTCTCCGTCGGAGGCTGGGAAGTCCCGAAGGCGAACGGCGACATCGCCGTATCAAGGATATCCACGCCCGCATCGATCGCCGCCTGGTAACTCAGGGGCGCGACGCCGCTCGTGCAGTGGGAGTGGAGACAGACCTTGACGTCCGCCGTCTTCTTGATCCCGGCGATCAGGTCGCGGGCATCGTGAGGCATGATCAGGCCGGCCATGTCCTTGATGCAGATCGAGTCGCAGCCAAGCGTATAGAGCTCCTGCGCCATATCGATGAACGTCGCCACGGAGTGGACCGGACTCGTCGTGTAGGATATCGCACCCTGCAGGTGCGCCCCGACGTTCTTGACCTCCTCCATCGCCTTTTTCATGTTGCGGATATCGTTCAACGCATCAAAGACCCGGAAGATATCGACCCCGTTTCGTGCCGACGCCTCCACGAACTTCTCCACCACGTCGTCGGGATAGTGCCGGTAGCCTACGAGGTTCTGGCCTCGCAGGAGCATCTGGATGGGAGTGTGCTTCAGCTCGGCCTTCAGCATCCGGAGACGATCCCAGGGATCGTCGTTGAGGAACCTGATGCAGCTGTCAAAGGTCGCTCCTCCCCAGGCCTCGACAGAGAAGAAACCTGCCGGATCGATGGCCCGGGCAAGAGGGAGCATGTCCTCAGTCCGGAGTCGGGTGGCGATAAGCGACTGATGCGCGTCCCTAAGCGTGGTATCGGTAATATTGAGTGAATCAAATTTGGCAGCACACATCGAATTTTGCACCTCGAAGGGCTGAGAAGATATCGATAAAGCCTCTAAAAAATTCATCCTACTAATATAAAAACGTCACGAAGAGGCAGACAGGATAAAAGCCCGGGAATAACGGCTGTCAGGAAAGCCGGAAGGTCTCGCGAATCTCTCCTGAACCGGGGGCATATCTGGCCTCCGATCGTGTATCCCCGCACCACAAGCAGCCGGGCTATCTCGTCGGACCGCCGGATCTGCGTGACGATGAGCGTGACGGCGAGCGGCACGATCGAGCGGGCACCGGGCCGGATTCCCTTCAGCGCCATTGCAACCCGCATCTGCTCAATCTCCTGCCGGATCACGGCGAGGCTCGTAAGCCCCATCTCGGCGATGAGCCCGATCTCGAACCCCACCCGGTTTCCGAGGGCCCAGACCGCCACGGCAAGCACCTCGCCGTCCTCTGTCCCGGCATACGTCCATGCGGCGAGGAGGAGGAGCGCGAGCATCCGGATCAGGTAGGAGAGCCCCGCCCCGCCCCCCCACGCGGAGAGGAGCGCTGTTGCGGCGATCATCGCGACGAGGGGGAGAAACACCCCGGGACGCGGAAGGACCTTCGTGCGCGGCGTAAAAATCAGCCACCAGGCCAGGACGGCGACGGCTCCCGTCGTGCTTGCAAACGCAGCCAGCGAGAGAACCACGGCGGCAAGAAGCCTCAGCCGCGGATCCTGCATAGCGCCTCCCGGGCATCGGTCAGTCTGATATTCTCCGGGCAGGCCCCCTCTTCTAAGGCGTACCTGAGGTAGGGCGGGGCGTGCCGCCACCGCGGAATCGCACCAGGAACGCTGCCGCAGGCCGTCAGGCTCCCGGCCTCCATCTCCCAGAGGGCATCCACCCGGGGGAGGACCGCGCGCTCGTGCGAGAAGATGATGGTGATCCCCTCATCCCTCTCCTCGATCATCCTGCAGACCTTCCTCTTCGCGGTGCAGTCCAGGGAGCTGAACGGTTCGTCCAGCATCAGCAGGTCCGGGTTGCGCATGAGCGTGCAGGCCAGGACCAACCGTTTGAGTTCGCCGCGGGAGAGGTGGAACGGGTCGTCGTCCCCCCGCCGGAGAAGGTCCGCCTGCGCGAGCACGTCCTCCGGCATAAGTCCCCAGGACCTGATCTCTTCGGCAACGGTCGGGCAGGTGATCTGGTGTTCGGGGAACTGCAGCAGGAGCAGGGCCGACGAGACGTTGTGCCGCCGGACGGCGCCGCGAAGAGGAAGGAGCAGTTCCGCAAGCAGAAGGGCGAGCGTCGATTTCCCGCTTCCCACCGGTCCGCTGACCAGGTGCACGCCCTCCTCAAAGGTGCCGCTGCCCCGGAGGCTGAACGGACCGCGGGAGAAGAGGAAGTCCTCGAGGTCGACCCTCACCGACGGACCCTCCACATCGTGGGGTAGAAGCACGTCTCCTCGAGCCTCGCGAAGACCTCTTCCGGCGTGCCGTGGTGGCGGACCACACCACCCTCCATGAAGAGGAGATAGTCCGCACGAGCCGCGGTATCCATCGACTGCGTGCACCAGAGCACATGGGCCGCCGTGGCCTCCTGCACGACACGGCCGACGCGCTCTGCCGTCGCGCCGTCCAGGTGCGAGTCGGCCTCGTCCAGGACGAGCACCTCGGGGTCGCCGGCACAGGCCGCAGCCAGGGCGACGAGGGCCTTCTCACCCCCGGAGAGGGCCGAGACCTTCGCATCAAGGAGGTGGGGGATGCCGACCGTCCCTGCAGCCGCTCTAACCCGCTCATCGGTCTCCCTGCAGGGTCGGTGACGGAACCGGGGAGTCGACGCGATCTCGTCGTATACCCGGGAGAAGAGGAGCGTCCGGTCGGGGAACTCCCCCACCCACCCGACCTTCACGGCAGACGGCGGTCTCCCGAGGAGCCGGACCGTCCCTCTCCCGGGCTCCTCGATGCCGGAGCAGACCGTAAGAAGCGTCGTCTTGCCGCTCCCGTTCGGCCCGATCACGGCGATGTGGCGCGAATCCACTCTCAGATCGGGGATATCGAGCAGCCGGTGCCGGAGATCGGTGATGCGGATCATGCCACCCGCTTTCCTATGGTGTACGCGGCTGTAACCTTCACGACCTCGCCGACGGCGAACGGGGCGACCCCGAGCAGGACCGCCTGAACGATCGAGAGCGATGCCGACCAGGCGAGCCATGCGACGCCGGAGAGGTAGATCACGCCGGTCGCTGCGATCAGGCCTGCGACCCGGCATGCTGCCGTCGGCCGTTCGTAGGCGAGCCCGACGATGAGGGCGGCAGGGATGAAACCGAGCAGGAACCCTCCCGTGGGCCCGAGGAGCACCCCGAGGCCCGCCATGCCGTTATGAAAGACCGGGAGGCCTGCCGCCCCGAAGAGGACGTAGAGACCGACGGGGATCACGGCGTACCGCTTCATGACGATCCCGGAGAGGAGCACGAAAAGGGTCTGGAGCGTGAGTGGGACCGGGGGCAGCGGGATGGAGATCCAGCTCCCGGCAGCGATCAGCGCGATGAGCGTACCGCTGTAGGCGAGGATCCGGGCACGGTGTATCATGCAGACAGATAGGTTGGAGGGTTGACGATAAAAATCCTGTCAACCAGAAAATCTGGAGTGGTTGACAGGACCCGGAGGCTCTAGAGCTGGAAACAGTCGCCGGCGATAACCCGCTCTACCTTCCCGTTATCCTTCCGAACAATCAGGGCGCCGTGATCATCGATATCGATGGCCTCTCCCTCGAAGGTCTTGTTGACGGTCTTGATGGCCACCCGGTGGTCGAGCGTCAGGGAGAGGCTCTTCCACTCACAGACAATGGAATCATACTCGCCACCCTCGAGCTGCTGATAGCGCAGTTCGAACTCCCGCAGGATCCGGGCAAGAAGCGCCACGCGGTCGACCGGGTGGCCGACCTCCGCCTCGATTGAGGTCACGGTCTCCTGCAGGTTCGGCGAGAGTTCTGCAAGAGAGATGTTCGCATCGATCCCGATCCCGAGGAGGCCGTAATGGACCGTATCCGCCTCTGCAGCAAGTTCCAGGAGCAGCCCGGCGACCTTCTTATCCCCGACGAAGATGTCGTTGGGCCACTTGATGAGCACGCTGATGTCGTACTCCTTGCGGATAGCACGGGCAATCGCGACCGACCCGGCCATGGTGATCATGAAGAGGTGGTCGAGCGGGACCTTCGGTTTTAAGATGATGGTGGCCCAGATGCCGCCGGCAGGCGAGACCCAGGCGCGTCCAAGCCTTCCCACCCCGCCGGTCTGCTCTTCGGCGATGATCACCATGCCGTGCAGTTTCTCAGGGTCGGTCTCGCCGGCAAGTTTCTTCCCGATCCAGCTCGTGGAGGCGGTACGGTCGAAGTGACGGATCTGTCGTCCGATGAACCGGGTACGGAGGTGCTTATGGATCTCGTACGGAAGGAGCCTGTCGGTCTTCGTCTCAAGGCGGTAACCTTCCGCCCGCGACGAGGATATACCGTATCCCAGCCTCCGGAGTTCGCGTATCTGTTTCCAGACAGCCGATCGGGTGATACCAAGTTGCTCTGCAATCCGCTCGCCCGATACCGGACCAGGCGATTCTTCGAGAATCTTTAATACGTTGATTGCCGTATCCTTCATAATAATCAGGCAGGAGACCCCCGGTTTAAACCGGGGGAGGAATGCCGTC
>WOYI010825644.1_pt1 | contig 11755 bp, 11 predicted proteins | sample 6423411 | NCBI WGS metagenome assembly WOYI01 (sample SAMN13441803, study PRJNA592873) | oil field metagenome | biome: oil field; feature: oil-well bore; material: oil-contaminated soil; isolation source: oil-contaminated soil from oil-well borehole | place: Germany: Wietze | collected 2016-10-18 ... | reverse complement strand
GCAGCCAGTCGTCGAGGTCTTGCGGCGACAGCTCCGTATCCAGACCGACCGCCAGGTTCACGAAGTCCGCGCCATCGAAACCCACCGACCTGGTGCGGTACGCCGGCGACACCGCCAGCGCACCAAAGCGCTCGCGCAGCTCGCCAAGCACCGCGGTCAGATGACGCTGCGGCTCGACGTTGGAACCAAGGCTCAAATAGACACGGGCCATGGATCAGTCCCGGGCAAGGGCGAGTGGCCGCTGATCACCACTCCGCAGCAGCGCGCCCAGCCCCACATGCAGGTCGTGTCCGCTCGGCGCCTGGTACAGCACCAGGCCGAACTCCGGCAACAGCGCATAGAGATGGTCGAAGATGTCGCTCTGGATGCCCTCGTAGGCCACCCAATCGGTGGTATTGGTGAAGCAGTACAGCTCCAGCGGAATGCCCTGCGCATGGCTTTCCAGCTGGCGGACCATGCAGGTCATCTGGTGGTGGATCTGCGGGTGCTCGGCCAGGTACGCCCTGACGTAGGCGCGGAAGCTGCCCAGGTTGGTCAGCCGGCGCCGGTTGACCGCCTGCTCGCCGGCCTCGCCCAGGCTGCGGTTCCACTCGGCAAGCTCGGTGTGCTTGGCGCCCAGGTAGTCGCACAGCAGGCGAAAGCGGCCCAGCCGCTCCAGTTCCTGCGCGTCGAGAAAGTGCACGGTGGCCGCGTCGATCAGCAATGCGCGCTTGATCCGCCGCCCGCCCGACTCGGTCATGCCGCGCCAGTTCTGGTAGCTCTCGGAAATCAGCTTCCAGGTGGGGATGGTGACGATGGTGCGGTCGAAGTTGCGCACCTTCACCGTGTACAGCGTGATATCGATGACATCACCGTCGGCGCCCGCCCCGGGCATGGTGATCCAGTCGCCCACCCGCAGCATGTCGTTGGAGGCGAGCTGGATGCCGGCGACGAAGCCGAGGATGGTGTCCTTGAACACCAGGATCAGCACCGCCGACATCGCGCCCAGGCCCGACAGCAGCAGGCCGATCTTCTTGTCCGTGACGGCGCCGATGATCACCAGCGCGCCAATGATGAACAGCAGCAGCTTGCCGAGCTGGACCACGCCCTTGATCGGCCGCTGCGCGCTGCCCGGCGTGGCCCGGTACATGGTTTCCATGGTGGACAGCACCGCGCTCAGTGCCAGCACCAGGCACAGCACCATCAGGCTCAGCGCGAGGTTGCCCACGAGGCGCGTCACGACCGGCGGGAGATTCGGCACCAGCGGCACGCCGAACTGGATCACCACCGTCGGCACCAGCCGTGTCACCCAGAGGAACACACCGTGGCGGAACAACTCGTCGTCCCATTTCCACACAGTGCGCACGGCCATCGTGCGCACCACGCGGAACAGGATCAGCCGCGCCAGCAGGCCGGCCAGCCACGCCACCAGCAGCAGGGCGGCCGCGGCAACGACGGTATGCATCCAGGGCGCGCGGGCCCAGTCAGGCAGAGAATCCAAAGCCGTCGATCTCCTCGAGCATCCCGCGCCATGGGGAAAGCGACCGATCTGCACGGCGGCGGTCGCGGGGAAGGCACACGAAGCCCGGCGAGGCCCCGCGGCAGGCACGCATGGTAGCAGCCGCCGCTATTGCGGGCGGACACCGCGCTCGATGCACACGCCGACCGACCTGGCGCCGCGCACCGCGCCGGGCTTGGACAGCTTCAGCCGCACCCATGCCACGCCGAACTCCTCGCGGATGATCGTGGCGCAACGTTCGGCCAGCGTCTCCACCAGGCCGAAGCTGGACGCGCCCACGTAGGCGATCAGCCGCTTGGCCACGTCCTTGTAGTTGAGCGTGTCGGCGATGGCGTCACTGGCCGCGGGACGAGTGTTGTCGAACGCCATCTCGATGTCGAACGACAGCGTCTGGCGCACCCGCCGCTCCCAGTCGTAGATGCCGATGACGGTGTCGATGCGCAGATCTTCGATGAAGACGATGTCCATCGCGCAAGCGTCGGGCACCGCGCGCAGCGGCGCAAGCGCCGATCTGTCGCATCGGTAGGAGCCCGCTCGCGGGCGATGCTTTTGGCTTTGAATGTCGGATCAGAGCGAAGAGCATCGCCCGCGAGCGGGCTCCTACGATGCTGGCGGAAGGCTTTCCAGATCCCAGCGCGGGAACACCTGCACGGTGGCGTCCTGGTGCTGGCCGTGGGCCAGCCGGATCGCGCCGGCCAGCGCGATCATCGCGCCGTTGTCGGTGCAGAACGCCAGTCGCGGGAAGTAGCAGCGGAAGCCGTCCTGATCGCCGGCCGCGGCCAGCTCGGCGCGCAGGCGACGGTTGGCGCCCACACCGCCGGCGATCACCAGCCGCGTGGCGCCGCTGGCCGTCAGCGCGCGACGGCACTTGATCACCAGCGTGTCGACGATCGCCTCCTCGAACGCCCGCGCGATGTCGGCGCGGGTCTGCTCGCGCTGGTCGCTGGCCTGCCAGGCCAGCAGCACCTGGGTCTTCAGGCCGGAGAAGCTGAAATCCAGCCCGGGGCGATCGGTCATCGGGCGGGAAAAGCGGAACGCGCCCGGCCTTCCCTGCCCGGCCAGCCCCGCCAGTGCCGGGCCGCCCGGATAGGGCAGGCCCATCAGCTTGGCGGTCTTGTCGAAGGCTTCACCGGCGGCATCGTCCAGGGTGTCGCCGAGAATGCGGTAGTCGCCGATCGCCGCCACTTGCACCAGCATCGAGTGGCCGCCGGACACCAGCAGCGCCACGAACGGCGGCGCGGGCGGATCGGCTTCCAGCAGCGGGGCCAGCAGGTGGCCCTCCATGTGGTGCACCCCGATCGCCGGCACGCCCAGTGCCCAGGCCATCGCCCGCCCGACCGAGGCGCCCACCAGCAGGGCGCCGGCCAGGCCGGGCCCGGCGGTATAGGCCACCCCGCCCAGGTCCTGCGGGGTCAGTCCCGCCGCGGCCAGGGTCTCGCGCACCAGCGGCAGCAATTTGCGCACATGGTCGCGGCTGGCCAGCTCCGGCACCACGCCGCCGTAGTCGGCATGCAGCTTGATCTGGCTGTACAAGGTGTGGGCCAGCAGGCCCTCGCCGGGCGCCTCCGGCTGCCAGCGCAGCAGGGCCACGCCGGTCTCGTCGCAGGAGGTCTCGATGCCGAGCACCGGGCCGGCGACCGCGGTTCCCGCGGCCACCTTTGAAAATTCTTTGGTACCCACGTTATACTCAGCGGCTCGCCCGATCAGACGGGCAGATTACCACCCGGAGATTCCATGCCCAACGTTAAAGTTCGCGAGAACGAGCCGTTCGAGCTTGCTCTGCGCCGTTTCAAGCGTACCTGCGAAAAGGCCGGTGTGCTTGCCGAAACCCGCAAGCGCGAGTTCTATGAAAAGCCGACCCAGGAGCGCAAGCGCAAGCGCGCCGCCGCGGTGAAGCGTCACCTGCGCCGCCTGTCGCGCGATACGACGCGCCGCACCCGGCTGTACTGAGTCAGGCGCGTCCGCAGCTCGCGGGCGCCCGGATCGCGACGCCCCGCGTCGATCACGATCCCTCGGCAGCTGCGCGTTGATCCGTCGCCGCTGCGCTACGCCTCGAACATGGGCCGATGCTGCCCCGCGCAGCGTCGGCCTCGTGCGTTTGTGCCTTCCCATCATCGCACCACGGAGCCCATCGCCATGTCGATCAAACTGCAGCTCACCGAAGACATGAAGGCCGCCATGCGCGGCGGCGACAAGCACCGGCTCGGGGTGATCCGGCTGATGCTCGCCGCGATCAAGCAGCGCGAGGTGGACGAGCGCGTGGAGCTGGACGACGCCCAGGTGCTGGCCGTGCTGGAAAAGATGCTCAAGCAGCGCAAGGACTCGATCAGCCAGTACATCGCCGCCGGCCGCGAGGACCTGGCCGAGGTCGAGCGCGCCGAGATCACGGTGATCGAGGCCTACCTGCCCAACAAGCTCTCCGCAGCCGAGCTGGACGCGCTGATCGAGGCTGCGCTCGCCGAGACCGGTGCCAGCTCCGCCCGCGACATGGGCAAGGTGATCGGCGTGGTGAAGGCCCGGGCCGCCGGTCGCGCCGACATGGCCGTGGCCGCGGCCCGCATCAAGGCGCGCCTGGCCGACTGAGGCAACCCTCGGCAAGCGCCCGCGCGCCCTTCTCTAGGAGCCTGTCGGGCGTTGGCGGTCGAGTCGAACGTTCGGCGGTGCGAGGACCGATGTTCGGCGCTTCGCCGGCCCATGGTGGTTCCATGGGCCAAGAAGCGACGGACATAGGGACCGCACCGGCGGATGTGCAGACCGGCCGGCCAAAGTGCGACAGGCTGCTAGATGCATGGCTTTCACGGGGGCCCCCGTACAAAGACGCTCGTCGATTCCGTGCCGCTCGGGCGGCCACCCATCCAGGGAGCGTCACATGCTCAAGTGGGCCATCATCTTCGCCATCATCTCGCTGGTCACCGGCCTGCTCGGTTTCCGCGGCGTGTCCGGCGCCACGGCCACCGTCGCCAAGGTGCTGTTCGCGATCTTCATGATCCTGTTCCTGATTGCCCTGCTCAGTGTGATCGGCGTGTTCCACATACTCTAGCCGCCTGGCGGGCTGACCGCGGCAACCGGGCAAGGCGAAAGCCGCTCGTCCAGCGGCTAGACTAGACGGCCCATGCGCGGCCGTATCCCAGACAGCTTCATCGATGAACTGCTCGCCCGCGTCGACATCGTCGACGTGATCGAGCGGCGCGTGCCGTTGAAGAAGGCCGGACGCGAGTGGGCCGCCTGCTGCCCGTTCCACGACGAGCGCTCGCCATCGTTCTACGTCAGCCCGGCCAAGCAGTTCTATCACTGCTTCGGCTGCGGCGTGCACGGCAGCGCGGTGAAGTTCCTGATGGAGTACGAGCGGCTGGAGTTCCCTGACGCGGTGGAGGAGCTGGCGCAGTCGGTCGGCCTCACCGTGCCGCGCGAGGGCGGCCGCGACGAGCGTCCGCGCGAGGACAAGACCGACCTCTACGCCCTGCTCGATGCCTGCGCCCACTGGTATCAGCAGCAGCTGCCGAAGAGTCCCGAGGCGCAGGCCTACTGCAAGCAGCGCGGGCTCGACGCCGACACCATCGCGCGCTTTCGCCTGGGCTGGGCGCCGGCCGGCTTCGATGGCGTGATCAAGGCGCTGGGCACCAGCGACGAGCGCCTGCAGCTGCTCAACGAAGCGGGCATGGTCGCCAGCAACGAGCGCGGCAACAAATACGACCGCTTCCGCCAGCGGCTGATGTTCCCGATCCTGGATCGCCGCGGCCGGGTGATCGCCTTCGGCGGCCGCGTGCTGCAGAGCGAGCAGGGTCCCAAATATCTGAATTCGCCCGAGACGCCGCTGTTCCACAAGGGCCGCGAGCTGTTCGCGCTGTGGCAGGTGAAGCAGGCCAACGCCAAGCTCGAGCGCATCGTGGTGGTCGAGGGCTACATGGACGTGATCGCCCTGCACCAGGCCGGCCTGCCGATCGCGGTGGCCACGCTGGGTACGGCGACCACGCCCGAGCACACCGAGGTGCTGTTCCGCGCCGCGCCCGACGTGGTGTTCTGCTTCGACGGCGACCGCGCCGGTCGCGCTGCCGCGTGGAAGGCGCTGGAATCGGCGCTGCCGCGGCTGCGCGACGGCCGGCAGGCGTACTTCCTGTTCCTGCCTGACGGCGAGGATCCCGACTCGCTGGTGCGCAAGGAGGGCAAGGACGGCTTCGACAAGCGCATCAGGGAGGCGACGCCGCTGTCGGACTACTTCTTCGACGAGCTCTCGCATGACGTCAACCTGAGCAGTCTCGATGGCCGCGCGCGGCTGGCCGAGCGCGCCCGCCCGCTGATCGCGAAACTGCCCGACGGCGCCTTCCGCGACCTGATGGCGCAGGAGCTGGAGAAGCGCAGCGGCGCGCGCAGCACCTTCGCGGTGCCGGCCGCGCAACGCGCGATGCAGCGGCCGGTGGCGGTGCAGCGCTCGCTGGTCCGCAGTGCGATCGCGCTGTTGCTGGCGCAGCCCGGTCTGGCCGAGCGGGTAGCCCGCCCATACGGCTTTCTGCGCCTGGACAAGCCCGGCGTGGAGCTGCTCGCCGAACTGATCGACCGGGCCCGCTCGCGCCCCGGCATCAACCCGGCCTCGCTGGTCGAGCACTACGCCGAGCGCCCGGAGTATCCGGCGCTGCAGAAGCTGATGGCCGCCGCGGCCGTGGGCGAGCCGGAAGCGCAGCAGGTGGAATTCTTCGAGGCACTGGCGCGGATGGAGCAGCAGGCGGTGGCGCAGCGACGCGACGCGCTGGTGGCCAAGAGCCGCCAAGGCGCGCTGAGCGACGCCGACAAGGCCGAGCTGCGCGAGCTGCTGGCGGCCAAGCACGCGCCGACGGCCGCGAGCGAGTGATCCGGGAGCGGGCATGTGGCATCGACCATGGAATGCCGATGGATCTGCTTGAGCGACTGATCGGCATCTTCGCCGAACATGGCTACGCGTCGGTGTTCATCGCGCTGCTGCTGTGCGGCGCGGGCGTGCCGCTGCCGGAAGACATCACCCTGATCGCCGGCGGCGTGATCGCCGGGCTGGGCTACGCCAACGTGGACGTAATGGTGGGCGTGACGATGGTCGGCGTGCTGCTGGGCGACGCGTCGATGTTCCTGCTCGGCCACCATTTCGGTGCGCGCATCCTTCGCCTGCGCTTCTTTGCCTGGCTGCTGCCACCGGCGCGCTACGCCAGGGTGCAGCGCAAGTTCGAGCGCTACGGCAACCGCATGATGTTCGTGGCGCGGTTCCTGCCCGGCATGCGCACGGCGGTGTTCATCACCGCTGGCGCCACCCATCGGGTGTCGTTCTGGCGCTTCATCCTGCTCGACGGCCTGGCCGCGCTGATCAGCGTGCCGCTGTGGGTTTACCTGGGCTACCTCGGTGCAGACAAGCGCGACTGGCTGGCCACCTGGATCCATCGCGGCCAGGGCGGCCTGTGGACCGTCGGCGGTACCTTGATCGTGATCGCCGTGGTCCTTTGGTGGCGGCACCGGCGCCGGCAGTGCGACGAGCGCTGCTGAGGCCCGTGCGGGAGGCAACGCGGCCTCCCGCGCGCTGGATTCCCTACTGCGTCTTCACGCTGACGTCGTCGATCACGAACGAGGTCTGCAGCGAGCTGTCTTCCACGCCGTAGACGTTCACCTGCACCGTCTTGCCCCTTGTACGCGCCCAGCTCGATCGTGCGCAGCACGTAGCCGCCGGGACCCGTTTGGCGCCACCGCGCGGTCTGCGCGGTGGCGCCAACGGCCGGGTAGACTTGCGGTTTTGCGAAACGCATCACGAGCGCATGCGCCGCCTGCCCATCGATCCGTTCACCCAGACTCTGCTGGTCACCATCGCACTGGCCTCGCTGCTGCCGTGCCGCGGCGCGTGGGCGGTGGCCTTCGATCGCATCACCGACGCGGCGATCGCGCTGCTGTTCTTCCTGCATGGCGCCAAGCTCTCGCGTGCGGCGGTGCTGCACGGCATGACCCACTGGCGCCTGCACGCCAGCGTGTTCGCCTGCACCTTCGTGCTGTTTCCGTTGCTTGGCCTGCTGCTGCGGCCGCTGATGGACGTGGTGCTGACGCCGGCACTCACCCTCGGCGTGCTCTATGTGTGCACCCTGCCCTCCACCGTGCAGTCGTCGATCGCGTTCACTTCGATGGCCGGCGGCAACGTGCCGGCAGCGGTGGTCAGCGCCTCCACCTCCAGCCTGATCGGCACCGTGCTGACGCCGCTACTGGTCGGACTGACGGTCGTTGCGCCCGACGGCGGCTACGGCTTCTCGTGGCACGTCGTGGGGGACATCCTCACACTGCTGCTGCTGCCGTTTGCGGCGGGGCACCTGCTGCGCCCGTGGATCGGCCGCTGGGTGGATCGTCATCGGCCGGCGCTGCGCTACACCGACCAGGGCACCATCCTGCTGGTGGTCTACACCGCCTTCAGTGCGGCCGTGGTCGAGGGGCTTTGGAAGACCACCCCGCCGCTGGCGCTGCTGGCCACGCTGGGCGTCGACGCGCTGCTGCTGGCGCTGGTGATGCTGGCTGCCTGGTTCGGCTCCGGTGTGCTGGGCTTCGCGCGCGAGGACCGCATCACCATCTTCTTCTGCGGCTCCAAGAAGAGCCTCGCCACCGGCGTGCCGATGGCGAAGATCCTGTTCGTCGCGCTGCCCGGCGGGCTGGGCGGCATCGTGCTGCCGCTGATGATCTTCCACCTGCTGCAGCTGATGGTCTGCGCGGTGATCGCCCGGCGCTTTGCGCAGAGCGCTCCTGCGGCGCAAGCGGAGACGCACTGAACGGCGAGGTGCGGCGCTGCAGGGCTCACCCTTCGCCGGCAACTTGGAGGCCGTCATTCCCGCGAAAGCGGGGCTCTCACCAACCGAATAGCTGGTGATCCATGGTGACCTTTGACAAGAGCAAAGATGGATTCCCGCTTTCGCGGGAATGACGTCGAGGCGGGCCGAGCATTCCGGTCATCCGCACTCATCCTAAAGTGCCGAAGCGCGTGACTCCGCGCTACAGCCAGCGGCCGTAGCGTCGGATGTACAGCCGCTTCACCAGCTGGGTCAGCACGCTGTAGCTGACCAGGGTCAACACCAGCCAGCCAAAGTAGGCCGGCGGCAGCGGCACCATGCCCAGCTTGGCGCCGACCACGGTGAACGGGATCACCAGCCCCAGCGTGATGATCGCCGCGGTCAGCGCCAGCACCGGCGCCGAGGCCATGCTCTGCAGGAACGGGATGCGCCGGGTGCGGATCATGTGCACGATCAGCGTCTGCGACAGCAGGCCCTCGATGAACCAGCCGGAGTGGAACAGCGCCTGCTGCGCCGGCGTGTTCGCGCCGAACACGTGCCACAGCAGCCAGAACGTGGTGATGTCGAAGATCGAGCTGATCGGCCCGACGCACACCATGAAGCGGCCGATGTCGCGGGCGTCCCACTTGCGCGGCTTGCGCAGGTATTCCTCGTCGAGCCGGTCGAACGGGATCGACAGCTGCGAGATGTCGTACAGCAGGTTCTGCACCAGGATCTGCAGCGGCAACATCGGCAGGAACGGCAGGAACGCGCTGGCGATGAGCACGCTGAACACGTTGCCGAAGTTCGAGCTGGCGGTCATCTTGATGTACTTCATGATGTTGCCGAAGGTGGCGCGGCCTTCCAGCACGCCCTCCTCCAGCACCATCAGGTTTTTCTCCAGGAGGATGATGGCGGCCGACTCCTTGGCGATGTCGGTGGCGGTATCCACCGAGATGCCCACGTCCGCCTCGCGCAGCGCCGGCGCGTCGTTGATGCCGTCGCCGAGGAAGCCCACCGTGTGGCCCTGGCGCTGCAGCGACTTCACCACCCGCGCCTTCTGCAATGGCGACATCTTGGCGAACACCGTGGTGCGCGCCACCAGCGCGTCCAGCGCCGCCTCGTCCAGCGGCTCGATCTGCGTGCCCTGTGCCGAATGCTCCACGTCCAGCCCGACCTCTCGGCAGATCTTGCGCGTCACCGCCTCGTTGTCGCCGGTGATCACCTTCACCGCCACGCCGTGCTGGTTGAGCGCGCGGATGGCGGTGGCGGCGGAGTCCTTCGGCGGATCGAGGAAGGCCAGGCAGCCCACCGCGGTCAGCCCGGTCTCGTCGGCCACGCCGTAGGGACGCCCGGACGCCGGCTGGGTGCGGATCGCCACCACCAGCACGCGCAGGCCGTCCTCGTTGAGCTCGCGCGTCATCGCCTTGATCGCGGCGCGACGCTCCTCGCTCATCGGCTCCACCACGCCGCCGATGCGCGCGTACTCGCAGATCGCCAGCATCTCCTCCACCGCGCCCTTGCACACCAGCAGGTGCTCGCCGCCGGCGTCGCCCAGCACCACCGACATGCGCCGGCGCTGGAAATCGAACGGGATCTCGTCCACCAGCCGGTACGCGCTGGCAGCGGGCTCGAGGTCGCGGTGCTCCAGCACCGCCTTGTCCATCAGGTTCTTCAGGCCGGTCTGGAAGCGGCTGTTGAGGTAGCCGAACTCCAGTGCCTCGTCGGACTCCTCGCCGTCGAGGTCGAGGTGGCGCTTCAGCACGATCCGGTCCAGCGTCAGCGTGCCGGTCTTGTCGGTGCACAGCACATCCATCGCGCCGAAGTTCTGGATCGCGTTGAGGCGCTTGACCACCACCTTACGCCGCGACATCGCCAGCGCGCCCTTGGCCAGGTTGGCGGTGACGATCAGCGGCAGCATCTCCGGGGTCAGGCCCACCGCCACCGACAGCGCGAACAGCAGCGCCTCGAGGAAGTTGCCCTTGCCCCACCAGTTCAGCGCGAACACGATCGGCACCATCACCGCCATGAAGCGGATCAACAGCCAGCTGACCGACTTCACGCCGCGGTCGAAGCTGGTCTGCACGCGCTGGCCGGCCAGGCTGCGCGAGATCGCGCCGAGGTAGGTGCGCCCGCCCGTGGCCACCACCAGCGCGGTGGCGGTGCCGCTGATCACGTTGGTGCCCATGTAGCAGACGCTGGACAGGTCCAGCGGATTGGACGAGCTCGCGTCGAGCAGGTCGCGGCCGCTGGGCGCGGCCTTTTCCACCGGCAGCGATTCGCCGGTGAGGATCGCCTGGCTGATGAACAGGTCCTTGGCCGCGAGCAGGCGCAGATCGGCCGGCACCATGTCGCCGGCGGCCAGGTGCACGATGTCGCCGGCCACCAGCTCGACCACCGGCACCTCGATCCGCTCGCTGTGGCCATCCGAGGCGCGGCGGGTGACGCTGGCAGTGTTGCGCACCATCGCCTTGAGCTTTTCCGCCGCCTGCGAGGAGCGGTACTCCTGGGTGAAGCTGAGCAGCACACTGATGACCACCATCACCGCGATGATCAGCGGGCCGGTGAGGTCACTGGTGTCGGTGGCCAGCTGCACGCCCGCCAGCAGCACCAGCACCCCGTTGAACGGGTTCAAGGAGGCGTGCAGCAGCTGCCGCGACCAGTGCGGCGGCTTCTCGTGCGACACCTCGTTGGGACCGTCGGCCTGCAGGCGTGCCTGGATCGCCTCTTCGTCGAGGCCGTCACGGCCGGTGGCGAAGTCCGTGAACAGGGCGTCGGTGGCACGCCAGGCTTCGGCCGCGGCGGCGACATGGAAAGAAGCCTGGGTGGACTTGCCCGCGGTCTTGCGCACCGCGTGGAAAAGGGGCTGCCGGGTCATCGGGAAAGTTCGCTCGTTGCAGGTCTGCGGAGTGCCGGAAGCCGGGACGTGATCAGCTGGCTGGCGGCACGAGGGAATGCGGCGGCAGTCGCAGATGCGATCGCGGCGAGGTAGACCATGGCCGGGGCCGGCCCCGGCGAATGACCGGCACGCGCAACGGAAGCCGTGAAACAGTCGCTCGCCATAGCGAGCGCATCGCCAGGCGCGGGTGGCAAGAGGCATGGTGGGCACATCCGGGGCGTTGGGTGAGCCCAAGGCCGCGGAGTTGCCCGCGTCGCGGCGCCGGCACGGACGGCGGGCGGCGGGCGCAGTCGGCGCGCGATTTTTTCACCGCCACTCAGCCCTGGCTCGGCAGTGCGGCGGTGGCTGCGCGTTCGTTCGAGCGTGCCGGCGCCGCCTCGCGCGGCGCCGGCACGGTGACGACGTAGACACGCCGATCACGGCGGCGACCGGCGAACAGCGGCTGACGCAGCACGCGCCAGCAGAAACAATCGCGAAGAAGCTTCATCGGCCCATCTCCTCGGTAACGGTGCCTGCTGGCACCGACCGGAGTGGGTCGGCCTTTCCCTAGCAGCCTGTCGGACTTTGCTCGGCCGGGCTGCGAATCCGCCTGTGCGGTCC